>Ga0079995_1064916_pt1 | contig 14040 bp, 20 predicted proteins | sample FaiFalFF_MnMetaG_2_FD_69198 | JGI IMG/M metagenome (GOLD analysis project Ga0079995, IMG submission 69198) | Freshwater microbial communities from Yellowstone National Park, Wyoming, USA - Fairy Falls C (FF_Mn_C) (SPADES assembly) (version 4) | ecosystem: Environmental > Aquatic > Freshwater >...
ATATTGCTAACGCTATCTCTATAGGTAATAAAGGTAGGAAGAAGAATGCTACTGTTATTGCTGTTAATGCTGTTATAACCGTAATTATATTTGCTTTTATGAACTCTTGTCTTTGTCTTTGTTTAGGTAGTCTATTGCTTTCTTTACTGCTATCAGTGTCAACTTTAGTACCGCTAGTATCAGTATTAGGATCAGTAACAGAAGGTTCTTTGTTATTGCTGTTATTGTTCTCTTCAATATCCTTCTCATTCACATTATATAATGATGATGGAGTGGTCATGCTCAAGGTGTGGTAGACCTATAGGAGATAAGGATAGTGTAATAACTAGGACTGGTAGGATGCTATGCTACTGGTGTGCTGATATAGAGAAGTACAGATGGAACTATGAGTATTATGATGATGATAGGCGAAGGTATAATAAGGATGAGGATGCTGAGGAGGATAGATGGTCTTTCTGACTGAATATATCTACCAATTAATTAGAATTCAACTTGCTTTACCTTTGAACCGCATCTAGGACATTCTCTTTTGTTGTGTATATTGTTGCATGATAGGCATCTATACCTTACTTTGATCTTTCTAGAGTTATGATGGTGATGATAATAGTAGTAGGTTATGCTACCATAATCGTCATTATCATCGTCTACCATCCTATTCATCACCTTTATGTATGCATACAAAACAAGCATGCTTAATGCTGTACCTATTATCAGACCAAACAAAGATACTAATGTGTAAGCAGTAAACATACCTAATAGTGTTAGTATTGCAAATCTACCTATAGCATACTTATCTATATTCATCATCATATAAATAAGAAGGAAGAAAAGAAAGGAAGAAGATGAGAGCTTTGTTGTTATTATTGCTGTTGTTACTATTGTAGTAGACTATAACTTGAATACAGCAAATCCTCCTCCAGCTGCTACTGCTACTACTCCTAAGTACCTAGCAAGTACAAATATCTGTGATAATGCTCTAACAGTATCACATGGCAATCCTGTTGGTCCATGAACACTACCGCTAGGGCATGCTGCTTGTGATGGTGGAGGTACTGGTATAACTATACCGGTCATGAACCTTACTATATCTGGGGCAAATATTATCAGCAACCCTCCTAATGCTATTATGACAAGCATCCTTAACCATCTAGCTCTCTCTTCTTCTGTTACCTCTGATAGGATGAAAGATACTATTATTATCGGTCTCATCAATATATAATATAAGATAATAATTCTAATTCTAAACCTTAACCTAGTTCTCTTATCTTCTTTATCTCTACCTTTACTGTATCTGTGTTATCTATCTTAGCAGATATTACTATTGAATTGTAACCAGTAGGGAACGGATCACTAAAGTGACATATGGTCTTATCATTAATATTAACAGCATACACAGCTGGTGTAGTATCCATCTTCTTCACTGCTATAACTAGAACGGTATCATTTAGGTTTATACTGTTACATACTAATATGCTAGAAGCTGGACTCATAGGATATGGTTGTTCTTCAGTTGTAGTTACAGTACTATAATGGTTGAGTATCTCTGTATCTGTAGCAGTATATACAGCATAATCTACAGTAAATAGTTCTGGTTGCTTGATCTCTACTGTTACTGATTTAGGAATCCATTCCTTAACATATGGATTAGGTGTATAGTCATAAGGTATGGTTACTAACTCTTCATAGTCTATAGTTGTTGGTGTATTAAGTATGATGATAGTCATAAGTACAGATGCTATAATAGCAGTATTCAAGAGTACTACCTTATTACGGAATAATGAAGATATATTTATATCCATTTACTATCACCTTCTTGTACTTGTTCTATGCTTATATTAGCATTGAATTGTATGTTAAGTAAGGAGTATCTATCAGTGTATATACTCTCTTGCTTCTGTATATCCATATCGTTAACGATACTCATATTACTAGTTGAAGGAACTACAGTAGCAATACTAGGATCAGATATGCTGTATATGAACTCTGCTATCAATGAAGCATAGTCATTCTCCTTTGCTAGTTGGTAATCTTGATTATGTACTATTATTATGAATGATGCTACTAATGCTATGAAGTCATTGAACCTTGCTATACTACTCTCTACAGCATATTTGAACTCTGCTAGTATGGATAGGTAGTCATGTTCGGTTAGGTCTGCTCTATATGCTATTACGGTAGGTAGAGTTACTAGTATGATTATTAGGAGTATGCTTAACTTTCTTATTCTTATTATTGTTCTTATTCTTATTCTTAGGTTCATACTATCCTCACCTTAACAGTAACATTAGCATATGCTGGTACTGCTAATTCTTCAGCAAGGTCATAAGCGAATACATAATCGTTGTTGGTATTCCTAACTGCTATTGTCTTTACCTTGTATTCCTTTGCTGAGTTGTTCTTTAGTATGGCTTGTAGTTCTAGCCTATGACCATTATCATTACTGTTATTGTTATCGTCTGTGGTTATAGTCTTATATGTCAAAGTAATAAAGTGAAATAAAGGATTACCATAACCATCTAGCAGTATAATGTCTTTTATAATAGGATGCTTGTACTGTGTCTTTGCATATGTTAATGACTGCAGTAATTGGGATATACCTTGTTCAGTAATGTTCTCTCCAGCTATTGATATATACCATATTATGTATGTCTTCTGGTATGGCTGTAGTGTTAAGTCTATAGACAAAAGGAATAAGTCCTTGTACTCTTCACTCTTCATTACCATATTGGTTATATGGAGTTCTTCGTTGCTGTTGTTTACAAGCATGATCCTAACTGCTATTGCTAATGTCTTTACATCTATCAAGGAATGATATTCTAGTGTATCGTTATTGGTAACATCAATACCGTTATTATAGAAATGTATTGGTTTATACTGCTTTATAGAGTCATGTGTATTTGTAGTTAAAGCATTTATAAGTATATGCTTAGCATATTCAGTTGCTTCATTCTTCCTTACAATTGTATTATAGTCGTCAGTTATTACTACTGTATTATTGAAAGTAAGGTTGCTTATGTTTATAGTGTTATGCTTAGGTATCTCGTAGTTAGGTATCTCTTTATTCTCATTCCTACTAAAGGAAGCTTCTAGTACTACTAGAACAGCTATTACTGCTAGTAGTAAAGAACATGCTATAAGTAGTTTGAACCAATCAACCTTATTCATCATCATAGAATAATGAGAAGGTAAAAAGGTTGATAGGTCTAGAGACCTATCTTGAGTTTGAAGGATTACAAGCCTACTTGATACTTGCTTGATGCTTACTTACTTACTTGGTACTTGATACTTGCTATAGCTTTACAGCAGAGAATACACCACCTATGACTGCTACTGCTACACCTAGGAATCTAAGCATGAGGAATAGGTTAAGTGTAGCTCTAACAGTGTTTATTGGTAATCCAGTAGTATCCTCTAGACCATCGTTGTTGTTATCAACTGGGTTTGCTGGTATGCTTAATCCAGTCATGAATGATATTATATCTGGTGAGAATATTATTATCAGTCCAGCCAAGCCTAGTACTACAAGCATCCTCATCCATCTTGCTCTCTCATCCTCTGTAACCTCACCTAGCATCATTGGATATAGTAGGCTTGCAGTCCTTCTCCTATTGCTATTATTACTAACGTTGGTTACAGCTTTGTTCATCAATATATAATAATACAAATTAATTATATTACGATGACGAAGGTATATATCACAAACGGAATCAGTCCAACGATGTTTCCAACACCTTGCAATGCTGTAATTAACACCATAACCATAGATGAAGCAAAGAAAGTCTTAGGTAGCAATTTTATTTCAGCAATAGGACACGAGAGTACAGCAGAGTTGTTGTCTGAACTTTTAGGAATATCTATACCTATGAATAGAATAACTGTTAAAGCAGAATACAACGATATAATTATAGTCTTAGCATTAAAGAATAGAATACCAGAAGGTAAAGTACTGACAAAGGAGGAGATAGAGCAGATAGGTTATCAGTTATATAGCATACATGTCAAACCTTCTCAATAAAATACCTTTCTTTTTTATTTTTATTTTGTTCTCTATTTATAGAGTGATGGTCATAGAGAGTTATCCTTTTAAGAATAGCAGTTATGGTAAAGGTAATAATAATAACGGTAGTAGCAGTAGCAATAACGGTAACAGCAACAGCATTAATAACAGTAGCAACACCAAGCCTATACACTATAAGCAGTTGGTTAACTACCTAAAACCAGATGACATCATATCATTGTTTACTACTAGGGGTGTTATAGTTGAATGTCATACTTGCAAGCATATTTACGTTGATAGGCAAGCAAGGGATTACTACACATACGATTATTCAATATGTCCTAACTGTAAAGGCTTCAATCTGTTATTACCAAAGGATGGTAATAATAATAATAGCAGTAATAAAAGGAAGCATTCTCTAATACTAGAAAGAGAATATTATAACGCTAGTTCTGCTATACCATTTCTAGCAAGAAAGGATATACCTAGTGATGCTAGGGTTGAGGTTACTTTAACATTTAACAGCAAGGATGATGCTATCAAGTTCATAGCATGGCTTAGCGATAAAGTTAATAGCAGTAATAGCAGTAGCAATAGTATAAAGGTTCTGGTAACTACTCACTAGTATTCTTAACTTACATACCTAATCCTTCTTTCAAATCTCTCTTTATTTATTTGTTAAATAGTTTAATCATCTATTTAAAGTTAAAAGTGACATCCTCTCCTTCCTAAAGGAAGGAGCTTTCGTTCATCTATAAAGAAGAAATAATTAAATAGGTAAGGATTAACCGTATCTTACTAGTTTCAACATCAGACCAGCTAGTAACGTAAATGCTATAATACTACCAAATTCAATACGATATGGTATAGTTTTAACACTTACCGACCATGCTACAATAAGTAAACATAACATATAGTAAATAATTCTTCGTTTAAATGTCTTGAAATAATAACGTTTCTTAAACTTGAACTTAAGATCAAGTATAGTTGGTAGTAAAATAAGAGATATAACCATTGCTGTAATTAGGAGGTTAATGCAGTATAATTGCGATAACAGTTCTGTAGAGTAATAGGCAGTTATAATGCTTATTAAAGACCATGCTATTGCTATGAAATAGCCAAGGTGTTCAAAAGACCATATAGTTAACTTCATCATTAAATAAATAAATACAAAAAGAAAAGAAAGGAGTGTTAGCAGTAGTACCGTATGTTTGTTTATGCTACTACTGCTGTTGCTTCTATTCTGTCTGTCAAGACTCTGCCACATCTAGTACAGATCACATCAGCAAAGTCTATAATCCATTTGTTGTTCTTGCAACAGTTCTCATACCATTCATCTGCATCCATCTGTATTAACTCCTTTATCTTGCTCATCAGTATATAAAGGAGAATAGTTAATCAGTCAGCTATGTCTTAATATGATCTCCTTTGCTATTCTATCACCTTTCATTATAATCAACTTTACTGGTTTCTCATCTGCTGGTATATTGAACTTCATTACACATTCCTTATGCGTATCCTTTAATACCTTAGTACCATCAACCGTCAATAATGCTGTACTCTGGTAGCTGTGCTCTTCATCTGTTATTAGGTAATAACTATACCAATTAATATCTACGACATCGTACCTAATATTCTTAAATGTAGCATGTAATAATACTGTCTTATCGTCATTATTGCTTTGCACATCTACAGCAGTAACCTTGATCGTAAAGTACTTTGCCGAATCTTTACTAAGAAAGAAATAATCGCTAACTGCCAAATAACCTTCTTCACCTATCTTGGTTGTCTTCCTAACTAAGTTATTATATTCGTTAATATCCAAATAGGCAATGAATAAAAACATACCAATTGTACTAAATACTACTACTAAGATAGCAATCTTAACCCAATTACTTCTATCAGTCTTATCATCAGTCTTAGATTCTGTACTCATCACTATATAATTATCTTATACTTCAATCCATATTACCTTTGGATGACTGTAGAGAACCTTCACCAACCTTTCAATAGCATCGTCTGGTATCTCTAGGAAGTTATATTCAATCCATAGGTTCTTCCTTCTGCTTATATAGTCATTGGTTATACTTGTGTTTGATAAATGCTTCCTTGCTAATGTTGCTATGCAGTCATATTCTTCTTCAGTTAAAGGTTCGCTTAACTTTATCATTATTGATCTGTAAGGTGAAATCTCAAATACAAGGAACTCTTTACCGCAGTTAATACATCTGCTACCTTGAGCAGATTTGTTTATAGGTTCATGACCTTTATCATGCTTGCATCTTCTCTGTACATTGCCTAGATAGAATGCAAGTACGCATAAGAAATCACGGCTCACTGATATGAAGTTATTGCATTCCTTGCAGTAATAGAACATACCGTTGCGGTTGTACCAGTTCATCATATTCCTACAGCATGGTTTAAGTCTGCTGTTTATGAATGAGATAAGGTCTCTCTCGGTAATGTCCTTAAGGTAGTCTAGGTCTAGGTTTTGACTCTGGTTATGATTTACGTATATGTCGGTATTGGTGTTGGTCTCAGACATCAATAGATAAAGAGAAGTAATGAATAATTAGTTGAAAGAATTTAACGTGATAGGTTTTAAGATTAAAGAATATCTATATATATGTGTCCGATAAGGATGAAGATACAATAACTAGGAAAGACCTATTACAGGTAAATGCAATCTTATTTGTTGGTGTTTTAGTATTTGTTGGAATTTTAAAAGATATTACTTTAAACTCATCTATCTTTCTTTCAGAACTTCTTATACCTATAGCATTGATAACGTTTCTTTTATCAATGTTTATGTTTCTTTTTTCAATTTTTACCTACAGCACAGAAAGTTATATCCAGTTACCTAAGGAGAGATAGGAACGGAGATAAAGGAAAGAAAAATAGTAATGACATTGTAACTTTTATGAGTAGGATAGTCATTGGTATGACTTTCTTGTTAGTAACGGTTATAGTAACAATAATAATCTTATTTGTTTCTTTATTCACTTAAGTTTTTGGTAATACTGATATGTACAATAAACCATAATATACAAAATACTATATTAGCTGATATTAATGATGTCTTTAAATCAAAGTTTAAATTTAGGAATGGTAAAGGAATATATGCTGTTATTATATAACATGTTATCAACATTAAATACAAGTATTTATTGTGTTTAATTGTATTATACGTATCACGGCGATAACAATATAAATAATAAAATATCATATATGCTAAAATCAACGATATTAATGTACCAACCATAAAACTTATTTGCTTTATAAACAAACCTTTGCTTATAAAATAAGGATATAAAAACAATCTATCAGCAAGATTCACAATAATTAATGCTAATGGTATTAATATATAACCTTTTATAAATAGTAAGCGTTTAATAGATATTACTACACCTTTCATCAATATATAATCATATTAAAACAAGACATGGATATTAAAACACCTTTCATCAGAATTAGTACTTTGACCACCTTTCAACTGCTGTTGTTGCTACCAATGGAAGAAGATGATTGGTTGGTATTACCTTGTTGTTGCTGTTGCTGTCCTTGAAAACTTCCTTACACATTTGTAAGGAAATAAGCATAAAAGAAGGAGATTTCCTCGCACACCTTATGCGTCAATTTGATGCACACCTTATGAAAGGATTTCCTTTCATGGTTGTGAAAGGATTTCCTTTCATGGTTGTGAAAGGATTTCCTTTCTATTCTATTACAAATGCTGGATTATCAAATATAAAATCTAATAGTTCTTTTACTTTCCTATTATCAAGATTTAACTTATAAATCTTATACTTTCTAACGTTTTCTTTTATAAGAATTCCTTTATCAACTAGTTCATGTATAACATTCCATTTCATAGATTTAGTTATAATATGCTCATATCTCTCTTGAGCTGTCATCCATATATAGTCTGTATCTATAGAACCACCACCAGCAAGTATGCGTCTCTTGCTAAGTATAGCATCCATAAATACACCAGTTAGCTTACGCTTAAATCCAAAGTAGTAGTTGTAGAACATTGCTGGATACATTATCACTATATCACCATCGTTGTTAATGGTTATGATACCTTCTTTATAACATTTTATAAGTATCTCTGTGATTTCTAGATGCTGTAAGCATACAACATATTCACGCTTATGGACACGAATAGCATTAAAGAAAGGATTAGATAGAGAAAAATTATTGGTGTTATTGTTATTCTCGTTGTTGTCAGTCATCTACTCATAACACCTTGTATTCGTTCACCTTAACACCAATCTTAGTAAGGAACTTGATTATGTTATTCTTTAATTGCTCTTGTTCGTCTTTGGTTAAGGTACGACTAAGTTCCATGTAGATACTGTATGGATATGGATATGCTTCATCTTCTTCATCATCATCCATTCTACCACTACCGCCTTCAGTACCAAAATCACTATAAGAACCGTAACCAGAACCAGCAGTAGAACCAGAAGAAGAACCAGAATCAGAAGAACTACTATCACCAGCTGTACCAGACTGACCTTGGACTTGTTGTTGTAACTGTTGTTGTAACTGCTGTTGCTGAACTTGACCTTGACCTTGAATTTGCCCTTGCTGTCCTTGTTGTCCTTGTCCTTCCTTTACTTTCTTCAACAATTGCTCTTCTATCTTTGCTATATCACGTTCTAATCCTAGCAGTTCATTCTCCACCTTCGCTACCAGCTTGCTCTTGGAAGGATATTCTACTAGGTCTTTTGATGCATTGATGGATTCAAAGACTGCGTCCTTTACTGTTAATACTCTTGCTTTTAGTTTATCCTTGTACTGTTCTGCCTTCTTTAACAGTTCCTTCTTCTCTTCAAACATCTTCAAGATTTCGGTTATAGCATCTAGGATGAAAGGTTCTATCACTATCATTGCTTCTGGTTTCTTCTTCTCATGGTACTCTAGCAGTTCTATCTGCTCAAGCAGTATATGGTCTGGTATGCTATCCTTGTTACGTTCAAGTATCTCTTTCAACCTAGGATTTATGTTTAGGTTGTACTGCTTGTACAGAAGAAGTACCTTGAATGGATTTATCCTATCAATTAGGAATCTGTCTATGTATCTGGATAGCAATTCTGCTTCATCCTTTACTGGAATTACCTTGATCTCAACACCTTCTTGTACTGTGTAGTAACCATTACCTAATGGTAGTATCTTGTCCTTTACAGCATTGTAATGCTCTAGAAGGTAGTACTCGTTATTGTAGTATGCTAACCTTATTACACCGTCTGACTGTAGGTAGTTGTCTACCGTTATCCTATCAAGGAGTTTGAACTTGAAGTCTGCTGTATTCATCGTCATAATATAATGATCACCTCCATAGGTAACCAGATACTCTGTATGCTCTTCTCGCACCTAGTCTCTTTGCTGTCCTTGCTACCTCTTGTACTACTGCAGTAGGTATTGGTCTTATCTTACACTTAAAGTGTCTGTTAACTGCATCTATGACTGTAATAGAATCTAAACGTAAACCGTATTTAACAACAGCAACATTCATAATTGCTAGGTATGCTGATGTTGGGTAATCACCTTTAGACTTGCTGTAAGCGTGAAAAGCATCCATAAGTTCTTGTCCAAACCTTTCCAGTTCTAAATTAACAAGGATGTTAGCGAACTTTGAGTCATGATCACCATAAGCATCATGTCTCATTGCTAACCTAGCATAGTAACTCTTAGAAGGTATAACAGAGCCTAGACCATGAAGCCATGGATTGGTCTTACCTCTAGGGTCTATGTAACCTTTAACCTCTGACTGGAGATATCTACCTCGTTCTGCAGCTTGGTCTAGTGTAAGTACTACACCACAAACGTTGCAGACATACTCACCTTCTGGTGTCAAAACTACTTTAGTTGGTGGATGGTTGCATTCAGTTGTTGTAGTATTGTTGTTGGTGTTGGTATTAGGACTAGGGTTGGGCACCATCAGTATATAATATATCACGATATTGTTGCGTAACATTACGTTAGATTAACATAAATAATTACATATATATTTTACGCTAATAAAACATAACTTATGGTAAAAGCAAGGAACTGGGTAACAATAACAATATCTAAGGAACTGTACAATAAGCTTAGGGAACGTTATGAGGCTGAGAAGAAAAGATTTGTTGCATTTACACCTTGGGTATCTGATTACATTCTAGAACGGTTAGAAGAAGACGAACTATTACGTAGGTATGGTAGATTCTTAAGTTTTATAGGTACTCATGGAAATGAAGTTCATATAGCAGACTACTTTGAGAACCGTATTGTTGAGGTTGAATTTCACGATCAAGGTATAGGTAAGAAGATCATGTATTGCAGACACTGTGAGAGAGATGACTGTCTGCATGTGGGCTTTTGCTTTGCTATCAAGGAAGTCAACAAGATACTGATAGAGAGAGGATTCAAGCAACCTAAAGTAAGAATGAAGGAAGAAGAAGAGGAGGAGAAGGATGAAGAATGAGAGTTATTTATGGTTGTTATCGTTAATAGTACTGTAGTGTAAACTATACTGCCTTACCAAACCCTTGCTTTTTCTTTCTACGTTAAATATTTAAATATTTAATATATAAAGTAACTATATACAGTATGATAGTACTATATCCGAATGAACAAATACTATTACAAAAAGAAGCAAGGTTAAAACTAAGCGTAAAGTTAAGCAAGGAGAAGGTAGAGGGTAAAGGAATATTCTACATAACTAACATACGTATAGTCTTCGAAGACCATAAGCAAGGTATACTGACCCAAGTAGGATTGAATGATATTCACGGTTTTCGTAAGGTTAAAGGATTATTAGGAAGTGAAAAGTTAAGCATAGACTTTAAGCGTAGTGATATCAAAACTGATTATCAAGGGACATTACTAGCAGAACTAGAATTCAAAGGTGTAGATGATGCTTATAAATTATTAAGTATGCTTACTAATAACACTAGCAATAATACCGTAATTGGTTATAATATACATTATAATATGATGAGTAATAATAGCAAAACTACCAGCGAGATAGATGATATACCAGAACAGTTTAAACCATGGATAGCAGATATTAAATTCACATGGAATACTGTAACACGAGGAAAGGAACTAGGTCTTGTGAGTCATGGTAATGAACCGTTAAGACCTTGGCACTATTTTGAACTTTACGTTGATAGAATAGATATAGATTTTAAAAATTATGTAAAGTTTGATACCAGTAAATTTAACGATGATTTTAAATATAAGGTAGCAAGGGAAGCGTATAGAATGAGAGCTGACTTCCCATATGAACACGAAATAACATATGATAGCAATAAATACTGGGTCAGTATCATACAACATGCTTACAAAGACGGTAAGGATGAGTTAGTCGGAATAAACATTAACGCTGAATCTGGTTCTGGGTTCTTTATCTATTGCCCAGAGCATTGGTACCAAAAGTTTTTACTGGTAGTTGAATTTGGTTATGACTATGAACGAGATGAACCATCTTATATATTTGATGACGATGATACGGAAAGACAACGAACATTTATGTTAACATTATCAGAAGTATGTAAACAATATTACTTTGCTATATTAAACAAAGACTTCCAAAAAGCAGAAGAAGCATGGAAGGCAATGAGTGAAACATATAAGAGATATGAAACTGCTACAACTTGGTTATTTAGGACTGGTTATGCTGGTCTAGTTCTAAAATATGCTATAGAAATGCATAAACGTAGCATACCTTTTCCTACACAAGTCAAACGTTCACCAATCTGAGATAGAAAATAGAAAAAGATTAGCAGTAGTAGCCTAGAGTTATTGTTATACCTTGTTAGTACTACTATTAGTATTGCGATCGGTATTGTTTTGTGTATTTATTTCTCTCCATAGTTTCTGTACGTGGATGTTAGGTAGCAATCGTTCTGCTTTAGTGTGTAGTTCTTTGTTAGGTAGATAGGTATTTAGATAGTCGGCAAAAACTTCATCGTTCCTTAAGCTTCTGTAAATAGCGCCGACTGTAGCTGGATCGTATGCTACTAAGTCTTGTGTTATACTCTTCACTAATCTGTCTACAAATTTATCATATTTCTCATACTTATCAAGTCCTAGTGGTTTTAAAACTTGTCTTATTCGTTCAGCTACTATTGTTTGCATCTTATCAACATTACCAATGACTTTAGTACCTTCCATTTCATACTTTGCTACTTTAGTAGGATCAGCCACAGCCAACTTAGCCTTCGCATATTCAACAGCATTAGCAAATGTGTACTTCACCGGATAACCAGCAATTACCATCGCTCCTTGCGGTAGTTGCTCTGGTGTCTTGATGTCTGCAATCTCAAACTCTGGATTAGGTATCGTAATACCATACTTGCTTTCCGCTAGATTACGCAAAGCATCCCTAAAGTGTATGAGTCCGGCAAGTGTATCCGTAGGCTGTGCTGGCAAACCACCTTCATCTCTAATATGCTTTAGTCCTTCATGCAACTTTGCTAAAGCAATCGGATTCTTACTATAAGCATTCAGCTGTTCAGCAAACATCTGCCCAAAAACTGCTTTGTTAGGTATCTTTGGTAGTTTAAGGTACTCATTTGCTATATCTGCAATCTCTGCATACTTCTGTTTCGATGCCAGCTCTTGTATCCTAGCATTGAACTTGGTTGCCTCTGCTATAGCATTTGGCATCTCCTTATCTGGTATTTGCGTCTGAATTGCTAAAGATGGTAGCAACCCTTCTGTTGTAGAGCCAGCATAACTCATCACTATGCCCTCAGCAGTGTCCAATCCAGCCCTTGCTAGTCTACGCTCAGCATGTTGTACAAATGGTGTCATCCCTCTTGCCAATGAAGGAAATGTTGTCTGTAATGCTTCTTGTGTTGATTTGGTAATTCCATAACCTAAACCGCTCTTAAGACCAGACATCATACCAGACATAGCAGCCTTAGCATAACCTAATGGTGTGAATGGTACACCAGCATGCATTAGACCAGTAACTGCTCTATATGCTCCAGCTCCAGCACCAACTACTGCTGATCCTCCTAGCAGTGTACCAGCAAGCAAGCCTCCAGTCATTATTGTAGTCATCTGACCTACTACTGGTCCCAGCAAAGGAGCAATAATTGTAGGGAAGGATACTGCTAGGAATGCTACTGCTATTGATGCTAACCATTCTTGTAATGGTGAGAATGACTCACTCTGGATTGCTGATAAGCCAGCAACTATAATTAAAGATGAGAATATTGGAGCTAGAGATAATCCTATAAGGACATCTATCATCCTCCTCATTATACCTTCAAACCATGGTACTAATGATAATGCTAATAATAACGGTAAGGCACTAGCAAGTATGGCTGTTAGTACTATCCTTACTGTACCTATAACGAACATAAGGAATGTTAGTAATGCAGCAATGAATGCCTTAAAGACTGCTAGGAATACATCCCTAAATATTGTCTGAGCAGCATCATTAGGGTTTAGTAAGAACTGTAGTATGGTATTCCAATCAACTGTTGGTGGTTGTATTGAACCTATCATGTTAAATAGTTGAGTAACCTTTTGGTTAGCTTGATTAGGATTACTTGGGTTTAGTATCCATTTGCTTAATCCTTCTACGCCAGAACTGTAAGCATCCCAGAATGAAGGGAATGTGAATATGAATATTATGATGATTATACCTTTTGCTAAAGTACCAAATGCTTGACCCTTTCTAAATACATCAAATTCTTCACCCATTAAGTAAACAGCTGTTAGAGTTAATGCTATAATAATGATGGGAAAGGCTATCGTACGCAACTGCCTGTACAACTGAAAGTTTTGGTTACCTTGCTCTCCATTTTGGTAAGTATAATCAAACCTAGGCATCTTTACTACAGCATCTAGGAACCAGTTACCAACCTCTGGTATCAAGTAAGCATTAACAAAGAGGACAAAGGCTACTACTGCTATTATAACTGCTAGCGTTAGTACCCCAGCATCTAGACCTAAGACCATATCATATTATAAAGGAAAAAGAAAAGAAGAAATGAAGTAAGGAGAAGGAATCTGTTATTATTACTTTACTCTAGGTT
>Ga0079995_1067402_pt1 | contig 14003 bp, 20 predicted proteins | sample FaiFalFF_MnMetaG_2_FD_69198 | JGI IMG/M metagenome (GOLD analysis project Ga0079995, IMG submission 69198) | Freshwater microbial communities from Yellowstone National Park, Wyoming, USA - Fairy Falls C (FF_Mn_C) (SPADES assembly) (version 4) | ecosystem: Environmental > Aquatic > Freshwater >...
TCAAGGGAAAGCTGTAAGAGATCTACAAGCTTAATACCGAAGAGCTCCCACCATAGGTAGGTTATTAGGGGGAGGAGTGCAGTCGCATGAGGGGGCTTCACGGAAGCCGTTAGACTACAAGGCGTAACGTTAAGGTAATTAGGTTCAAACTGCTACGTGATAAGCCGGGGGTAGTGTGAATAAGGATATAGTGGTGACAGTAGAGAACTTCGGGCCCTTTGAGCATGCTGTGATTAAACTTAAACCACTAACGATATTTATAGGCAGGAATAGTGTTGGTAAATCGATGTTAATGCGCTTACTATGGGCCCTAGCCTCAACACCGATAGCTCTATCAGCCCACCTTCTGTTCCCACCTAGAGAGTTTGATAAAAGGTTGGGAGAGGTTAGGAGTAGGATAATCGATAATGTTGCGAAAGGGTTAGAGCCTTCCAGGGACGACGTGCACACCCTCATAAAGCTCTACATGGAGACTTTCCAAGAGGCTCTGGTACAGAGTCTTGGAGTTAGAATTCAGGGAGTGTTTGGTTCAAGTCTAGAGGAGCTTATCAGGGTTGGTGCTGAGACGTCGAGGATAAGTATATCGGGGCCTTGCGGGCCCACCACCATTGTCATTAAGGGTAACGATGTGAGGTTAGAGAACTTCAACTTATGCTTGGACGATCTACTAGGTAAGATGGTTGTGGAGGTTCCAACGCCTGGAATCCTAGGTTTAAGGCATGGGGGGATCAGTGTTGCAAGGTATGTTAGGACGTCCTACGACCTAGTATCTCTTATCAGCGAGTTTATGGTCAGATATTTTGGGACACTTTACACGAAGGGGTTCTACCTAGGGTCTGGGTGGCCTAATGGAGTGTTCCTACCCGATAGTAGGGCTGGGGTTGTTCGCTTAACAATACCACCCTCCCCTATGCCTTATCCACGTCTCACATCACTATTTGGGCCTCACCTCACCTTAGACGAGGAGTTTGTGAACGCCACGATTAGGATAGCACAGGTGTTTGGTGGAAGTGGGGTGGAAGCGCTTGAATTGGCAGAGGATTTCCTCGAGGAGCTTGGTTGCGAGCTTGAATTCAAACCAATTGGCGGTGTGTACGCGGTCTACGTGAAGGCGTGGAGTGGTAAGGAGCTCCCACTTCCACTAGCACCGTCAGGTGTGAGGGAGTCTATAGCAACAGTGCTAGCTCTCACGCTTATAGATCCATCCATGGTGTTTATCGAGGAGCCTGAAGCCCACCTACACCCGAGAGCTGTTACCAGGCTTGCAAGGCTTATTGGGGTAGCTGTGAGATACAAGGGTATGATAATTGTCTCAACTCACAGCGACCACCTGTTTGTTGCGTTGAACAACCTCATAGCTTTATCGAAGGTTAAGGGTGGAGCTGAGAGGCTAGGCTTTTGAGGAGTTGAGGCTATAGACCCCTCTATGGTGGCAGCATACCTTGTAGTTGCCGAGGGTAGGAGGGCTGTTGTTAGAGAGCTTAGGGTTGAGGATACCGGGATCCCCGAGGACGAGTTCGCAAAGGTCACAGAGGAGCTCCTGGAGGAGAGGTCCAGAATCTATGACGAGTTCCAAGGAGCACGGCTGTAGAGAGGTAGACCTCGACAGACTACAATTACAGATCAAACACGCTGATAAGCTACTAATATTTGGTAGCACAATCCTCGTTATAGAGGAGACATCGAACCCTAAGATCGATGATGTGAGGAAGATCGTTGAGACCATCGAATGGCTTATAGCCGGTGGCATCAACTACGTGATGGCCGATAGGGAGCCATCGAGATACCATGGCATAGTACATGCCAGGAGGAGAGTCGACAACCTGGTTTATAGAGCGTTAGTCTTTGAAGCACCTAAAATAGTGAGGCCAATCCACGTAGTAAAATGCAACGAAGCATTATGGAGGAAGGTTAACGAGATAGCCAGACACTAACCCAAACCTAATAGCCCTCCGGGGAAACCCCCTAGCTAATCTCCAGGTCTTAGGTGGAACGAGGAGGCACAGCGGGGGTATCAAAGTTACCTTCAAAAATAGCGTGGTGGAGGTGGAGCTCTCGGGTGGTAGCTAAGAGCATCGATATCATGAATAGTGTATGAGTGTTTAAGCTTTGTAGTTTGATGTTCTGGTTTTAGAAGCTTTAGGTTTGAGGTGTTCTTTTGGAGCTTAGGGTGCTTCGTAGAACTGTTGTACTGGAATGCTATGCTAACATGTTTGCTAGGGAGGCCCTAAGGGGTGTAGCCGAACCTCTAGAGAACATGATGGGTGAGAGGGCTGGGTACGCACTAGAGCCCGATGGCGTTAGAGCTCAAGTGAGGCCCATGAGGCTCGGGTGGAGCATGTGAGCTCACACCAAGACCTAGCTCCACTAACGGTTTGATAGTATTTCCAAATACCTGTACCTCCGTTAGCGGGGGGAACGCTGGTAACCGTTTACGTTTAGGTTGTGGGGGCTTCTAGGGTTCTTAAAGCACATGTACTAATATTAGCTGTGACTTAGACTATGCATCCTGGAGGCATTTCTATGATAGAGTCCCTACGTATAAGGAACTTGAGAGGTATTAGGGAGTGTTCGATAAACGGTTTAACGGACGTGAACGTGCTGGTTGGTAGGAATGGTGTTAGTAAATCCACGGTTTTTGAAGCAATCTACCTAGTATCATCGTGGGCTGAATCACATAACCATTTAGGGAGGGATAAAGTTGATTACGTGGTTGCTAGAAGAGCTTCGAGGCGCAACTGGGATGCGTTATGGTTTGCTAAGAATGTAGAGGAGGACATAGAAATTACACTAGGCTTTAAACCTCTTGGTATGTTAAGGTTCAAGATACCCTATAGTAGTCCCTCATCACCTGTGCTACTTGAGCTAACACGAGAGGTAATAGCATCGGAGCTCTTCGAGGAATATAGTTTAACCGAACCCTTATACTACGATCTCCATCAAGATAGATTATGGGACCCTAAGACTAGGACGACTTATATACGTCCCGAAGTTAGAGATTACTTCCTCTCTAGGTTTAAAATTGTGGTAGAGTTCTTGAGGGGGGTCATGTTTATTGATAGTAGGCTCTCTATTACCAACGTTGAATTAACGATATGGCCTAAATTACTCGATAGAAGGCTTGATAAGAAGATTGTTGAGCTGATAAGGGAGGAGTACGAGCCTGATGTGGAGGGTATAATGTTTAAGCCTACGAGGGAGGGTGGTTTTGTGCTAGCTCTCACGCTAGCCAACACTACTGTTGAGGTCGACGCTCTCGGTGATGGTGCTAGGACGGCTATCACGCTAGCTTCAACGCTGGCACTCGCTAGTAACACGGCTATCTTAATAGAGGATCCAGAGGTTCACCAACACCCTGGGGGCTTAGCGACCCTTATGAGGTTTGCCTTGAAACTAGCCAAGGATAGGGGCCTCCAATTATTCATTTCAACTCATAGTGTCGAGCTGGTTAACATTGTTAGGAGGATTTGTGAGGAGCTAGGGCTGGGGTTCAGGGTGTTCTTCATGGAGAGGGATTACTCTAGCGGTGTTGTCGATGTTAGAGTTCTCGAGAGTTTGGATGTCGATGTTCTCCAGAAGATCGGGTTAGATCCTAGGATGCTATACGTGATATAGCCATGGGCGTTGACGCTATACAACTTAAGCCCCATCAGGAGTCCTTCTACGTTATAGTCTTTGAAAAGCTAGCTCCACTAAGTGCTGTGATACTATGTGAGGGTCATAGCGATGCTGAGGTTGCAAAGAGAATCTTGAAGAAGATGGAGAGTGAAGGTGTTATAGGGAGGATATCGTTGAAGGTTGGGTTCACGGATGTTGATGGTAGGGATAATGTGCCCAGGATGTTAGACGCCATAGTGACCCCCTCCCCGCATCCCTGGGAGGCTTTACGCCTCCCCCGAGCGGTTTGTCGGTTCTCCGCTCGGACGCGCACTCCTCATCTTTCTATCGGATCCCCATGCTTGGGGCATCACTTTCTTTCAGCTGGCGGGGGCCCGCCTGCCTAGGGGGTAAAGACCCCCTAGGCACTGTGTATCTTGTATTTTAACTGTGGCTTATATCTTTTTATGTTGTTAGTCAGAAAGTGCTATTCGAAACACCCTGCATATGTGGTCGAAGACCTCACAGACCCTCCCAGCATTCACTCCCCCATATACTCTAGGCACTCATCCACGCTAACCAGTTGTTTAGAGCTCTCCACACCCTCCACAACCTCTCTCCCCATTAGCTTAACACAGTGATCCTCCAAGCAACGTCTCTTAAAGGGCATGGAGTAATCACCGTTAACAGCTATAAGTAACCTTAGGCTCCTCCCACCAACGGTTACCCTGGAGATGTAGACTTGGTTGCACACACTATCCCTCTGCAACCCCTCAACCGGAGCTCCACGTGAGGCCAGGCTATTAACTATACCCCTAACCCTATCATCAACGCTATACTCGTCACCATCAACGACCATAACTATATCCTTTAATCCACAGAGGCTACAGGGTGAGGTTAAGTTCACACATAGGGGCTCCTGGAGGCTGTGGTGTTGGGGGCTCTTGGTTGGTTTGAAGAGTAAGGCTTTTATACCAGTTCCCACAACCTAGTTTTGAGGCGCTGGGGGAGCCTGGTTTTGGTTTCAAGGAGTTCCAGGGTGTTGTTTGATATCTCGGGTGTTAACGCTAGGGTTGTGGAGCTAGCTGTTAGGATACTGGAGTCTAGGCTCCCCCAGTGTTTTGATAGACCCTCCCTTGAGAGGGTTTATGTTAGGGCTCTTAGGAGTGGTTCTTGGTGGAGGGCTCCGGGGGAGGCTCGGGGGGTTCTATGGGCTGCTCTTAGATCTAGCGTTAACGTGTTCAAGTCGCCTAGGGTTGCCTCAGCTCTAAGACGTGCCATCGCCTGGTTTGAGCTGTACACGATGAGGGGTTTCATTGTACTCTCAGGCCTCTCCTACGCAATCCCCCGGGGCCTCCTAAGGCTATCCCTGGACTACGTGCTGTCCAGGGTTGACTACATACTATACCTTGGGAGGCATGTCCTCGCAACATACGCATACTACTGGCACGTGTACAAGAGCTAGCCTGGCGCCTGGCCATAGTGAGCTTACATGAGCTCGATGGACCCTGTGGAGCTACTACGCGGGCGTGCAGTGAGGTTCTACGACTACGCTCGAATAGCATTCGATGAAGGTGACTACGACATGACGGTGTTCATGTGCGAGCGGCAGCACAGCTCTACACTAAAAATCACTCCTCCTCAGGATGCTGGGGTTCACACCTAGAGGCCATAGGGTTAGGGAGTTGCTAGGAGTGCTCTTAAAAGCTTTGGATCGCCTTGGTAGGGTTGAGCTCTCACAGGAGATCGCTAGATTCAATGACGTTAATAGGGATGCTCTTAGACTCCTAGAGGAGGCCTACACCGGTTCAAGGTGTCCTAGCGGTGTTTACGGAAGGGAGGATTCTCTTAAAGCTTTAAAGGTTGTCGAGGAGCTCTTCAAGCTCTTGGAGGTTGTTGAGAGGAGTGCCTCTTCCACGTGAGGATCTAGCTTTTGAAATTCAGGTTGAGAGGCTCAAGGAGCTCCTTAGGTGGCGTGAGTACCTCAGGATACTGGTTGAAGCTGTTAGGGAGGTTTTAGGCGATGTCGATGTCTACGTCTTCGGCTCTGCTGTCGAGGGTAGGCTTACCGTTGATAGCGATATTGACGTGGCAGTAGTGCTACCGGAGGTTCCAGGGAGTGGGCTTGAGAGGGCTGGGCTTGTGAATAGGATCCTTGAGGTTGCGGAATCCCGTGGTGTTCCCCGGTGGTACCCCTTTGAGATACACCTTGTGACCAGGGATCGGCTTTCAATGCTAGAAGCCAGGCTTGTTAAGGTCACGTGATCTAGCTATGGGTTCTAGTGTGTTGAGGAGGATCAGGCTACCCTTTGCTCCAGGTGTTGAGGTTGAGTTCGCTGATAGGAGGAGGGCTCTGGAGCAGGTTGTTGAGTGGAGTGAGAGGGGTACAACGTACCCTATCGTCATCTACGGCCCTGAGGGTTGTGGTAAGACGTCTCTCCTAAAACAGGCTGCTGAGATCCTCAGGGAGGGGGGTTATGATGTGATATACGTGGACCCCGTAAACATGAGCTTCGTAGCGCACACGGATGTGAGGGAGGTTGTTTGGAGGCTCGGTGAGGCTGTCGGGGATGTTGTTAACGGTAGGGTTAAGCTGGCAATGCTAGCATCCCACCTAGCGAGGGAGCTCCTAGCAAGGTGGAGGAAGAGGAGGATCGCAGTACTAGCTGATGATGTATTCCAGGCTATAGGGCTTGATAAGGCTGGGGTGTACGTTAAGGGCCTCTTAAACCTCATAGAGCACCCTCCTGAAAGCTATGATGGGATAGTGGCTATTGTAGCTACAAGTGAGGGTGTATCAAGGTACGAGGTTGGTAGGCATAGGTGGGCTAACCTAATGGTTATGTGGAATATGGGTAAAAGTGGTTTCAGGGAGCTCTACGACAGGCTAGCCAGGCTAGCACAATTAAATGTTGATTTCGAGGAGGCGTGGAGGCTTACAGGTGGTAACCCCAACGCTCTGAGAATGCTGTATCAAACAAACTGGAATGTGGATGCTGTCATCGAGAGCATCATAACATCTAAGAAGCTTGGAGCCTTCGTTTCAAGCCTAACCCCCGATGAGAGGATGTGGCTTTTAGAGGCTGTGGAGAACCCGGATAGCCTTATGACTAGGGAGAGGATACACCTAGCCAACAAGCTTATAGAGCTTAACATGATCGTAGATGAGATAACCTACAGGAGCCCATGGCTTTGGGTCGACGAACCCCCACCTGAGAGGGACCAGGAGCTAGGCATAGGCAAGCATGTAGCATGGCAGACTCCACTGCATAGGGAGGCTGTTAGGAGAACACTGCTAGGCTGGCACGGAGGCTAAGCGTGGACCCCGGTGATCTACCTCCCATAGGTGTTGGAGTGTGGATGATATGAGCGTTTACAATGGTGCAAGAAGCGGGGTTGAGGCGGTGGAGAGGTTTATAGAGGAGGTTCTAGGTTATGTCGAGACTAAGGATCCTTGAGAAGGCTAGGAGAAGACCTAAGACCATCCCTGGTTATGTGAGGGAGAGGATACTCAGGGTTATAGCGGAGAGGCTTAGAGCTAGAGAGGAGGTGGAGCTTGTTGTTGTTTTCGGTGGTTTCCTCGAATCCGGGGTTTTCAGGGATATAGATATAGCTCTTTACACAAGCCACATGGTTGATATCGACGAGGCTCCAGCTTATGTTGACACGGTTAGGGACGAGCTTGAGAAAGTAACCGGGATGGGGGTAGACATTTTATTGCTAGAACCAGAGTATACACCACCACATTTAATAAACCACCTGCTCTCCAAAGGCAGAATTATCGTTGAGAAGAAGACTGGTATAAGCTCTATCTTGAGGATACACGCCATAGAGGAGATGAGGAGGTTGAGAAAGCTTAACGTATATAGCTGGGGACCTGCAGATAGAGTTTAAACAGATTCCAGTCACTTTGATCTTACTTCTCCATTTAAACGGGTATTTAAAGGCTATTGGGAACTAGACGAGGTGGGTGAGCATGGGCGTAGAAACTCTTGAGAAGCCATTGCCTAAGCCTACAAGCGAGGACTACATTAGTGCGAGGTTGCTTGAGGCTCTAACAGAGGCTAGCTTAGCTCTAGAGCTCCTGGATAAGGGTCTCGTTAGAAACGCTGCTGGTAAGGCCTTTCAGGCGTGGAGAGCGCTACTAGCCTCCCTCCTCAGACTTGAGCTGGATAAGCTATTGCAAACGGTGAAATCCGATGAGGAGAGGAGGTTGCTTATGGATAGGGCTGTGCTCAGGGTTCCAATGAGTAGAATGAAGACATTATCCCAAATGCTAGAATCTCTTGGACACAACAGTTTATCAGCGTGGAGTGATAAGGCGCTCAACTTACATGACTACCAATACAATGGGCCAGACCCGGATATGGCGGTAAGCAAGTATAGGAGTAGGGAGGAGGTAGCTGTTGATGTGAAGCTGCTTGTCATGGAGTTAGTGAGAAGAGTTGAGGAGCTAAAGCCTAGAGTGAAGTGGTACGACGAACTGGAAAATATGCACGGAAAAGTAAAGGAGGCGCTAAGCGGAAAACAATAAACATGTGCCGATGAAGATGAAATTAATACACTAGTTCCTACGTGGAGTGAGGTTGCTCAAGAATATATCAGAAAACCTTATGGTGATCGAATATGAGGGTACTAGTCACAGGTGGAGCGGGCTTCATAGGTAGCCATCTTGTTGATAGGCTTGTTGGTGAAGGCTACAGGGTTAGAGTGGTTGATAATCTGAGTAGTGGTAGTGTTGAGAACCTCAGGAGGCATGTTGATTCGAATACCGTGGAGCTCGTGATCGGCGATTTAAAGGATCCTAGTATGGCGTTAAGGTCTGTGGAGGACGTTGATGTAGTCTTTCATTTTGCTGCTAACCCTGAGGTGAGGGTAAGCAGTATAGATCCCGGGGTGCATTTTAACGAGAATGTTGTTGCGACATTCAATCTACTGGAGGCTATGAGAAGGAAAAATGTTAAGGAGATTGTCTTCGCCTCATCGAGCTCCGTGTACGGGGAGCCAGGCTCGATACCGGTTGGCGAGGATGCACCCTTGAGGCCTGTCTCCGTATACGGTGCTAGTAAGGCCTCGTGCGAGAGCCTAATACACGCCTACACAAGACTCTACGGTTTGAGAGCCGTAGTGCTAAGGTATGCTAACATTGTCGGGCCTAGGATGAGGCATGGAGTAATATGGGATTTCATTGTGAAGCTTAGAGGGAACCCAGTGGAGCTAGAGGTGCTAGGGGATGGAAGCCAGGTTAGAAGCTACATACACGTAGGCGACGCTGTGGAGGCAACATTAACAGCGTGGACCAGGGGAGGAGGCGGGCACCAGATCTACAACATAGCATCAGAGGACTGGATAGCGGTTGACGAGGTGGCAGACATAGTGGTTGAAGCGATGGGGTTGAAAGGTGTAAGGAAGAAGTACAAGCCGGTACTACACGGAGTAGGATGGCCCGGGGACGTGAAGAGGATAGCGTTGAGGATAGACGAGCTGAAGAGCATAGGATTCAAGCCTAGAATGAGCTCTAGAGAAGCGGTCAGAACAGCTGTAGGGGAAATCCTAGAAGAGCTAAAGGCAAACCCGTAAATGGCATCATGGAGTTTAAACGCTAAACTGGAGGAGGTATGTGATCTCACTAAGTGACCTCGAACACCTAACCCCGTAAGCTGGAGCTGGTACAGCCGGGGGCTAAGGCGGGCTCCTAGGAGTCTATGCCGGACCTGCTAACACACTATATGGCAAGCTACCTCGTAGCGAGGGCCCTCGTCGAGCCTAGGCGTGCGCTACTATTAGCTTTTGTGGGGCTCCTACCAGATGTTGACGCGCTACTCCTAGTCCACAGGTGGGTTACCCATAGCATCCCAGTAGCACTCCTAGCCTCAGCCCCCCTACTAGCGTTGACCTACGCCTATAAGAGGGGGTACTTTGGGGTTGCTGTGCTAGCTATGCTACTCTACACCCTGCACATAGTTATGGATTTGCTGACAGGGCCAACACCGGCACTATGGCCCCTAGCGCCAGCCTTAGCTGTAAACATTGAGGTTAACGGTGCGTACAGTGTAAACGGTGTTAAGGTAACCCCTGGCTTCGAGGTCGTAGTAGAACCTGTTGACTTTGCTAGAAGGGATCTTGTCGAGGGCCCTCTGGTTTCGGAGACGGGGTTAGTGTTATTAGTAGTAGCCATTGTTTTAACCATAGTAGGGTATTTTGCTAATAAAAATAAGGTTAGAGTTTAATCTTGTAGTGTGAAGATAGATGTTCAGTTATGAAATCTAGCTTAATTACTGGCGGTTCTCTAGTACAATCGCTAGTGCCGAGGTTATGTCCTGACCTAGTTAGATGGAATAGATATGTGAGAGGTAATGATTTAAAGGTTGCTATTATTGGCTTTGGTAAGATGGGTATTCTTCATAGTGGTATTCTTAATCTCCTGGTTCCAGGGATTGTTAAAGCTGTTGTTGATAAGAGTTTTATTTTAACCTTTGGTGTTTCAAGGTTGATTAGATCTTTAAAGTTCTATAGGGATATAGGTGGGATGCTTAAGGAGGTGGAGCCTGATGTTGTTTATGTTACAACACCTACGAACTCTCATTACTCTATAGTGAAGAGTCTCTTAGAGCGTGGGGTTAAGTATGTTTTTGTTGAGAAGCCTCCAACTGTGAACTACGAGCAGTTAGAAGATCTAATTTCCACTAAAAAACCTGGTCAAATGGTAATGGTTGGGTTTCAGAAGAGGTTCTCCTTAACTTTTAGACATGCCAAGCTATTGCTGGAGAGCGGTGTTATAGGGGATATTGTGGGGGTAAACTCTTATATAAGATCTGGTGATATATTAGAGCCAACAGGTAGATTTAATCCGCCTAGGAGAGGTGCATTGCTAGATCTTGGAGTACACTTAATCGATCTACTCACATGGCTATTTAAGATAAGGAGTGTGATTAAGGCTGTGAGTAGGAGTATTTACACACATGTAGATGACATGTTTATAGCTGAGCTGGAAGCAGATAAAGGCTTCAAGATCTCCATAGAAACCTCATGGTCTAACCCGGAGTACAGAGTACCCGAAACATACATTGAAGTAAAAGGATCACAGGGAACAATATGGGTTACAGAGGACTACCTCAAAGTATCAGCTAGTACGGAGCATCCACTACTAGGCAATAGGAGAGAGCTTACACTATATAAACCACACTACTACCAGGGAGTGCCACCAGTAAACCTAGCCGACCCCGAGTATACTGTTGAAAACATACACTTCCTAGAATCCATACATGAAGGTAGGGAGCCGGTAACAAGTATCGAGGAAGCATCCGAAACCATGAAGCTCGTAGACGAACTATATAGAGAAGTGGGAAGACTAGATAGATAGATGGTTAAAGAAATACTCCTTGGAGATAACCCATTCCTAGGCGTTAGCCACCTAGCACAGGAGAAAGCTCGAATTGAGCGTAATGAGGTATCTAGAGTGGAGGCTAAGGCTGAAATCGTAAAAGCAGCGTTAGAAGGTGGTGTAACCGGGTTCACTTTCTCAACCCATAGTTCTAATCTTGAACTCCTAGAATACATGGGTAGACGGCATCCAGAGGTTCTTGGAAAACTAAACTACTACATACTTATCCCATACGCACATAGCTATATTAGAAAGGCAAATGTTATTGGCACTATTGGTCTAGCTAAAGCAATAATACGTGACATTGTACTGAAGCATCCTGCGGACTCTATTACATCTGCTGTAACCTTGAACTTCAGCAAAGTAGCTAGCTTATTCATTGGTATGGAGGCTAACCCCTACCTCAAGGTACTCCCGAGGGAGAGGGTTAAGGCATTACTGTTACACGAGGTTTTAACAGAGTTAATTGTAGCCTATAACCTCGTGGAGTTACTAGAGGAGCTAAAAGGGTATGTAGAGAGGAAGCTAAAGGTAGGCTTTGGCTTAGAAACACGTAACATAGGACAGCTAAGGAGATTCCTGGAAGAGAACGGTATCCAGGTAGACTACATAATGACTCCCATGAACCCTCTAGGATACCAAATGGCACCATCTAAGGAGGAAGCAGAGGAAGCGATACAAGAGCTAGGAGATCGGGGAGTGAAGATAATAACAGTTAATATACTAGCTTCTGGAGCGGTATCGTTAGAAGAAACATGTAGATACTTAGAAGGATACAGAGATAGAGTATATGCAGTAGCATATGGAACAACAAAACCATATAGAGCAAAAGAAAATGCCATTATACTTAAAAAGAACTTATTAACTTTATAAATATATTCATGGAGGCCTCGCTAACAAAGTTAACTACATATATAATAAAGGAGTTAACATTTTTACTAAATGACAGTATATTTATCGCGTCTCTATCATTGCTAATTCTTCACTTAACCATTAACATTGGCTATCTTATCTACATGTCAAAAGTCTCTAAGCGGCCTTGGAATCTAAAAATGTCTGAGATACAAGACCCATATGTGACGATAATTGTTCCTGCTTATAGAGAGGCAAAGATCATAGGTAAGAAGATAGAAAACATCGCCGAACTTGAATATAGTAGACATAAGCTTCAAGTGATAATAATTGGAGATCCTGAAACCTTAAAGGTAGCTAAGGAGAAGATTCATATCCTTGATGGCATCGAGGTTCTTCTTTTAGAAGAGATTAGGCGTTTAGGTAAAGCCGGTGCACTTAATTACGCCCTAAAATTTGCCAAGGGACAAATTATTGCGACCTCTGATGCTGACGCTATGTGGAGTTCTGATGCACTTAAGAAGGCGGTAAAATACTTTAGTGATCCAATAGTAGCTGCTGTGACGGGGCATGAAATCGTTTCCAATGCCTCTAAGAATATACACACGTACTCAGAGCAATTATATAGAAAAACTTACTATGTAATGAGACTTGGCGAGAGCAAAATATGGTCAACAATGATATTTCAAGGTGAACTAGCACTTTATAGAAGGAATTATTTGAAATTCTTTGAAAGTAGGCCAGGATACTCAGATGATACAGGAACAGTTGTAAGATTGATCAAGGAAGGATACCGATGCATTTACATCCCCGAAGCAAAATTTTTTGATGCAGCACCACCAGACTTAAAAGACAAAATTAAACTAAAGTCTCGCCGAGGACAACACCTGGTGAGTGCATTAACGGAGGCCCTTAAATACAAAATTAAAGGCGAGCTTCCTTTGCCAGTAAGTATAGTCCTAGCAAATTTCTACATGCATGTACTAGCACCAATGATCCAACTCACCATACCCATCCTCCTAGTGGCCTCTCTAATCAGAAACACTGCACTTCTGATATCCACGTTACTTACAACGGTCCTAGCAATCTCGATGCTAGACAAGAACATTAGGGCCTTGGTAGAACTCTACATAACAAGCTCTCTCGCACTCACATTAGCTCTAATAAAAAGCATTATTGGCATAAGATCGGTTGTATGGGAAAAAATAGAATCCATGAGAGAAATATAAAGTTATTGAAAAGCTAAATATTCATCAATAATATTTGATCAACGGTAAACACAGGGTTAAAAGTATACTATTTAACACGCCATTGTCAAATCAGTAGTCAAAGCCTCAAAACATTATAGAGAGGCTAGGGTAAAGAATCTGTTTAATATAGCGTTGAAGGAGTTATATACTATAGTTCTCTAAACCCTATATACGCGAAGCACGTAAACAAATAAAAGATTAAATGTATTAGAACTGAGAGGAGGTTAAATAAATGCACATGATATTTATATCATCCTCATACTACCCACACATAGGTGGTGTAGAGTACGTGGTCAAATCTATCTCGGAGAGGCTCGTTGAAATGGGCCATAAGATAGCAGTATTAGCCGGAGAACCAGCGTTAACAGTCTCCACGAGGAGATTGTTAATGGTGTTAGGGTTGTTAGGTGGCCTGTTTGGAGTCCTGGAGAGGCATATTATTATCTTAGGAGAAGAGATGATCTGAGGAGGTTATTGAGAGACTGATTGAGTATGCTAGCTGGAGGTTGAGGGTTTACAAAGCCTAGGAGTGCCCTCTTATGGTGGATTTAGAGCTTGTAATAGCCTTGATACTAGCCTTGGTGTACTTCAGGCTCCCAATAGCATACTACCTGTACCTTAGGGCTGTATGGCTTGGTAGACCTTGGAGTGTTAGGCGTGATCACAGCTTCAAGCCCATGGTTACAGTCATAGTGCCAACCTATAATGAGGCTAGGCTCATAGAGTCTAAGCTTGACGACATTGCTAGGCAGGACTACCCTAGGAGTGGGCTTGAGGTTATAGTCGTTGACTCAGCCAGCCGTGCATAGCTTGGTAGCAGACTTACCTCGCTTCAGGGAAGCAATTAGTGTTTTTAAACGATATAATGTAAGGGCCGGTGTTCTACTAGACTTAGGCTGTGGCGATGGAAGTTTAACTGT
>Ga0079995_1055736_pt1 | contig 13998 bp, 13 predicted proteins | sample FaiFalFF_MnMetaG_2_FD_69198 | JGI IMG/M metagenome (GOLD analysis project Ga0079995, IMG submission 69198) | Freshwater microbial communities from Yellowstone National Park, Wyoming, USA - Fairy Falls C (FF_Mn_C) (SPADES assembly) (version 4) | ecosystem: Environmental > Aquatic > Freshwater >...
TCCCGTCCCAAAGCCCACATGGGCGGGCTTCTTCAGTTCGGCGAGGCAATTTAAGGTCACCATCGCCCCTCTCCCCTTCCGTTAAGGTCTTTTTCACGGAGTTCCTTTCTTGCCCTTTCCCAACCGCTTCCACGAGGGTTGATTCGTTGGCTGTCCATCATTTTGCCTCAAGGCTTTAAAAGCATTGGCGGAACTTGGGCTAACTCCTTCCTTACGATGCGCTAAACTCGCTAGGCGAGAAAGGGGGTAGGTGAAATGAAGGCGTTTCAGATGGAACTTCCCCCAGAAGTTTCGGAATATCTCATATTTCTCTATATCTTTATAATCAAAAATTTTATCGTCAAATGATAAAATATACTTTAAAAGACGCATTTTTGTTATTATATCTTCTTATTTTCACATTTTTACTATATTTGTGCTAGTATTAATTTGTGTTTTTTTCTATAATAAAAACAAAATGAAAAAGTGATGGGAGGTTGGTCTGCCCCTTTGCCGAGGGGAAAAAATCCTTTCAAATGCATTAATTGGGCAGAGGAAGTAGCGGGTTATTAGCAGGCAAGGAGGGAGAAAAGGAAAGATGTCATGGTTCTCTGCTATCCACCGTTTCATTGATGTATTGGGCGTTGTCGCTGGCTTTCTAATGGTTTGGTATATCGTCGGAAGATGACGAGCCAAGCGCAGGATAGCGCAAGTTACGGAAAACCGTTTCATTGGACTTTTCATCCCTGACGCCCCGATGAGGCGCCTCATTACCCGATACCTCAAAGACCTCGCGACGCCCCTGGAGATGGAGCGCTTTGACCCAAGAACCTTGAAGGATTTGGTGGGAAAGAAGAGGATGCTGGGCTTTATCGTTGATATCTCGACAGACGAGGAGTTAGTGAACGCGGTCGCACAATTCCGTCAAGAAGGCCGCCATGCTTGGATAATTGCCTTGAAATGGGCAGAGGACCGGACGCGGTGGCTGCAGGAACGAAGGGAACTCATCCCCTGTGGGTTTGACGATTTGGTGTATATTCCGCTAAACCCCTTGGATGTGCGGGCGGCCGTCATAATTTAATTCAGGTGGGCTAAGGATGAAGAGGAGACAAAAGATCGGGATGAAAGGGCAGGAGAAGGGGCAGGGGGAAAGGTGATGGGAGGCATCAAGATGGCTGGATTGGTTCTGCTTTTCCTTTCCGCGCCGCCTTCGCCAGGTTTTCAGGAGACGGTCAAGGCGTTTTGCCGAAAGGCTGCTCTGCCTTCCTTCTCCCCCGTCCGCACCCTTCCCCTTTGCCGTCCCTCCGACTTCTCTCCCGTCGCCCTCGCTTGGGAGTTGAAAAGCCCTGACGGGCACTTCGCTTGGGCGATCACCGACCTTTCTGGTAAGACCCTCTTTGAACTCGGTTTCTCCCGCCCCTTTTGGCAACGGACGGACTTAAAGGAGCGCCTGCTCACCCGCTTCGGTTCTTTCCTTTCCGATGGCACTTGGCACTTCCTTTATCGGGGTTTAGGGGGCTATGGGCTGGCGGTCAAGAAGGGGATGACCGTTCGGGTGGATGCCCGAACCTTTGACCCTTGGGGCGACGGGAAGGACGACGCCGCCTTCTCCCTCCCCCGTCCGCCCTTTCCCCCTCCCTCTTCCGACCGTCTTTTCGTCTCCTTCGGTTTCCCCCTCCTTCCGACCCTCCGTTCCACCCACGCGACGGCTTGCGCCATGTGGGCGAGGGGAAGAGGGGTCGTCTCGGAGAAAGAACCCTTTCAAACCCTCATCGGCAGCCTTTCGGGGTTGATCACCCGTTGCCTTTGCGATTTGCCTGAAAAACCCTTCGTCCATGAGATAGAGCGGGGGCTTCCCCTCTTTCTGCGCCTTCAAGGGAAGTCAGGGAAAGTGACCTCTTTCCTCTTCTCCCAAACTTCGTGGTCTACTCTCAAAAACACCCTGCAACGCCAAAAAGTGGCTCTCGTGACTTTTTTGTATCGCAGAGAGCAGCGGGAAAGAGAAAAGGCGCTTTGGCGGGTGGAAGGGACGACGGTGTTGGCGATCGGCTTTTGGGAGAGCCGTCATGGGATTTTCCTTCTCGCCCTCTCCCCGTCCTTTCCCTCTGACCCTCCCTGCTTCGTCTCCTCCTTCCTTGACGGCGTCACCCTCTTTCGGTTGGACGGTCCTGCTGTTAACCTTGTCTTTACCTTCCCGACTTTCTGAGGTGAGGGGAATGGGAGAGCCCCGTCCCGCCGAACAGTTCCTTTCTGAATTGATCGCCGTGGGGATAAGGGAGCGAGCCAGCGATTTGCACCTTGAGCCGGTGGATGGCGGTTATTGGGTTCGTTATCGGATAGACGGGTTGTTGCGGTGGATGGGTGGGAAGATGCCGATGGAAGTCGGGCGGCGGTTAGTGGCGGCGATCAAGGCGAAGGCGGAGTTGGACTTGGCGGAAAGTCGGCTGCCCCAAGACGGGCGAATTTCGGGGGTCTTTGACGGTGTCCCCTTAGACCTTCGGGTTTCCACCTTACCGACCCCGTTAGGCGAGAAAGTCGTCATCCGCTTTTTGCCCAAGGAAGCGCCGATCAAGGAACTTTCCCAACTGGGGATGGGGGAAGAGACGCTACAAAAGTGGCGGGAGTTGATCAAGAGTCCGCAGGGGTTATTGTTGGTCGTCGGACCGACGGGGAGCGGGGAGACGACGACTTTGTATGCGTCGCTGCGGGCGATTTCTAACTTGTCAGTGAACATCGTGACGGTGGAAGACCCCATTGAGTATCGGTTGCCGATGGTGACCCAGACGCAGGTGCACCCTGAGATCGGCTTGACTTTCTCCGTCCTTTTGCGCCACATCCTTCGGCAAGACCCCGACATTCTCTTTGTCGGGGAGGTTCGGGACGAGGAGACGGCGCAGATGGCGTTTCGGGCGGCGTTGACGGGGCACTTGGTCTTTTCCACCTTGCACACGCAAGATGCCGTAGAAGCCATCACGAGGCTTTTGGATTTGGGGGTGCCCCGTTATTTGGTGGGGGGTTGTTTGCTGGGGGTGTTAGCGCAGCGGTTGGTTCGGACGGTTTGTCCTTTTTGCGCCGAACCCGTTACGCCTTTTCCCGAAGAGGTTGCCGCCATCGTTGCCTTGACGGGACAAAAGCCCGATGAAAGTTGGCAGTTTCGTCGGGGGAGGGGGTGCCGCCAATGTGGTCAGACGGGATATCGGGGGCGGACGGGGGTGTTTGAGTTGTTGGTCTTTACCGAGGGGGTGAAGGAAGTGTTCTTTTCGGGGGCGAACCAGTGGGAGTTGCGGAAGGTGGCGAAGGCGGAGGGGATGAGGACGCTGGGGGAGGCGGGGATAGAGAAGGTGAGAACAGGGCAAACGACGGTGGGGGAAGTGATGCGGGTGTTGGGGAGTTTCCGGGAAGGTTCGCCAGAATGAAGGCGACGAACGGTTAAAAAAATTTGGTCTTCGGAGGGGGCTCTCTTGAGCCGCTGAGAAATTCGGTGCGCCAGAGGCACCCCACCGAAAGGCTGCAAAATTTTGTCTTCGGAGCCACGATGAGACCTTCAAATCCAGAAGGGCTGAAGGCGGATGCCTGAAAAGTCGTCACGGGCGAAAGACGTAAGGAGGAGAACAAGGTGAAATCGCTGCAAGGGGAACTGCCGGAAAAACTGATGGCGGAAATTGAGGGGATGGTGAAAGGGGGATGGTTTAGCAGCGAGGCAGAGGTAGTGCGGTTTGCCTTGTTGGAGTCCCTTCGTCGTCATCGCTTTGAATTGCTGGAAAAGTTCCAAAGGGAAGACATCGCTTGGGCCCTTCGCCAGAGGGAGGTGAAAGGATGAGGCGCATCGTGTCCAATGTGGGTCCCGTCCTGCACCTGAGCGAGGGGCAAGGGTTGATGGTGTTGAGTTGGATAGGGGAGGTGCATATCCCGAAGGCAGTGGATATGGAGATTGCCGATCACCTTCCCTTCTGGAGAACCCAAAGACCCGATGATGTTAAAGGGGTCATAAAGACATGGATGGGGGCACCAAACAAGCTTGCGGGAAGTAGCTCGGAAGATGGCTCTCCTGAGCCACCAGGAAGGCGGTGAGCGATGATGGGCGGCGATTGGACGGAGTTGACGCCGATGGGCGAGGAGGGCGGGGAAGAGCGCCTGAGGAAGGCGCAAGAAGAGTTCCTTCGGGATTTGACCGTTTCGGAGCCGCCGAAAAGAAGCGTCTCCGTCGGGTGGGTGATCTTGTTGGGAGGGGTGGTCATTGCCCTGCTTGTTTGGAACCTTTCCCTTCGCCGCGCCCTGTCGCAGAAAGACACCCCATCAGGGCAAAGGGCAACCCAAGAAAGCGCCAGAGGGCAAAAAGGGAAAGCACCGAAAGGGGGAATCGCGAGAGGCACAACGCCTCTTGTTGCCCCACCATCCCCATCGGCTGTCTCATCCCCTTTCCCGCCGAGGGAGGCGGAACAAGGGCAAAAAGAGCGTCCAAAGGCATCGCCCACCGTCCCCTTCCCTTTGCCCGTTTACGAGCCGTCCCAGCGGGGGCAAGCCCCCTCCCTTCCTTCTCCGCCTTCCGCCCTCCGACCGAACCATCCGCCTTTGGAGCCGCCCCATCGCCTCCCGATGCCCCCTTCCCTGACGGCGCCGACGGTTGCCTTTCCGATGGGTTCTTTTGACCTCCCCCAAGTCGTCGGGTTGGTCATCACTGACAAGGGGCGCCTCGCCCTTTTGAAGGTCGGGGCAAGGACGGTCAGCGTCACTGTCGGCGAAAAAATCCCTGGGACGGGATGGGAGGTGAGGGCGATTGAGCCAGAAGGCGTTGCGCTGGTCTTTTCGGAAGGACAACGGGAAAAAGTCGTCTTGCGCCCTGCTTTTTAGGCGCCATGGGGTTAGTTTGCTGGAGGGGGTCGTCGCAGCGGGGCTTTTTGCCGTCCTCTTTGCGGTGACGGCGGCGGCGCTTTATGCCAGCCAGCGGGTGATCCAAAGGGAAGGGGAGAAACAGAAAGGGTTGTGGGTGGCGTTTGGGGTGGCGCAACGCCTCCTGACGGTGCCCTTTGACCGCTTGCCGCCTGAACGGTTCGTCGGCGAGGAAAGGACGGTCACTGTCCGCCTCTCCTTTCCCCTCGCCGCCCCCCAAAGCCTTCACGCCATCACGGAAGGGGGAACTTTGTTGCCCGTTGAGGTCACCGACCCCCAGCAAATCACCGTCCGTCTCCCTTCCCCCCAACCCTTCTTCGTGGGGTATCGGGCAAAGTGGCGGGAGGGCGATTTTGAGGTAGAAGTGGTCGGCGAGTTTGTGGATGAGGGGATACGACCGACGAAAGCGCCGACGGACCTCAAGCGCCTCTGGGTCTTTGCCCGACGGGGCGAAATAAAATGCCCACCCCTTTGGCTTTTGCGGGGGCGATGGCGATGAGGGAAAAGGGGTTCACTTTGACGGAGATGGTCGTTGCCATCGGGGTGATGGGGATTTTGTTGGCGTTGGCAGGGACGCTGACGGTGGAGGTGTTGAAAGCGGGACGGCAACGGCAAAGGGAGCGCGCCCGTCAGCAAATTTTTCAAGTTGCTTTAGAAGAAATCATTGGAAAAACCCTTCGGGCGCAACGGGTGACTGTGACTGAAGAGGGGTTGGTCTTGGAAAGCCGCGAGGGGCGGTGGGTTATTCCGAAAACTTTTGAGCGACAGGGCTTTGTCGGTCAATGGCAGTTTGCCTTTGAGCGCCCGACCCTCCTTTCGGTCACCCTGACCCTTCAGGACGCTTCGGGGCGAACGGAAACCGTCCAGACAGCCGTCTTCGTTCCCCTTTGGCGGAAGGGGGGAGAGGAATGAAGCGAGGACAAGTGTTGATCGCCGCCTTGCTGGTCTTTGCCCTCGTTAGCCTTTATGCCGCCCTTTGGCTGAAGGAAGCCTTCTTTGCCCTTTCTGAGACGCGGCAACTGTTGGCGGGGTTGCAAGCGAAGTTGCTTTGCCAATCGGGGTTTGTCCTTGCCCAACGAACCGTGCAACGAGGCGAACTCCCCTCCTCTCTCCTCGCCCTTTCCCCGTCCCCTAAGGCGACCCTCCTTCTGTCCTTCCGAACTGACGAGACAGGGACGAAGGTGTTCGTTCGCTCTGAAGGGGTGGTGTTGGGGCGGCGCTTTTTTGACGGGGAAGTTTTTGCCTTCCCTGCATCGTTGGGGCGACACGCTTTCTGCCTCTTTTTTGCCGACCCCCAGACGGGCGCCCCTTTCGCCCCTGCCTTCCTTCCCTTGGGCAGGGGGTTCGTCAAGGCGAGCCTCGTGGTGGTGACGGACGACGAGCCGGTCGCTTTTCGCCCCCCGCCTTCCTTCGTCGGGGCAGCGAAGGAGAGCCTTTTGGGGGTGAGCGGGACGGGGGAAATGGTCTTCGGGGAAACCCCGAAAGGGGCGGGCGTGTTCACCTTGGACGGCTGGTGGCAAGTGCCCTCCTTGCCTGGTCCCTTCCAGATCGCTTTCCCCTTTGCCCCCTTGCATTTCCCCAAAGTCGCCGACGAGACGGGTTCGTTTCGGCGGGTCTCCCCCCTCCCCCGTTTTCCCCGCCAGTTCTTTCTGGACGAAGGGCGGGGGCTTTTCGCCTTCTCTGAACACGAGGCGGGCAAACGCCTGTCGCTTTCGGGATGGACGAAGGGTTTTCGGGTTTACGGACCGCTGTATGCCAACGCTTCTTTGCTCCTTTCAGGGACGAGTCTTTTTGTCTTGCGGCGGGGCGAGCAAATCGCCGTGACAGGGGTGGTGTTGGACGAAGGCAAAACGCGGGTGCTTTTGCCTCCCGACGGGATGGAGCCACTGGGGGAAAGCAGGGGGGAATTGAGGGAAGGGGGTTGGCTGGTGGAAGGCGCCATGCCAAAGGTTCGCCCGATGCCTTCTTGGGCGGCGTGGCGGCAAAGCGTTGACCCGACTTTCGGCGGGGACGGTTTCGTCCTTCCCCCTCACGCCCTCTTAGACCTCTCCTCAGTGACGGAAGAAAAAGCCACCTTCTTTTTTGAGGGCGACGGGATGGTGACAGGGAGAGCGAGGGAGGGGCTCAAAGAAATCGTCGTCCTTTGTCCTGCCACCTTGACGGTGAAAGGGAGTGTGGAGAGGGGACGAGGGACGACGATTTGGCTGGTCGCCAAAGAAATCGTCTGGGCGATCGAGCCGGAAAAACCCCTTCAACGCCTCGTCGCTTCCCTTTGGGCGACGGAAAAAAGTTTTCGGGTGCAAGCGCCCTCGGGAGGGAAATCGGGCGAACCCGCTCGGTTGGTCCTTATCGGGAGTTTGACGGTCAATGAGGTGCCGCAGGTGGAAGATGAGGAGGGGCGATGGGGGTTGGAAATTTTCTATGCCCCCACCCCTTTCCCCTCCTTCGCCGTTCAGCCGTTGGGGAGGTGAACGGGATGCGTCGCTTTGCCCTTGTTCTTTTGCTGTTGCTGTTTGGTGCAGCGCTGTTCGGTCAAGAAGGGCAAATTCGGCTGTTGGTCTTTCGGGACGGGGAGGTTCGGGAAGTTGCTTTAGCCATTGCGCGGGCGACAGGGCTGAATCTGCTCGTGGACAGTTCCGTTTCAGGGGCGATCTCGTTGCACCTTCAGAAGGTGAGCCCCTCAGAAGCGTTGTCGTTGCTGGCGCAAGCGGTCGGGGCGCGGTTGGTCAAGACAGAGAACGGTCTATTGCTGACCAAACAACCGCCCGCCCCGTTGGTGCAAGTGGAAGTGCAAGGGGAGAAAGCGAGCGTCCAAGCGCAGGGGGCGGAGGCAGCCGACCTTTTACGGCAACTGGCGGAGAAGGGGAAGGTGAACCTGATCTTGCCGTCGGATTTGCCGCAAAGTCGGGTGACGGTGAGCCTGTCGGAAGTGCCGATAGAGGAGGCGTTAAGGTGGGTGGCGAAGGCAGCGGGATGGGAGGTGCAAAAGGAAGGCGTCCTTTTTTGGGTGCAACGGAGGGGGTTAGGAGAGCCCGTCGTTCCCTCTCCGCCACCGTCGCTCCCGCCTCGTCCCCCAACGCCACCGCCTGTCGTGAGCGAGGGGCAACGGGAACCCGAAAAGGCAACCCCCCCTCGCCCACCTGCCCCATTAAGCCGATCGGGGCGGGTCACCCTCACCGCCATTAATGCCCCGTTAAGTGCGGTCTTGGACGAAATCGCCAGGCAGACGGGCATAGACTTGCTCTTTGTCGGCAGCGGCGACGAGAAGGTGACGGTGAAACTGACCGAGGTGCCTGTAGAGGAAGCCTTGCGGTTGGTCTTGGCAGGGACGAAGTATCTGGCGGTGCCGTTGGAACGGGAAGGGAACCCCGACAACCCTTCTTCCTCGCAAGCCCCCAAGCCCCAACGCTTTTTGATCGGGGAGTTGGGCGACCCGGCGAAGTGGGCGTCCCCGGCGCTGGCGCGGTGGCTGACGACGAAGCGGATCGCCCTCAATTACCTGCGGGCGGAACAAGTCCCCCAACTCCTTTCCCCAGCCGTCCCGACAGGTATCGTGAAGGTCCTTGCCGACCAAAACGCCCTCTTGGTGACCGCGCCGGCGGACTTGTTGGAGCGGGTGGAGCGAGAGGTGCGGGAAGCCGACCAACCCGCCAAGCAAGTGGTGATTGAGGCGCAGGTTTGGGAGGTGAGCGAGCGGGGGTTGTCGCAGTTGGCGATGGCGTTGGGGGGACAGAAAGGGATGGCGAAGGGGGAGGTGGGGACGGCGACCTTCCCTGGGCTTCTGTTCGTCGTGCAAGAGGGGGCGAACCTTGCGGGGCAGTTCTTTGGGCAACTGCAAGCGTTGAAGGAGAAGGGGGAGGCGAGGACTTTGGCACAGCCGAAGGTGGCAGCCGTTTCGGGCAAGAAGGCGTCCATTGAGGTCGTCCAAGAACTTTACTTTCGGACGGCACCGTTTTTGGGGCAGCCGTCCCCGCAGCCGACGCCCCTTGTCCCCTTCTTCCAGTTGCAAGCCATCAGCGCGGGGGTGAAATTGGAGGTCGTCCCGTTGATCGGGGCGAAGGGGGACATTTTGTTGGAGATCACGCCCGAAGTGTCCAGTGTCGTCGGGCTGACGGCGGAGGGGTTGCCCCAGTTGGCAACAAGAAAGGCGACGGCGACGGTGTGGGTGAAGGAAGGGGAGACGGTGATTTTGGGCGGGTTAAGGCAGCGAGAGGAGAGCCGGGTGACGACGAAGGTGCCCTTTCTTTCCGAGATTCCGTTTTTGGGCGAGTTGTTCAAGAGCCGGCGAAAAGAGGTGCGGGAGAGCGAACTGGTCATCTTGCTGACACCGAGGAAAATCGGGGAAAGGAGGAAGGAAGAGGGGTGAAAGAATGAGCCGACCCCAAAAACTTTGGCTCTTTGCCTCCCTCTCCGTCGCCCTTGCCCTCCGCCTCGTTCGGTTGGCCTTCCCCCCTTCCCCCTACTTTGACGAGCCCTTGCGCTTTCAAGCCGTCCAAGAACTCTCCCTTGGCCTTTTCCCCACCGATTTTCACGCCCATCCCCCGCTCGCCCATCTTTTCATGGCGCTCTCCTTCCGCTCCTTCGCCTCCCTTTCCCTTTCGCCCCTTCCCCGCTCCCTTCCTTTTGTCCCCCGAGATGCCCTCCCTTTTCTTGACGGCGCCCTTTTGCTGAACCCGAAGGGGGATGTCCTCTATTGGCTTCCCTTTGGCTCCCTTCGCCCTCGCTTCTTCCGTTCCCTCCCCCTCCCTTGCCAGCGCCTCTTTGGTCCTTTCTTCCCTGACGGTCGGTTCTTGGCTGTCGCCCCTTCCTCCCTCTTCGCCTTTCAGGGGCACACCCTCCTTTTTCGGCAACCCCTTCCCAAATTGCCTACCGCCGCCTTCCTCTTCGGCGACCGCCTTTTGCTCCTTTGGGAGCGAGCCGTGGAGGGGCGGACGAGGGGAGGTCAACGCCTCTTTCTTTTTCCCCTCCCTCAAAAAGGGACGGCTGCCTTCGCCGACCCCAAGCGGGGCGTCTTTGCCGTCGCCACCGACCGACCCAACCCTTCCCTCTTCCTCCTTTCCCCTTCGGGACGGCGCCTTTCCACCCTCCCTTTGCCCAAACCCGTCAGGGTTGTCGCTCTCCTGCACCAGCCCTCCCTCGTCGCCCCGACGAAAGGGTGGGGGCGGTTTCTTTTGGAGGTGTTGTTCTTGGACGGGCAACGGGGGCGGTTCGCCCCCAAAGGGGGATGGCGCTTCTTTGAGTTCCCCGAACCCTTAACGACTTTGATCGCCTTCCCCGACAGCCCGACCCTCTTCGCCCTCGGGGCTAACACCCTTTATCTCTTCTCCGCCCCGACGGGGCTTTTAGAGGGGTTGGTGCCGCTCCCCGCTTCCCCTCGCTTCGTCGTCCCTGACCGAGACGGCAAGGACGCTTTCCTCGCCATCCAAGACCAACGCGCCTTCCTCCTCTCCCGCCCCCTTCCCGTCTTTGCTTGTCGGCTCGCCCCCGCTTTTTTTGGGGGTGTCCTTTTGCCCCTCCTTGCTTTCCTCTTCTCGTTCCGACGAACCCGTTCCTTCCCCACTGCCCTCCTCGCCCTCTGGCTCGTTGCCCTTGACCCCCTTTTGCTTTGGCTTTCAAGGACTTTGATGCTGGACATGTTCGTGGCGACCTTTTCGTTGGCGGCTTTTTGGTTGGCTTATGAGGCGAAACGCGCCCCATCCCCACAGCCCCGGCGCTTTTGGCTGACCCTCATGGGGCTCTCTTTGGGACTGGCGGGAGCCAGCAAACTCAACGGGTTTTTTTGCCTCCCCCTCCTCTTTTTCCTCCTTTCGCCCCTTCCCCTCTTTGAGGGGGTTTTCTTTCTCTTTGCCGTCCCCGCCCTCACCTACCTTGCCGTTTTAGAAATCGTCCGTTCCTTCGGAGGCTATTCGTGGGGGCAACTCCTGCATGCCCACTGGGTCATGGTCGCCTTTCAGACGACCCTTCGGGAGGTTCACCCGACCGCCGCTCCCTTTTGGGCTTGGGTCTTGGGGAAGGGGAGCGCCTTGCTCTTTCACGACCACCTTTCGCCGAAGGAAGGGGTCTGGCTCTTTTTGCCTTTACCCTTTTGGCTCTACCTTTTCGGGCTCCCTTCCCTTTTCTTTGACCTTCACCGAAAGAAGGGGGAAGGCTTGAAAGACGAACTCTTGATGGGCTTTTTCGGGCTTTGGCTCCTTTGGGCTTTTAGCCCCCGCCCGACCCACGCCTACTTCTTCGCCCAACCCCTCCCCTTCCTTTGCCTTTCCCTTGCCGAAGGGTTAGGGCGAAAGAGGGGTGGTTGGTTCTCCCTCTTTTCCCTTTGGCTTCTCTCCCTCCTTTGGCTTTCTCCCACCCTCTTCGGTTTCCCTTTGCCCCTTTCTGAGGGGCACAAAATCTCCCATCCCTTGATGGGTTGGTTGCCTTTCTTCCTTCACCTGCTCCAACAGGGGTGAACCCAACCACTTCCCCGTCTTTTCCCAAAAGTAGATTTTCCAGAGGGCGAGGGCGGCTTCAAGGAGCCTTTTCATCGTCAGTTTTGATTTCCCCCTTCTCCTTTGGGGGAAGGGGATGGGGACTTCCACGATGTTCAAGCCCCTCCAAAAAGCGAGAATGGTGAGGAGAAAATTGAGGCAAAAACCCTCCACTTTCCAACCCTCAAGGGGGAGTCTTTCTATCGCCTCCTTTCTGTAGACCCGAAAACCGCTGGTGGAATCTTTGACGGGCAACTTGAAGATTTTTTCCACCAAAAAATTCGCCACCCTTGAGAGGATTTTTCGGGGGAAGGACAGACCGTCAAGGCGACAGCCCCAAAGGTATCTGGAGCCGATGACGATATCTGCTCCTTCCGCCATCTTTGAGAGCAAACGGGGCAAACTTTTGGGCTCGTGGGAGAAATCGGCGTCCATTTGAACGACGAAGGAAGCCCCCTTGGAAACGGCATATTTCAACCCCGTCAAGAGGGCGGAAGCGTAACCTAATCTTTTCTCCCGTCGGATCAAATGAACCCTTTCATCCCCTATCCTTTCCACGAGGTCCCCTGTCCCGTCAGGGGAGTGATCGTCAACGACGAGGACGAAGGCGTTTGGGAGGAGGGAAAGGAGGGAGGAGAGCAAGGGGAGGATATTTTCCGCTTCATTGTAAGTCGGGATGATGACCCAAACTTTCATTCCCCTCTTGCCCCCTTTCTTCTGTCCCCTTCAAATCTTGACATCCCTTTCCTTCTGTGTTAGTGTTTGGCAGGGAGAAAGAAGCCGTCGGGAGGGAAGGAAGATGAGGGGAAGGTTCAAGGGATGGATGATTGTGGTTTTGACGGGCTTGATAGGGACATCCCTTTGCCCCCAGACCCCAAAGGGAGCCCTTGAAAAAGCCCTCTCCGTCTCTTCCAACCCCCAACTTTTCCGCCAGAAACTGAGGGAAGTTCAAGAGAAGTTTCCTTCCTCCCTTGCTGCCCTTCAAGCCCTCCTTTTGGAAGCCCAACTGGATGTTCGGGAGGGGAAGAGAAGGGACGCTCTCGGAAAGTTGGAGAGGGCAATTTCTTTCCCTTCCTCTTCCCTTTCGGACGAGGGGGAAAGAAAGTTTGCTTCCTTCCTTCAAGGCTACGCAGGATACATGATGGCGCACCAGTGGGAGGCGGAGGGGGAGAGGGAGAAAGCAAGGCAGGTTTGGAAGGAAGTTCAAAAGAAGATGGCAGGAAGGAAAGAGAGGTTGCCCGATGGTTCCACTTTGGAGGAAATGTCCGCCTTCCAATCCGCCCTCTCCTTCTTGAGGGAGGGGGAGAAATTAAGGGCAAAATCCGCCCTTGAGGACTTCCAACGCCAATATCCCGAAAGTTACCTTTCCGTGAGGGCAAAAGAGATTTTGGAAACCGTCCTTGCGCCAAAGGTTGGTCGGAGGGAGAGGGGATGGTGGGAGTATCACTTGGTGAAGGGGAAAGAATGCGGACCGAAAGCGTTGGAGAGGGCGTTGAGGGAGTTGGGGAGAAGGGGCAACCGAAGACAGATCGCCAAGTTGGCGGGGACGAACGGGGAGGGGACTTCTTTGGCGGGCTTGGAAAGGGCGGCGAAAAAATTGGGGGTGAAGGGGGCAAAGGCGGTCTGGTGGGAGGGAGATTTAAGGCAGCTGCCGACGCCCTTCCTTGCCCATGTCCGACCCCGCCATTTCGTGACGGTCCTTTCGGTGAAGCGAAAGCCGACCCTCGTTTTCAACCCCGTCACCCGCCGTTGGGAGGCGGAGGGTTGGATCGTTCGCCTCTATGATCCCTTTGACGACAAAGAGAGGGAGGTTTCTGGGAGACAGTTTTTGGCGTCGTGGGGATATGGGTTTTCGGGGGCGGGGTTGCTGCTTTCTGAGGGGGCGGAGAAAGTTGCTGCCTTCCCCATCGTCGGGCTTTTGCCCCTCTTGGCGCTTTTTGCCCTCCCTGTCCTTTCGGGCTGGCGAAGGAAAGGGAGCGCGCTGTTGGTGATTACCCTGACGGTGGGATGGGTTGCCCCCGCTTTTTCCGTGGAAAGGGGGAAGGAGCGTCCTTCCTTCCGACCGATGGGGAAAGGGGCGGCGGAGAAGATTTGGGGGGCTTATTTGGCTTATGCCTGTGCCGATGGCGGTTGCCTTGACCCTGTCGTTTGTTGCACGCAAGGCGCTCCTTCCCCTGATGGCGGCAGTCCGCCCCCTTGGGGCGGCGGGGATTGTCCGACGGGAGGAGGGGGTTCAGGAGGGCAAGGGGGAGGATGTGGGGCGACCAACATCGGCGCTTGCCCCCTCAGGACTTTCGCCCCTGACCCCACCCCAAGGGGCTTAAAAGCCCCAACCCCTGGGGAAGGGGGCGAGGAGGAAGTGACGGGAACCCCTTACCCCTCTTGCCCCTGTCAAAACGGTGACAACGCCAACACCGCCAACGGCAACGACAATCAAACCATCAGCATCCCTCCCATCAGAGGGGTCAACCTCCCCATCCTCGTCGCCTTCAAATCCGACAGCATGAACTTGACTAGTTCCTTAAGGCAAGCCGCCATTTCCGTGAGTGCTGTCGGGGGAAAGTGGTTTTTGAACTACCAAATGCCCCTTGTCTACAACGCTTCAGCCAATTTCATCACTGTCATGACGGGGGACGGTAAGGAGTTGAGGTTTAACTTCGGA
>Ga0079995_1051513_pt1 | contig 13986 bp, 13 predicted proteins | sample FaiFalFF_MnMetaG_2_FD_69198 | JGI IMG/M metagenome (GOLD analysis project Ga0079995, IMG submission 69198) | Freshwater microbial communities from Yellowstone National Park, Wyoming, USA - Fairy Falls C (FF_Mn_C) (SPADES assembly) (version 4) | ecosystem: Environmental > Aquatic > Freshwater >...
TCCCCTATGGGTAAGCTAAACTAAGGAGGATGTATATTTACTCCAATATAATAATATGGATAAAAGGAGGAACTATAAAATGATGTTTTTTTACAATTTTAGAAATAAACTTATTATAGTTTTATTTTTAGCTCTTGCTTTAGTATTACTTTCTAATTTAGACTCTTTTGCACAAAAACCCAAAAAATTACCTTTAAAATATAAAACCTTAATATCTCAATTATATACCCAAGATAAAATATACAATTTAAATGAAAGAGTTGATAAAGAATTATACACTACTAAAAAAATCTACGTTAATGAAATTATTATTAAAGGTAATAAATTTATTTCTTCTGATATAATAAAAGAAAATTTAAAAATAAAAGAAGGAGATATATTTAATATAGAAGATTTAAGAGATAACATTAGATCACTTTATGAGATGGGATATTTTAGCGATATTAACGCAGAATTTGAAGAAGTTTCTGATAATAAAATAAATATTATCTTATTAATAACAGAGAACCCATTAGTTAATAAAATAGAATTTAAAGGTAATAGAATACTAAGCAGTTTAGATTTAATAGAATTAATTAATACAAGACCTGGTAAAATACTTAACTACAATATAATAAAACAAGATATAGAAATTATAAACGAAGAATACAATAAAAAGGGATACATAGGGGTTCCCAATCATGTTCAAGATTTAGAAATTACTTCAGATGGGAAAATAATATTCTTTATAAAAGAAGCTATATATCCTAAAAAAATAGAAATAAAAGGGAATACATTATTTAAAGAAAAAGACTTATTAAAATTAATTACAATAAAACTAAATGAGCCACTTATTAAAGATGAATTAGAAAAATCCTTAAAAAATATATATGATTTTTACCAAGATAATGGATACTTATTAGCCGATATCAGATCTGATATACAAGAAGATACAATAGTTTTAGAAATTTATGAAGCTGTTTTAGAAGACATTGAAGTCCAAGGAAATACTAAAACTAAAAACTATGTTATAGAAAAACATTTTAACTTAGAAAAAGGAAAAGTAATAAATATATATAAGCTAAGAAAAGGTTTAAGGAAATTACAATTAGGAGGATTATTTAAAAACGCTGAAATAGATTTTAAAGGGGGTTCTAAAGCTGGTAATGTTATAATGATAGTAAAAGTAGAAGAACAACAAACTGGACAATTAGTAGTAGGAGCTGGTTTTGGGGGATTACCTGGTAGTAACAGAGGAGGTATTGCTGGTAATATTGCTTTATCTCAATTAAATTATAAAGGTAAAGGGCAACAAGTATATTTAAATTGGGAAAGAGGAAATTTAATTAATAGCTTATCCTTCTCATTTTCAGATCCATTTTCTCTAAAAAATGATTACTTTTATTCATTTTCCACTTACTTTACCGAACTGTTTAAACAAAGAGCTATAGTATCTAATAATCCCTTAACTATTGGATTATATAAAGATTTTAGAAGTTCAATATCCTTTTCATTTGGAAAAAGATTAATAAGCAAAGATATGATTTACTCTTTTTCCTTAGGTACTTCCACTTTTAAGGTTTCTCCCACTCCAGATGAAACTTACCCTTACGTTATAAATCCTTCTAAAGGATCTTACTCATTTACAGGATTAAATATTTCAAAAGATACAAGAGATGACGAATTTTATCCTACTAGAGGTATCTTTTATTCAGTTGATACATCAGCTTTTTTAAAAAACAGTGGGAATTTAGATAGTTTTTCTAAAATAAGTTTTGAATTTAGGAAATACTTTAATTTAAAGAATGAGAAAGTTTTTGCAACAAGATTTTTTATGGGATTAGCTACTGATAAAATCCCATTTGTTTATCAATATACCTTAGGTGGATCTGATACTTTAAGAGGTTACGATTTCAATAGATTTATAGGATCTAAAGCAATATTACTTAACTTAGAATATAGATTCCCAGTTTCAAAAAAAATAGAAAACCTTTATGGAGCCACTTTCATTGATATAGGAAAAGCATTTCAACCTAATGAATCAATAGACTTAAGTAAATTAGGGCTAGATTATGGAGTAGGGCTTAGATTTGTTGTTCCTCAATTTGGATTAATAAGAGTAGATTATGCCACATCTAATGAAAAAACTAAATTAGCAGTAGGTATCGGCCAAACCTTCTAAAAAATAATAACAACAAAAAAATTAAATTTTATTTTTTTAATTATTCTGTTTTATATCTGCCTAATCTTTAGAAAATTCCAAACCATACTGCAGAAGTATATTAGCTATTACTATTGATGTATTTAAATTTAACTTAGCTATTACTATTGATGCAATTAAATTTAATAAGTCCTCTAACTCCACATTTTGATCTGACATTTTCTTTATTAAGATTTGTGTAAATATATCTGGCATTTCCTCTATTAAGATTTGTGTAAATATACTTTTTATCTCCTTTAATAATGTTATATCACATAGTATTTTTAGCCTTAAAATTAAAGAACACATTACTTTTAAACTTTTTTCATAATCTATTTCTTCTTTTCCATTCTCAAATTTCAGATTATTACTTATTTTTTTCAATACATTTTTTAATCTTTCTTCATTAAAATGAGTTATATAATTTCTAAAATCAACAACAATCTCCTTAAAATTATCTTTGGAAAAAGGAATATCTTCTAACAATCTATAAGATTCTAAGATAAATTTTTTATATTTTGCTTCAACAATAGCCGAAAAAGAAAATCCATAGTTTTCTAAAAATTCTTCTACTTTTTTTAGAAAGTTTCCAAACATTTCCTTGTGAGTCTGATTTTCTTTTCTTTCCTTCTTTCCTTCATTTTCGTAATACTCTATAAATCTAAACAGCTCTAAAAAAATCCAATCAAGTTTTTTTACATGACTTCTATCATAAATAGCTTCTAAAATTTTAAAATACAAAAAAAATAAAAACCTTAATCTTTTATCACTTAGAATTTTTCCAATAATTTTTATAATGATTTTTGTAATCATTGAATCCTTCAAAGACAATGGTAATAAACGAAAAATCTCCTTATTACTAATATCTAAAGTAATTAAAGGAAATAATCTTAAATATAAAAACCTTAGCTTAGGAATGTTAGCTAAAGCTGTATCGATTTCTATACTCGTGGGGTAAAGAATATATCCCGCTAAAGAGCTTAAAATAATTACAATCCATTCAATAATCTCGAATAATTTAAAAAAGTTTTGTCTTTCATTATACTCAATTTTAATGTACTTTTTGTTTATAAGTATTTTATAACCTCCTAATTTTATTTCTTCAAATATATCACTTAAATTCTTTAAGCAATATTCATAATTTAATGATAAAGCTTTAAATTTTAAATCTTCAATAAAATTATCACCCACCACTACCATATCAACATAAGCTTTAATATATAAAACTAAATTATTTTCTGTAATAAATTTTATTTGAAAACATTCTATAAAAATTCCGTAATTAAGTAAAGTTAAATATAGTCCAGAATTACTAGTACCAAAAATTTTAGGAGCGTACAAAAACCCTAATTCTTGTTTCTGATATTTTTGTAATATATTATCTTTATTTTCATGATTTTTTTTTGAAAACAAATCCCTTCTAAAACAGCACTTCTATTAGTTATGATTTCTAATATTCCATAAATTTCTAAATTATCTGGATCATTAGGAATCCACCATTTCCCCCATTAGGAATCCACCATTTCCCCCAAATAGTTATTTTATCATTTTTGTAAACATCATTTTCATTTAAATCTATCATTTTACCTCTCCCTCTACATTTCTATTAATTTTAAAATTTAAAAATAAATAAATAAAACTTTGGATTTAAATTTAAAAAAGTTAATTATTTTTAAATTTTATTTAGTAAATAAAACAACCAATATACTTAAACTTAATCCTATTGTTATCCAAAGGTAATAATTATAGAACAAGCCATTAAAAACACTATTAGATATAACAGAACCTTTATAAAAATAATTTGCTATTTTATTTACTGCACCATCTACTATTAAATTATCAATATAGTTTAATAAATTACTAAAACTCCTTATTACATATCTACTAACTAAGTGGTAAAAATCGTCAAAATAATATCTATTTACCAAAATCCTATATATTCCAGTAAATAAATTAGGTATAATTCTCTTCCTTTGAGGATAATATATAACATAAGCTAAAATCAATCCTATAAAAAGTAATAATGTAGAAGATACAACTAAACCTAAATTAAAATGCAACTCTTTTTCTGTTAAATTAAAATCCTTAAACACTTCTTTTATAGAATCAGCAAATAAGTGCTTATTAACAATAAAATCAAATGGTAAATTAATTATTCCTACTATTACTGAAAATACAGCCAATATTATTAAAGGAATAGTCATATTTAAAGGTGATTCTTTAATGTTTTTGTGAATTTCTTGAACTGACTCATAGTTTAGAGTATTTACTTGTTCATGCTCATTTTTAGTTATTTTCTTTAAAAAAGCTACTACCCATATTCTTGACATATAAAACGCTGTTAATAATACCGTTATAAATGTAAGAACAAAAAAGAAAATATAATTATTAGAAATTAATACATTTAAAATTTCATCCTTAGAGAAAAAACCACTTAATGGAAACAATCCAGCTAAAGCTAAAAATCCAATAGTAAATGTTATAAACGTTATTTTCATAGATTCTTTGAGATTTCCCATAACCCATATATCATTAGGATCTATATGATGATGTTTATTATTATGTTCATTACTATGTTCATTATGATTGTTATTATGATGTTCGTGAGTAATTTTATGATGAGCTTTTTCAATGGCTGTTATAACACTTCCAGCAGATAAGAATAAAAGAGCTTTAAAGAATCCGTGAGTAATCAAATGGAATATAGCAGCTATGACACCATATACCCCAGCACTTAAAGCAGCAAACATATACCCTAATTGACTCATAGTTGAATAAGCCAATACTCTCTTTATATCTCTATTAACAATTCCCATAGTAGCTGCTAAAAATGCAGAAATTGCTCCTATAAATCCTACTATATAAACCATCTTAATACCCAATATATTTAGGTTATAAAACATTGGATATAGTCTAGCTATTAAATATACTCCAGCTGCTACCATAGTTGCAGCATGTATCAAAGCAGAAACAGGAGTAGGGCCTTCCATAGCATCAGGTAGCCATACATGTAATGGTACTTGAGCACTCTTACCAAAAGCCGCTATCATTAATCCTATCGGTACTAATATAGATAATGTTTTTACTACTTCCATATTATTCAACTGGATTATATCTAAACTAATTCCATTTGAGATTAATATAAATAAAGCTAATAAGAAACCTAAGTCTCCTAATCTTGTGATAATGAAAGCTTTTTTAGCAGCAAAAGAAGCACTATCCTTATGATACCAATAACCTATCAATAAATAGGAACATAATCCCATAATTTCCCATCCTATTATCAAAGTAACTAAGGAAGAAGCTAACACAGTTATAAGCATTCCTGAAGTAAATAAACTTAAATAAGCAAAAAACCTTGGATAGTCCCTATCATTTTCCATATATCCAGTAGAATATATTTGTATCATTAATACTACAAATGTTACCATTAAACTTACCCATAAACTGAGATTATCATAAAGAAAACCAATATTTATTGTATAATTTTCAAGAATAACCCAACTAAATAAGTTAAATACCTGAAACTCTTTATTTAACAAATTAAAAGCTAAAATAACAGTAAATACAAAAGAGATAAGAATAGCAAAAATTGTAATACTTGAATAAATTTCCTTAGGAAGCTTATTTTTAGGTTTTTCAGTATAAAAAGAGAACTCTTTTAATTCATCCGTAGAATATTTAGCTTTTTCAAATAGAAAAACTAATAAAGCTACTATAAAAAATGCAAATAATGGAAGTAATGGCATTAATATTGCTATTAATTCTAAGGACATTCTATCACCTACCTATTCTCCAATTTCAATTTTATTTAAAAATTCTATAATTTATTTTATTTACCTTTTCAAATTAATTAGAATTCAAATTAATTAGAAATACTCTTTTTAGTTTTTTATAAAGGGTTTAAATTAATAAAACCTAAAATTATAATAGAGATTAACTATAATTAAAGGAGCATCTCTAAATGGATGAGTTTTTTAAAAAAATAGATTCAAAAAGAATAGAATATAATAACTCCCTTAATGATCAAATAATAGAAAATATATATAGTAATATAAATGAAATTGTAAAAGATATTATCAAATATAGAGAAAGTAAATGGAATAAAATAGAGGAAATATTAGATAAGTTTTTAACTTCAAAATTGGGGGGGCTTATAACTATCGTTTTATTATTAACATTAGTTTTATGGATAACAATAATAGGAGCTAATTATATTAGTGATATATTAGCTTCTGTTTTTTTGTATATAGAAAATATTTTAAGAAGTATTTTAAAATTTCTCAAGTTTAATGAAGTTTTTATAAGTTTTTTAATAGATGGAGTTTATAAAGGAGTAAGTTCGGTTGTTAGTGTGATGTTACCGCCTATGGCAATATTTTTCCCACTTTTTACTTTACTCGAAGATTTAGGATTACTTCCAAGAATCGCCTATAATTTAGATACTTTATTTAAGGCAGTAGGATCTACAGGGAATCAAGCATTAACTATGGCTATGGGGTTTGGATGTAACGCTGCTGGTGTTATATCTACAAGAATAATAAAATCTCCTAAAGAGAGACTAATAGCTATTATAACGAATAATTTAATGCCGTGTAATGGTAGATGGCCATTACTTATTTTACTATCCACTTTATTTATTGCTCCTATATTTTATAAATCAAATGCTTTATTAGGATCTTTTATTACTGCTATTACCTTAGTTTTTGCAGTTATAATCGGATTTATCTTTACAATGATATTATCCTTTGGATTATCTAAGACTATTTTAAGAGATGTTTTAAGCTTTTACATCCTTGAATTACCTCCATTTAGGAAACCTAACATATTAAGTATATTGAAACTATCAATAATAGATAGAACAATATTTGTTTTATTAAGGGCAGTATATATGGCTGCTCCTGTTGGTGCAATTGTATGGTTAATCAATTACTTTCATATTACTCCTTACCTTATTAAGTTTTTTGATCCTTTTGGAAAAATATTTGGCTTAGATGGAGTTATTATTCTAACTTACATTATCTCATTACCAGCTAATGAATTAGTGATTCCTTCTTTAATTATGTTATACACTTCTAGTTTAACTTTTACTGAATTAGATAACATTAAGAACATTTATGATATTTTTATAGCTAATGGTTGGAATTTTAAAACCGCTATTTTAGTTATTTTATTTTCTATCCTACATAATCCATGTTCCACTACTATATTAACTATTTATAAAGAAACTAATTCTATTAAATGGACTTTAATTGCTACTTTCTTACCCTTATTTATTGCTTTTATTGTATTATTTATTGTTAATAAGATATTTTTATTTTTAAAGATATGATATGCAAATATAGATAATAAAAGGGTGAGGAAAATATGAGATATGTAAAACTAAAGATATATGGTAAAGTTCAGGGTGTAGGTATGAGATATTTTATAAAAAGGAAAGCAGATAATTTTAAAGTTTTTGGGTACGCTAAAAATCTACCAGATTCTACTGTTGAAGCACTACTAATTGGAGATAACGATAATATAAATTATTTAATTGAAGATATAAAAGTAGGTCCTTCTTTAGCTAAGGTTTCTAAAATTGAAATCCTTGAAGATAAAGAAATAAATTCAAAAGAGTTTGAAAATATGGGATATTTTTATTTTGAAATATACTAAGTATTTTAATAAAATTAAAATTAATGAAAAAAAAAGGATATAGTGTTTTAGAAGTAATGATAAGCTTCATAATTGTATTAATTTTAATTTTAATGGCTTATTATTATTATTCAAAATTACAAGAAGATGCTAAAGTAGCTGTATTTATATCAAATAAAAGGTATATTATGTTAGCTTGCTATAGATATTATTTAGATAAAAATATTCTACCTAATAGCTTATTAGATCTTTTTACTGATCCTTATAGAGATTATTTACCTAAAAGCTTATCTTCATATTTTATAACAAGTTCTTGGGATAGTGAAATTTTAATTTATAGTTATTTTTATCCCTTAGTTTTTATTTCTTATTTATATCTTGAAATTAGAGATCTAAAATCAAATAAAAAATTTATTCCCCAAAGTACGCAATTAAAACTAATTTCTAAATTAAAAGATGACTTTATTAATTATAAAAATCTTAATGCTAAGGAGTATATGGTATTTAAATTACTTTATTTAGTAAGATAAAAAAGATTTTTATATAGATGAAAAAAATAGTATCATTTTATATAGGGCTGTTAGTAATTATTTTTTTAGTTTTGAATAATTTTTTTGCAGTGAAATTCTGGGAGTTCTATTTTGTTGAAAGCAAAAAAAAAGAAATAAAATACATAGCTAACAATATCTTAGATGTTTTAAAAAATAACACACCTCAAAATTTAGAAAATATAGATAAAAATTACTTAATTTATTTATTTTCTAATTTACCTGAATATATATATTTTATTGTGTATGACAAAGATTATAGAATTATAATCTACTATCCTGTTTTTTTTAATGTAGATTATAATTTCTTAAAATCAATTAAATTTAACCAAGAAAAATTAGTTTTTCAAGATTACATATTAACCTATTTTTTACCGTTTAACAATTATATGCTTGCTATTGAAATGAATCTTAATTTTATTAAAGAAATAAGAAAAGATTTAATTTATATAGCTATCTTTATTATTTTATTTAGCTTCCCTTTTTCTTATTTATTATCTATTCTAATATTTAATCTAATTGAGAAAAGAATTAATATTATAAAGGAATTTGTTTTTAATGTTTCCTTAGGAAAATTTGATTACAATATAGATTATAAATATAATGATGAACTAAAAGATATATTTATTAAAATAAAGTTAATGAAAGAGTATTTAGTTAAATACATTAATGAGATTGAGCAAAATAAAAAGATTTTAGAAGAAATTTTTAATAATGTCCCATTCTTTGTTATTATAGTGGATAGTTATGATAAAATTATTTATTTAAATAAACCTTTAAATCAAAATTTAAAGCAGTTTTTCTTAAAACATTTAACCGATATAGAATTAAATAATGATAAAATAATCAAGTATGATAAATCGTATTTTAAGGTAGTAGTATTTGAAAATAATTTAAATAGGATAGGGATTTTTATTGATATAACTGATTTTTATAATTTAAGTGAATTAAAGGATAAAGCTTTAGCTATGGTATCCCATGACTTAAGAACTCCCATTGCTTCCATTAAAGCTAACTTACAATTTCTGCTTACTAAAAATCTTGAAAATGATATAAAAAATAAAATTAATTCTATACTTTTGGAATTAGATAGAATAAACTACATGATTCATAGGTATTTAGATTATAGTAGAATAAAATTAGGAAAAAAAATAGCTAAAATAGAAGTAATAAAATTAATTGATTTTGTTAATTTTGTTAATGATTTTGTAAATTTCTTAGAATATTCAGAAAATATAGATTTTAATAATGAAGTTATTTTTGAAAATATAGAAAATAACCAAGAATTAAAAAATAAGAATATACTAATTGATTTAGAATTATTTAAACAATTACTTTCTAATTTACTCGATAATGCCTATAAATATTCTCTTAATAAAAAAGTACTTTTAGATTTATGTTTTAATGAAAATGAACTCTTAATTAAAATAGGGAATTTAGCAAATTTACAAAATTATAATATTATAAGCGAAATAATTAAAGCTAATAATGATTTATACTTATCTAAGGGTAAATTAGGGTTACTTATTGTTAAAGAAATAGCTAATATTTTAAATATAAAGATCCAAATAGAAAAGCAAGAAACAAAAGAAACTTATAATAAGGATAATAGCATTTTGCTACATTTTATTTTAGTAATTAATTATTATTAAGTATGAATAAAATAAGAAAGTATTATGAAAGTAGGGGTTTTACAATTTTACCCAAAATTTAAAAATAAAGAACTTAACTATAAAATTATAAAAGGATACCTTAAAGATGTAAAAAATGCACTAATAGTTTTACCTGAACTCTGTAATACAGGGTATTTATTTTTAGATAAGTCTGAAATAAAAGAGTTAGCAGAAGAAATACCTACTGGAGAATTTAGTAATCTTTTGCTAAAAATTGCTAAAAAGAACAATTTAGTATTAGTAAGTGGATTAATTGAAGTAGAAGAAAATAATTTTTATAATTCTGCAATCATAGTTGGTCCTTATGGGTACATAGGAAAATATAGAAAAATTAACTTGTTTTATAAAGAAAAACTAATTTTTGAACCTGGAGATAAATTAGAGGTATTTGATATAGTTTTTAAAGATGATAAAAACAAGGAATATTTAGTAAAGTTAGGGGTTATGATTTGTTTTGATTGGTATTTTCCGGAAATCTCAAGGAATTTAATGTTAAAAGGGGCAAATATTATAGCCCATCCTTCTAATTTAGTATTACCTTATTGTCCTTTAGCTATGCCCATTCGAGCTTTAGAAAATAAATTATATACTATAACCGCTAATAGAATAGGAACTGAAGAAAATCAAGGAGAAAGTTTAAGTTTTATTGGACAATCTGTTATATGTTCCCCTAAAGCCGAATATTTACTAAAATTAGACAATAAACAGGAAGGGGTTTTTTTAGTCGATATTGATTTAAATATAAATAAAAATATAACAAAATTCAACAATTTAGAACAAGATTTAAAATATCTTTATGAAAAATTAAATTCAATGAAAAATTAAACTCAAAAATAAATTAAATATGTATAAAAAAATATTGATTTTATCTACATATGTACCTTTCATTTATGGTGGAAATGTAAATTTTATTAATTGGTTATCTTTAAAGATAAAAGAATATTATCCTGAAGTTTTAGTTGATAGCATTTTAATTCCCTTTAGTGATGATCCTAATTTAGTTTTAAATCAAATAGAAGGATTAAAAAAAATGAAATTTAATTATGGAGATATTTTAATATGTTCAAGGCCATTTAGTTATGTAGTTGAACATGATAATAAAGTTATTTGGTTTATGCACCATTTAAGATACCTTTATGACCTATGGGATACTAAATTTAATCCATTAAATATAAATGATAAAAAAAGTATTGAATTAAGAAAAAAAGTATTAGAAATAGATAATAAAGCGTTAAAAGAAGCAAAGAAAGTTTTTGCTATTTCTAAAACTGTAGCTAATAGATTAAAAAAATTCAATAATATAGATGTAGAAATAATATATCCTCCTTTATTTAATAATGAACAATATTATAATGAGGATTATGGGGATTACATTTATTTTCCAAGTAGAATAACTGGTTCTAAAAGACAGCACTTAGCTATTCAGGCTATGAAATATACTAAAACTAATGTTAAGTTAATTATTTCTGGTAATATAGAAGGTAAGTATTTTAAGAACCATATTCAACCTCTTTTAAAAGATAGTGAAATATCTTCTAAAGTAAAAATAATAGATAAGTATATACCAGAAGAAGAGAAATTAAAATTATATGCAAATGCTTTAGCAGTAGTTTTTGTTCCTTATGATGAGGATTATGGATATATAACCTTAGAAGCTTTTTACTCTAAAAAATTGTTAATAACATTAAAAGATTCAGGAGGTCCTACTGAGTTTGTGGAAAACGAATATAATGGATTTATCTTAGAAAATGATTTAAAACTTTTAGCTGAAACTTTTGATAGGTTATATTCTAATAAAGAGTTAGCTAAAAAGATGGGAGAAAATGCTTATTCTTATATTTTATCTAAAAATATAACTTGGGATAATGTTTTTAAATTAATTTTTAAGGACCACAATATCCTTAGTAATTTACTATCAAAATTAAATTTCTAAACTAATTTTCTTTTTTTAATTAATTTTCTTTTAGAGATTAACTTACTAAACACAATAGAAAGCAAATCAATTTTTAACTCTTTTTTAACATTTTTATTTGATTCTTTTTTCTTTTTTACATATATTATAATTGTAAAAAAATTAAGAAATTAGAAATTAAAAAGTAGGAGGGGGGTTTTTATGGATAAAGTAAGTAATATAAAAAACTTCTTTAAAGAAACACTAATTAATCCCATAGTGAATAAAATTAAAAAAGAAATGAATAAAACTAAAAAAGAAGAAAAAGATATAAAGCCAATAAATTTTAAGGACACCACAGTAATGCTTACTTCCATTAACAAGGATGGTACATGGCAAGCAAATATTTGCTTACCACAGTATCTATCAGATTTACCACCATATACCTTGTGGCAACTTAAGGTCCCTCTAATGAGAGTCTACGGAAAAGTAGAATTATTAAAAGACGATATAAAATATATAGATCTTCCAAACAATATGATGCTATATAGGGTTAAATTTAAAGATATTCCTGATAAGGATAAATGCGATCCTATCCGCGAGGAGTATTGCAATGGGTATAAAGCAGCTTATGTAAAAGTACCCGAAGAGGTAAGGGATTCAAGATTGGAACCTAATGATGAGATTCGAAAAAGAAAAATAGAGAAGTATATTTTAGAAAAGCTATCAAAAAAATACAATACTAATATTGAGTTAATAGAAGTTTCATGGAGAGAGGACCCAGTACACTTCAATGATTATCTAGCTGTATATCGTGTGCATAATCATAAAGACTAAAATTTTAACAAAAAAAATAGTACTTTGGGAATAAAATATCAAATAAAAAAAAAGAGGGAGAGCCAGAGGCTCTCCTTTTTATTATTTCTTTATTATTTAATTTAAAAAATATCAATCTATAAAAAAGAGGATAATAGAAAGGGATATAGAATAGAATTATAAGAAGGATATAATGATAAAAGCCGGAGTGGCGGAATAGGTAGACGCAGGGGACTTAAAATCCCCCGGAGTTAAAGCTCCGTGCCGGTTCGAGTCCGGCCTCCGGCACTCCTCTTTGGTTACCTAAAATTATGAAAAGTACTATAAATATTGATATAGATTACTTATGTGAATTAGCTCATATATATTTAGAGCCTTCTGAAAAAGAAATTATACACAAAGATATTGTTAAAATTATTGATTTTTTTTCTAAGCTTCAAGAAATTGATACCAAAGATGTAGAAATATATTATAATGAGCATTTAGGAGATACCAAATTTTTAATGAGTAACGCTAAAACTGAAATTGATGTTAAAAATTATTTAGAAGTTAATACTAAAAATGAAGGAATGTATATTAAAATACCTCCTATTTTAAAAAAATAAATTTCAAAAATAAAAAATAAGGAGAGATAAATTTATGGGGTTAAAAAAAGAAGAAAAAGAAAAAATAATCTCATTAATTCAAAGACATGAAAAGGATACAGGTTCTCCTGAAGTTCAATTTTTATTATTAAATGCCAGAATAAATCTTTTAGAAGAGTATCATAAAAAAAATCCTAAGGATAATCAATCCTATAGAACTCTCTTAAAATTATATGCTAAAAGAAGAAAATTAAGGAATTATATTATTGAAAATTATCCCGAAGCTTTCAAAAAAATAAGAGATCTCTTAGCATAAAATATTAATATTAAATATTTATGATTTTTTATCATATTTTTTTATTTTTTTAAATAGGGGGGTGTGTTTTTAATGTTAAAAATTGATTTGGAGCAAAGCTTATTCTATTTAAATAAATCAATTATATACTTAAGTGATTTAATTTTTTTAATAAATTCAGATAATCCTAATTATTCCAATTTATTAGAAAAATTTGAATATAATTATAATTCATTTATAAAAATTTTTGAAAAAAATACTGATTTATTTAAAATAGTTTTTTTTAAGGAAATAAATAATGAAGAAATTTTAAAGATATTTGAAAATATAATTAAACATAAAGAACTATCTTTAGTTATCTCT
>Ga0079995_1057346_pt1 | contig 13967 bp, 17 predicted proteins | sample FaiFalFF_MnMetaG_2_FD_69198 | JGI IMG/M metagenome (GOLD analysis project Ga0079995, IMG submission 69198) | Freshwater microbial communities from Yellowstone National Park, Wyoming, USA - Fairy Falls C (FF_Mn_C) (SPADES assembly) (version 4) | ecosystem: Environmental > Aquatic > Freshwater >...
TCGGCAAGCTCCTCTCCGACGGAAAGGTGCCTGTGGTGACCGGGTACATAGCGGCCAACAGGGACGGGGTGACCACAACGCTGGGGAGGGGCGGATCGGACTACACAGCGACGCTCATCGCCTACTCGCTCGACGCCAAGGAGGTTTGGCTCTGGACCGACGTCGACGGGATGATGTCGGCTGACCCGAGGGTCGTCAGGACCGCCAAAGTCCTCAGGAGGATATCCTACGAGGAGGCAGTGGAGATGGCCTACTTCGGTGCGAAGGGACTCCAGATCAGGACCATCCTACCAGCAAAGGAGAAGGGGATCCTCATCAGGATCAAGAACACCTTCAACCCCGGTGCGGAGGGGACGGCGATTTGCGACTCGACCGATAGGGAGATGGGCGTCACGAAGGCGGTCCTCTTCACCAAGAACGTCTCGATGCTGACGGTAAAGGGAGACGTCCTGAAGGGCGGTGCCCTCTCCGCGAGGGTCCTAACGGTCCTCGAGCAGCTGAAGGTCGTTCCTCTGATGATCTCCCAGAGCGTCTCGAGCGCATCGATATCGGTCGTCCTTCCCAGACCCATGACTGACATCGTCGTCCGGGGCCTCGAGAGGGAGGTCATAGGTGAGCTCGGAGGGGGAGAGCTGGAGGTGGAGCGGGACGTCGCCGCCATCGCCGTGATCGGTGAGGGGATGAAGGGGACTCCCGGCGTTGCGAGCAAGGTCTTCACCGCGGTCGCTAAGAGGGGGATTAACGTGAGGATGATCGCTCAGGGTTCATCGGAGCTCAACATCTCGTTCGTCGTGAAGGAGCGGGACTCGGAAGAGGCCGTGAGGGCTGTACACGAGGCCTTCATCGGGTGACCTTCAAGCGCTCACTGCTTGTTGGCCTTCGGCTTCACGACGAGCTTCATCATCCCTCTCGAGACTGTCTGGTTGACGACCTCGACCCCGAAGACCGAGAGCATCTCCTTGGCCGCAACCGAGACGGCCTCAGTCGTCTCGACCGACTCGCCGACCCCCACGACCGATATCTCGAGTCCTTCCTTCCCCAGGTTCCTAAGCTCGACCCTCTTCAGCGGGAAGAAGTAGGAGAAGAGCGTCGCGAGGCTCACGAGCTCCTCGAAGCTAGAGGCGTAGGTCTTCATCAGGAGGCCGACGTCCCTTCCCAGCTGACCGAAAAGGGAGAAGAGCTTCTTCCTGTCGTGGTTGTAAAGCTCCTTGATCAGCGCGTCCATGAAGTACGAGGGCAAGACCACCGCGTCGACGTCGCGGAGGACCTTGTAGACCTGCCAGAGGTTGGAGATCACCGAGTCGCTCCCACTCTCCCTGACGACCTCGACCCCTTGCTCGAGGATGCTGGAGGCCAGGGCGTAGACCGAGGACTTCCTCTCCTTCGCCAACTCCGATAGTTTTTCGGCCACCTCCCTCCTGACCGCAAGGGTGGTCCTCTCTCTAATCATGTCCAACCCTGTAGCACTACTTACAACGCGTTATTCATTTGTGTTTGTTTGTTGACAGGCCCCCTACTGGGCCGGAGCGGATTCGGCCTTCGGACAGGGAAGAAGCCTGATCTTGCCTTCCTCCTCCTTCTTCACCAGATAGCCAGGGGCGTTCACGATCTGGTCGCCGATGGCTATGTGCCTGTGGACTATCAGCTGCCTGGCGTGGTAGATGGTCTTAGCCAATCCGAGCCTGTAGACCAGGGTCTGGAGCCTCCGCTCGAGGATGTCCCTCACCGTGAGCCTGAGCACATCGTCGGCCGTCGCGTTCTCGGAGACAAGCCCATACTTCGCCAGAGTTCTGACGAGCTCCGACTCCCTTCGAACCCTCTCCTCGCCGGTTAGGACGAAGAGGCTCCTCGCTATCTTCCTGTACTTCCTCAGGATCGCCTGGGTCCTCCAGAGCTCCCTCTTGTTCCTCAGGCCGTACTCTCCGACGAGCCGGAGCTCCTCCATCAGCCTGTCGGCGCGCCACGGGTGCCTCGGCGTCTCGTATCTCTTCCTCGGCCTCTTCGGATCGCCCATTCCCCTCGAAGCGGCTCCGAGTGTGTATTAGACCTACCGCATGACACCTGAGGTCCCCGACCGGCACGTTAAACTGACTCCTCTAACCAAAAATCCCGGCAGTGGATTGTGAGAGGTGTGAGGTTTGCATCGAGCATAAGGGAGCTCGTAGAGGCGGCGCAGGGGCTGAGGGACCTGACGCTCCCGATCAAGGCCTTAGTCCTCCTGATGTCCTCGATCGGCGCCGCGTTCCTCGCCTTGCTGTCAATGAAACATGCCCCACCTTAATCATCTTGGTGGACACCGGCTATTGCGGTCATAGGAGATCGTGTCCTTGATCATTGGGAAGCCGCGGAAACGTTTTATCCCTCTAAGGGCACTGTCCTGCGAAATGCCAATTCAAGCCTACGTCCTGATCAGGACCCATCCTGGTAAGGCGAGGAACGTGGCTGAAGCGATATCCAAGATCACGGGCTGCAGATCGGTCTGCACCGTGACAGGGAGGTACGATGTGATTGCCCTTCTCGAGGCCGAGGACCTGAAGAGTCTTAGCGATCTGATACTCCAGAAGGTCCACACGATCGACGGCGTCGAGAGGACGGAGACGGCCGTCGTGGTCTGAGGACGAGCCTGAACCTGAGCCCTGTCAGTCCATTTTTATTATGCGGTTTGAAACAAATTTTATGGACATGGAACCTTCCCGAAGGCCGCTCGTCTCGATGAAGGGGATAACCAAGAGGTTTCCTGGTGAGGTTATCGCGAACGATCACGTCGACTTCGACCTTTATCCTGGTGAGGTCCACGCGCTCCTAGGCGAGAACGGTGCAGGGAAGACGACGTTGATGAACGTCCTCTACGGCCTTTACACGAGGGACGAGGGAGAGATCTACGTCGACGGAAGGAGGGTCGAGATCAGGTCGCCCAAGGACGCGATCAGGCTCGGGATAGGAATGGTCCACCAGCAGTTCAAGCTCATCCCGCGTCACACGGTCCTCGAGAACGTGGTCCTCGGCCTGAGGGAAGCCGGTTTCGTCCTCAACTACAAGAACCTCAGGGAGAAGCTCATCTCGACGGTCAGGGAGTACGGCTGGAACCTCGACCCGGACGCGTACGTCTGGCAGCTGACGGCCTCCCAGAAGCAGCAGGTCGAGATCCTGAAGCTACTCGTTAGGAAGGCGAGGGTGCTGATCCTAGACGAGCCGACATCAATACTGACCCCGCTGGAGACGGCGCAGCTCTTCGAGAGCATCCGGTCGATGGCAGCTCAGGGAATGGGGGTCGTCCTGGTCACGCACAAGCTAGAGGAGGTGATGAGGGTCTGCGACAGGGTTACCGTGATGAGGAGAGGCCGGGTCGTGGCCGTGAGGAGAAGGGAGGAGCTGAACGCGGAGGAGCTCGTTACGCTGATGGTGGGTCGCAGCATAGACCAGACCTACTGTGTTACTGCTCGGCCGAGGGAGGAGAGGGTCCTCGAGGTCAGGAACCTCAGGGTCCTCGACGACAGGGGAGCAGTGGCCGTGAGGGACGTGAGCTTCCACGTCATGAAGGGAGAGGTATTCGGGATCGCGGGGGTCTCGGGGAACGGGCAGGACGAGCTCCTCGAAGCGATCTACGGCCTCAGGAGGGTCGTCTCGGGAAAGGTTTACCTTAACGGAAAGGACGTCACGAACCTACCGACGAGGGAGCTGGTGAGGGAGGGCGTTGCGATGATCGTCCCAGAGGCCGTGAAGGGCGTCGGCCTCGGCCTCACGGTCGCCGAGAACCTGTTGCTGAAGTGCTACCGTTACGAACCCTTCTCGAAGTGGGGCGTCCTGAGGAGGAGGCTTATCGAGGAGTCGGCGAAGGAGCTGGTCGAGCAGCTCAAGATCGTAACGAGGACCGTCAGCGCCAAAGCCTCCACCCTCTCCGGCGGCAACCTCCAACGGCTCATCGTTGCCCGGGAGCTCTTCGCGAACCCCGGTCATCAGGCGCCGGTCCTGCTGCTCGCAGGATATCCCACCAAAGGCCTCGACGTGGCGGCAACAGACTACGTGAGGAGACTGATACTCAGCGTGAGAGATTCAGGTACAGCAGTTATCCTCCTCTCGGACGACTTGGATGAGCTGATAGCGCTCAGCGACAGGATAGGCGTGATGTACAAGGGAAAGCTTTTGGCGGTCTTGGAGAAGGAACGGGCGGAGATAGAGACGATAGGGATGCTGATGATGGGTGTTAGGCCCGGGGGCTCTTAGCCCATCGTCATCACCATCAGGCGTTCTGGACGTGGAACCTGTTCTCGGCCTGCTCGAAGTAGAGCGAATACGGAGGTTTTGGCGATAAGGTTCATTTCCGACTGGGTGAAGGTCACAGCGGATGTTCAGGAGGCGGAGGTCGATCTTCGACCTGATGAGGGAGCTGGAGCAGGAGATCGAGCGGGAGATAGAACACTTCCTGATGGAGCTGAAGCACGACGAGCTCGCAGGCCAGTGCCTCCAGCCGCTTTACGACGTGAGGGAGACCGACGAGGAGATCGTGGTGACGATAGACCTTCCCGGAGCTAGAAAGGAGGATATCGACCTCCGGGTATCGGAGGACCTCCTCTTGCTCTACGCTCCCATCAGTTACGGCGTGAGGGTGAGCAGGAGCTACATGAGGGGTGCGACCTGCTACAGGCTTCACCTCGAGCTCCCAGAGCCGATAAACGTCGACTCGGCCTCGAGCACCTACAGGAACGGCGTCCTCGAGGTCAGGATGAAGAAGAGGCGCTCGGGTTACAGGATTCCTATTGAGTGATCTTTGAGGACCACAGCTTCCTGAGGAGGCTGAGCGCCGCTCCGAGAGCCCCCGACTCGGCCCTTCGGTAGGAGGATGCGCCGGCGATGATGATGCAGTCGTTCTCCACGGGCTTTATGGACGAAGTGATTTTCTCAGAGAAGTGAGGATAATGGGACGTGACGTCCTCCAGCTCCGGCATCAGGACCCTCCCAGTCCTGTAAATGAGAACCATCGCAGCCTCTGCTCCGTGCCTCACAGCCTCGTCCCTCTCCTCAAGTCCCTTCCCCACGATTCGCGCTCCCTCCCTGACGGAGAGTCCTATGCTTTTTGCGTGGTTCCAGACGTCGGTAAGGTCCAGCTCGTAGGGCCCTCTGACATGCTCAGAGAAGGCCGAGACGACCTGCTCTCCGGTTGCCGTGAGCCTGCAGCCCGACCTGATCACCTCGACGAGCCCCATCAGGCTGAGCCTCCGAACGAGCGACCTCACCGCTCCTTCTCCTATCCCGAGCTCTTCGCTGAGCTGCGCTCTGCTGACTAGCCCGACCTTCTTGATCGTCAATAGCGCGCGGACCACCTCGATGGTGCTGTAGCTCGGCTTCGCCCCCTTTCTCACCTGAAAATTTTCATCGGAGAGGAGCGTCAACAGGATCGCGGGAGGGAGCATGCCTACTATAAAAGACAGTAAAAAGGGAGTAGCATAAGCATAGCGCTTAGCCATTCGCCGAACTTGCTTGCGACGGAGTCTAGAGCAGGTTCAGGACGGGTTCTATCGGTGTCCTTAGGCTGTAAATGGCGGGGCAGCGCTCCTTCGCCTCCTCGACCAACCTGATCAACTCACCACGATCGACGTCTGCCTCGATCTGGAGGTCGAACCTGACGCTCCTCACGATGGGGTCATCGCCGAGGCCGAGGGGCTTCCTGAAGTCCAGCTCGCAGGAGGCCTTCACGTCGACCCTGTCGAGCCTGATGCCCTTCTCCGACGCCACACCGACCAGCGTCGCAAGGAAACAGGACGCCATCCCCACGAGGCAGTAATGCATCGGGCCCGGCCTGTTCCCGCCGCCTCCCATGAAGCCCGGAGAGTCCACCTCGAGGTTGAACGTGCCCTTCTCGGTCTTGCACGTAGCCACAAACTGATACTCGACAGGCCCGCAGCTCCTGCCCTCCGTCATCCAGTAACCCTCGATCTGGACCGTCCTGATCGCCTTCTTCGGGTCCGCCTTGATCTCCTCGACGGTCTTGCTGACCTTATCAAGGTCGACGTTGTTGAGTCTCACGACCCAGAAGGCGCAGTTTCGGATTATATACGTCGTCCCATATCACGCAGACCGAATTGGAGGAGCGCACCATATCGCATAAAAGAGGTGCATCATCCATATTCCGTGAGCAGACCATGTAACACGAACTCTAAACTCCGTAGTTTTTCCATTTCCTGAAGTTGGGGGACAACGGCTAAAATCCAAATTGATGCCTCAGACATTCCTAATCAGGCCGATGATGATGGATCACCCGTCTGAGCTGTGAGGCCAAGGGGGTCATCTGAGGCCGAGAGCCCAGTCGCTCCCAGTTCGGTCGTCACCGTCCTGCCGAGCCCCGAAGCTCTTTAACGTCCTGAGAGAGGAGCAGGCGAGGAATGGCGGACCGCACCGACGCGCAGAAGGTCGTCCTGCACCCGATGGAGAGGCTGGTTCTGAGGACAGCGGCGGAGAAGCGGAGGGCTACCTTCAAGGAGTTGGCGGAGGGGCTCGGGATGAAGGTCGACGCGGTTGCGAAGGCGGCCGAGAGGCTCCAGATGAAGGGGTTGGTGAGGGTCGAGGAGGTAGTCGTCGACAGGGTTGCGGAATTGAGCGAGGAGGGGATGGATTATGCGGTCAGAGGCCTCCCTGAGAGGAGGTTGGTCGATGAGCTTAGAAGGAAGGGAGGGAGCGCTGAGCTGGAGGAGCTGAAGGAAGCCCTCGGCGAGAAGACTGTGGAGATAGGCATCATCTGGGCCAAGCGGAACAACTGGATAGAAGTCTCCAAGTCCGAGGGGAGGACGCTCCTGAGGCTGGCGAGGTACCCAGACGGGCCTATCGAGGAGGAGCGGGTGCTGGAATCGCTGGTTAATGGTCCGAGGAGTCTGGCTGAGTTGGGGACACTGGCATCGGCATGTGAGCGCCTCGCCAGGAGGGCAGGACTGGTGACGATCAGGGAGGTGAGGGAGCACGTCGTGACGCTGACCGAGGAGGGCATCTCGTTGGCAGGACAGATCGAGGAGGTGGAGGAGGTGAGCCAGCTGACGCCTGAGCTGATCAAGACGGGGAAGTGGCGCTCAGTGAGGCTAGCGAGGTACGACGTCTACGCGCCCGTCAAACCGGTCTTCACCGCGAGGGAGCATCCGCTTACGTCCCTGATCAGGAGGGTGAGGGAGGCCTTCGTCGAGCTGGGCTTCCAGGAGGTTAAGGGGCCGCTGGTGGAGCTGGCGTTTTGGAACTTCGACGCCCTCTTTCAGCCCCAGGACCATCCTGCTAGGGAGATGCACGACACCTTCTACCTCGCATGGCCCGAGAGGGGGAAGGTGCCTGAAGGGCTGGCGGAGAGGGTGAAGGCCGCTCACGAGAACGGCGGAGGGACGGGGTCGAAGGGGTGGAGGTACAGGTGGAGCGTTGAGGAGGCGAGCAGGCTGATCCTCAGGACCCACACGACAGCAACGACGATCAGGTACCTCGCCGAGCACAGGGAGCCTCCTGTGAAGGTCTTCTCGGTCGACAGGATCTTCCGGAACGAGCGGGTCAACTGGAAGAGGCTCGCCGAGTTCCACCAGATCGAGGGGATACTGATGGACAGAGGTGTGGGGCTGAAGCACCTGATGGGAGTGATCAAGGAGTTCTACGCGAGGCTGGGGCTGAGGGAGGTCCGGTTCAGGCCCAGCTACTTCCCCTACACTGAGCCATCGGCGGAGGTGGACGTCTACCTGAAGGACCTCGGAAGGTGGGTCGAGCTGGGAGGCATGGGCGTCTTCAGACCTGAGGTCACGAGACCTCTCGGCGTCGAGCATCCGGTGCTGGCATGGGGTCTCGGCCTCGAGAGGCTTGCGATCATCGTTTACGGCGTCGAGGACATCAGGGAGCTTTACCGGAACGACCTCAGCTGGATCCGCTCCGTCAACCCGATCGACCTCAGGTGAGACCGCATGCCAGCAGTGCTCGTCAGGCCTGATAGGATCTCGAGGTTCCTCGGAAGGGAAATGGGTGCTGAGGCGCTTTCTGACCTGCTGGCGAGGCTCGGGATATCGGTCGACGAGGTGACGCCTGAGGGCGTCAAGGCGGAGTACAACCCTAACAGGCCCGACTTTTCGTCGCATGCCGGGATCGCGAGGGCCCTGAAGGGGATCCTGGGGCTGGAGCTCGGAGCACCGAAGATCGCCTGCAGACCCTCTGGCTGGAAGGTCGTCGTGGACAGAAGCGTGAAGGGCGTGAGGCCGTTCGTCGTCGCAGGTCTCGTTAGGGGGCTGAGGTTTGAGGAGCAGGACATACTTGAGCTCATAGCGATGCAGGAGGACCTCCACTGGGTCCTAGGAAGGGACAGGAGGAAGGTCGCAATAGGGCTCCACGACGCCTCCAAGATAAGGCCGCCGATAAGGTACCTGGCCAGGCCGCTCGGCGAGGTGAGGTTCGTCCCGCTACACGAGTCCTTCCCCATGACCGGGGAGGAGATCCTCGAGAGGCTCGAGACGGGAAGGAAGTACGCGAAGCTCGTCAGACCGTATGGTGTCGCTCCCCTTCTGATAGACGACAAGGGCGACGTCCTCTCCTTCCCACCGGTGATCAACTCGTCCCTGACCGAGGTGACAACCTCAACGACCGACGTCTTCATCGACGTGACGGGAACAGATCCCGAGGCGATCCCGAAGGCGCTGAACATTCTCGTTTATGCGCTCCACGACATGGGCGGCAAACTGTACTCGGTGACGATCGTCGACGGACGGAAGCGCTTCAGAACCCCTGACCTGAGGTTGGAGAGGTGGAGGGTCGACGTGGAGACGGTGAACAGCGCTCTGGGCGTTGACTTGAACGCGAGGGAGATCGTGAGGGCCCTGAGGATGATGAGGCTCGAAGCGAGGGCGCGTGGCAAAAGGTCGATAGAGGTCCATGTCCCTCCTTACAGGGTCGACATACTCCACCCGGTCGACTTCGCAGAGGAGGTCTTCATCGCCATGCAGGAAAGGATAGTCCCCGAGTTCCCCGGCACCATGACCTTCGGAGGGCTGCTGCCTGAGACGAGGACCCTCGACGCGGTCAGGACCGCCTTCCTCGGCCTCGGCTTCACGGAGGCCTTCAACACCGTCCTGAGCAATTACAGGAGGGACTACGAGCTGCTCTCGGTCAGCGGACCAGAACCCGTGAGGATCCTGAACCCCGTATCGGCCGAGTACGACATACTGAGGACGATGCTGCTCCCGGGCCTCCTGACGACGCTGGCCGTCAACCGGCACAACCCCTACCCCCAGAGGTTCTTCGAGGTCGGAGACGTGGTCCTCTACGATCCGGAGAGGCCGGAGATGACGAGGAGGGTCGTGAAGGCCGCCTGCGTCGTTTCCCACGCCAACGCCTCCTACTCGGAGATCAAATCGATCTACGAGGAGTTCTCGAGGTACTTCAAGAGGGAGATCGCTCCGGTCGAACGAGACTTCCCGTTCATGGTGCCTGGGAGGTCGGTTGCGTTGATGCACGGAGGAAAGGAGGTCGGGTTCGCCGGTGAGGTGCATCCCAGGGTGCTGGAGTCCTTCGGCCTCGAGATGCCGGTGGCTGCCATGGAGCTGGAGCTCGGGCCTCTTGGACTCTGGAGCTGAGGGCTTTGGAATCGATCTCTATCCGAAGAGCCTCCTGTGCTCCTTCATCATGCACCTGTTCCAGACGATCCTGATGCCGTTGGCACGTGCGACCTCCACGGCCTCTGGGTGGTAGATGCCCTCCTGGAGCCAGATGACCTTGGGTCTCACGGAGACGGCCTCCCTCACTACCTCCGGAACCGCCTCAGACGGCCTGAAGACATCTACTATGTCCACCGGCCCAGGCACCTCCCTCAGGCTCTTGTAAACCCTCAGCCCGAGGATCACGTCGGCCGTCGGGTTTACGGGGATGATCTCATATCCCCTCTCAAGCAGGTACTTCGGGACGTAATGCGCCGGCTTCGCCGGGTCCCTCGACATTCCTACCACCGCGACCCTCTTCAGTGACAGGATCTGCTTGATCTCCTCGTCGGTCAGGCCGTCAGGGGGGATGGACTCCACGACAGGACACCTAATCCCTCACTGATAAACGCACGCCAACCACATCACAACGGCGCAAATCCGCAAATCCGGCTCGACACCTGTCCGTGCCGAAGCTAATGAAAGAAATACCGGGCCACAAAAGTAAGTGTGTGGTCAACCCCTACGACGACCCGTTGATCAGGAGGCTCAGGGGCCCTTCACCGGTGATGCCGTCGGACATCGAGATCGTGCTGAGGGAGCTGGCCGAGCTGAAGCGCGAGGTGAAGCTGATCCGGAAGGCACTGGAGAGGCACGGGATCAAGATAGAGGAGGAAGGTCCCTGAAGACCTGAGCGAGCACGGGCCTTAGGGCTCTGGCGACAGCTATGGTCAGCTGGACGTCCTCCCTGCAGTGCCTCAATATCTTCGAGAACCCGCCCTTCCTGCCGAGCAGGGCCTCCTCGTACAGCATCGGGACATCGGCACCCGTCGACTCTTCTACCCTTTTGAGGCCGAAAAACTTGACGACGTTCCAGAGCGACGTGTTGCTCAGCCTCAGCTCTTTTTCGACCACCGTCGCCAGATCGATGTGACGCGGTGCATAGACGGGCGAAGGATCGACCGAGAGCTTCAGGCATCTGGTCACTATCCAGGGGACGTCGAAAGAGGAACCCCTCCACGTAAGGAGCACGTGCGATTTCCCGACCCTCTTGAGGAGCTGCTCGAGCGCGTCCCTCTCCTGCTCGGGCCTCTTGACGACGTAGGACCTGAGCTTCGAAGTCCAGAAGTCTCCCACAACAGCGCAGACTAAGTGGCCCGTGTCGGCGTGGAGCGAGGTCGTCTCTATGTCCAGCGCTATCACATCGGGCCTCGCCTTCACGGTTTGCCGTCCTTCAAGCCCACGGATAAGCTTCAGAGAACCGGCGAAGGGCCTGGTTAAAGAACTTTTTTTGAAAATGATATGGAGCCCATAGACGCGTGAACCGATGAATATGAGAGGGGTAAAAGGGGTGGGTTAGTAGATGGCTGTCGTGCTATCAGTACGGCCGGGTGTCTGGGGCTTGGAAGGTGCCGTCTCTATCCGTGGGTTCCCTGCTTCCGCAGGGACCCCGTCCTACGGCGGGTCGCAAGCAGATCAACCCTCTCATTTCGAGAGGGACCGGCTACCCCCAAGGCTTCCCCCACCCGGCCGTCGCCTATCATCCTCTGCCTCTGCCACCAGTTCCAGATCCTCTTCACGAGTTTAAACATTTTCTTCGGAATCTTCCTCTTATCAGCCTCGTTATATAGATCCAGATGGTAGACCTTGAGCGTCAGCTGATGCAAGGCATGGCGTAGTCGTTTATCATAGATGTACAACCCTCGTCGGCTCTTCAGAAGTGTCGGCAACGGGAAGCCGATGCCTGCGTTCTTCAGAAACCACTTGAACTTCCGGTAACCCTGCATCTCAAGGATTATCTCACAGCAGTAGGCCTTGGCTACAGGGTCCTTCTCAATGCCTAATCTTTGAAAGAGATCACCGATTTCCGGATAGAAACTCTGGACTACTTGGATGAACCTTCTCGCGGCGTTCTCTCTTCTAACCTGTACTTCCTCGAATTGCGACATCACTCCTTCGTCCTGTCGTAACTTCGGATACGCCTTTATTCTATTGTCAAATCTTCGGAACTCCTTGTCAGCGTCACGCCACAGCGCCATGTAGTTCCAGCATTCGATGTATCGCCAGTCAACTTGCTTCCAGAACTTCGGTTTGACAAAGGCAAGCAATATCGCGTCGTTGTAGTCGTTCTTTAGGACCGACAGATCGTGTTTGTTCTTCAGACTCTTCCTGAAGGCCGAGAGCGTTGTCGTTCGCTTTAGGAGATAGACCTCGATGCCTGCCTTGCTGATTTCTGACAAAACCTCAGCGTTGTTGGGAAACTGTGCATCGATTAGAACCCTTTGAACTCCTTGTCCTTTGAGGAAGTCAAGTAGCTGTCCGTTCTCTACTTCAACGATAGTCTCCGTTTTCGGAAAGAAGACTATGGACGGCCTTTCCCTGTGGAGGTCAATAGTAGCGCCATCGAAGAAAGGTTTGAGTCCCAGTTGTTGGAGCTGGCGATATATCTCCAACGCTCTCTCTTTTGCATTGCCCTTTCTCATCATTTCCTCTTTCTTCTCCCCTGGCTCTTCCTCGATCTTCTTCATCCTCTTCCTTTCAGTCTTTTCCCTCCTCCCTTTCCGGACAGACTGGATTTGGGACATACCTTTCACCTCCTAGACATCCTCCCTCGGCCTCCACCGGACCCCGCGAGACCTTTCGGTCCCGCGAGGCTGGGCCAGGAGGGTCATCGGGAAAGGTCCCAGCGCGCCCACCCTGCCCGGGGCCAACCCCCAGACGGAGCCTACCGGCCCCGCCCGGGGATTAACCCCGAGCAGGGCCGGTGGCTTAAAAATCTGGAGATTGGTTTCGGAGGGGAAGAGGGAGTTCAGGATCACAAGGACAGAAGCTGTAAGGGCTGTGGAAGCCGCCGTCATCCAGATTCTCAAAGAGAAGCTTGATTACAGACTCGAGGAGGAGTTTTTGGCACCATATGTTTGTGATGCCGTCATCAACGAATCAGACGACGTAGAGAGCGGGACGAAGTGTTTAGGGTATGCGTTCGACCTCCACGTCCATATAGAATACACCGCCGTCGAAAATTCAGAAGGGTGTGTTGTAGTCGCGACCGTAGTGCCGACAAAAGCAGAAGGGGTGGGAGAGTGAAGAAGAATCCAGAGGAGTGTCCAGAGTGCGGTAGCAGGATGTTAGCCCGTCAGGGAGGACGCGCCACGTGCCTTGAGTGCGGTTGGTCCTCATGTGCGATAGCGTGAGGGGAGGAGTCATGAGAGCGTCAAGCGTTAAGGTCATAACCGGCAAGAAAGGGATCCCGTTAATCATTAGAGACACCAAGCCGTTCCACATCGAGGTATGGGAATCGGAAGCGGGCATCGAGTTCTTTGACAACTATCACCTCGCCTTCAGCTTCAGGGGAGGCCTCTTTGTGGAGGTCACCCATAAGCCAGTATATCCTCCCGAGTTCTCTGAGGGAGCGTGAGAGCTCTATCAGGGATCGCTTACGCTCGACCAGCTCGACGAGGAGGCCTTGAGGAAGTTGAGGAAGAGCGAGAGCTTGGAGAGGACACATGCCAGAGTCAGGGAGATAGTGCAACAGTTGACTGAGAATTTGGACGAGCTGTTCTTTGACCTGAAGGAAGGTGATTGAGAGATGGACATGAATGCGCCGAGCTTTAGGGTTGTAAACGGTAAGGATTGGATCCCGATAATGGTCAGGGATGAGGAGCCGTTGGTTACAACCTCCGGCTGATAAGCAGATCACCCTCAACGGAACTGGGACGTCTACCGAGTGCTCACGCGGTTCAGATGACGCGGATAAGAAAGACAGCACCTCACGAGGTCAGGCGAGCTTCTTGATGCCCTCGAACGTGGAGACCTTCACGTTCGGCGGAACGTCGAGCTGGTCGGAAGTCCTCGCGCCGATGAGGTAGTAGGTTCCAGCCCTATCCCTGAAGAGGTCGAGGAGCCTCTGGGTCACGACGCCGTCGAAGACGACGTACTTGACGTCATTGCCCGCCGAGAGCCGCTGATAAAGCTCGCTGACAGGAACCCTGAATGCCTCCGTCATGTCCTCCCTCAGGCCTACGGCTATGAGGTTGCCCTCGACCTCCTCGACGATCTTACCTATCACCTCCCTCGAGCCCTCCGCGATGGGCGGCTGCTCCCTCTCCGCGTGGGCCCCTATCCTTTTCAGGGCTTCTTGGAGTGGGACCGCGTTCTCCAGCGCCTCAGCCACCTCCTTCATGCTCAGCTCCTCGACCTCCTTGCCTTGCGGCGCCCTCGCCACTAGGTCTATCCTCACCCTCCGGGCCAGCTCCCTCAGGATCATGTCGCCTCCGCGGTCTCCGTCGAGGAACGCGATCACCTTCTTCTTCCTCGCCAACAGCTCCT
>Ga0079995_1046720_pt1 | contig 13961 bp, 12 predicted proteins | sample FaiFalFF_MnMetaG_2_FD_69198 | JGI IMG/M metagenome (GOLD analysis project Ga0079995, IMG submission 69198) | Freshwater microbial communities from Yellowstone National Park, Wyoming, USA - Fairy Falls C (FF_Mn_C) (SPADES assembly) (version 4) | ecosystem: Environmental > Aquatic > Freshwater >...
AAATAAAGTTTTCAAACATTAAATGAACTATACTAAACATTCTATCTAATATTTTTTCTATATTCACTTCTATTGAAGAAGTAAATACGTGTATGGTAAAGCTATTTATCGTTTCATCTATTATTTCTATACCAACCAATCTTTCCCTTAATTCTTCTTTAAGTTCATGGAGATTTGAAGTTATGTTAACCACCTTAATGCTTTGATAACCTGCTAAGTACAAAGCTATACATTCCCTTAAAACTTCTTCATATGAATTATATGTTTTAAAATCTACAGTAATTATACTCTCATCTTTTCTTTTAAATTTATTGTAAGGATAGATTATTAAAGAACCATCCTCGTTTTCAAGAATAACTAATTTATCATGAACTTTTATATTGTTACTTTTAATCCAATGTTTTGGTAAGGAAATAATAAATGTGCTTTTACCTGTGAGTTGTACAGTTCTTATTTCACTCATTTATATATATAGAATATATTCTTTTATTCAATTAATATATATTTTATTTTCAGCTATATTGAATAATTAAAAATTGATTTCTTAAAGTCTTGATGGCCCGCTACATGCCATAAAGAGAAATGAAAATTCCAAAATAAAAGTTAAATCATTAAAATCATTTAAAGAATAAAGATCAAATAATAATATGGAAGTTTATGATTACGTAATTACAAAACTAGACATAAGAGAGTATTCTAGAAAAGAGATACCTAAAGATATAAAACTTAAAATACTTGAAGCTGCAAGATCTACAGGTAGCGGAAAAAACCTTCAACATTGGCGCTTCATTGTTGTTAAAGATAAAGAAAATTTAAAGAAATTGGCAGATGATAGCATAACTGGAAAATGGATAGTTAATGCAAATTTTGCTGTAATTGTTCTAACAGATCCTAAATATCCTTTTCATTTAATAGATGCAGGAAGAGTTATACAAAACATGCAAATAGCAGCATGGGGATATGGAATAGCATCTTGTATCTTTACAGGAATTAATAAAGAAAAACTAAGGAAAGATTTTAACATACCTGCAGATCTTGAGCCTTCTGTAGTTGTTGGCTTTGGTTATCCAATAAAGAAAATAAAAGGAAAGAAAAATAGGAAGCCTTTAAATGAATTGGTTTCTATAGAAAAATACGGTAATCCTTTTAACCCAGAACTTTTATGATTAGCTGATCAAACTAAAATCAAAGAATAAGAATTAAAGAGGAAAATCATATTTTGCCAAATCTTATTCTTCTACAATTACACCATAAATAACTTTTATTCCTATTTTGTTACATAGCTCTAAAGCTTCTTTATCGATATTTGTTGCTACAATTATTTTTCTTCTTACATTCTTTAGCAAAGGTGTCATTCTTTCAACTTTTTCTTCAAACCATTCAACATCGTCTATACTAACAGAGCTTTTTACTTCAATAACGTCAACATAATCATCACTTACTAAAATATCAAATTCATATATTCTATCTTTTTTACCAAATCTTCCTTCAACATCAATATATTTAAATTTTCTTATCTTCTCTTCATCGATTCCTATCTGCTTCAATTGTTCTCTATAAATGCTAAATATCAATTTCTCCAAATCCAAACCCATTCTTCTTCCTAAGGAACCTACAGCTGATCTTAAGTCGTTTATATATTTTGTATGTTCCTTCAATATTACACTATGTTCTTTTAATATTTTACTAACTTCACTTAATATTAATATAAGTTCATTGGTTGTCTTTCTTAGTTCTTTTAACTCTTGGACTATAACATCAAACTTTTTATCATGTTCTTCAAATCTTTTACTATGCTCTTCAAGTAATTTAATAGTAGTATCGTATCCTAGATAACCTGCTACTGCATATCTGAATTCTTTATCTTTTTCTAATAATTCTAATATTTTTTCCTTTAATTTTGATTTCATTAACTAACCCTAACTAATATTAATTACAAAGAATATTAAAAAGTGATCTCTGCTGCAATTTTCCAAATTTATAGATAACAACTAAAGCAGAATAAAAATTAAAAGTATTCGGCTTTAACCGCAAAAGAGCACAAAATATTGTGTTAATAAACGTTATTAATAAAGCTATAATAAATACAAGAAATTTTTATTTCATCATCCTATTTTATAAAAATTATGTCTCGTACTTATATTTTTAATTAATGAAAATAATTCTGAATTTCTCTTCTAAAATCTAGACAAGTATTTTAAATAACTGAAATAATTTAGAAATATGGAAAGAATAGAAGAAATCGAAAGTTTGATAAAGAATCTTTATGAAAGAGTAAAGGATAAGATAGCACAAGATCTAAACGTTTACAGAATCTTTCAATTTAATATAAGCGATGCAGGAGATTTTTACATCGAGATAAATTATGGAAAAATTAACTTTGTAAAAGGAGTTCATCAAAATCCTACAGCTATTCTTTCAACAGATTATGATACTTTAATTAAAATACTTAAGAAAGAACTAGATGCGATGACAGCTTTTCTTAGAGGAAAATTAAGAATAAGTAAGGATGTTTTGTCTACGATGCTTTTAAGAAAAATTATTGAATCAGCATAAAATGAATATTGCGGTTTTTATAAAGGCTTCTTTAAATTTAAATTTAATTAAAGTAGATAGCTCAGGAATTGTAAATTTAGAGGAAACAGCTTTAGCTATAAGCGAATATGATAAGAATGCATTAGAAGAAGGAATAATAATAAAAGAAAAATTTGGAGGAAAAGTAGCTGTCTTTTCAGCTTTAACTTATGGTCCCATTTCAAAAAGACAAGCTGATTATGAAAGAATAATTAGAGAAACTTTAGCCATAGGTGCAGATGAAGCACATATAATCCTTGATGAGAAATTGGTTGGTGCTTCAAGTTTGGAAGTTTCTTTAGCATTGGCTAATTTGGTTAAAAAAGTAGGAACTTTTGATATTTATATTACAGGAGAGGCTTCAATGGATACTTCTTCTTATCAATTTGCTTCAAGATTATCTTCATTGATTAACGTTCCAGCTGTAACATTTGTTAGGAAAATAGAAATTCAAGAAAAAGATGTTTTATTATACAGAGATTTGGAAGATGAAATACAAATAATTAAAACTAGTCTTCCTGTAATAGTAAGTGTAACAGGTGAAATAAATCAGCCTAGATTACCTACATTGAAGCAAATTTTACAATCTAAAACAAAACCTATTTTCAAATATAGCGTAACAGATTTAGAGCTGCCTAAGTTTGATTTAAGCAAAGAAATAAGAATATTGCCTGTTTCAAGGAAAAATATATTTGTCGAAGGGAAAAATTTAGAGGAAATAAGCGAAAAGCTAATTAAGTATTTAATTGATGAAGGCGTTTTAAAAATATGAGTTCAATAATAGTTTTTAGTTCAAAAATAAAGTACATTCAAGAAGCTTTACCTTTAGCTTATTTACTAAAAGAAAAAGAAGAAATAATTGGTGTTTCATGTTATGAAGAAAATTTAGAAGAAATCGCAAATAAAGGATTCGATGTATTTTATTATTCTGAAAAAGAAATTCTCAATGATCAATGGTATGAAGTATTAATAAACATAGCAAATGAAACAAAACCAAAGTATTTGATTGCTCCTTCAAGAAAAGATAATATAGAAATTTTGGCAAGGTTAGCTTCGAAGCTTGGTTTTCCTATGGTTACGGATGTTTCATATTTTGATAGATCAAATGGTTTCTTAGTTTTTCATAAACCTGTTTTAGGAGGAAGAGCTACAGCTATATTTAAAGTTAAAAAAGAAACAAATTTAGCATTAACAGTCCCATTGAAAAAGTTTAAACAAGAAGTTATTAATACAAAGACTAGAATCTTAAAAATCGAAAATATTCCTGAATCAAAATTTAAAATATTAGGAAAGGAGGAAAAGAAAAGAAGTGCTGTTAAAATTGAGGATGCTGAAATAGTTGTAGGTGTTGGAAGGGGATTTAAAGCAAAAGAGGATCTAAAGTTAGCTTTTGATTTAGCTGAAGTATTAAATGCCCAAGTAGGATGTTCAAGACCAATTGCTGCAGATTATAAATGGCTTCCTGATGATGTATGGATAGGAATAAGCAACAAATCAATAAGACCTAAGTTATATATTGCAGTAGGAATTTCTGGGGCACCTCAACATGTATCAAGTGTAACAGATTCAAAAGTAATAGTAGCTATAAATAAAGATCAGAATGCCCCAATATTCAAATATGCCGACTATTGCATTGTTGCAGATTTATATCAATTCTTACCTATTCTAAAAGAAAAAATAGAAAAACTTAAAAAAAGTTAATTTTAAATAATTTATTTTTCAAATTTTCTTAAAGCTTTAATTATGTCAAAACTTGAAATTGTTTTATCATATTTAATTATAACAATATTAGGATCATCAATTTTTATATCACCTAAAGAATAATCTATTGCTAATATTAAATTAATATCTTTTAACTGTTTTATTTTTTCTATTTTTCTTTTTAAATAATCTTCTGTCCAAAAACCTATTATTTCTAAATATACTTTAATATCATCTTTTATTAATAAAAAATCAGGAATAAAAATCGTTTTACCACTTATTATAGGTTCAGGTTCTCTTATTAACTTCCATTCTCCTGTTACTGTTACAAATCTCTTAGCAAAGCTTTCTTCCAAATCACTATCATATTCTAGTTCCAATTTTTCATATTTTGGAAACAATTTTTCACTTTCTTTACTCATAACAAATTTGTAAATCTTTGATTTACCTTTCTTAGCTCTTAGTTTACTGCTTATATAAGCAAAAATTTTCCAATAAGAAAAAGGCAAAATTAAAGGGATAATTTTAGCCATTCTTGTACCATATCTTTCGATTTGTTTTATTACAGAAACAGGGCCATCTATGGTAAAAGTAATACCATTGAAGCTTTTCTCAGCTATATATAATAATCCTAGCTTTTTAACATTCCATAACAATCTTCTTATTTCATAGCCTGTAGCTTTTACATCTAAGAACAATTTTTTACATCTAAAAAGTAAAGTTTGTAATAAAGAAAGATTATACAATTTTAGCAGTTCTTCCCCGCTTATTTTTTCAAACCCTTTTATTTTCTTTTCTTCCTCATATATTGACTTAAAAATTTCTTCAACCTGTTCTTGATTTAAATTTAGCTTTTTGCTAACTTCAGAAATTACTTTTCTTTTTTCCTCTTCTCTTAAAACAAAGCCTCCGAATAGCCTATTCGTAGTCTCAAATATTTCTGCTCTAATCCTTATACTATCTATAACATCTATATCTTCTTCAAACAATAATCTTCTATCAAGTAAAGTTTTTAATCCACGAAAAAACTTAAAATCGTAGCCATATTCTTCAGCAAATAATTCCAGCTCCTTTATCTTTTCTTCCAAATCTTTTACCCTTTTTCCAATGCTTTCTTCATAAATCTTTATCAGCGAATCTGCTAAGAATAAATTTTCATCTTTAAGCTCAGCAAATAAAGGCTTTATATATTCATTGTTATATATTTTAATCCTTAATAATTCACTTGGTAACATTAATCAAAATATTCTTCTCTTATTCTTCTTCTATAAGAAACATTAACTTCGGTTGTACCCTTTGTTATTATTTCATAAAGCTTAGCAGTTTTATTAGCTTTAGGTCTAAGTATTCTTCCAAGTCTTTGCATAAATTCTCTTCTGCTTCCGCTTCCACTTAATATTATGGCAACATTTGCTTCAGGAACGTCTACTCCTTCTTCAAGAACTTTGCTTGTAACTAAAACATTATATATTCCTTTCCTAAATCTTTCCATCGTTAAAATTCTTTCCTTTTCAGGAGTTTTATATGTTATTTCAGGAATAAAGAATTTTGATGAAATTTCCCTTGCCAATTTATTATGCTCCGTAAATATAATTATTCTTTCTCCTTTATGTTCTTGTAAAATTTCTTTAAGAACTTCAATTTTTGCTGAAGCATTTAATGCAATTTTTCTTGCTTCATTCCAAGCTAATAAAGCTTCTCTTGCTTTTTTATCCTTTCCGCTTCTTAATATCATTTGATAAAAATCATCTAAACTTTTAATTTGAATACCATTATCTTCGAAAAACTTTTTAAAAATACTTCTATATTTTTCATATTTTTCCTTTTCTTCATCATTTAAACTAACGTAATATCTAAGTATTTCAAAAGGAGCAAGATACTTTCCTGTCATTTCTGAAATAGATTTCCTATAAACTACTTCTCCTACAAGTTCAGGATACAATTCATGTAAACCATCTTCTCTTTCAGGAGTCGCAGTTAGTCCTAATCTATAAGGAGAAGCTGATAGCAAAGCAATTTGCCTAAATCCTTCGCTAGGTAAGTGATGAACTTCATCAAATATAATAAATAAGAATTTGTTACCTATAAGCTCAGCATTAATATAAGCAGAATCATAAGTAATGATTGTTACATATCCTAATTCCTTTGAACCTCCACCAAAGAGTCCTATGTTTGTTCTAAAATGCTCCTTTATTCTTGAATACCATTGTTCCATTAATTCCAAAGTAGGAACAACTATCAAAGTTGGAACTTTTAAATAAGCCATTATAGCTAAAGCTATATATGTTTTTCCAGCTCCTGTTGGAACAACAATTATTCCTCTTTTTTCTTTATCCCATGCTTCAATTGCCTCATACTGATAATCTCTTAAAGAAACATGCTTAATTACTTCGAAATGGCCTTGAGGAAGGTCAAAGACTTTAGCATCATATTTAATATTATTACTTTTTAAAAATTCTTCTAGCTCAAAAAACTTTGAAGCATAGCATCTATAGCAATCTATTCTTGGATCATAGTAAACAAAATCAGGAAAATTTAATTTAATATCACCTTTAATTATGATTGTTCCGCCAGAATATTTTAGTTCTAACATTAATTTAAAAAAATATAGTAAAATAAGTATTAAAAAATTATGTTAAAAATTAAAGAAAAATTCGCAATTTGTAATTATTTTCATCTGTTCCTCCTGATCAAGTCAAATAGTATAAAAGTAGTTTCTGATGAAATAAGACACTATGGAGGTCAAGTATTAGGCATAGTATCAGGGGCAGTAGAGATGGTAAAAATTTAATGACATCTTAGGCTACGAAAGTAAAAGAAAGATGGAATGATGTTGAGTATTTAACTTGTGGATATCAATATTACTATACATGTTGGTGATAAAAATGAACAAAATATTACCTTTTGTTTTACTTTTAATAATTTCAGCAATTTTAATTCAACCTATTAATATTAAAGCAAATTCTAATGATGATATATTATATGAAATAGTTAAAAGAAATCCTGATTTAGTAATTACAGGATGCAATGAAACGTATGTTTATTGGGAATTTAATTATAGAATATTCGATCCTCCTATTGAAATTAGAGAACCTGGATTTAATGAATCTACTTATATTAATAAGATACCTAGTACATACATTGCGGAGAAGCAGTTTATATATTTTAGGTTAGCTACTAAATATGATCTAAAATATAGTAATTGGTATCATTACAGTCAATATCTCGAAGAATTAAGAAAGGAACTTTATCCTATAAAAGAGAAGCTGTTTGCTGAGAAAGGAGACATGGGAATAGGAACATTAGGAATTATGGATAATTATGTACCTATAGTAGTTGTCGTAACAATGTATAAAATAACAGATGAGAAAGTAAATACAGTACTTGAATATATAAGACCATTTGTTAAAAAATATAATGCATTGGTTTTCTTCATCGAAGATTATATGCCTGCTAGTCTTTATGAAAAACAAGATAAAGTTCTAGAAAAGTTTTACCTTAACGGATTTAAAAAATATTTAGAACTCGTAAAAGAATATTATTATAAAGATTATGAATATTATGGTACCACAATAGAGGTAAAAAGTTTCAGATATTCCCCTGGTATAGCTGAATTTTATATTCCTGAAAATGCTACTTTTAACGAAGAATTTGCAAGAGAAGCTGTTTCTATTTTAAGGGAATATACAGGATGCGAAGTTCCTTTGGTAGTAGAATTCAGAAAATATACTCCTATCGAATTTGGAACATTGGAGCTTCCTTCTTTTCAAAAGAAGTTGTACGATGCTATAATAATATCTTTATTTTTAACAATCTTAATAACATCTGTAGTATTAATCATAAGAGATAAACATAAAAAGAAATAATTTTTTTTATTTATACTTTTTATACGCAGAATAATTCACTACGAAATTTGAAGAATTAAATAAATTGAAAGCTTTGTCATAAGCCTGCGTATTTTTATATAATATTTTGAACATAAAAATTCATTACGGTTAAATTTAAATATTTGAAAATTGTTTTTTTTTGTGAGACGCGTAGAAATATTTATTTTGGCGGCAATGCTTACATTACTAATATATAATAGCGGAATTATCTACGCCCAATCTATTGAATATCCTGCATATCCTGGATATGACAAAAGATACGATCCCTTAATTGGAGGAATTCAGATTGAAATAGCAACATCTAGCAATGTATCTGCACGTATATGCTCATTAGCTTTCCCTGTTAAAATTATAGGTGGTACTAAAGAAGTAAATGGTTTTATTACAGCAGGTCATTGTATAAATATAGCTAAAGGAGAAAATTACGTACATCAACCTATAATAGGTCAGTTTTGGTATACTTTCATAGGAATGGGTACTAGAAGTACTTATCCGTATGGAGGAGGAAATTCAGATGCGGATGCTGCATTAATAAGACTTGAAATATGTGAAAGATTTGGTTGTTTTCCAACAAGAGGAATTGCACCATATATATTTGAAAATGGTACTCGGTATCGTTATAATGAGTATCCTGATTATGATAATAAAGTGGTAATTACTGCATATGTTGAACCAACAACTTTTTATATAGGAAGGCCTGTTTATAAATCAGGAAGAACAACAGGATTAACATATGGATTTATAGAAAAAATTGATGACAGAGCAGACCTTGGAAATGGTATTATAATTCAACCTGTTCTAAGAATAAATCGATGCTGGAGAGGAGAGTGTTACTATGGTAATTTCTTAGATTTTGGTGATAGCGGAGGACCTGTATATTTCCGTTATTTACTCGTACAACATAGCAGGGGCTACGAATATCAAGCTTATGTGATAGGTCTAGTAACAGGTGCACCAAGTCCTAACTATTATTGGGCAACATGGGCTACAAAGGTATGTAATAGATGGTCTGACGTGAGATGTATAACTGTAAGTGGCTAAAAATGAACAAAATATTAGCTTTTGTTTTACTTTTAATTATTTCAACAATTTTAATTCAGCCTATAAATATAAATGCAAATTCTGAGAACAAAACAACATATGAAGTAGTTAAAAGAAATCCTGATTTGGTAATTACAGGATGCAATGAAACATATGTTTATTGGAAATTTAAAATAAGGAAATTTGATCCACCTATTGAAGTTAGACCTCCCGGAAATGAATCTAAATATCTTGATGAAATGTATAGCACATATTATTACGAAACAATATTTATAAAATATAGACTGGCTGCGAAATATGATCTGAAATACACCATTTGGGGTTATTATGTCAATTACATATATGAAATAGGACGAAAAGAATTTGAACCATTAAAGCAACGATTATTTGCTGAGAAAGGAGATTTAGGAATAAATTATTTAGGCTTCGGCGTAGATGAAACTTATATTCCAATTACCGTTTGGGTATTTATGTATAAAATAACGGATGAAAAAGTAAATACTGTTCTTGAATACATAAAACCCTTTATTAAAAAATATAAAGCATTTGTATTCTTTATTGAAGATTTGAAACCAGCAAGTCTTGAAGAAAAACAACTTGAAGCTTTAGAAAAGTTTTATTATGGTGGATTTAAAATAGGAAGATTTGGAGAAGGATTTAAAAAATATTTAGAATTAGTAAAGAAGCATTATAACATTACGATAGAGGTTAAGAGCTTTTCATATAGTAGGGGCGAGGCTACATTATTCATTCCCGAAAATGCTACTTTTAATGAAAAATTTGCAAGAAAAGCTGTTTCTATTTTAAGAGAATATGCGGGATGTGAAGTTCCTTTAGTAGTAAATTTTGAAGAATATAAATATAGTGAGTTTGTTATCCTTAATTCTCCGCAAAAACAATCAGGAACCTCACCAATAGTTGTATCACCGTCTCCTTTAAAAACTTTTTCTCTAATTGAATTGTTAATTCTGTTTGTAATTATTCCAATAACAATATTTGCATCTTTAGTAATCCTTTCAATAAAGAAGCATAAAAAGAAATAAAATTTTATTTTTATACAAATTAAACCATCGAAAAATTTGAAGAATTACACTGTTTAGAGCCAAAATTAGATAACATTATAAATTTGAAAATATACTAATATATTATGGAAAGAGTTATAGAAAATCTTAATTTATATCTATCGAAACCATGGTTAAAATTTTACGCAGATTATACTCCTAAGGAAGAAATAGAAATCCCAAATAAACCTTTATTTTCCATTCTTGATGAATCTGCAGAGAAATATCCTGATAGAACAGCCATAATATTTTTAGGTAAAGAAATTTCCTATAAGAAATTAAAGGAAGATGTTGATAGATTTGCAAACGCTTTGCAAAGTTTGGGAGTAAAAAAAGGCGATGTTGTTTCTTTGTTATTACCAAATACTCCCCATTTTGTGGTCTCTTATTATGCTATATTAAAAATAGGTGCAATAGTTAGCCCGATAAGTCCATTGTATAAGCCTCCTGAAATAGAACATCAGTTAAAGGATTCAGGTGCAGAAACAATAATAATTTTAGATTTGCTTTATAAAAATTTTGAAGAAATAAAGGATAAAACAAAAGTTAAAAGAGTAATAGTAGCAGATATAAGAGATTATCTAAGCGGTATAAAGAAATTGCTTTATCCTTTAAAAATGAAGCCTCCTAAAATAGAATTTAAAGAAGGAATTTATAAGTTTATAGAATTGTTAAAATATTCTCCTGATCATAAAAAGGTTGAAATAAATCCGAAAGAGGATCCTGCAGCTTACATGTATACAGGAGGAACTACAGGATTGCCTAAGGCAGCTAAATTGTCTCATTATAACATTCTTTCAAATCTATACCAAATTGATACATGGATTAAAAAACAAGAAGAACCACATAGAATTCTTGCAATACTTCCATTCTTCCATATTTATGGCCAAACCGTTTGCTTAAATTTTGGGATTTACAGAGGATCAACATTAATTTTGATGCCAAGACCTGACATTAAAGCTCTATTTGAAAATGTTAGTAAATATAAAGTAGATGTTTTACCAGGTGTTCCTACATTATATATTCAAATTATAAATTCTCCTTTAGTTAAAAAATTCGATATAAAAAGCATAAGATACTGTATAAGCGGAGCAGCAGCTTTACCTGTAGAAGTTCTTAAAAAGTTTGAAAGCTTAACAGGAGGAAAGCTTAGAGAAGGATATGGCTTAACTGAAGCAAGTCCTGTTACACATTGTAATCCTTTAGAAGGAAAATATAAAGAAGGAAGCATAGGTATTCCAGTACCTAATACCTTAGCAGCTATTGCCCATCCTGAAGAAAATATATTTCTTGGTATAGATGAAATAGGTGAGCTTGTAGTTTCAGGACCACAAGTAATGATGGGCTACCATAATAGACCTGAAGAAAATGAAAAAATATTCTTTGAATATAATGGAATAAGATGGCTAAGAACAGGAGATATGGCTAAAATGGATAAAGATGGATTTTTCTACATTGTTGATAGGAAAAAGGAAATTATTAAGTATAAAGGTTATTCAGTATACCCAAGGGAAATAGAAGAATTATTATATGCTCATGAAGCAGTAAAAGAAGTAGCAGTATTAGGAATACCTGATCCTGAAGTTGGAGAAAAAATTAAAGCATATATAGTTTTAAAGGATGAATACAAAGGAAAAGTAAAGGAAGAAGATATAATTAACTATCTTAAGGATAAACTTGCTCCTTACAAATTACCAAAGATCGTTGAGTTTAAAGATAATTTGCCAAAATCATTGGTGGGTAAAATATTAAAAAGAGTTTTGCTTGAAGAAGAATTAAAGAAGAAAACTTAAATTTTTGAAATTTTAAATTTATTTTGATGATGAAACCCACGATTTCGGAAAAATGAAGAACGGCAAGGGCGGTCTGATTATTTATTTTTATATTCCTTAAAAATTAAATATAAAAGATAAATAGATTTACAGTTTTCTTCAATATACTGTATTAATTTTTCATCTAAATATTTTATATAATTTTTCCAATTTGATACTTTTAATTGTGAAATTTTTTGTGAAGCTTTAGCTATTTCCATTGATATATCAAAAATAGAAATTTTTCTTTCAATATTGGCTATTTTTTCTATTTCTTCTAAAGGTGCAATTTCTAAATTTAATAAATTTTTTGCATATTCTTTTACTTCAATAATTTTATTTTCTTCTTTTAAAGATTTAATAAAATACAAAATAGATTTTATGTTTAAATCCTTTAATAATTTTTCAGTTGAAGCGAAATCATATAAAAGAAAATCAAATTTTTCATCAATTATTTGACTTAAATATTTGACTACTTCGCTTACATCTTCAATTAAGCCAAATTCCCAATGAAGTTTAAAAGTTTTAACATTTTCACCATCATATATTCCAAAAAGAACGATTCCTTTATCTTCATTTAAAGGTAAAAATAAAGATTCAAAGGAAGCTATTTTTAATGCCCTTGAAGGCTTAGGTATAGCTATTTCCTTTCCTTTAAATTTTGTTATAATTTTTTCAGAAAGAAGCATGTATTCTAGTACTTTCAATGCATATCTTTTAGCTAAATCCCAATTTAAGTTATAGCTTAAAAAATCTGCATAGGAATATTCATCCAAAGCTTCAAATAAAATTTCATCTAAACTATCTGGAATGTATTCGTTAACGATCTTTTTTAAATTCAATAGATCCAAACTTACTATTAATCCAGCACTATCTAATTCATGCAAGGAGAAAAACTTCTTTTCGCCATATTTACCTACATCATATAATATCGTTTCAAAAGGTATTTGCAATTTCCTTCTAAGAATTAACATTAAATATGCTAAGCCTATTCTTATAAGTGTAGTATCTTCTGAAGGATCTAGTTCATACGTAGCTCCATAAGTATAATCTGAATATTTACCATAAGTAGCCGTAGGTACTTCGATAACTTTATGATCAAAATAAACTAGTGTTTTACTATCTATAACTTTTATTTTAGGTTTAAAGCTTTTAATTCTCCAATAAACACGATTAGGAACCTTAAGATATTTACCGAATCCTTTTCTTGGAGGATCAACAACACACAAAACTTCTGAAGATAATTTTCCTGTTATAAAATCAAGATAGAGATTTGGCTCCTCATTCCATCTAAACTTTGTTTCTTCATATTCTTCTAAAACAGGAGCAAGTTCTTCTCTTTTTAACAAATTTAAAAAAGAAATTCTTTCTTCTTCTACAGCTGTAACAACCCTTCCTCTTGTACCTCCTATTTTATGCGAAACTACTATACCTTCAGAAGAATAATCAAAGCATCCAGGCTGGAATTTCTCTACAAGATCTGCATGGGATATCTCTTCTAAATAATATTTGTTTCCGTTCTCATCTAACATTATTCTGTTTATTCCATATGGAGGAGCAAATTCGTAGAAGTTGAGCTTTCTATAAACTTCCTTGCCTCTTTCAGTTAATTCTCCTTTGCTTACCAATCCCAATTTTAACAATAATTCCCTTTCTTCTTCTTTTAATTGATCTCTAAGAAATGGAGAAACAAATTTGGTAATTGCTTCGAATAATATTCTATATTGATTATTTACATTAATTATTATTTTCTCTATTGGTAAGCTTAACCAAGAATCCAACGCTTCTTTACCCCTTGAGAGTAAATGTCTATCCCATCTACCTGAAGGAATAATTATGGATTCAGAAAAAGGAATTTCTTCTCTTCTTCCCTTTCTTCCTTCCTT
>Ga0079995_1039940_pt1 | contig 13941 bp, 12 predicted proteins | sample FaiFalFF_MnMetaG_2_FD_69198 | JGI IMG/M metagenome (GOLD analysis project Ga0079995, IMG submission 69198) | Freshwater microbial communities from Yellowstone National Park, Wyoming, USA - Fairy Falls C (FF_Mn_C) (SPADES assembly) (version 4) | ecosystem: Environmental > Aquatic > Freshwater >...
CGCCCCACATCCAATTGTATACCGTGTATCCTAGCCCTCTCAAGTAGGTAAGGCCAGTCGAACCTATTCTGATTGTAACCCACTATTATGTCTGGATCCCTCCTCCTAACCTCCTCGATAAAAGCCCTTATCAACCTAGCATCGTTGAACTCGTCAGCCTCAAGTATTAACGGCTCATCATCGCCAGGGTAGCTCATTAAACCGATTAGTATAACCGGATCCCTCTTAGGATCAGGGGTTTTCTGTGGATTGTAAACCTCTGTATCGAAGGCAAGTATCCTCAAGCCCTCCAGCGGATCTACCCTAGCTTTACCCTCATCCTCCACTATATCGCCTTTTATTATGTAAGCCTCATCTACACCGTAATGGCTTGGGTTTAGAGCTTTCTCCACATCAGCATAGTACCATCTCATCGGGTAGAGGTTCTTGTCTATGAGGAATCTAAGAGCAAACCTTATATCAGCCTCCAGGACCTCCCTAACACCTGGTACCCTTGCAACCTCCTCCCTGTAACTCCTAACACTAGCTGGTATCAACGTTGTTATCTTGAGGGCTTTAACGGGTCTACCGTAGTAGAGTCTATCAACAACCTCAACGGAGAGTATTGGACTTGAAGGCTTAGAAAGCCTCCTAACCTGCAATGCTACACGCTCAGGATCGGCCTCCTCCTCTAGGAGAGCGTAGAAGTAAGGTCTGAAACCCTCGTGGATAAGAACAGCCCTACCACCATCCTCAAGCCTAGACCATAAGAGTATCTTAGGCTCCCCACCTACAACCTCATAGCTAGAGTCGAGCAGCTGGAATGAAATCCTACTAGGCAAACCCAAAACCCAGTTTAGGTAAGATCACCTAAAAGCTAAATCCTATTAAACAGGTTCTAGGTTGGAGAATCAATAGTGGGACGGGTTACCTATAACTTTTCACAGGTTAAAAACCTTCTATGGGAGGGGAGGAGTCTGGTTATGATGCTCTCCTAACTAAGAATAATGTGTATGCTATGAGAGCTAGGGTTAGTAGTGTGAGCACCGTGTTTAAAAGCACCCAGTTCCTAGTTGACGTTGTTATAGCCTCTTCTGCTAATCTAATCTCTCCTATCAACGTTGCACGAGCTCCTCCAACCTCCTCTACCACCGTAGCCTTAGCCTTCTCTATATCGCTTTTCTCGCTTAGATTGGCTAGTTTTGCTGTAATTGTATCTACTTTAGACTCTACTATGCCTACCTTAGACTCAAGTCCTGGCATCCTTGTTACTAGGTTTTCAAGAGCTCCTCTAACAGCTGCTACATCTCTGCTTATCGACTCCGCTAACCCTCTTGTTGTGGTTGAAGCCTCTGTAAGCCTCGATAGGCTCATCTGCACAGATTCCATCCTACTTATCATAGTTAAGGTTGATGTTGCTATGCTATCTGAGAGTGTCTTAAACCCTTCTATAACAACGCTTTTTAGATCCCCTACTGTAACCTTAACACCTTCAATTTCAAGTGTTATGAGATTTACAATGGTTTTGTTGAGTGATGCTAGGGCCCCTAGTATCTTAGGTAAATCGGTTGTCCTAATGGTTACAGTGTCCCCTTTAATTGATAAGACGGTATTATCAACACTCTCTAGAATCCTTCTAACCACAGTCAGGATGGTAAGGGTTGAGTTTACACTACCTTCAATCCTCAGGGTTATGGTGGAGAGTTTAGTAAGACTACCAGCTATGCTATCAATGGATAGCTTGACCACGGTAATATTATCCCCTAGCTTTTCCAGCATCGTTCCAAGCTCTGCTAGGCTATTAGCGATTCGAGCTCCTTGTTCTGTTAGAAGTGCCACTATGCGATCTGTGTTAGCGGATGTTCTCCTAGTAACCTCCAGGATATCTGTTAGAGCTCTTGGGGTTACCTGGAGCACGTCTATGATGCTAGTTAGGGTTACTGGAGGTATTATTATGAGGGCTGTTGTTGTAGCGTGATCCTCCTGCTGCTCCGGTGTGTATCGTCCTGTAATAGTAACTATTATGAATACCTCTCCCCCCAGAGCCTCCGGCCCGAACACCCTGGTTGGGGTGAACTCTGCTAGGAATACTGCTTTACCCTCTACGACACTCCTCGCCACCAGGCTTGCTTCCCTGAAGCCTCCAGCCCATCTTAGTATTAAGGTTACCTTAACATTCGATTCTGGAACCTGCGTTGTACTCGCTATTAGGTTGCCGTAGAATGCTGTTATCCACAAGCCAACCCTCTCATCGGCAAACCTTGTTGATGCAACTCTAACCTCTACCGTCAACGGTGGCGGAGCCCCTATTGTTATAGTGAAATCCGCAACCACAGTACCGTTATCGGGTCTCTGGTGAACCTTTACAATGTAGGTGCCAGGAGCTCTTATAATAGTGGATAGGGGTATGTAGCCTATAAACGTACCCTTCTCATTAGGCCTAGCTACATCCCCATCTACTCCTAAAACGGTGTTATTGTAGAGGCCTACCCTTGGTATATCATAGTATACCCGGAGATTGGGGGTGAAGGCTACACCTTTAACTGTTACATCGTAGGGTGCTGGTAGGACTACAGTTTTACCGTAGACTGGGATTATAACGGCTATTGTAGCTCGAACTCTGAGGCCGTGCTCCTCCCTAGCTGAGGACTCTACATACTCGTATCCCCAGGGGTAGAACCATTGCGCTCTAATGAAGTAAGTTCTTTGAGGTACCTCTGGTACGGGGGCCTCAACCCTAATGTATCCTATCCCAGTCTCGTTAACACCTGTTATGGTTCTATTAGCTGGTTTAAGGAATAAGGTTACCTTAACATCCGGTCGTAATGCTATGGCTTCAACAGTAAATCTCCTAAGCTGCTCGGGCTCCCAGAAGGCTGTATAGGGGAATCTATCGGCACCAAGAGCTATCCTAGCTTCGACAGCGTAGGGTGTTACCTTTAATATCATCGGCTTAGGCTGTATGTAGATTAGAGGCTCCACATACCTGACTATGCCTGTTAAGTTGTAAGAGTTAAAAGCATCTGTCGATAGGGTGAACGTGACAGTTGATCCGCTGTGCAGGATAGCCCCAGGGGGTATCTTTAGTATAGCTGCTAGTAAACCACCCCTATCAACCCCCCTCCCCTCAACGAAATCTAAGAAGTATGTGGTGCCACCAAGAGCTACCGTGGCTGACATGAGCTCTACTGGTACATCCAACCACCCCCTCCCATAGACTAGGATGTACTCTCCAGGTGCAAACCTAGGCTCCACACCTGGAGCTCCTTCATTGTCAAAGCCTGAGATGGATAGCGTAGGGTAGACTCTTATACCGGGCCTAGATAGAACCCAAGGGCCTTCTAGTCCTTTAAGGCTAACTGTTACCATTATAAACCTGCCACCATAAGGGTTATCTGGTAGGGATGAGCTAGCCGTACCCCTACCATTGATATCAACAACCATAGCTATAGACCTCGTGTTAGGTAGCACTGTGTAAGGGCCTTCGGGGGCCTCAGCTCTATAGAAGAACGCTAGATTGTATACTCCTGGTTTAAAGTTTCTAGCATCGAGGTGGAATGTGGTGCTCACCGTAGGCCTGTCGAGGGCGAAGCTGTAGTTAAGACTTGGGTATAGTTGGAGCACTCCGGGTTGGAGGATGCTAGCTACAGGGGCTCTCCAGACATCCCTAACGAGGACCCCTTTCACGACGCCACGTTCTATCTTTAACCCACCTTTAACCTCAATCTTAGTATAAGCTGTGAGTGTTACGTTGAAAGGTTGATATGCTACTATCACCCCAGCTATGTTCGAAGTTTGATCCGGGTATAGTAGCGGAAAATCTCCTATGAGCCCTGTCACGGTAGCTAGCCTGGTGGAGGCTATACCGCTAGCAGATCTTAGGAAGTTTGTTTGTAAAGTTGCCTCATCCAGGCCCACATACAATAGTTGATCCTTATACGTTAGGGTTATATTGTAGGCCTTAATAGTATCCAGCTCAGAGCCTCTAACACCTAAACCTAGGAGGGGTGTTAGGTTTACGTTGAACCTAATACCATCGGAGACGCCGAAGAGCCTATAGTATGCAAAACTACTCTGAGGACCTCCTGTTTGAGGGTCTACCACAGCTAGTGTGGGGCTGGTTAGAGTTAGGTCTAACACTAGGGTGAAGGCTTTATCTGAGACTACTGCAAGGGCTCCTAGATCGGGGCTAGCTGATATCTTGAGGTACACTTTGGCTGTTGAAGCTTTAACCCATGCTAGGACGGTTGCCGGCACCTGTAGTGTCCCGTATATGAGTTGTGCTGAGCCCACGTTTAGAGCGGCTATTCTAAGCTCGCTACCGTTAATATGTGATAGGCTGTTAGTGCTAAGCCAGAAGTATAGGATTGGTGATGTTTTAACCGGGTGGGCGTGGTCTAGTAGTGTTCTGTTTAGGAGGAACCCTAGCTCCCCTCCAAATGTTGCAATGCTACTAGTAACCTTTAATGGGAACTCTTGAGCTTCCACGTGGATCGCTGGCTCTACAAGTGATGCTATAACTAGTGCTACTAAGACTAGGGTCAAGGGTTTAACTATCCTCAATCGAGACACCACAGTCTTAGCTCTAGATCTTCTATCTTAAAAACTTTAAATACGCAGGCTCTTGGATGAATTTGAATTAGGAGCTTTTTATAGCGTTAACCCTCTCCCTAGCCTCCTTTAAAGCCATCTCCTCGCTCGGCTTAACAGTTGCGGGGTCGAAGGGGTACCTGCTTAATACTAGCTTAACACTACCATCATCTAGTTGTACGAATAGCTGTGGTAGCCATGCCATTCCAAGCTCGTCTGTTTCACCGTATTGTATTGCATATAGGTAATCCTCGTTTCTAATCTCAAGCTCCACTCCAAGCTCTTTGGCTAGTGTTTCAGCTAATCTAACCCAATCCCTGTGTAGTGGGTGGAAGTCTGCAGCATCTAGTATCACCTTAACTATCCTAGCCATCCCGCGTCAGCCTCCTAGCTAACATTCTAGTTTGAACCTTTTATACGGGTTTGCTCGTTGAAGCTATCTCCTCGCACACCCTCTTCATGATCAGAGCGTCCTTCTCTAGTATGGGGCTTTCGCTTATAACAACAGCCTCAACACCAACCTCTATGTACGCCTTACACACGGGGGCCCACTCAGGGCCGAAGCCCTTATCCTCTAGCACCTTATGCTCCCTCTCCCCACCCCTCCCATACTTTATCTTAGAGAAGTGAGTGTGTAAGGGTGATATCGCCTGTTTACCCAACTCCCTCTCAATGAGCTCCACAGCCTTTACAACATCCTCGACTGTAACAGCCAGTCTACCCTCACTCCTAGCGTGTAGGTGGGCCCAGTCAACGCAAGGCCTACATCTACCAACGTTCCTGCAAATCTCCACAACCTCCTCCAGGCTACCAACCTGGCTAGACTTACCCATGGTCTCGGGGGCTATGCTAGGCCTCCTAACCCATGCTGGGAGCTCCTCTAAAACCCTAAGGTAACCCTCTATAACCCTCCTAAGGGCATCACCCTTACCCCTATGACCCTTATAGTAGCCTGGGTGTACTACAACAGCGTAGGCGCCCATCCACTCAGCAGCCTTCATAGACTCAACAACCCTCTCAACGCTTTTAGAGAAAACACTATCATCTGGGCTAGCAAGGTTAACATAGTATGGTGCGTGTAGGCTAACAACAACATCGTTAGCCGAAGCCTCGGAGCCAAGCCTCCTAGCCTTATCCTCACTAATCCTAACACCACGAACAGCCTCATACTCGAAAGCATCCAAACTAATACTCCTAAGGAATGCTGGGACGCCCTCAACAGGCCCCCTATAGTCTATGGGGATACCTGCGGGTCCAAACCTAATCCTCAAAACACCAACACCAACCTCTAGTTGGGTACAAGGCTATAAAGAGGTTAATAAGCTAGAGTTCTAAGAGCTCTCTTGCATCAAATCCCCCCTCGGCTAGGCTGTCTAAGGTAACTCCCCTTTCAACGGCTAGCTTTAGAGCTCTAGCGTATAAGGCTAGCTGAGGCTTCACCATAAGCCCTCTTTTATAGATTACGTTTTCCTCAATTAGAACTTCTATGGCTTTAAGACCAACCTCGTAGTATCTTATGGATCCTTCAAACGCCATTATAAGCTTTCTAGCTAGCTGCTCTAACCCGACGCCCTCAGCTGATGAGGCTTTAACCATAGCCTCTAGGAGATTCCCCAGCTCAACTCTAATGAATGCTTCAAGCTCACCATTCCTAGCTTTCGATTCGACTTCATCTATGTAGCCTGGGAGTCTACCAGCGATAGCCTCTACCATGTTGAGTGGTGTTATGCAACCACCTCTCTTCGAGCAATACTCCTCATATAGCATCTTGAAGTGCTCTTCATCCAACTCCTCTACCGCTATGAACTTCTCACTGTAACCCCTCAACCTTGAGTAAACATAACTAGTGGATATGAAGCCTTCGCTTGACGTCACCAACAACCTTATATTCGAGAGCTCACGGTACTTAGCGAGAGCTCCAGCAACAGCCTCCAAATCCCTAATGAAAGCACCCCTCTCCTCCAGAAGGTGAGCCTCATCAACAACAACGTAGACCTCACTCAGGCCACCTACAACGCCTAGAAGCACTTTGTAGAGCTCCCTAGCACCATGGGTTAGAGCTCTAAGATCCAAGGGCATGTGAACCCTCAAACCCTCAAGGATCCTGGGGATAGAGTCTAGAGCTCTCAAAGCCACACTTTCATCAAGATGAACTACTTCAACACCAAGAGACTCGAAGAACCTCGTACCACGCTTACGACGAGCATCAAATACAACTGCTATGACATCCGAACCCGGCCTCCTGGAAACATAGTACCTCACGAGCTCCGACTTACCAGAGCTCCTAGGACCGTATAATACAATCGTGTGAGCCCACCTAAAACCCCTCTCCAGCTCACCAAGCTCGCTAACCCTATCGTAGAAGCATGTGTTAAGACCTGTAACATAGCTACAATCCCTTAACAACACTAATGACCTCCACCTAAAACCATTACACTATAACCTTATAACATTTATGACATGGAATGCTATGGATTGCGTACACAAAATTACTTCAACTCCTCTAGCTCCCTAAGGAGATCGCTTACACCTATAACCTCCAAAGCTGTTACCTCCCCCGACTTCTCATCTGTGAACAACGTTGAGGGTGTCCTGGTTTGTAGCGGTTCTCCTAGCTCTACACTCTCCGGCTCTCTAAACCTAATGAAGAGTAGATCGTGCTCTCCATCTAGATAGACTTCTATTACCGTGCTCGGTAACCTAATATTACATTTCTTCTCAATTAACTCTAGAAGCTTAGCTAGGTTAAGGTCTAGTAGACTTTTTAAGCCCACCTTCCCACCTTATACTTAACGTACTTATCCAAGCTTATAAGGTACGCTGTTACAACCTCTTCTCCTACGACCACCACACAAAGGAACTTGCTGTCCAGCTTTCGTATGAAATACCTTACATCAACTCTAACTCTATCACAGTAGATTTCGTCAGGTTGCGCTAAGATGCTAGCTATGAAGGCTCTCACCTCCTCTTCAGTCTTCAGGTTTAGGAGCTCTATCCAATCTCTGTGCCTTCTCATAATGTGCTTAACGGCTTTATCTGACACTCTTACCAAGAACTAGCCTCCGATTTACTCACTCACTTCTTCATTATTTAATATCCTCTTCACTAGGTTTACGTACTCTTCGGCTTTCAACATTAGCGGTTTATGCTCTGCCTCCTCGTATATGAGGCCGTAGAAGCATGCTCCGTGTAGTCTATCTCTAACATCTATGTAGTATGATGCCCACTTGTCGGCCTCCTCACTGGTAAGCCCTGCTTTTACCAGTGTTTCTTTGACGAACTCCCTCCATGTGGTGCCCTTAGGTGGGGTTACTGTTCCCGCGAGCTTAGTTGTTAGGGCTTGGGTTGCACTTCTAACCGCAGCCCACACCTTTTCGGCTGCATCGTGTACATCACCTCTCTCCATCAGCCTTCGGGCTTCTACGAGGTAGTACTCTGCTATCTCAATGCTTTTTGTAACCTCGCTCACGCGGGAACCCCCTGGTTTACTCTGTGTAGCTGGGTTCAAGTGTGCTGGGGTTACGGTTGTACTAGTCTCTCGTATAGCTTTTCTATGTTTGTGTTAGCTCTTATCGGTGTTATCTTCTCCGCTATTGCTGGGTTGTATTTTATCCATCCTGGTGGGCTCGGCCTCGTCATTACTATATCTATTTTTGCTCCTAGTGCTTCTAGGCATTTTAGTGTTATGTCTGCCTCCTTGCCGGGTCTTACTGCTGCTGACCATACTACTACCACTTGTACGGGCGCTAGGGGGGTTTCGGTGGTCTCGACTAGTTCTATGACCTCTCTTAGGGCTCTGGCTATGTTGGGGCTCTTTCCCAGTGTTGGTGTCTCCTGGTATGCTATTGGTAGGAGCTCCCACCTTGTTGTGGGGTCTACTAATGGTAGTGCTGTTACCCCGTAGGCCACCAATGCTGCCTTGAAGCCCCTAGGCCTCCTCTCTCTAGCTGCGACCTCTAGGAGCTCCCTTGCTATGACCTCGTTAACCTCCCTCGTCTTCTCTACTGTGAATACTAGGAGTGTCATTTAGATCAGCCTTAGCATCTCTGATAGTAGCTTCTGCTTTGTCTCAACTAGCACCATTTGTAGGTTTGGGTGTCCTGCTGTTTCAACTTCTGTTTTAAGGTTTTCCTCTATCCTCCTGTTTAAGACTATTATCTTTAATGGTGTGCTTGTGTATTTTGCGTATAGTACTGCTGCTTTAACCGGGATACCCTCTGTTACCCCTCCATCTGTTAGTACAACCACTAATCTATCCCTACCCCTGCTAGCTCTCAGCATTTTCACAGCCTCTACAATACCATCCCCTAGGGCTGAACCCTCTCCTGTGAAATCTAGTTCTACGAGCGCCCTTAGTATCACCTTGTAGTCGTTTGTTAGTGGTAGTAGTGGTATTGGCTTCTCGTGGAATAGTGTTATAGCTATTCTAGAACCCCCAACTGTAACCCGTTGGGCTAGGAGTGCTACAGCCTCCTTTGATGCTTGTAGCTTACTAGGTATCATGTCGGAGAAAGGCTCCCCCATGCTAAGTGATATGTCTATTGCTATCGAGTAATCCCTAGCCACCTCTCCTCAACCTCCCTTGGTATGATTAAGGGTATTGCTTTAAGGCTCATAAGGGCATCCTCTATGTTGGGGGGCTTTCCAAACATTGTTATGTACGTCTCCGCTATTGAGAGGCTACTAAGGGTTCTAACACCATATCTTAGAGCGTAGGATCTAACCCTAACATCGTCGCTTAGAAGTGTTAAACCCTCACTCCTAGCATAATCAACTAGAGCCCTCTCCAGGGGGGTTACAAGGATCCTACCATAGGACTCCTCCTCCCCAACGTTAACCTCAACATATTCAATGAAAAACCTGGAGTTTAACCCCCTCCTAGCCCTTATAGCCTCTAAAACCTGAACCTGGGGTGCCGCCACGTGGGGGGCGTAGAACTTTAAACCACTATCGTTAAGCTTTAAAGCCATATCAGCTAGGTAGCTTTTATAGATAACATGGACTGCCAGAGGGTCTAGGAGTACCGGGCCCTCAAGAACCCCTATGTCAACAGGGTTTAAAGCCCCTATAACAGGTGGAACCCCCCTTGATAACATGTAGTCGATGATACCCTCAAAGGTCTCCCCGGAGAACTCGACAACATAGCCTAAGCTAGCCTCACGTACCGTATACAGCTCTAAGGCTAAAGCTCTAAGATCAAGTCTTTCGAAGAGAGTTCTAACAGCATCACGTACAGCCTCTGAAACGCTAGAGTACAAGCCTAGGTCTACGAGCCTCCTAAGCCTCCTCTCAAGAAGCCCTGATATCTCAACGCTAACAGGCAAATCAAACCCCCAGTGTAATGCCCTGTATTATAGGGGGTTAGGGGCACATTTAAAAATCTAAGTGTAGGGGCTAGGAGCGTGTGGAAGGGAAAAAGAAAAGGTGTAGGGTAGGGGTTTATGATGTGGTTAAGCCCTTCTAGCTACGAATGTCGAGTATGCCAGCACAGCTATGGCTATGATTATCAGTATTGCGTTGATTACACCCCAGTTCCTAGAGCTTGTTGAAGCTGTATCCTCAGCGCTCTTCACAGCACTCTGTAGATCGGACTTGGCCTTATCAATAGCGCCTGTTATAGCTGTTTGTGCACCGCTAACATCAGCCTTTGTTGCTAGATCTGGTACAGCCTTGTTTACGCTGTCAACGGTGGTAGCTATTGTCTTAGCTGTGTCCACTAGGCCTCCAACGTTGGTGTCAACCCTGTTCACTGTAGTCTGTATGCCTGCTACCACGCTGGCCATCGCAGCTGCATCTGTCCTGAGCCTTGTTAGATCAGCTCTTGCAGCATCAACGCTACCAGCTATTGCGTCTAGCTTGCTGAATGCACCACTCTGGAATGTTGCTAGGGCGTCTGAAACTGCTTTAACATCACCTCTAACCCTACCCTCAACAGTTGTTATGAGATCTGATAGTGTCTTGGCGTTAGTTGATATAGCTCCAACAATCCTACCCTCACTATCGCTTAGAGCTGCTACAACCCTACCAGCCTGGTCTGTGACGACCTTCGTTATGCTTAGGTTAGCTGATCTGATGAGGGTTGCTAGCCCAGCTACATCTGTTGAGAGCTTGGCTACACCACTGCCAACATCGGTTAGCTTAGCGTCTATATCGCCTAGCCTGGCTAGTATAGCGTTGTTCTGGTCTGCAACTGTTAGCACAGCTTGAGCTACAAGGCCTACGTTAGTGTTAACCTCTAAGACTAGAGCTCTAACGTCAGATCTAACGGCTGCAATATCACTTCTTATGGTTGTAACAGCTGTTCCTAGGTCTGTGCTTAGGGTGTCAAGCTTACCGGATATAGCTGTAAGCTGCTCTAGGAGCTGCTGTAGGGCACTGTTGAAGACGTCTATACCTGTGGTTATAGCTGCTGTGAGATTTGATAGCGTAGCTAGCGGTATTGCTACACTTGTTACATCTGATGCTGTATCCTCAGCTGCTATTGGCGAGAACTTAGCCTTGACTGTCGCCACCACCAGTAGATCTCTCCCTAGAGCCTCCGGTGGGGCTGCGAACCTAGCGTAGAATACGGCCTGTCCTGGGACTGCTACCGTTGTAGCTGGGGTGAAAACCCTAGTCTCATCGCCAACCCTTAGGTAGACTGCTAGGCTAACACTCGTAACCTGATCCTGCCTAGCAAGGCTCCCACCGTAGAATGCTAGAACCCATATGTCGAGCGGGAGATCCGCGAACTTAGCAGCACCAGTAACAACTCTAACAGTGAATGGTGGTGGAACACCTATAGTTATTATTATCTCAGCCTCAGCAGGGCTCTGGTGAACTCTTATAGTGTAAACTCCAGGAGCCCTTATAATAGATGGGAGGTCAATCCAACCAGCAAAACTACCCCTAGCAGAGGCGGCAACAGCCGTGGGGCTAGCAGCAGGGCCTGAGAGTAGCGATATGTCCCTTAGACCCAACATTGGTATATCATATTTAACAGCCTTACCAGCCTCGAAACCAAAGCCTTGCACGGTCAGGTTAACAGCAACAGGGAGGAACACCCTCTTCTTAGCAACACCATCAGCAGGATCGACGGCAGCAAGAGTAGCACTAACATTAAGCATCCTCTGAACAGCTGAATCACTAGTTCGAACGCCTACTCCTAGTGTTCTTACCTCTACCTGGTAGCTGTTGCGAGGAGGGATCCAACACCAGTCCTTGTAACGTTAAGTGCAACCGGTATGGTAGCAGGGCCCACCAGAGATATATTGAACCTTAACGCTGTAGCGAAGAAACCGTAGACTAGTAGTGTGAACTTCCTAGTAGCCTCGGGCTCCCATGTAGCGGGGGACGGGAATTTAGTTGCACCTAGATCTATTCTAGCTGAGGGTGGGAATATGCTTATTATCCTAGGTTTGGGCTCTATGAAGACATTTATAACGTCAGTATCAAATGTTACTGTCCTAGTTATCGTGGCTATGTTCGTAGTGGTTGCCGGGTCTCCAGTGTAAACCCTTAAGGTGACACTATTACCGTGGTATAAGGCTATGCCTGGGGGTATCTGGAATATAGCTCCGAAGGAGCCGTTACCGAAGACCCCTGTGGAGGCTACTACTGTAAGTGGTATTCTAACGGTGCCGTTCATGAGGTCTAATGTTGGGGTTTCAACTAAGAACCCCCTACCACGTACTAATATGTACTCGCCTGCAGTGAAATTACCTGACGGAGCTGGAACAATCAGAGTACCGTCGTTGCGGAAGCCCCATACAGCTATAGTTGGTCTAACACTTCCAGGAGTTGGCCCTGCTAGGGCCCATCCTGCTGAGACGTTAACAGTAGCTAATATGAGCCTCCCACCGTAGGGGTTATCGGGTATTGCTACTTCGAATAAACTGGTATTGGTTCCACTCGAAATTGTAACAGAGACCGTTGTGTTTTTCACTGGTAGCTCGACGTATGTGAAGTCAGGGAGCCTGGCGAAGAATGCTACCCTGGGAGTGTACGTTCCATCCTTGAAGTTCCTAAACTCTATTTGAACTCTGTCACGCACGTTGATGAACCCGTTCCCATCTAAATCTATAAAGGCGAAACGAGCCGTTGGGTATATGTTTACTGTCTGGGTCCACCCTATGCTGGCCACCGTGAAGTTAAAGATAACTGCAGCTGTGCCGGTCGCTACTATCCTGCTCTTATCTATTTTTGCCCAGTTAACGCCTGATATTGTTGTGCTACCGTTCTTCACTGTTGCTATGAGCTTGAAAGCCTGGTAGGCTACGGTTATAGTAGCGTTAACAGTTGTTAAATCTGTTGGGAATAGTAGTGCGAAGTCTCCTATGGTCCCGTTAAGCCTTACAACGTTGTGGGGTGCGTCTCCAGCTTGTTTGCCGAAGTTCTTAGGGCTCCTCAGGAAGTTCGTCTTATCCTTTGCTGCAGCCTTGGTACCGTTTGATGCGTATAGCTCTTGTGTTCCCTTGATTAAGGTGAAGTTGACTGCATCAGCGTTCACTAGGGTTCTACCAACACCTAAGCCTATGCCTATAGCTGATAGGTTTAACACGAACTCAGGATAGTTAGACCTGCCGAAGAACGGGTGGTAGGCGAAATCCCTCCTGGGGCTATCTGTTGGAGCGTGTAGAACCTTTAGAGCTCTCTCTATGGCAGCGGTGTCTACTAGCAACGTGAAGGCATCTGATACTACTGCTACAGCACCTGTAGCCCTGGATGATGTAACCTTAAGGTATATGTTGCCTGAACCTGCTCCAAGCCACCCTCCTATGGTCTCGTTTACGAGTAGTGTTCCGAAGATAACACCTGGGGTTGTCCCAATAGCTAAGGTTGCTAGGAGGAACTCTTCTACACCAGGATTAACCAACGTTGTATCAGGGTTCTTGCTAGCCCAGAAGTATAGCACTGGAGCACCTTGAACAGGGTGGCCTGCTATTAAAACCGTCCTGTTGAGTATGAAGCCTAACTCCCCACCAGCTGTTATAACAAAGTTTGTAACCCTTAATGGTGTAACCTGAGCGCTAACAGGGACCGCTGCTATTAATGGTGCTAATAGCGGTAGCACGAACAGAGCTACTACTAGTAGGGAGGCCAACCTCCTAACATCCAATCCACTCACCCAAACCCACCATGCCATAATACTCTTGGCTGAGGAGAGGGGGTATTTAAGGGTTACACCCCAACACCCTAAAAACCAGAACCCCCAAACTCCCGGGGGGGCCATCGAGAGACTCCCGAAGCCAGGGGTTACTCTAGAAGCTACACATCCCTTTCAACTCCCTTTCAACTCCATGTGCTGGATTCCTGTGGGCGTGAGGGCCTTCCTCACCATTCAGCCCCGCCATGAAAGGCATCCAATCCCACTTAGCGCTCAGGTTACACCAT
>Ga0079995_1086243_pt1 | contig 13919 bp, 8 predicted proteins | sample FaiFalFF_MnMetaG_2_FD_69198 | JGI IMG/M metagenome (GOLD analysis project Ga0079995, IMG submission 69198) | Freshwater microbial communities from Yellowstone National Park, Wyoming, USA - Fairy Falls C (FF_Mn_C) (SPADES assembly) (version 4) | ecosystem: Environmental > Aquatic > Freshwater >...
CGTCACTCGTTCTTTATGAGTCCCGCTTTAGCGAGGGGCTTTAAAGGGGTGGGGTCATATGCTATCATAAAAGGAAGGTTGGTGTTCAAGCGATAACGGGTATCCCGGAAGGGCAATCCGGCAATATAGCGTTAGGGCAATAATTCCCAGGTAGGAGTTGCGCCGTTGAATGGAACCGGCTCCGAGCCATCGGGGGAGCCAAGTGCTCGAATCATAGCCGAATTGCCGTACTGCCGTAAAAAGACCCTGCCAACGGTGTAAGTCCTATCATGTTCAACAGGGGGATGCCCCGGATTAAGTTGTTCGTGAGGACTTTTACCGTGACGAAGAGGGGGCTATGGCGTCTTTACTTGTCGCCGTGGGGGGTACGGGCCAGCACATGGCCCTGGCGGCCTGTCGGTTGATTCGATTGGGGGCTTTGCCTTCTCTGCGGATAGCCGTCATCGATGCGGACATCCACGGGGAGCTGACCCAGACGTTGCAAACTTTCGGAGATACGGTGCAGGCGCCGTATACGGAACATCCCGCCGAGGGCGGCATCGGACTGTACCCGCCGTACGACCCCCAGCAACACGCTGATCCGGCCTTCTGTGACCTTTTTGCCTCCCCATCTCCTCTGGAGAAGCAAATTTTTGAGACGCTGTTTGAGGAATCGTCGGCCCAGGTTCGCGTGAAGGAGGGTTTTTTTGGACGTCCGGCCGTGGGCGTGACGGTTGCGGTGAAGTACCAAGAGAGCCAGCTCCGTCCCATCTGGGAGGCGGCCCGGCTGGTAGCCGGCAAGGATAACATCTTCGTGACGGGGTCCCTGACCGGCGGGACAGGCGCGGGGTTGGTCCATAATGTCGTCCGGGGTCTGCGGGAGGCTTCTACGGCCCGAATATACGGTATCCTCTACCTTCGCTGGTTTCGTATGCCGAGTGGTGCGGGGGCGCGGACGACCATCAGCGACGACACGCTGAACCGTAACATGCGATATGGCCTGGATTACCTCTTTCGGAGCACTGCCCGTAACTTTCACGCCACGCTCCTTCTGGGGCTTCCGGACAACCCTCCCCACGAAAGGCTGGGGCCGGTCGAAGTTCATCCGGGAAAGACGGGCGAGCTCGCCCACGCCCTTCACGCAGTGGGGGCTTACGGAATCTTGAAGCTTGTCGATATCGCTCGGACCGAACAGACGGGCGGTGCTATCTACGGGGCAGCCCTGGGAGATCCTGTCCGGCTGTATGAGGAGCGGTGGTGGGATGGCCGACCCCTGGCCTGGTATTACAGTCGGGCCGTCTGGCTACGGGATATCTTGAGATATACGTGTCAGCCCAAATTCAGGGAAGAGTTGCTGAGCACGTTCAAACGTTTCCTCGGCGCTGCCCCCCGAAACGTGGGTGAAGGTCTTCATAAAGCCGTCGGCCGTTACCCGGAATCCCAACGGGATACCGTGATCCGGGAAATGCAAAAGACATGGGAGCTTTTGACCCGTCAGTATGACTTCTGTCTGCACTGGTTGGATAGCGTGTTGGGTGCCTTACCGGAACGACTCTTGGCGGCCCGTTCTAAGAAGGTCGATCCCGTGGGGGAGATTCAAAATTTGTGGCGTACGAGTCCTATTCCTGAACAGGAGGCCCCACCGCCTCCCCCGGAGACTGCCCGGCGGTTCCATGACCAGTTAGTCCAGGCGTTTCCTGACCTGCCATAACGGTAGGACTCATCCTTGAGGACCGGAGGAAAGGACGATGAGTGTATTGTTGCCTCATTGGATCAGTCCACCTCCGAAGGATGAGGTCGTTTTCAAAATATATGACAACCCCCAAGGCGTCCTGGAGGTCCCTGCTCCTTGGCAACCCATTATTCCGGATACCGTGGACGACTTGGAGAAAGTAGAGGCCTTTGCCTATCCGACCCCCTGGGCCTGGGCTTATATGACGGCCGCCGTCATCCGGGAGCAGAAGTGGAACCATTTGTTGTTCCAGAGGTACGCCATCCTCCTCAAGGCCCTGACCCTGGGAGAACTCCGACTGGAAATAGTGGACCTGCAGTCCTCGGATTTTGGGAAACTCCTCTGCCAAGTTGACGACCGCTTCCGCTACCTGGGACTTGTGCGTGGAAGGCTCCCGGAGAAGGAAGGACAGGAAGAGGTCATCTGGGGTGCGACCTCGCCCGAGACCCTCGTCTGGCCTGCGCCTCGCCGGAAAGCCCCGGAGTGGCAGTCTCTTTACGACAGGGTTCGGAGTCGGGAGACGGACGCTCTGCGCCTCTGGGCGGACGTACGGGCGCTCCTGCAGGACCGTCGGCAGTGGGACCCCCGCAGTGTCCCCTGGATGGCGGCTGTGGACCATCTTGTCGGGGGCCTGTCCGGAAGTGAAGGCCAGGCCTTCTACCACATACACTGCCGGACGGTCGGTCCCGTGGCGGCTCTTTTCCCCGACGGGCAGATGAATCCCTTTTATCTGCCCACGTATGCGCCGGATTTTGCCAAGGAGTTCCTGCGGGCCCTGACGGGTACGTTTCATCCCGAAGGGGAAACCGTCGTCATCCGTGACAGTCGGAGTCAGCCGGCCTACGGGGTCGTTCTCCCAAGCATCGCCGTGGGTGGAGACTTCCGGCGGGCCGGGGGCGGCGTCGTTCAGGTCCTGGCCGGTCGGGTTCGTCCTTACTTTGAGGATAAACGTATTCGTCTGCGGGACGACTCCCGGGGTATGGGTTACTTTTCTGCACTAAAGATTCTTTATGATGAATTGGCGGGCCCGGAGCGGGACCTGGCGGATGCCGTGCGTCGATATCCGTACCTGTATCCGGACGCCGTTCGGATCATCATTCACCGCTTGGGTGAGGCAGGCGTACCGGACAGTGCCGTGGTGTTCAGCGAACGGGCTTACGAAGTCCTCTTTGAACGGGACATCGCGGGTCTCCCCCGGCTTCAGGACTTGCAGACTCCCTCGGCAGATGCCTTCGTATACAAAACTCAGGAGGTTACGGCCGTCTTTTTGGAAAACTATCAGGGCGCATGGTTCGGTGACCTGCGGGCCCTGGGCTGGGTCTTGTGGCAATACTTCAACGGCGAGGCTTACTTCGAGCGGGGGAGTATCCGAGATGGGCGTTCGGCAGAACCCCTCATGGAGGGGCTGTACGCTGTGGCCGCCGCTTACGAAAAAGTACGTACGGATGATGAACGCTGGCGTTGCCGCCGTCTGGCTACGCTTCAACGCTTTGTAAGGGCGTATCAAGATGGGGAAGGTTCCCGTCCCGAAGAAGCCCTCTGCCGCCGGGCGGCCGAGGTATTTGCCCGATGGGTATGGGGAGAAGACGTCCGCCCGAACGGGCCTCGGGGCCGAGAGACGAAGGTCCCCATCGGTCCCGGGACGTTTCGGCTGTTTCGGGATGAACTTTGAGTATGGAGAGAGGCTCGAATATGCGGTGTGGTCGGTGCGGGTTGGATTTTCAAGAGTTGGCCATACGGGTGGACACCCGTGCCCTGGTCATCGATGAACAAGGCCTTCGTCTATACTGCCCCTGGTGTCGTCAAGACAACACACTGGACTTACGCTCTCTCAACATGCTCTACCGTGGGGAGCGCTTTTACCGATGGGGAACCTCCCGAGGCTCCACGCAGAAGGGGGAGTACTTCGTCGAGTTTGGCAGTCTGGTTTTGGTCTTTCCCGAGGACCGGGTAGAGACGTTGACCCTCGACCGGATGTGCTACCGAGCCATCCCCGTTTTTCAGAATCAGGATGGGTCTCTGAGTTATCCCCGCCTGCCGGTCCGGAAGGAATTCGTCGCATTCATCGATATGGAGCGCACCCCTCCGCCGGAAGTCAATATTGAACGGAGGTTGTATCGGATCGAACTCGCCTTACAAGGTCTGGAGCGGGCCGAACGGGTGGAGCGCCCACTCTTGGTAGTCGGCAGAGACCGACCCGTGCTGGAGGGGGCCCACTTGGTCCTCTGGCCTAACATTCGGTACAAACCGTGGCGCTGGTATTTTGTCCGCTTCGGTTGTCCCCCAGACCAGGCCGGACCGCACCGGATACGGGTGTATGCCCGTGCCCAACGGCCCGGAGAGAATTCCCCGCCTGACTGGGTGGGTTTGAAAACCCTTCTTTCGGGGGCTCAGGTCGTCGCCCTGGGCAGTCGTCCCGATTGGCTGGCGATTGAATTCGAGAGCGCCGCCCTGGGGGAAGTCGTCGGCGGAGGCCTTTGGCAGGTTGAGCCTCCCACCGCCCCGGATTACCCGGAGCTCACCCTGACGATCGGCGTCGATTTCGGCACTTCCAATACATACCTGACCTATAAAGTTGGTCAAGGAGGGCCGACCCCCCTTCGACTGAGGGACTGCAGTCGTTACCTGATTTCGGGCTCTTGGGTACCGACGGACCTGACGACTCCGGAACCTTGGCTTCCGGCCCAGGGCTTTGCACCGGACGGGGCGACCCTCCCTTCTGAAATCGTGACCGTCGAATCCCTGCAGAAGTTGGTAGGCCGATCCCCGGATGGCTGGCAACCTATCGAAGACTACGGGATCTTGGGTGCCGGCGTGCAAGTGCGGTATCCGGAAGCCGACCATACGGTCGCCGGGTTCAAGTGGCAGGAGATGTTACAGCCGGAGGATTTGCGGGGTCATTATGCTGTGCTTCAAGAAAAGTATTTGAACTTGCTCCTGCTGGTCGCCCTGGCCAACCTGGCTTGGGAAGAAAAGCTCGGCCGCGACCTGGAAATCCAGTTTGCCTATCCCCTGTCTTTTGATGAGTCCATGAAGCAAACCTTGGAGTCCACTCTGCAACGGGTATCCGACTTTTTGACACAGGCCGTGGGACTCAAACGAGAGGCCTCGACCATCCGCTCTACTTTAACCATGGACGAGACCCGGGCGGCCTCGTATTCCGTCGGGGAGGTGGGACCGCAATACAGTGCGTATCTATTCGTGGATATTGGCGGTGGCTCGACTGATATCGCCCTGATGGTTCGAACCGAGAAGCATGAGGCTTTTGTCGTCGTAGACAGCATCCGCTACGCGGGCGGTGCCCTGGTGACGGCTTTGAGCCGAGGCCAATGCCTGCGCGCGGGCCTGTCGGAGGCCGGGTTCCGGCGGTGGATTCGAGAAACAGGAGACCTGGGCGCTCTTCAGCGGATGGGGACTATCTTTGATTCCCGGCGTGAGCCGGCCATAGTGCACAAAACCCAGTACTTTTACGGATACCTGAGGGAATATCTGGCGCGTATCCTCGCCGCCCACATCGTGACCGGTGAGTGGCAAGGCTTAGGCCCCCGGGATGGAAAGGAAATCCGGCGGGATGAAAAAGAAATTGAGATTATCCGAAAAGAAGGTTATTACATTGCCTTGTACCCCTTGGGCAACGGATGGGGTTTCGGCTCCCTCCTCCACCCGCTATACGCAACTCGCTTGGCCGACCAACTTCAGCAACGTACGGAGGCGATCCTCCGAGAAGTCCTGGGGGATAAGCGGGGCGACTTTCCCGAGATTCGGGTCGTGGCCCAGACTTTACCGAGGGAGACCCATCCGAAAGCGGCCGTCGCCCAGGGGATCCTGAAGGCTGCCGAGATTCGAAAGATCGACTCCTTCGGAATGCCCCTGCGGACCATCCTGGGCTGGACCGTGCAGGCCGGAAGAATTCGAAGGATTCCGTGGCATCGGGAAACGGATGGGTTCAGTGTTCCTCCAGGAGAAGAGCCAATCAAGGCCGGATATATTCTGGACTGCCCTCCCGACGAGCCTCCCCGGTTTCCCTCCGATTTGGACGGTCCGTATGACATCGACCCCGAGTTGAAGCAAACACGTCAGACGCTGAACCGGGAATGCCTCCGGGGAAGGGAGTGGTTTATACGGACTCCGCTCCAGGTCTTCATGGAATCCCTGTTTAAGCCCCATCTGGAGAGGGTCGTGTGAATCGGGATCGAGTGTGCCACCAACATCCTAAACTTCGGGAGCAACGGTATCCGGGGCGGTTTTGTCTTTACTGTGGGGAAGAAATTATGCGGGTCGAGGTACGGGACGGTCAGCTCGCCCTTGTAGAATCTTCAGGACCCCGTGTCCTCCGCTATGTGGCGGTCCTGTACGAAGGGACTCAATATCCCATCGTCTCCGCCACCTGGGCCGAGGACGAGTCCTTGGTCCTGATCTTGGAGGGGCGTACCGGCCGATTCCGGGTTCGACCCCCAGACCTCTTGCAGGGTTTTCAGGATGCTTCGGAAGTCCTCAGCGGACTCGAATATGTCCCGGGTTAAGGACCTCGTCCCCTGGCTCGTGGCCGGCTGGGTGCTGAGCGTCGCGCTCGTGGCGGGAAACGGATGCCGTTCGAAATCGGCCCGCCAACGGGCCGAAGCCCGCGAGAAGGTGCCTCCGATCTGTCAAAATGTAAGTGAACCGACTTCGGCCCCGCCTTCGGGCACGGGCGCCCGCATCGTGACGGACATCTCCGGAAGTATGAAGGGTTTTGCGCTACCCGGGTCCACCCGTCTGTATACCCTGCACGAACTCATCGAACGGGTTACGCGTAACGTGTTGGCCACCGTAGAACCCCAGGCCCGGATCGACCGGTGCGCCGTCGGCGAGACCCTGGACTGCGTCAAGCCCCCGCCCCTGTCGGCCATGGACAAAGCCTCTACCTACACCGCTCGGGAAAGCCGTCTGGACCTCTTCTTCACCGGCCCGCCCTCCGCCCCCCGACCGACGGATATCACCTCGGCCCCACCTCAGGACCCAATCCAGCAGTACCGCCTTTCGATCCTGGTGACCGATGGGATGGCCGCACGGGCCCCGGGAGCGACCGCCGCCGGTCCCTGTCTGGCCGGTGCCGACCCCGAGTGTATAGGCCACTTGCTACGACAGCGGGTCCAGCAAGGCTACGGCATCTGGCTGGGTCTGCTTTACCTGCCCTTCGAAGGCCTCCACTTCGCCGAACGGCCTCTCGACGAGTCCCACTGGGAACGTCTGCGTCAACACCTGGCCGACCTGGGGCGCGACCCATCCTTTCCCAACATCACGTTTGCCGCCCGACGACTCGACTCGCGCGTGCCCTTCACGGCCTTCCACTTCTCCGGGGTCAAACCCCTCCTGATCCTCCTCCTCAGTCGAGACGTGGATTTGGGACGACGGTGGATGGCCACCTTTCGCGACCTGGCGGCAAAAGAATCCCTGGCTCAGCCGGCTCAAGGCATCTACGGGATGGAACTGGCCCCATTGGCCCTGCCGACTCGGCGGATCGAGAAGTTTTCCTTGGACCCCCAGGGAAAGGTGAGCCGCATGCGCTACGTGGTCGCCCGACGTCCCCCCTCGGCGGCCTTCTTGGATGTCCTCCTCGAGTGCCAGCGCAACGGTACCGGCCGGTTCCGTCTCCATTGGGTCGAAACCCCGCCCGCCCCACCGGCGGAGGTCTCCATGCCCTTCCGATGGACCTGGGAGTTCTTAGAAGGCACCTTCCCGGCCGAGTCGATTCACCTGGAGGTGACTCCCCAAAGTGTGGACCTTTTGGAAATTACGTGTCCTTGGCTCCGGCCCGGCCGTTACGAGGCCTGGTGGGTCCTCCGGCCTCAGGTCGAGGTCCGTTCCTCCCCGGACGCCTTCTGGGTCCATCTCCACAGTGAGAATATCTACGAAGCCCCGGAACGACTCTTCGGCTTACGGGATATCGTCCAGACGGCCCTTCAGGAGGCGACCCGTCGGTCCTGGGCTTCGGACTGCCTCCGCCTGCGGGTCGAATACAAGTAACATACGGCAATAGAAGTGACGGAGTGACGAAGTGATGAAGTGACGGAGTGACAATGAAGAGTTGGGATATGGGGATGCATTTTACCATAGAGAACCCCAGAACCTTTTCAAACGAAGGTTGATAATACGGCACTACGACTAAGACTTACGCAGTTGGCAGGGCGATTTTACGGCATTACGGCAATACGGGTAGTCACCTCGCTCGGTAGTGATTTAGGGCACATACCTGCAAGAGAGGTAGCTTTGACAGTCCATGTCTCGATTTGGGATGAACCTGTGTTGTTCAGGTATTATCAGCACCCCACGGGGTGGCTACCCAATACGGCAAAACAGGACAATACGGCAGTATGGCAAGGGAAATGATTGATTACTCGTCACTCCATCACTTCATCACTCCGTCACTCATATTCTCTAAGGAGGTCGGCTCATGAACTCTATCATCTATGGTATCGACCTGGGCACGACCTACTCGGCTATCACATATGTACATCCCAATAAGGGTCAAGTCGAGGAACTCATCCGTCTCGAGGAAACGGAGTTCACGATGCCTTCCGCCGTGCTGTTTCTGCCCCAACGTCGCGTCAAAGTCGGGCGGTCGGCCATTGAAAATAGCTGGCAGACCGGCGCTTGCCTGGCCGTTTTCGCCAAGAGGACCATTGGCCTGGCGAATTCGATGCGGTGGAAATACGAGGACTGGGAGTACTACCCGGAGGATATCTCGGCCTTGATCCTGCGGAAGATCGACCGGGTCGTCCAAGACACGGGTCTTCCGCCCGTGCGTCAGGTTGTCGTCACCCACCCCCAGTACTTCTGGACCCATCAGAAGGAAGCGACCAAGGAGGCCTGTGAATTGGCCGGCCTGGAACCCATCGCCACGTTGACCGAGCCTCATGCGGCGGCCCTCTGGTATGGGGCTTACGAAACGGTCCGCCGAGAGCAACGGGAGATGAACGTCCTGGTCTTTGACCTGGGGGGCGGTACGTTGGACGTCACCATCATGCACCTGACGCCGACCAGCATGCGGATTCTGGCCAGTGATGGGAACTCCCGGCTGGGCGGCATCGATTGGGATAAGGTCATCATCGACTGGGTCAAGGAGGAGTACCGACGGCAGACGGGCCAGGACCCGGACGTCGTGATGACTGATCAACAGAGAGTCGAACTACAGGTGAAAGCGGAAGAGGTGAAGCGCAGACTGAGTCAAAGCGACGGAATCCGTATTACTGCGGACATCGGTGAGGATCGGGTGAGTCTTTTTATCCGCCGTGAAGAGTTCGAAGCCCGGTGTGAGTCTTTGGTTCGCCAATGCTTGGAGAGGTGCGAGCAGGCCGTTCGGAAGGCCGGCCTGTCATGGGACCAGATAGAGAAGATTTTTCTCGTCGGGAGTTCGACCCGGATGCCCATGATCCAGCAGGCTTTAAGGCGGTTTGGCCCCGAAGTTTTTACGACTAAAGACCCCAAAGGCGTCGTGGCCAAGGGCGCCGCCCTGTGGGGCTATTTCCTTGCGACCGGTCAAGCGACTTCCGACGTCATCCAGATGGAAACCCCCTCCGAACCCGTCACGACCGGTTTGGCCCTCCCCGAGGTCAAGGGTGCGACGGCCCACGGCATCGGCGTCCTCGTCGAGCAGTTCGGCCGACGTCTCCTGGACATCATCATCCCCATGAACACGCCCACTCCCCACGAGATTGAAAAGACTTACGTGACAACTACGGACAACGCCACCCGACTCGAAGTCCCCATTTATGAAGGTGACTCCTCCAACCCCGACGAGGGTGTGCCCATCGGCAAGATCGTCATCGACGACCTCCCGCCCCGACCCAAGGGCCAGCCGGTCCGGGTCTACCTGAAAGTCGACGTGGCCGGCCGCCTAAGCGTCGAGGTCACCGACGAAAAGACGGGGCGACGGGTCCAGAAGACGATCGACCGAAGTGAGCTGAGGGAACGACCCTCCGGTCGGCTGTCTCTGGAAGAACGGAAGAAACACCTGGACCAGTTGATTATTGAGGATTAGTGACGAGTAACGAGTCGTGAGAGGCGAAGGGGGCAAGTCCTGGCGTGTCCGTGCGGGCTTCAGATGGGCCGTCACGAGGTGGCGGCGGCCGAGATAGCCCGCAGGGGTTGGGACTCCTCGGCGGGTTACCGCCGGGGCAGGGGAAGAATGCCGACCCCCGTGGCCCGTCCTGTGGCCTCTGACTCCTGACTTCTGACTCCTGCATTTCCTTTTGGGGTATCACCCCTGGGAAAGGGGGTCAGTCATGGGGATAGAAGGTAGCCCCTCATATCCGAAAGTTAAAAATGGATGATGCAGGAGATTTTGCCTTAAAAGACGGTAGTGTCTAAACTATAACAGACCCAGTAGACGGGTAGTTTTAAGGCGGGAGGGCAGTCGAGCAATCAGGCCGTACAGGTGGTGATCTGAGGGCTGGACCGTAGACTTGTCAGTTATAACTTGAGCATTACTCCAACAAAGGAGGAGGGCAATGGCGGAATGGCAATATAAAGTAGTCGCCCTTCCGAGGGATGTGGCGGTCATGAAGAAGGTGTTTGGAGGGCCGGACCCCAAGGATGTCGTGGCTGGTTATCTTGAGCGGATCATCGAGGCTGAGGCTCAACAGGGCTGGGAGTTCTACCGCATCGACACGGTGAATATTTTAGAACAGCCTGGTTGTCTCGGTTCACTTTTAGGTCAAAAGGAGACGCTGACGGCCTATAACCTCGTGACCTTCCGAAAACCTCGAGGGGCATGATGCCTAAAGAACACCTAACCAAATGACTTGATCAGAGGAGGGCTACCCGTCACTCCGTCACTCCCCAATGGAGGAGGGCCGATGATGTGTCCTCGGTGTCGGAAGGCGGTACCGGAGGGGGCCCGGTTTTGCCCCCATTGTGGGACGCCTCTGGAGGTTGTCACCGGCGTGGCCCCTGCTTCGGGGGAGTCATCCACGCTCCTTAGCCCCGCGGAAGAGCCGGGCGTTGCCGGGGGTATGAGGCTGGAGGCGTCGGGTTCGGCGAAGGAAGCCACGCTCCTTAGCCCCGTGGGAGGGCCGGGCGTTATCCCGGAAAGGGGACCGGTTCCTCCGCCGGCTCCGCCGAGGCCGGCCTGGCAGCCGAGTCGGGAGCAGGTGGAGCGGTGGGTTCGGGACGAAATCGGGCTGGACGAACTGCTGGGCGTGCAGGGGGACGAGCCTTGGGAGGAGATCCGGGGGCGATGGGACAAGATCAATAGGGTGGCCAATAGTTGGGAGCAGAATCCTACGGACGCCGACCTTCAGCGGTTGGGTCAGCGGGCGTTGCAGAAGCTGGCGGGGATGAGGTCCTGGGCGGGGGATGAGGCAGCTTTTCGGGACCATGTCAGGAGGGAGCGTTTTGAGCGGCAGGTTCGGCGGTACCATCAGCGGTTGGAGGAAGTGACGAGGGACGGCGTTCTTCAGGTGGAGGAGTGGAAGACGTTGGTCAACGAGGCTCGGCAGGAGGGTTTGGGGGAGGAGGCGTTGCGACGCATCGTGGAGGAGTGGGGCCAGGCGCATCCTGGGGTGCTCATGGGCGTTTGGGTGGGGGACCGTCGGTTGATGACCCCGGAGGAGGTGAAGGAGTTGTGGGAGAGGGAGGGTCGTGGGTGGGTAGGGAAGGTGGATTCGAGGGCGATGGAGGCGTGGTTGGAGAAGTGTGTGGGGGACCCGGAGGGGGCCGAGTTGTGGCGTCGGGGGCGGCTGGCGGTTCTCATGGGGAGGTTCGGGAGCCGGGTATACTGGATAGGCCCCTATCGGGTGCCATCGCTGGAGGAGTGGGTCGAGGGGGTCTATCGGGGGGAGTTGGAGGAGTGGAGCCTGGCCCTGTTGATGGTTGAGGAAGGCCGGGATGAGTTGGCCGCGTGGCTGGAGGAGGTGCACCGTCGGGGTGACCTGGGTCGGCGTTTGCGGGAGGTGGGCGAGTCCCCGCTCCGGATATTGTGGGAGGTGGTGTGGGCGACGGGCGTGCGACCGGAGCCGGAGGTGGCCTATCGGGGGACGGCCCGGCTGGTGGAGGGGGACCCGACGTTTTTGGAGGCGCAGTTCCACCATGTGCTCCACTGTGCGCGGACGGGGCGGTATGAGGAGGCACGGCAGTGGATGGAGCGGCTCCTGGAGGCCGCCGAGAGGGAGGGGGTCCTTTTTCGATACTTGGACCGTCTCCAGGGGGCTCTTTTGGATTTCCCGGAATTTGAGCCCCAGGCCCGCTCGGTACTTGAGAAGTATCGGGGCCGCATGGCGGGCCAACCCTTCAAGTTTCGTCAGGGCCAGGCCAAGGACCCTCTGGAACTCGCTCGGATGTGTGACCGCTTTCCCGAAGAGGCCGCCTCATACCTCCGGGATGGGTTGTTCCAACAATGGCTGGGCGGCCGGGGTGAGGCTCCACGGGCGCAGGAGGCGAAACGGGCCGTGGAACGCTATGGGAAAAACCCCCGCCGGGCTTTGGAGATGTTCGTCCGAGCGGTGTACCGCTCGGAGGGCCGGGAAGCCGAGGGTCAACCCCGTCTCCGGGCGGAGCCGACCGGGGTCCGATGGGAGGGTCTGCCGGTGGGAGCCGTCGTCCAGAAGTCGATTCGGGTCCTGAATGAGGGCCGGGGGACTGCATGGGGAAGCATCCGGGTCGAGGGTGCAACGCAAGACTTGCAATGGACATCCGCATTCGACGAGGTCCCGGTCACGGTGGACCTGAAGTTGGACACGGCCCGCTACCAACCGGGAGACTACCAAGCGACCCTGGTGATAGAGCCGGAGGGGTTGTCCCCCATTCGGGTTCCCATCACCTGGACGGTGGTTCCCCTGGACGTGGCGGTTACGCCGTCTCGTGTAGAATTCGGTTATGTCTCCGGGGGTAAGGTAGAGTCCGTCATTCGGCTGGAGTGCCGGACTCCAGGGGGGCGTATCCTTATCGATAAGGTACAAGTAGAGCCTTCCCTTCCGGGCCTTCAGGTCGAGACGTCCGGTGGGGAGGCCGGACCGGTCGTTCGGTTGAAATGGGACACGGAGGCGTTGGAATCGGGTCGCATGTATCGGGCTCACGTCCGGATTGGGACCAATGTAGATACTTTTACGGTGCCGGTCTCCGTCCTCCGGGGAATCCCTTGGGCGGAGGTCGGGTTCCAGGCGGCTGTGGTCGGCCTCGCCGTCGGCGTGCTCCTGTTCATCGTCCGACTGTTGGCGTTTCTGGATGTCTGGACGTGGGACATGCCTGGGGATTTCCTGGAATCTCTCCTGGACCCGGGCCGATGGAAGAGTTCCCCGGAGGAGGGTCCCTATCGTCTGGGACTTTTGGGAGCCTCGATCCTTGTGCCTATCGGCCTCTGGCTCACGAAGAAAAAGCACAAGAAGTCCGGCTCATAATTAAGTGACGGGGTGACGGAGTGATGGAGTGACGAAGTAACGGAGTGACGGGGTGACGAAGTGATGGAGGGATGGGGGACGGGAGATTCCGATGGACCTTCGTTAGGACACTCGTGTCGTGGGTAGGGCCTTTTTACGGCAATGCGGCAGTTCGGCATTACGGCAATAGGGCAATAAGGCAATGGTTTATTACCCATCACTCGTCACCCATCACCCGTTACTCATTACTTCGTCACTTTCTTTCGGGCGATTCGGGCCGGGACTCAGGAGTTCCCTTTTCTCCGTTACCCGTCACTCGTTACTCGTCACTCCGTTACTCCGTCACTTCGTCACTTCATCACTCCGTCACTTCGTCACTCCGTCCACTCCCTTATTTAAGGATGGCAAGCCATGGCGCAGATCATCATAGCCATCCTGGTCATCGCCCTGGTCATCGTCTTTGAGATCTACGGCCAGGTAGGGGTCGCTTGGATCCTTGTGGCGACGGGCCTGGGGGTGGTCCTGGGGGGGGACTTTTTGGCCCGGCCGATGATCCTGTTTGGCCTTTCCCCGGCCTGGGCGTGGGGCCTGACGGGCTTGATGTGGGGGGCCGTATGGGGGGCGGACCGGGTGTTCCGCAGACTGCGGGCCGCCTCGGCTCGGAAGAACCTGTGGACGTTTGCCGTGATGTTCTGGGGCGTTCTGTGGGTCCTGAGCCTTGTAGGCCCGTCCCCCCGGGAGGTGGCCCAGAGGGGTCCGACCCCGACCCCGCCGTCGGCTCCATCGGCACCTACTTCATCATCCCCGGCTCCTCCATCGGCTCCGGCCCCTACGCCTTCACCGGCTCCGCCATC
>Ga0079995_1085118_pt1 | contig 13908 bp, 17 predicted proteins | sample FaiFalFF_MnMetaG_2_FD_69198 | JGI IMG/M metagenome (GOLD analysis project Ga0079995, IMG submission 69198) | Freshwater microbial communities from Yellowstone National Park, Wyoming, USA - Fairy Falls C (FF_Mn_C) (SPADES assembly) (version 4) | ecosystem: Environmental > Aquatic > Freshwater >...
TGACTCAAAACATCAGGGTATTTACTTTTACAAATTGCCAAAGAACCTCGTAAAAGACTATGTATTTTGCGGTTATTGTGAGGGTCTGGAACACCTTGACAAGTTGAGAATAAAAGAGGTTGTTAGTGAAAAGATTTAAAAGTCCATGCTATAATTTAAGCAATGGAGGTGGGGTTTTCTAATAGCTTTTTCCAACAGCTTCAGGAATTAGTCAGACAAAGAAGAGAGCTGGAGGGTAAAAAGTTCTTGGGAATATTTGACAAAGATAATCTCAGGGTTCTTGAGGAACTATTAAAAACAGACCTTGGCACCCACAAAAGAGAGCGCAGACCTTTTGTTGGCTATTTCTACAGTAAATGGCTTTTTGTATGTTTTTTAACAAGAGAAGACCACGGTAATGTTATGAGGGTGGATCTATCCCTTTGCAACAAAAAAAAGGAGTGCAGTAAGCTACAAGACATATCCTACATCTTTCAGGATAGAAAAAGGAGAGGTTTTTACCTATACAGGCTTCCTAAATATCTTATCAAAGACTACACCTTCTGCGGTTTTTGTAAAGACCTGGAGCATATAGATAAGTTAGATGTTGTAGAGGTGAAAGGTGATGGACTACAGAGAGCTTTTAATTAGATTTGCGGAGGGAAGAGAAACTCCGCAGGAGAGGGAGTTCATAAAGAACTCCATTGCAAAGTTTATAAGGCAAACAGGAAGGGATGAAATCTTTAGAAGAAACTGGGGAGATGACTACTTAGAAGACATTCTTTCGGAACTGAGGGCAAGATTGATTGTTCATAAAAGAGCCTTAGAAGAAAAAACCTTTATAAACTGGCAGTATTTTTTAAACATAGTCAGGTCTTGCGTGGATAAGTTTTATAGCAAAATCAGACCATCTGAGGAGATACCTTACGATGCGCTAAAGAAAAGAACTGAGCAAGACGACAGAAATATAGAAGAAACCAATATTTTTGCCTACGAGGAGAGGATAGAGGAAAAGGCTGAAGGTCCAAAGTTTTACGAGGTTATGATAAGGCTAATGGACGAAAAGGACTATCCTGTTGTTTGCTATTACCTTTGTAAGGAGGTTCGAAAGGACTGCACCAAGCCAAAGGGAATTTCGGAAGCAAACCTGTATAAGCGTTGGGAAAGGTTCAAAAGAAAGCTAAAGGATCATCTGCCCTACGAGCCTTCTGCGGATGCGGTGAAATACTTTATTGATAGGTTCCTGTCAGAAATTTGCCAAAGGCAGGGTTATATATAAACTAAGAGGTGATTGGATATGCTGGACATAAAAGACCTTAAGGCTTCTCTGAAACTCTACAAAGACAGCTTAGGAAGTGAGAGACTCAAGGTCAAAGAAAGTGCAAGGGTTCCCGTTCAGGTTGGACAGATTAGAGTTCTCTTTTGGATGCCCGAAGAATACGTGCTAATTTTCCATATAGAAGATGAAGGGCTTGTTCATGCGGTTCCTCTAACGGAGTGGGTAAGTCTCACTACATGTTCTATTAGGATACACATAAGACATTACACCTTTGCACCTTTGCCTTTTATTGTGTATCTTAGAAAAGAACTATTGGAGCAAGAAAGTTATCCCATTGCCATAGTTAGACAAGAAACCATAGAAAAGGTTCTAAAGGACATAGATATGTCTCCAACGTGGTCTGGGATAAAACCGATAAGAGATTTTCTCAAGCTGGTCTGGAAAAGATACGAAGACATAACACTTAGTTCTCTATTCTACACACATATTCAAAGGGAAAAACAGGAAGAAGCAACAAAGGGATTAGTGATCCAGCTTTTACCCTATGTTGTCCAAAAATACACATCCCAACTACAAGCCTACCAACGCGCAGCACAGACGAATGCACTAAAGGGCAAAAATTGGTTTGGTGTAGTAGAGGAAGGAAAGGTTGTAATATACTTGCCAGCAGAGTATGAAGGCAAAAAAGTGCGGATAAAGTTCTTTGAAGATGTTATTTACGAGGGAACTGCAAGCACAAAGGTTGTCCTTGAAAACCTTCCTAACCTACCATCCCACGAATACTTGGAGGAGCATTTACATGTGGAAGTTTTGGGAGATTGAGCGGGCACACTTTAAAACTCTCTTAGAAAGTGGCAAGCTTGACGATCATATAGAAGAACTTTATAGCCACTTCTGGGAACTTCCACCCTCCCATCAGTATGAGCTTGTTAAATATTCAAAGGACAAAGAGATTTTTCCTTCCGTCCAAACCTTTAGAAAAGTCTTTAAGGTTTCCGAAGAAACCGCAGTAAAGTTTTTCAAAGAGAAACACATAACATTTGAGTTCCCTGTGGTGTTGAGTAATGGCGAGGGAGAGCGGATAAAAGCTGTGGCGGTTAAAAATCTTAAGGAAGTTATCACAAACTTAAAGAACATAAAAAGGCATCTCAATCCTATAAAAGAATTTCTCAATACTGGCTTTGCGGTATTTTTTGACGGGGAATTTGCTGGAGCGAGCTTTGAACTGCCCACGGTTTTGAACCTTTATGTAGAAAATCTGCCACAGGATGCACTGTTTACTGGAGCTATAGACAAAAAAGGAAACATAAAATCGGTAGAAGGCATTGAAGAAAAGAAAAAGTTGGTAAAAGAGTCAGGCTTGAGGCTTGTGGAACCATACTATCTTAGCACAGTTGATGATCTAAAAGCTTGGTTTGATGCAGAAAGCTACGATGTGCCACTGTACATTACAAGAACCCGAGATAGATGGGAGGGAGAGTTTAAGGGTTTTCTAAGGGCAACGGGTATTTCGGAAGAACAATTAACAAACTTTGAGGTGCTAAGTGGTTTAGAAACAAAGCCTATAATAACTGGGCAACTTGCAGGTGATGCTTGGGAAAATGTTTTAAAGGAATTTTGGAAAAGGTTCAAAGAAACCGAGCAAAAACTTCACAATAAAGAGAGATTCCACATAGCCATAAATGGTCTAGCGGTCCTTGCCTTTGCCATTGGAGTTCTCTTTGGAAGCCAAAAACCCTTTGTCTTTTATCACTATCAAAACAATACCTACCATCCTATAACGGTGGGAAACGTGAGGGAGTTAAAGGAAAGGAAAGAAAGCCTTGAAAAAATTGAACAACACTTTCAAAAGGGAGGTAAAAGCCTTGTAGTAATGCTATCCTTTGCCCACCACGAGATGGAAAGCGACGTGAAAAATTACATCTCCCAAAAGGTGGAAAATCCGTCCTACCTCCTCTTGCGAGCCAAAAGTAGTGGAAATATTGCGGTGGAAGATATGAAAGAAGTAGCAACAGAAACCGCAAGCGTAATCCAAAATATTAGAAGAGAGCACAGTTTTGAAGACTTCCACTTTTTCCTTTCCACTCCCGTGCCCATTGCCTTTATGGTGGGCTTGAGCTTTGGACACTACGGTGAAGGCTGCATCTATAACTAAGCCGGAAAAACTTACGAACCTGTTGTATCCTTCTCCTTTCTCAAAGCACTGAGGGAGGGGAAGTATGCCTTGTCAGAGATCTGAAGTTTTGTTTGTTATAAAATCTTTTACAGGAGGGAGCTGTGAAAAAGCTTACCTTTGAGCTTGAGTTTATAACTCCCGCCTTTATAGGGGGTGCATATCAACAGGCAGAGTTAAGACCTGCCAGCTTTGTGGGACTTTTGCGTTGGTGGTGGAGGGCATTAAAAGGAGAGTGTGATATCAAAAGACTAAGGGAAGAAGAAATAAAGATCTTTGGCGGTGATGGGAAAATGGCTTCACCGGTGTATTTGAGGGTAGAGGGAGATATTAGGAAGGGTAGTGATCTAACAAACCAATGCAGGCTTAATGCAGGGGTGGGATACCTATACCATTTCGTAACAGTCAGAGGAAAGCGAGAGTTTATAGAGCCTGGTTCAGGACTAAAGCTAACCCTTATTGGGAAGGATGAGGTTTTAAAACACTACATTGCATCCCTCTGGGCTTTGGTATTCTTGGGTGGGGTTGGTGCCCGGAGCAGAAGGGGAGGAGGAAACTTAGCGGTTGTAGGCTACGAGCCAAAAGATTTGGTAGAAGATTTCAAAGTCTCTTTTACTCCCACTGACAACTTTCGCGAATGGCTTAAGGAAAACTTAAAAAGGGCTAAAGAATTAGTAGGTTCTCCAAAAACTCCGTGCGGTAAATATGGCGAATATTCTACTATTCCCGATCCTAGAAATATTGACTTTAATTCAGTATTAATCTTAAGCCCGAAAGAATTCAACAATTGGATTGAAGCTTTAAACGACATAGGAAATGAGTTTATGAAGTTTAGAAAGATAAAAAACAAGCAAAAGAACGAACAAAACAAACAAAAAGAAGAATGGGTCCTTGACATCGCAGCTTTTGGTCTCCCTCTTAGATATGGCAAAGGCAAAGCTGTAAAGGTAGAGAATACGAAAGAAGTTATAACAAGACGTTCAAGCCCTGTGATCATAAAAGTGATAAAAACTCCAAACGGCAAATACAAGTGGATGGCTTTGCGACTCTGGGGGAAGTTTTTGCCAGATGGAGCAAAGCTTAGATTTAGAGGATATACAAAATCACCATCCTTCAACCTAATTGAAAAGTTTTTCCAAAACTTTGGAGGAGAGGTTAAAGAGGAGGGTAAAAATGAATAAATTGCTACACATCTTCACATTCTCACCCGTTCAGGGTTTTATCTCAAACTCCCGAAGGCTTTCGGACCTATATCATTCAAGCCTTTTGCTTTCTACCCTTACGGAAAATCTTATGAAAGTTATAAAAGACCTAAACACAGAAATCATATATCCTGTTCTCGTTGAAAATGGACAAGACTTGGCAAACTATCCCAACAGAATAGTGTTTTTGGCAGATAGGTGTATGTGTGAAGATGTGGTAAAGAAATTTCAGGAACTTTGGAAAGAAGTATATGAAACCATCTTAAGAAGAGTTTTAGACGAAGTAGGCATCTTAAAGGAAGAGAAAGAAAAAATAGAAGAACAAGCAAAGTTGCACCTTGAAAACTACTTCAGGGCTTACTGCGAATGCACTAATTTCGAAGAGGTGAAAAAGTGGAAAGAAAAGTTAAAGCAAAATCTGGGAAAAGACTACGATGATTATGCAATTGCCTACGATTGGACAGAAAGGAAGCTTGGAGCGTTGAAGTCTAAAAAGCATTATGAGCCTTTGACGGATGCTTATACCTACAACGGAAAGGAGTATCCCGACGGTTGCACCCTTTGTGGAGAAAGGGCACACCTTGCGGTGGATTGGAAGAGGTTCAAGGAAAACCTCCAAAAGGACATAAAACACTACCTGAAGGAAGGCGAAAAACTCTGCGGCGTATGTCTTGTAAAAAGGTTTGCTTTTTACTGCCTTAAAAGACAAACCTTTCCATCGGTCCATGATATAGCCAATGCAAAGTTTAAAGAGGAACTGAAAGATTTTGAACAGAGGCATAAAGACCGTGCAAGTGAGCTAAAGTCCTTGCTTCAACAGTATATGGGTGAAGAAAAACCGAGAGTTCACCTTTGGGAATACAACGCAGAGCTTTTTGATATAGAAGAACTTGAGAGAATAAAAAGAGAAGAAGAAGACTTAAGTCTTGTGATTGATGATTTAATTAGAGAACTTCGTTGGATATACAACAACGAGCTTTTGAGCAAGCCTTCCAAAAACTACTTTGCCATTATCATTTCCGACGGGGACAGCATGGGAGATTGGCTTGGACTAAATAGCAGAATAAGGAAAGAAAAATTAGAAAGAACTTTTCACGAAAAATTTTCTAAAGCCCTTTCCAACTATGCGAGGGAAATAAAAAGTTTGGAGAGCAAAGAAAAGTTTGGCTTAAGAATTGTCTATGCGGGTGGGGATGATGTGCTTGCGGTGGCAGATTTGAGAGAGTTTTTGGACTTTGCGGAAAAGCTAAATCCCGCCTTCGAGGAAAAAGTAGGAGAGAACGCCTCCGTCAGTGCAGGAATAGTTATAGGGCACCAAAAGGACAATCTTGCCTACCTGTTAAACGAAGCCGGAAAGGCAGAGAAAAAGGCAAAAAGCGTAAAAGGGAAGTCCGCCTTTTGTATAACCGTCATTCCAAGGGGAGGAGGACCCGTAAGCTTTTGGGCAAAGTGGGAGTTTTTGAACCTCTTTAAAGATACGGTTGAATACTTTGAAAAAGAAATCATAGGAGACAGGAATGTCTATGATATAAAGGAGATAGCTGGTAAATTTGAAGCAAGTGAAGAAAAGCCAACAGAGATAGTTTTAGCACTTCTAAGGGGAATGCTGAAGAGAAGGGTAAATGAGAACAAGCTAAAAGAACACTTAAGAAAGGAAAAAAGGGTTTTTATTGAGGAATACTTGGAACGATTGAGAAAGCTTTTAGAGATTTCAGACCTTGAAAACCTTGCCAGCCTTTTCTACACTGCCCGCTTTATAGCAAAGGAGAGGAGGGAAAAGAAACATGAAACTGTTGGAGCTAACACCTGAGGATGCACTAACTTTTGGGAGCTTGAAAAACTTCACTGCCGGTGAGTCCCACTATCAACAAACTACATTCCCACCGCCCATAATGAGGTTTTTCTCTTTGGGTAAAGAACAAGGCTTAAAGCCTTTGAAAATTGTGGGAGTTTTTATAAAGCATCAGGAAAAGCTATTTCTCCCATTGCCCGCCGATTGCTTGAAAAAGAGAAAGGAAAAGGGAGAAAAAATCTATGTCCCAAGATGGGATGAAGAACTAAAAAGACCCTTTATAGAACCTTTTGAAAGAGAAAAGGATAAGGTAGAACTTTTAAACCTTGAACAGGCGGAAGGTTTTTGCAGTTTTTCGGATTTTCGGAAGCACTATGCCAAGGGTAAAAACTTTGAGGTAAAATACGACGAAATTTTCCAAGAAGAGGAAAGGGTGGGAGTAAAGCTAAATTACGACAAAAGGGTTTCGGAGGATAGGCATTTATACTCAAGAATTTACCTTAGGTTTAAAAACTCCCACATCGTGCTTTTGGTGGAAGAAGATATAAACAAAGTTTTCCTTTCCACTGTGGGAGGAGAAAGAAAGTATGCTAAAGTCAAACCCGCTGAAGACAAATTTATAAACTTTTTGAAAGAATCTGTTGATATCAAAAGAGACAAACTTTACAAGTTCTACTCCACCACGCACCTTTATGCAGATTTGAAAAGTGAAATCAAGCTAAACGGAAATATAAAGTTCAAGGTTGAATGGGTATCTTCCTTGCCACCCGAGTGGGTCTCTGGCTACAGAAAACCTTTCCTTTACATGCTAAGACCGGGCACAGTGTTGTGGCTTAGGGCTTTGGAGGATGGGATGTGTGAAAGGTTGTGTCAGGTTTCTTCCAGTAGTGAGGTTATTAAGTACAACGGAGGAGCAAAGTATTTACTTAAGAGAGGTTGGAATAGTGGAATACTTTTGGAGGTGGAACCATGAGTAAGGGACTGTTGATGAGCATGAGGATGCATTGGAAAACAAAGAGAAATGAAAGAAGCTTTGAGTTTTACGAAAAAATAAAAAATGGTGAAATAAAGGTATAGGAGGGTTAATGATGAGAAAAGAGTATTACTTACTCAAGGTGCTAACTCCACTGCACATAGGTGCAGGTCAAGGGCTTGGGCATGTAGATTTACCAATAGTCAGAGAAGCCCACACGAACTTTCCTTACATTCCTGCCACGAGCCTAAAGGGAGCTTTGAGGAACTTGGAGATTAACCAAGTAGCAAGGGCAAGAGGAGAAAAACCATCTCAAGTGGAAGAAAGGCTAACAAAAAATAAATTTGATCAAAAGGAAGAAGATATTCTAAGACTTGCAAAGATCTTTGGCGTTGCAGGGGAAGGAGCCGAAGAATGCAAGGAAGTAGGGGCGGGTAAAGTCCTATTTTCAGACGCTTTTATCGTGCTTTTCCCTGTCAAATCCGCAAAGGGAGTATTCTCTTTAACTACATGCCCTTATGTTATAAACCGGTTTTTTGAACTTCTGGGTATTGATCAAAGAGTGGAAGATGTATCCGAGGGTAAGGTAAAGGTTCTGAACATAAATGGTCAAAAAAATCTGATAAAAGATAACAACAAATATAAACTATTGCTTGAGGAGTTTGTGTTTGAGGTAGAGGAGTCTGAGGAACTTAAAAAATTTGTGGAACTTGTGGGCGTTTTTGTAGGAGAAGAGAATAAACGAAGGATCGTATGCGTGAATGATACTGACTTTATGGACTTTGCAAGCAATTACACAGAAGTGCAAACTCACATAAAGATAGATTTAGATACTGGCACTGTAAAGGAGGGGGCATTATGGACTGAAGAGTATGTGCCCGCGGAGTCTATTTTTGCCTTTAGCCTTGTATTCTTGGAGGAGCTTGACTTTACTCCGCCCACTACTTTCCATCTCGGAGGAGATATTACCACTGGCAAGGGCTTTGTAAAGGTTCAAAGGTTGGAGGTATAACAATGAGGAGCAAAGTTCAAAAGCTGGCACAGTTAGCTTACGAGTGTGTGAAGGAAATAAAGGGCAAAGAGTTTGCATCAAAATATTTAGCTTACGCAAGAAAATTGCCGTCCATGATAACCTACAATGGGCTTTTGACAACGGTTGCCTTTGCAAAAACTAAAGCTAAAAAAGAAGATGCTTGGAGAAAATTGCTAGAGCATTTAGAAAAATTCCTTAGAAAAGAAGGGATAAAGCAAGATAATAAGGATTTGATAGAGTTCCTTTCCGAGCGTGAGGTTCAAGAATACAGGTTTATAACCAAGAGAGTCTTAGACTTTTCTCAGTGGTTAAAAAGAGTGGCAGAAGGAGAGATAGAAGATGAAGGTAAAGGAGATTAAAGGATTTTTATCTCAGGTTGATAATCCCGCACTGCTTTTTAACAAGCTTTTGGTTTTGGAATATACGGAGCAGATTTCACGAGGTCAAGATGTGAGAAAGATAGAATACATAGATGAATTCAAGAAAAAAATTCGGAAGGAACCTATACCACTACCGGAAGTAGAAGACTGCCTCATTGAAAAATTCAGACTAAAAACCGCCTACAGGCTTGTGATCGGTGCATGCTATCCATCCTTTATTGAAAACGGCTTTATGTTCCACCATGTTTACGGCATTCCTTACATTCCCGGAGAGACTTTAAAAAGACTTGCGAGGGCTGTTTTTATACTCTCAGTAGCAGAGGCTATAAAAGGAGAAACTAAGCTTTCCAAAATAGAGGAAGAGCTTTCAGAGGAAGCCTAAGGCATATCTTATCAAATCCCAAAGAAAGTTAACATAATTTTATACGATTACACCATAGAAAATCCAATGGAGATCTTTAGAAAAATCTTTGGTTCTAAAAAAAGAAGAGGACAGGTAATATTCTTTGATGCTTACCCTGTTGATTTTAATCCATCAGAACATTTTGAAGCAGATATTATGAACTCCCATTATGGAGACTATTACCAATTGGGTAAAGCACCTGCCGATTGGCTAAATCCTAATCCCATACACTTTTTAGCATTAAAAGAGGGCATAGTCTTTGAGTTCAGCTTGGGGCTTGCACCTCTTGAACCGATGGAAGATAATGAAGAAAAACTTCTATTGACAACAGCAAGGAAATTGCTTAAAGTGGGACTTGAAAACTTTGGAGTAGGAAATAAAAAGCGCAAAGGATATGGATGGTTTTCAGATAAAACCGTAGGGAGGTAGCCATGAGTGTTAAAAGGATAATTTATCAAATTGGAAGGTTTGAGAGTTCTATTGATGAACTAGTGAACTTTGAAATTGATGGTAAAATCTACTCACGAGAACTATCTTCCTTTGCACTTAGAGATCACTTTGGCAAAAATACTAAAGTTGTTCTTGTTTATCCTGTGAGTATTTTACTAAATGAATACGCCTTAAGAGGAATAAAGGATAAAGAGCATCTTAGAACCTTTCATGAAAAAATAGAAGGTATTGTAACAAAACCTGAAGAAAGGGAAAAATATATAAAAAATCCCTGGGAGTATCTAAGGGAACATCCACACTCAAAGAAGGCTGATGATTTTATAGTAATTCCGAGCATTGGTGAATTCTTAGGAGAAAAATTTTCTTCTCCCTTAGGAAACATAGTCCTAAGAATCTTAATTGATATGATTGAAAGATATAAAAATGAACCCTTTGATGAAATGTATTTAGATATTTCAAGCGGACATAACATATACAACTATGCCTTAGCTGAAGCTGGTAGGTTGTTTCTAACTCTTATGAAACTTGAAGACTTCCTAAAGGAAAAAGATATAAAAGTTTTTATAGCTATAACTGAGCCAATAATCGGGAAACCCAGTTCAGACAAAAGGTATAAGATATTCAAGGATTTTCAATTAGACGCTAAAGGATTCTTCTACTTTCCCGAAAAGCCACAAGAAAACAGCGAAAATGCATTTTCAAAATACGCTAAGGAAGTAAGTAAAACTATTAAAGGCGAAGAAGATAGGAAACTTAAGCGAAAGATAAATGACATGTTATACCGAGCTTATTTATTCTATTCAGCCCTCAGGAATAATTTGCCACTAGTAGTTTATTATTTGTGCACCCTTGAAGAATATAGATATACAGAAAATGATGCTAAGAAGTTACTTGAAGAAATAGTGAATCTTTTAAAGCAAAGATTAGACGGAAACCTAAAGACATCTCCTGATGATTTAAACTTTGAGGATTTAAGAAAACTGCTTATGATGTTGGGATTAGCTGTGGGAGTTATAAGGGTCCTGGAGAGACACGGAATATGTAAAGAGATCGAAGAAGGAGTCTATTTGCATAATATAGAACGATTATTTGCCCAGGAAGAAAGTAGTATTTACAGATATTTTGAGATTACAACAAACATTATGTATTTACAACAAGAAATTCAGAAAAACTTCTTAGACAATGAAAAATTAATTGTAAACGAGTGGAAATTGTTGAAAAATATAACCGATTAGAGTAGCACAAGCATCAATCCACGCAATTTTTTAGCGCACTGTGGCTTTGAGAAAAACACAACAGAGTTGAAAAAGCTTGATAACGGAGACGTCCTAATAAGATATACGAGTTACTATAAAGAAAATGACAATGAATACAATAGTTTAGAAGAGATTTTCAAGGAAAAGATTGTGCAAGGTGTTTTGCTTAAGTATAGAGAAATGGATTAGGAAGTGATAAAATGGAACTACTAATCCTTCCAATCATCGCCCTAATACTCCTTGCATGGAGGATAAACAGCGAGATGTCTACCATTAAACCGCCAAGCTATCCGTTAATTCAAAAACAGCAAGAAGATCAATCAAATTTTGTTCCTACTGAGGATGAAGAAAACAGGATGAGAAAGCATAGTTCGGTAGATGATAGCTATAATGGCTTGCTTGCTGATAGTTCCTCCAGTTCAAGCTTTTTGGATAATGATTCAACAAGTTCCCACGATATTTACACAGACCCTCTTCACTGTCATCTTCCGGGAAACATATACTACCATATATGCCACGATGACGATAATCGGTCAAGCAGTTTTGACGACCATTGGAGCAGTTCTAACTGGGATGATTGGACTTTAAGTGGGTCTGACGATTGGGGAAGTAGTTCGTGGGATAGCTGGAGCAGTTCCAGTTGGGATAGCTAAGCTTGGTTTATAATTTATCAAAGGAGGTTTGCTATGAAAAAACTTATTTTAATTATGGCACTTTTGGTGGTCGCACCAGTGGTTAAGTCTCAGGAAAACACTTACCTTGTGCCCGAAAGGGCAAACATGCGTATAAACGTGGCAGTCCAGATAGCAAAGCAGTTAAGGGAGAGGGGCTACGACAAAATAGCGGTGGTTTATATGAACACATCCGACCTTTGCGCCTTGACCGCAGCTTCTTTGGCGGCAAGCCTAAAGACCTTGGGTGCAGAAGCATACTACCTTAAGGGTGCAGACCCTGACCTTCCTTCAAAGATAAAGAACTTGGGGGCAAATTGGATATACCTTGCTTACTTTGGAGAAAGACCGCACGAAGAAGTTCAAAGGGCACTGAACGAGGACCTGCAGACATTGGCTTCTGGTTTTGAAAAGGCAAACCTTATAGTGCATCCTTCCACCTTGGGACTTGGCTTCCTTGCGGGGGCTTTGGTAGATGATAAAATCGGAGAATTTTTGAGCAAGTCCAACATAAAGGGTTTTACTGTTCAACAGGGTAAAGCTGAGATGGTGAGCGTAAAGGTAAAGGACTTGGAGATAACAATAGAGCCAGAACCACTACCTAAAAAGGAAACTCCAAAAACTCCAACAAAGAAAAGAACAAGATAAACAATGGAGATAGCATACAAAGACTTTCACAGAAAAATGGCACCCTTTAGGGAGGAAAGTTTGGAAGATATTTTGGAAAATCAGGTTAATCAGTGGATAAAGCTAAACAATATTCAGGTTATAAATGTGGAAACCCTTTGGGAGAGAAACAGCCACGTTTCGGTAGGAGTGAGGGTATGGTATATCAAAAAGTAAAAAGACTGTCAGGTTTTAAGGTCTCGGGGAGTTATTAAATAAAGTAAGGAGGTCAAATATGAAAGGAATGCTGACCCTAACCATCATAACCCAAAGGGCTACAAGCCTAAACTACGGAGAAAACATAGGGAATGTATCTATCCTCAAAAAGCTTTCCTTAGGAGACAATTCTCAGATCACCTATGTGTCCGACAAGGCACTAAAATACGACATAAGGAGAAAGGGTAAAGAAGAGAAAGGGTGGAAACTGTTGGATGAGAAGGTGAAGGAGCTTATTGAAAAGTCCAGAGATGGCAAGAAGCTTAATGTGGATAAGTTTGCTAAGGAATTGGTTCAGGAATACCAAGAGTTTGACCTTTTTGGAGGACTTTTGACTAATCTTAAAGGGGCGGATGGTAAAAAAGTAGAGCTATCTTACGGAGACAGCGTTAAAAGAACCGCACCCGTTAAAATCACCTACGCCTACTCCGTCTCCAAATTCCAAGGAGACATGGACTTTATGAACAACATAGAAGCTTACAACAGATACATAAGGCACATAGAACAAAAAGATGCCCAAGTAATAACCCAATCCGAACAGCATACCGCACACTATTGCTACACCATAGCCGTAGATTTGGACAGGATAGGAGTATGGGAAACTGAGAATGGAACTGAGGAAATGATTTCAGCAGAGGAGAAGGCTAAAAGAGTAAAAGAACTTTTGGACATAATAAGGACCCTTTCAAGGCAGATAAGGGGAAGGTATGAAAATCTTTCTCCCATCTTTGTTATAGGTGGGATTTACAAAGTTAAAAATCCGTTCTTTATGGGATGCATAGGTGCAAAGGAGACTGAAGATGGAAAACTGCTTTTGGACATTAACAGACTTATTGACTGCAAGGGAATAATACCTGAAGAAGAAAGAGATAACACCCTTTGCGGATTACTTTCTGGATTTTTTGCCAACGAGCAGGAGATCAGAGAAAAGCTAAATTGCAAGAGTGTGGGAGAGGTCTTTGAGGAGCTAAAGAACAAGGTGGGGGAAATCTATGGAGTGCCTAAGGGTTAAGCTTTACACTCCCACTGGGATTTTCAAAAATCCGCTTTCCATAAAGGGCATAGAGGTCTATCCGCTTCCGCCTTACTCCACCATAATAGGGCTGATCTACCGGGCGATGGGAAGAAAGTGGAAAGGAGAACATTTCCAAATCTCTATTCAGGGAGATTATCAAGCTATATACCGTGATTATGTTTGGTTTAGAGGAGATTCTCTTGGAGAAAAAGAGGATAAACTGCCACTTCAGGTTCCAATTCTTTATTCCTTTGAACTTTTGGTGCATGTAAAAGCAGAGAATGGGCTTTTGGAGGATGTAGAAAGAGCCTTAAAAGAACCAAAAGAATTGCTTTTTCTATCAGGAGGAGAATATCCCGTAAAGGTTCAAGAGGTAAAAAGGGTCAAGTGCCTTGAAAAATTCGTTTCTGAAGAAAACTC
>Ga0079995_1082893_pt1 | contig 13905 bp, 10 predicted proteins | sample FaiFalFF_MnMetaG_2_FD_69198 | JGI IMG/M metagenome (GOLD analysis project Ga0079995, IMG submission 69198) | Freshwater microbial communities from Yellowstone National Park, Wyoming, USA - Fairy Falls C (FF_Mn_C) (SPADES assembly) (version 4) | ecosystem: Environmental > Aquatic > Freshwater >...
CAAACTCCTCCCGCGCCACCTCGTACCCCCACTCCCGAAACGCCCCCTCCGTCCACTTCATGATGTTCCCCTTGTGCACCAGCGTCACACTCCGCCGCCCCCGCTCCACCGCATACCGCAACGCCGCCCGTACCAGCCGCTTGCTCCCATAGGCCGACATCACCTTCAGCCCCAATCCTGCATCTTCCCGAACCTCCACCCCCAAAGCCTCCTTCAGCCAGGCCCGCAACCGAACCGCCGCCTCACTCCCCGCCGCCCACTCCAGCCCCCCATACACGTCCTCCGTGTTCTCCCGAAACACCACCATGTCCACCTTCTCCGGATGCCGCACCGGCGATGGCACCCCCCGAAAGTACCGAACCGGCCGAATGCAGGCGTAAAGGTCGAGGGCCTGCCGGATCTGGACGACGAGGCTCCGGTGGCCACGCCCGGCCGCCGTCGTGAAGGGTCCCTTGAGACCGACCCGATACATGCGCAGGGCCCGCAGAGTATCGGCCGGCAGGAGCTCACCCAAGAGCCGCTGGGCCTTGTAGCTGGCGTAGACTTCGAACCAGACGATTTCTCGGCGGCCGCCGTAGGCGAGGCGAACGGCCTCGTCCAGGACGAGGCGGGCGGCCCGCATGATGTCGGGGCCGATGCCGTCCCCCTCGATGAAGGGGACGATGGGTCGGTCCGGTGGGACGACCCGGCCGTCCCGAATCTGAATGACCTCCCCCCGCGTGGGGGGTTCCAGGCGCTCAAAGGCGGCCGCACTCATGCGCGCTCCTCCGGGGAGGCCGTGCCCAATTTCCGACGGAGCAGGGGGATCAGGCCACCGGCCTGAAGGATTTCCAGGACGGTCGGCGACAGCGGGGCAAAGGGGAACTCGCCGGCCGCACACCGGACGGTCCACGTCCGTAAGTCGACCTCGACCGTCTCGCCGGCCTGGATGGCCTCCACGGCCGCCGGACAGATGACGGGGAGAAGGCCATTGTTGACGGCATTGCGGAAGTAAATCCGGGCGAAGGACTTGGCGATGATGGCCGAGACGCCGGCGTGCTTCAGGGCCGTGACGGCTTGCTCCCGGGAACTCCCACAGCCCCAGTTCCGACCCGCCACGATGATGTCCCCGGGCCGGACCTCTTGGGCAAACCGGGGGTCCAGGTTTTCCAGGACGTGGCGAGCCATCTCGTCGGGGTCCCGGAGTGTGTAGGTGTATGATCCCGGAAAGATGAGGTCCGTGCTGACATTGTCCCCGTACTTCCAGACTCGGCCCCGGATCACCGTCATGAGACGACCTCTCGGGGGTCGGTGATGACGCCCGTCACGGCGCTGGCGGCCACGACGGCCGGACTCGCCAGATAGATCGAGGCGTCCCGCGGTCCCATCCGACCCCGGTAGTTGCGATTCATCGTGGCGATGACGACCTCGCCGGGTGCCGGAATCCCCATGTGGTTCCCCATGCAGGGTCCACAGCCGGGTACGCCGATGATGGCACCGGCCTCGAGGAGTGTCGCCACGTAGCCCCGCCGAATGGCTTCCTGAAGGACGACCTGAGACGCCGGGATGACGAGGAACCGCACGCCCGGGGCGACCCGTCGGCCGCGCAGGACCTCGACGGCCGCGGCGATGTCCTCCAGGCGCCCGTTCGTGCATGTCCCGAGGAAGGCGTAATCGATCGGCGTGCCGGCGACCTCCCGCAGGGGTCGGACCCGGTCCACGTCGTGCGGGCAGGCGACCAGGGGCTCCAGACGGTCCAAGTCGACGGTATGCTCGGCGACATAGCGGGCGTCCGGGTCCGGGTAGAGGGCACCGGCCGCGATACGGTCCCGGCACTCAGCCCATGGCCGACCCGTCCGACGGGCCAGTCGCTCGGCCAGCCAATCGAACACGGCATCGTCCGGGGGCAGATAGGCGTTTTTGACCCCGAACTCGGCCATCATGTTCGGGATGACCATCCGGCTCTCGAGGCTCCACTCTCGGAGAGCCTCCCCGTGAAACTCGACGGAGAGGTATAGACCCCCGTCGGTCCCGAGGTCGCCGAGGATCCGGAGGCAGAGGTCCTTGGTCGTCACGCCGAAGGGAAGCCGCCCTCGGAGGACGATACGCAGGCTCTCGGGGACTCGGAGCCAGAGTTCCCCCGTCGCCCAAAGGGCCGCCACCTCGGACCGGCCGACGCCAGCCCCAAAGGCTCCCATCCAGCCGTAGTGGGTCGTGTGACTGTCGGCTCCCAGGATCACCTGGCCCGGCAGGACGAGGGCCTCTTCGCTGACGACTTGGTGACAGATCCCGCGGCCGACCTCGTAGAAGTGGCGAATGCCCTGTTCCCGCACGAACCGTCGGATCTCGGCATGGTTCTGGGCGTGCTGGGGCGTCGGCGGAGGGACGGCATGGTCGAGGACGATAACGATCCGGTCGGGGTCCCAAACCCGTCGAATGCCCAGGCTGGCGAAGACCTGGGCGATGGCCGCCGTGTTGTCGTGGCTCAAGACGACGTCGGGCCGGACGTCTACGACCTCCCCGGCCGTGACGGCCGTCCGCCCGGCGGCCCGGGCCAGGGCCTTTTCGGCAAACGTCTTAGCCGCCATCGGCCCGCCCCCGGGAAGTCACTGAGACGGGAACCCGCGCCTGGACCCATCGGTACAGGGCCTCATCCACGTCCTCCAGCGTGATGGGTCGCTCGTCGGCCAGGGCCTTCACCTGGGCCGTCACCTGGCGGATCTCTTCGTCGGTCAGGTCCAGGCCCAGCTCGTTCGCTCGGAGTCGAATGGCGTGCCAGCCCGTCAGACGGTGGGCGATGGCGATCGAGCGGCTCAGGCCGAAGTCGGTTGGGTCCAGGACCTCGTAGACGGCCGGATGATGCAGGACGGCCTTCGTGTGCACGCCCGCCTTATGGGCAAAGGCGGCCGAGCCGGTGACGTAGTTGTTGAAGGGCACCTCCAGGCCAACGATCTCGGCGACCATCCGGTCCAACTCGGGAAGCAGGGCAAGGTTGTACTTGCGCCGCACGAGGTCTCGGTCCAGGGTGTACAGACGGGCAATGAACCCGCCCAGGGGCGTGATGCCGACCCGCTCCCCGATCCCCAGGACGGTCGTATTGATGTGGGTGGCCCCGGCCCGCAGGGCCGCCAGGGCGTTGGCGACGGCACAGCCCGTGTCGTCGTGTCCGTGAAACTCGATGTCGGCCCGGGTCATCCGCCGGAGCGTTCGGACCATCGAGTAGACCTGCCAGGGAGTGGCAATGCCGACCGTGTCCGCCACGCCCAGGCGGTTCACGACCCCCAGACGGTCGACGGCCAGGTAAACCCGAAACACGTCGGCCCACGGACTCCGGAAGGTGTCCTCCGTCGAGAACCGAAGCTCGACGTGAGGCGCCTCGGTCCGGATCAGGGTTAAGACCTCGGCGGCGCGGTCGATGACGGCCTCGACGTCCAGACCGTGACTGAACCGTCGGAGATAGGGGGAGACGCCCAAGAAGACGCTGATCCCCGGGGCACCCGAGTCGATCGCCCGCAGGGCATCGTCCCGATGACACCGGATGTGGACGACGACCTTACTCCGCAGGCCGAGCCGCAGGATCGCCCGGACATCTTCCAGACTTTTCGGCGAGGTCGCCGGATTCGTCAACTCGATGTACTCGACGCCAAATCGGTCCAAGGCCGTGGCGATGCGAATCTTGTCGTCGGTCGTGAAGTGGGCGTGGATGAACTGTTCACCCTCTCGGAGAGTCGTATCGACGATATAGAAGGGACCCAAGGGCACGGTGACCTCCCGTCGGGGTGGGGTCCATGGACCGGGGGGAGAGCATCCCTCCCGCGTGGGTGCGTCCCCTCCCGACTGCTGTATATTTTTGCACGCTCGGTGTAATACTATACGCCAACGGGGGGTCGCCGTCAAGTCGGACCCGAGGGACGGGTCCCGAAGAGGCGGACGACAGACTGCCGGGACTCCCCGGGGCGGTCCGGGCTTGCGGCGAGCTCGGGACCGCCGGCATCCGCTTGATCTCGAAGCCCGGGAAGTCTAAGCTTATCTTTGCAGGAGGACGTTGGTCCGGTTTTCAGGTGGAGGGTGTAGCTCAAGTGGTCAGAGCGTTGGGCTGTGGCCCCAAAGGCTGTGGGTTCGAGTCCCATCACCCTCCCCAGGCACTGCTCCAACGACCGGATGTCACGTCTTTGCGGGAGCGCCCGTAGCTCAACGGGATAGAGTGTCGGGCTTCGAACCCGAAGGTTGGGGGTTCAAGTCCCTCCGGGCGCACCACCCTGACCCCCAGAAATCCCGCTTCCCCGTAGGCAAAACTCCCTATTTGACCAGCACAGAATTCTTTCCCATACACGGATACTAATCGGCTCACCGGCCTATTCCGGCCAAATTTTGGCACCACGTGGCACCAAAAGACATTGTCTATCATCATCCGCTTTGAACCTTGACACCGGTGCCATTTGTATTGATATACATGCCTTTTCCACAACCCTTCCACACCTTTCCCCTTGGCGGAAGCCAGAAACAGGTTCCGGCCGTCGGGTCCCAGGTGCCCGGTACCCGGCACCCGGAACCCGGTACCTGGAACCCGACCTATATCCGCATTCCCCGCACACTCCGGTTCCCCTGTCTTGTGGAACCCGTGTCTGGATGCCTGCCGACTGTTGGAGTCTTCCTGGGTCGGGATTTGGAGGACCTCTCTGGCCGCTCACCCACCCCAAATGGGGCCGACATCCTCGGCCGGGTAGGTTGAATCCTGGATAGGGGATAAGTAGAATGAAACGAGTTGAAGGTTATGCCGCACCATGAGAGCATAAGCCTCGCACCTGGAACCCGTAAGGCCCTGGAGGATATCCAGGCTTTGCGGGAACGCTTGGGTCATACTTCGTTGGGCCTCTATCACTGTCTGGCTGTCCTCCTCGACCACTTCCCTGCCATGGTGGCCGAACTGGTCGGCGACCTCGCTGTAAAAGACCGCTTGAAGGATATTCAAGAACGTCTCCGAAGGGGGGACATCGGAGCCCCCGTGAATCCGGAGGAACTGATTCAGGAAGTCTGTCAATGGGCCGCTGCTCAGGGAAAGCGAAAGGCTTCGGAACGGGACTTGGCCGCTATCGTTCTTCAAAAAGCCGGTTGGACCTCGGTAACGCCCGTGACGTCCGCAGGACCGGGTTCGACAGGGCCATCCAAGGCACCCCGTCCGACTCCGATGCTAAACACCTTTGCTCGGGACCTCTGCCGGGAGGCCCGGGAGGGTCGGTTGCCCCCCGTCGTCGGTCGGGAGGCCGTTCTCCAGGCCGTCGTCGGTACGCTCTGTCGCCGGATCAAGCGTAACGTGGCCCTGGTCGGACCGGCCGGAGTCGGCAAGACGGCCATCGTCGAAGGCCTGGCTCAGCGAATCGTTCGGGGTGAAGTTCCCCCGGTCTTACGGGATGCCCGGGTCATGGCCCTTTCGTTGACGGGCCTTATGTCGGGTGTTAATTACGGGGAATTCTTCCAGCGGGTCGAAGGCCTCCTGAAGGAAGCGGCTCAAGAGGGCATCATCTTGTTCATCGACGAAGCCCATGTCCTTATGGAAGTGGGGATTCTGGCGAATCTCCTGAAGGGCCCGCTGTCTCGGGGTCAGATGGCTTGCATCATTGCCACGACCGAAGACGAATACCGCCGTTTCATTCAGAAAGACCGGGCCTTGGACCGCCGTTTCCAGCCCATTCGGGTGGACGAACCCGGCGAGGCGGAGCTCCGCCTTATCCTGGAGGCGCATGCGCGAGACATGGCGACCCAAAGGGGCCTTTCGGTTCCCTCGGCTGTCCTGGACGTTATCGTGGACCTCTCCAGGCGCCTCCTCCGTCACCGGTACTTTCCGGACAAGGCCCTGGATGTATTGGATCAGAGTGTAGCGGCCGCTCTCCTGGAGGGCCGGTCGGAACTGGACCCGGCGACCGTTCGACGCACGGTCACTCAAATGGCGGGCCTTCCGCCGGATTGGGAGGCGCGCTTGCAGTCTTTAGAAGCCGAACTCCTTCGGCAGACGCTGATCCCGGAGGACGATATTCGGGTCCTGACTTCGCGCCTGGCCGGGACCATGCGGGGCCTGGACGTGCGGCCCCATCGCCCCAACGGGGTCATCCTGGTCCTGAGTCCGGAAGGCGATGACGGTGGTCTGGCCTATGGGCTGGCCGTGAATCTCTTCGGGGCTTCGGACCGCCTCATCGAGGTGGACCTCAGTTTGTACTTAGAGGAGCATCAGATCAGTCAATTGCTGGGCTCCCCGCCGGGCTATGTGGGCTATGAACAGGAATTGCCGCTTCATCGCCTCCTTTATGCGCCGACGGCCGTCCTTCTCATGAAGCACGTGGACCGTTGTCATCCCGTCATCCGGTCTGTGTTGGCCCAGGCTCTGCAGGATGGATACTTCACCGATGCTCAGGGTCGCCGTCTTTTCATCGGGGATGCCGTCGTGGTCCTAACGGCCCAGCTGTCGCAGCGACGTTCATATCCTGTGGGCTTCCAGAGGTCCGAGGACGCCGCCTCCATGAGGGCGACGGAGCGCCTCCGGGAGGTGCTGGAACCGCCCTTGGTGGACCAAGTAGACCAGGTCATCGTCTTGGAACCGCCTTCCCGGGAACGGGTCCGTCAGTGGCTGGAAGCCACGGTCTTACAGACGGTGGCCCGACAATACGGGGCTCAGGAGATCGAACTGAAGTGGTCTCCCGGCGTGGTCGACTGGTTGGCGAACCGGGTCGGCGAGGTTGGCTGGCGCGTATCGGACTGGGAACGCCGGATCGAGGACATTCTAAGCCACCTGTGGAAGGCCTGGCCTGGTGACTCCGGGGACCGGAGCCGGGGCCCGATACGCATCCGGATTGAGCTGGAAGGCGATCGCATCGTCGCCCGGCCCGAGAGGGCGGACCCCCGAGTTTCACCCGCTAAGGAGTAGGCGTCACCTGGGTGCTACCTTTGTAACAAGGAGGCATGCCATGGAGTTCACGAACCTGATGTTGATTTACACGGAGCCTTTGTATTGGGAGCCGCGTCCCTTGTTCCATGCTGAAAAACTGCGAGACTTCCTGTCTACTTTGCTGGACCCTCAGAAACCTGGGTTTGCATTTCTGGGTATTCCTGAAGGGCGAAGACGCACGTGCAATTGGCTGTCTGGTCAAGAAGCTTTAAATTGGGTTGAGCAAACTTATCAAGATGTATGGCTTAAAGGTGGGCAAATGTTAAGGCAATACGGTGAAGCGGTTAGTGAACTATTATTTGACACATTGTTTACAGAACACAAAGCCGAAGTTTTCATAAATAGTGAGCGATTTCTGGCATGCATAGAGCAAACTTTGGGGCCGGTTAGAAAGGAAGAGTTGAGGAAGGCGTTGAAGGACGAGGGCAAAGAGTTTTTCCTCGGCCTCTCCATCGATTGGTCTTATTTGAAAAGTATCATCTGGACACCTCTACTGCGCATCTCTAACTTCTGGCCATCCAGCCGGCGTATCGCACCTGAACCGCCCGGGCAATATCTATCCCCTATGCCGCTGAACCCTGAAAAAGCGGCGGATATCCTTGAGAATTTTTTCTGGAAAGAAGTGGAAACTTACTTTAGAATGCTGCGCTTTTACTTTGATCTGGGATCAGCGGCAATATGGGTTGGGGACCGAAAGGCAGAACCGCCTGTCTTTTACTACGCGGAACCGACCCGGTTGCCGGAAAGTCCTGAGGAGTTCTTGACATCCCCTGATTACCTTTTGGCTTTAGAACCACTGTGCAAAGTTACCTTAGGTACGGATGACCCCACAAGCGCCGATGTGGCGGGAGCGTTCTTAGAAAACAACTTACTGACCCTTCGCCGAGAGATTGTAGGAGAAAATACGCTATGTGCCTTTTATCTTCTTATCCCTTGGTGGCATGGGCTGAGAGAAGATTGGGTTGAAGAAGTGGAGCGAGAGGCAGCCTTTGTCGCCGATAGGTGGTCCTTCGTGGAATTTTCAGCAGGCTACAAGGCTTATGACATCCTCATCGATTTGGCAAAGCCGGCAAAATCAATGGCCCTATGGGGCGGCACGCTGGACACCGCGGTGAAATTGGTTTCTCAGTTGCACAACATGATAGCCTATGAGCCAATGGGCGGTTCGCGCAGGCAGGAAGTCTTTACCCTTACGGCTCGTTTGAGAGGGATTTTGGGTCGGTTGAAAGGAGAAATGCTTCGAGTCACCGATGATGTGATGATAGCGAATAGAACATTCAAGACGGGATTAGAAAGCGGAATTCATTTTGCCAAACAGACTTTTACATCCAGACCCCTACCGAAAGTTCGTCACCTGTTGGATGCCCTACCAGAGTTCTTCCCTTATCGATACAGTGAGCACTTAACTCAAAAAGAGACAGAAAGAGCCAAGCAATTGAGGGAAACTTATGATGCTATTGAAACCTCCATACACGAGTTAATAAGCCAGCAAGAGCGGGAGGAGAAGGAGCGGGAGGAACGATTTCGGGAAGAACAACGGGAGCGAGAGGAGCGGCGCCAACGAACGCTGAATTATGGGCTGGCGGCCTTAGCGGCGATCACGGCTTTTCCGATCCTCATCGGTCAGATGGATTGGACCGAACTCCAGCAAGTCATCTCGCGCTGGCCCAAACTTTTCGCCTGGTTAGGGGCTTTTCTGGAAAGCATACATCCTTATCTTGTGCTCATCGCCGTTGTTGCGGCAGGGGCAGTCATTGTCTTCCTTCTTGGAATGTTGCTTTATACCGCATTACGGGTTCGTCCTGAGGGGAGAGACACCCTGGTGGAAACCGATACCTTGTTAGAAACAGGCTCAAAAATTATTAAAGTATGGCAATTAGTTAATAGGCTTCTCCCAATTGCTCATGAATTAAGCGAGCGGGCCTTTATCTCGCGTCGTGTTCCAGGGACTCCGGAACCAGAGGAGGTTCAAAGACTGCGCAAGCAGATAGACGACGGGGACCGGACGGCGTGTCAGCATCTGGTAGAAGTCTGGGAGTGGGTCGGGCAGATAGACCGACTATTGGAGGCGCCGCCCGAGGACGAATTGGAACGTCTGAAACTTCGTGTACACCGGTTCATCATTCTGACCGAACTCCTCGACAATCGCCCAACGGACTTCCCGTTCCCTGTGGCGCTGTGCCTATTCCGCTATAAAAGCACGGATTTCGTTCCGTCCACAGTCGTTTCCGACTTTGAATTCGAACAGGTCCTGAACGGCTACGGTTTTGACGATGATGAGGTTAAAGCAATAGACCAATGGGCGGAACAACCCCTGAGGGTCATTGAGGGTTATGCGGGTCACGAACTGGCTCAACAAGGAAAGCGAGTGAAGGATCTGCCGGCGGGAGAATTTGTGAGGGTAATGCGGGAGGTTATCGGAGTCTCCGCTCTGCACGAGCGGGAGATCGAACCGCCATCCAAAAGCGTCTAACCGTCCGATTCGGGATTAGGGTGTGCGAATACTGCTAATTCGGCCGGGTGGATCCTTACGGGCAGAAGTGTAGAAGGAATAAGGGTTACCTGGCATGCGACAATAGGGTGCGGAAAGCAGTAAGACATAAGGGCAGTACGGTAATACGGCAGTAGGGCGGGAAGGCGGTCGACCACGACGCATGCTCCGTGGCTGCTTTCCCCGTCCCTCGGCTCTTTGAATTTTGCAGAGCCCGGAAACGACTGGGTGACTCGGAGGCCGGAAGGAACTTTGGGATAGGGGTACTGGGGGATGGAGGCATTGTGGCGACATCGGATCTTGTTTTTGAGTGAGCCCGTCACGGCGGAAGTCGCCAACCGGCTGATTGCCGGGTTACTCCTCCTGGATGCGGACGATCATAAGACTCCCATCGACCTATACATCAATTCGCCGGGCGGGAGCGTGCCAGACGGCCTGGCCATTATCGACGCCATGCAGTGCATTCAGGCGCCGGTGAGTACCATCTGTATCGGGCGGGCGGCTTCGGTGGCGGCGTGGATTCTGGCGGCAGGCACGAGGGGCAGACGCTTTGCCACGCCGAATGCGGAAGTGATGATCCATCAGGTGGCGGCCGGCTTTGCGGGTCCGGTCAGTGACATGCGTATCTACACGGAGTGGGTCCTCCGCCTTCAGGAGCGACTCGTGGAGATGCTGTCCCGGTGGACGGGACAGCCGCCCGAGCGCATCGCCAAAGACATGGAGCGGGAATTTTTTATGACGGCCGAGGAGGCCCGGGACTACGGGATCGTGGACGCCCTCTTGGAACCTTACGAGAAGGAATGGAAGGCAACTCCGTAGGGAGGTACGCCGCATGAGGGGTGAGCCTTACGTGCACCTGTGGCGGAGGGGAGATAAGTGGGTGGGGGTTTGTGCGATCCGGATGGCCGCCTGTCCGGTGGAGCGGGCCAACGCCTCGGTAGAGGAGATAGCCGCTCGACACCTACGCCGGCAGGTAGACTGGATCAACGCCCTATTCTGCCCCTCACGGCCCCGGGTGTATGCCCTGCGGTATTTCAGTCGTCCGCATCCGACCTCATTTGCGGCAGGTGAAATCACCGTAGCGCTCTTGGCCAAGGTAGAAGGAGACCGCGAATCGGCCTGCCGGGAGCAGGCTCAGGCATTATGTCACGAACTGGGGGCCTTGCTGGGCGGGATGTTTCCCGATTACATCTGGCGTACGGTCACGGAACGGGAGGAGTTCGAACGCCTGTGGACACCCTTTGAATGGGACGGGGTCTATATCGCCGAGATCCGGCGCCGGGAAGATCGGGTCTCTCTGGCAACGGTCCGACCCCGGCCGATGCTGGGCCGAGGCCGGGCACTCCCGGAATCCTCGGGACGGTCGGAGGAGACGGTCTATTTCGTACACTCTTTCATCCCACCGGCGACTACAATGGCGCGGCTTTTACGGACGATGCTTCTCCAGCGGGCCCCGGTTCTGCTCCAGGTGGGTCTGGCCCCGGTTTGGCTCGACCCTGGGGAGGAGCAGGCGTTGGTCGCCGAGATCGCCCGTGCGGAACGGTACGCCCACGGGCAGGAGCTTCTGCCGGGAACCCCGGTGGCGGCCTCGACCGTCTTGTTACAACGGGCTCAGGCCGTCTGTGAAGGCCTATTGAGACAATTCCTCCGTCTGCAGGATGCACCCTTTCTCATGCATATCTTGCTGGCCAGTCCGGAGCCTTTGCCGCCCACTCTGTTGGAAGCCGTCGGCGTCGAAGTCACGGCGCCGGTCGGGGGATCGGGTCCCCTCTCGGTCCTGCAGATGGGCGGCTACGACGTGGCCGTCCCGTCGAATCCCGAAGACCATCGGACGGCGCTCTCTAACCTGCGGGAGATCGAGTTTACCCCCTGGGGCGACAGCCTGGCTCCCCCGACCCTACGTCGGGCCCGCTGGCTCGTGGACGCGCAGGAGGCGGCCGGTGCCTTTCGGTTTCCCCTCGCTACCGCCGAGGGTCTTCCGGGACTGGAAGTCTGGAACGTCCCCATGCGGCCGGTCCCCCATGAGGCCGTCATCCGATGGCAACAGACGCCCCCGGCAGAACGCATCCTGATCGGTGAGAACTCCTATCTCGGCTTCGTCGAGTCGGTATTCTTGACCGAATGGGACCGGAAGCAACACGTCTATATCGTGGGCCAGACGGGTACCGGCAAGACTACCCTCCTCAAGACGATGATCGTCGCCGACATGGAGGCAGGGCGGGGCTTGGCCGTAATCGACCCCCACGGCGACTTGTTTCATGAGTTGCTCACCCGTATCCCGCCCCATCGGGCGGACGACGTGATCGTCCTGGATCCGACGGATATGGAGTATCCCATCGGGCTGAACATCCTGGAATATCGGGACCCCTACCACCGCTACTTTGTGGTCCGGGAGATGCGGGCCATCATGGAGCGACTCCTGGAGGACCAGTATGGAGCCGCAGTCGGCGAATATGCCGGCCCGGTCTTTTTCCAGCACCTTCAGAAAAGTCTGCTCCTGGTGATGTCCCGTCCGGACGATCCCGGTACGCTCCTGGAATTTTACGAGATCTATCAGACTGAAGATTTTTGGAAGAAATGGACCCCCTTGGAGCACGCAGACCCTCTATTGGAACGGTGGTTAGAATTTTTGAAAGGCTTCGACCCCACCGAGCGATACAGTGAGGGACTCTCGTGGGGTGAGTGGATATCCTCTAAATTTGAGGACTTTCTGTTGGACCCGAAACTCCGCCGGATCTTCGGACAAAAGCGATCCACCATCGACCTGGGTCGTATCATGGACGAAGGCAAAATCCTCCTGGTGAACCTGGCCAAGGGGGAGTTGGCAGAAGCCAATGCCCGCTTCCTGGGCATGGTCCTGATGGCAAAAATCCTGGCCACAGCCATAGAGCGGGTGACCTTACCCCCGGAGCGACGGCGTACTTTTTACCTTTACGTGGACGAGTTCCAAGCCTTGGCCACCAAGAGTTTCATCCTCCTTCTCTCCGAAGCCCGCAAGTTTGGACTCAGCCTGGTCCTGGCCAATCAATTCCTGTCCCAGGTCCAGGAACCGATTGTCCGATCCATCTTTGGGAATGTGGGGACAATCATCAGCTTTCGGGTAAGTCAGGCGGATGCCCAGATGCTGGAGCCTTATTTTGCACCCTCCTTTGACGCCCTGGCCCTAACCGGTTTGCCCAACTGGCACGCCTGCGCCCGATTGACCGTGCGGGGGCAGAGCGTAACGCCCTTTATGTTCCGGACGATCCTGCTTCCGGAGCCGGCCGACCCGTCCATCGCCGATCGGGTTCGCCAGCAGTCCCGTCAACGGTATGGACGTCACTGGACAGAAGTAGAAGAGGAGATCCGACGAAGTCTGACCTTCCCTGAGTCCCCGGACGACGATGCCGAAGGAAAGGAGTGAAGCGATCGGTATCCGGCCTTCGGTCCTCGGCCCCCGGTTTGCCGACGCCGAGGGCCGAAGACCGAACACCGAGTCTGGAGACCCGGTACCGGGTCCCCGCCGTTACGCCCAACCGCCTTCCTGCCCTACTGCCTGATTGCCTTAAGGAGGTGCACCATGATTCAATTCGAGACCGACGCCCAACGGGCTTGTTACGAAAAAGTCCGTCAGTGGCTGACCGAAGCCTTTGGCCCCACGGTTCGGGCCCGGGAGAATGCCCCGGTATTCGACGTAGCGGTCAACCTGGCACTCGGCGGGTCGGCCTTGGCCCACGTGAGTGTCCAGCCATGGAGGGAGGACGATGCCACGGTGGTCGTCCGGGCTTACGTCGTCACGGACGTGGAAATCACGCCGGAGTTGATGCACTTCCTGCTTCGAGAGAACAACATCATGCGTTATGGGGCTTTCGGACTGGACAAAGATGACGATATCTTTTTCGAACACTCCATTGTCGGTTCGACATTGGATAAGGAGGAACTGATGGCCTCGGTGATGGCCGTCCTGCAGACGGCCGACAAGTACGACGACCAGATCCGCCAACGGTGGGGCGGCCGGCGGGCCCTGGACCGCATTAAGGAAGATTGATAGGCGGTCCCGGATTACGACCTTTCAAGTGAACCGGCCTCTTGTGGAGGGAGGACCCTCCATGGGGACGATTTACATCGGCAGGCGGGGATGGTTCTCTACTGCCCAGCGGGTCGGGCGAGTGGATGAGAGGGGGATCGTGTGGGCTGGGTCCGGTGGCTTTTTTGAGGCCGAGCGCCGCATCGGTCGGGTCGACGAAGAGGGGATCGTCTACCGGGGAACGGGGGGCCTTTTCGGGCAAGACAAGCGTGTCGGCCGCGTGGACGAGGAAGGCATCGTCTATCGGGGCAAGGGCGGTCTCTTCGGGACGGAGCACCGCATCGGTCGGGTGGACCCCGATGGGACCGTCTACCTCGGCCGAGGTGGCTTATGGGGGTCGGAGCGGGTCGTCGGGTTTGTTGAACCCCCGAACGTCTTGGCCAGTGGCGCTGCGCTACTCTTGCTATTCCTGTAGGACGCCCCTTCGCC
>Ga0079995_1045060_pt1 | contig 13898 bp, 11 predicted proteins | sample FaiFalFF_MnMetaG_2_FD_69198 | JGI IMG/M metagenome (GOLD analysis project Ga0079995, IMG submission 69198) | Freshwater microbial communities from Yellowstone National Park, Wyoming, USA - Fairy Falls C (FF_Mn_C) (SPADES assembly) (version 4) | ecosystem: Environmental > Aquatic > Freshwater >...
TGAGGGCGGTGACGGTGTCGGTGAAGCGCACGATGATCGTCTGGGGGTCTGGGGTGGCCAGGAGCTGTTTGGCTTTGCCTTGGTAGAGGAGCTGGTTCATGGCATTTTATGGTAGCAGAGGGAGGGGGGGTCGTCAAGCGCGCGCGAGCTCCGTGAGGATCTGGCGGTGGAGCGGGATGTTTAAGAAACTAGCGCGCAAATGGTCGTCGGTGAATTTATCAGCAAGCTGTTGCAATTTGGTATACGCTTGGTGCAAGAAGCCTCGAGCTTCGTCAAGGCGGTTCAAGCTTTTTAGGATAAGAAAGTGCCTCCAAAGAGCCAAGATAGAGATTCGCACATGAAGCTTTTGCTCTCTGAGCAACTCTAGGCTCTTTTGTGAAGCTTGTAAAGCCTCATAGAATCGCTCTTCTCTTAAGTGAACCTCCCCTAGAGCACTCCAGCATTCAGCAGCTAGCTCCACCATATCAAGCTCTTGGATAAGCTCCAGAGCTTGATGTAAATTCCTTGAAGCCTCTTCTAACCTTCCCAAGGCAATACATGTTTCTGCATACTCGACACAACAGAGCGCTTTATTGACTGGATCTTCAAGCTTCTGATAGCTCTCCAAAGCCTCCTGAAAGCAAGCACAGGCTTGTTCATACTCGCCAGCATCTCGATAGGCACATCCCTTACGCCATAGGGCTTTTGCTTGAGATACCGGGCTATGAAGCTCGGTAAAGATCTTCTGAGCTTGATCTAAATAATCCAAAGCTTTCTGCGGCACTCCCGAGAGTCGAAAGATCTCGCCTAAATTTAGTAAAGCCATCCCCATACCGAAGCGGTCCCCGATCTGCTGAGCAATTGCTCGTGATTGCTCAAAAAAATCACCCGCTCTTTGGTAATCCCCCATCAATCCATAGATGATTGCGATGTTGTTCAGGAGCTTATTCTCCTCCCCAAGATCGCCAATTTTTCTTATCAATTCTAATCCTTGCAGTTGAGAATCAATCCCCGAGAGATCTCCTAGAGCGATGCGAGTGCACCCTATAGTGTCTAAGAGGGCTGCTTGCAGGTGTTTATCATCCACTTTTTGAAAGATCATGTAAGCGAGCTCAAAGCATCTTAAGGCACGCCTATATCGGCCAAGATAGAAATATGCTATCCCAATTTCATGAAGACTCTCTCCCAGCCCTTTGCTATAGTTCGCCTTTTTATAGAGAGAGTATGCCTTACGAGCAGCTTTTAATTCCTCGAGGTGCTCCCCTTGGTGTGCCTTATAGAGAGCCGTAAGCATATAGGCCTTAGCTTCCAGGTTTGGGTTCTGCGCAGTGGAGGCCATCTCAAACAATAAGCGAAGGCTGTGCTCAAGTTCTGAGACCTGTCCTACCTTCAACCCCAGCTCAATTTTTTTCTCGATGAGTTTAAATTCTTTCTCTACTCGCTCGTGAACTGACAATCGCTCTTTGACTGTCTGTAGGATTTTAAGGCCCTGCTCCACAAGCTGCAGGCCCTCCTCAATCTGATAGCGCCTATGACATTCCTCTACCCCGCGCATCACCCACTCCAGCGCTCGCAAGGGCTGCCCACCCCGCTCATAATGCTGCGCGACCTGCCCCGCCAGCCCCGCGGCTGGCGGGTCTGAATAGACGTGCTCGATCGCCTGCGCAATCCGCCGATGGAGCCAAATCCGCCGCGGCTCCTCAAGCTGCTCGTACACGACCTCACGGAACTTGTCGTGCGCACACTCATAGCGCCCCCCACGCTCGCTCACGAGCCCCTGCGAGATCAACTCCCCTAGATGCGCCAAGAGCTCCTCTGAGGTGCCCTCCCACGCCGCTTCGATCACCGCCAGCTCAAGCTGCCCCGCACATGCCAAAAGCTGGAAGACCCGCTGCGCCGCCGCGCTCACCCGCTGCACCCGCCGCCGCAGCCAGACTTCCGCGCCAGGCACTCGCTCCACCCTCACCTCTCTCAGAGACCATCGCCCTCCCTGGGGAGTGAAGGCCCCGTTCTCAAAGAGCGCCTGCAACACCGCGGTCGCCAAGAGCGGATTCCCCATGCTCTCCCGATAGAGCCTCCCGCCAAAATCCCTCGGCACCTCCAGATCGTCAGCAAGCTTCTCAAGAAGCTCCTGCAGCTCCTGCTCGCTCAGGCGCCCCAGAGGGATCTCCTCCAGCCGCCCGCGCCGCGCCGCTTGATGGCACACCCGATCGAGCTTGCCCCCAAGCTCCTCCGCCCGCGCCGCCCCCACCAGCAAGACCCCTACCTCCTTCTCCAAAAGATAGCAGAGAAAATCAAGGGAGTGGCTGTCCGCCCACTGCAAGTCATCGAGCATCACGATCAGGGGGGCACGAGCCGCTACCGCCCCAATCACCGCGGCGAGCGCCTCAAAGAGCCGATACCGACGAAACTCCCCAGGAAGCTCCATCCCGGAGAACTCACACAAAGAGCGCAGCTCCGGAAGAACCTCGGCAAGCTCCGCCAGCCACAAGGGGGGAATGTCTAGGAGATCCGCTCTGCTCAGCTGAGCCCCACGGAGCGCCTCCCGCCAGGGCTGCCAGGGCAGAGGGCTCTCCAATTCGTAGCAGCGCCCATAGAGGGTCTGCACGCCTTGGGTATGCGCCCAGCGCAGAAATTCCTCGCCCAGGCGCGTCTTGCCCACCCCCGCCTCCCCAGAGAGCATCACGAAAAAAGGGGCAGCGCGCGCCCGCTCCAACGCCAAGAAAAGTCGCTCCCATTCGCGAGTGCGCCCTACAAACGGCGGCCGCCTCATCCCCCCAGGGAGGCTGGGCGGCGCCGCCCTCGGATAGACGCGCTCAAGAAAAGCAACCCTCTCGGACTGGATCTGTCTATATAGCTGCTCCGTCTGGGAGGAGGGCCGCTCCCCAAGCTCGCGCTCCAGCACCGCACGACAGCGCTCATACGCCCCCAAAGCCCGCGCCCGCTCCCCCGCACAGAACGCATAGACCATCAGCTGGCGATAGAGCGTCTCCTGCAGAGGGGCTTCGCCGATGGCTCGCTCCAGATACCCCAACGCTCTTGCGTACTGCCCCCGCCGCGCCAGAGAGTCCGCAAGCAGACTCAAGACCTCCACGAAGCGCTCCCGATAGCGCTCGCGCCTCTGCAAGGCCCACTCCTCATAGCGATCTTCCGCAAGATACTCCCCGCGATAGAGGGCCACTGCCTCCTGCAGCCTTCGGATGGCTTCGTCGTAGTTCTCTTGGCGGTAGGCGCGCCGCCCAAGCTCCTCCAGATGGGAGAACTCCTCAGCGTCTATCCAACAGTCGCTCTCGGCGCTCAGGGCATAGCCCCCGCGCCGCGTGAGAATAAAAGAGGGCCCGAGGATCTTCCTCAGCTCGGCCACGCGCCCCCTCAGATTCGACGCGGCGCTGCGCAGATTCTCGCAGCCTGGCCACAGATACTCGATCAGCTCATCAGCCAAGAAGAGTCGCCCGCGCTCGCCCGCTAAGATCTTCAGGAGCGCGAGGGTCTTGGCGTTCCTCCACGAGAGGAGCTCCCCGTCACGATAGGCCGCAAAGCGCCCAAAGAAATATATTTTTACCCCATATGGGCTCGAAATTCTACCTCACCCTGGCCCTCCCCGCAAGCGGACCTCACCCTGGCCCTCTACCTCACCCGTTCCCTCTCCGCAAGCGGAGAGGGTTAGGGTGAGGTGGCGCAAACCGAGGAGTTTGCACCCAGTTTGCACGGAGCTGCTACACTCCCGCCGTCGAACAGAAACTCACACCCTCACCCCCGTCCCCTCTCCCCTGCGAGGGAGAGGGGAGAGAAAGGGTGAGGGGCCAAAAAAGGAGGCGATCCAAATGTTCGACAGAGCAAAGATCGTGCGGACGGTCGTGGCGGTGTTGGCCCTTGGGGTTGTGGGGACGGTCCTGGTGGGGACGGCGCAACAGCCGACAAACCCCGCGGATATCGCAAGCGCGCTGGTGGCGTACTACAAGATCGGCAATCGCCCGACAAGCATCACCGTGGCGGAGCTGGAGCAGCGCATCGCGTACTTCCCGGACTTCGGGGAGGGCACGATCGAAGCCATGAAGAAGGCTGCGCCCATCGAGACCGTGAGCAAACTCGTGAGCCTCAAGAACAGAAAAGGGCGGAACTTGCTGTCGCAGAAGCAGATCATTCTGCTCTTGACGTTCTATAACCTCAAGCCGTAGGCCGGGCCGAATCACGGAAAGCACGGAGACGAGCCACGGAAAGCACGGAATGAAGATCCCCTTCCGTGTCATCCGTGGCTCTTCCGTGCCTTCCGTGATTCAAACTTCTCTTATAAACCGCACCTTCCCGTCGGGGCTCTTCTCGGCGTAATACGCCTCGATCGTGATGGGCAGCCCCAGACGGCGCAGCGCCTGCACGATCTCCCGTAAATCTTCGCGCTGGCGCTCCTTCAGAGACCTCACCCCAAACTTCTGCAAAAACGGCGGGACGAAGCGCTCCTCACTGTACCAGGCGCAGTCCTCGTGCGCGATCGCGATCACCCTCTTTAAGTTGTGACGCTCGACTAAGAACTTCACCCAGCGCTGCCCCACCCACGCGAACTTGGGAAGATACTCGGTCAGCAGCAGAAACTGCGGCCCGCCGGGCACCGCTAACAGATCATACGCTCCCGGCCCAAGCCCAAGCTGCTTCTCTAAAAACTCTTGGGTGTAGGGCAAGAACGCATTGCTGCTGCAGGCGATCACCAGCACGGCGCTTGGGCGCTCGACGAACGGCGCCTGCGAGGTGTAGAGAATCTCAGACATAGGGTCCTCCCCCCTCACCCCTCTGCTCCCCTCTCTTACCTCACCCGTTCCCTCTCCGTTTACGGAGAGGGCTAGGGAGAGGTGAGGGGATGGGGGTGAGGGTGAGTTAGGTCCCCTTCGGGGGCTCTTTCGTCTCCTCGGACTTAATCCCGATCTTGCCCAACAACCCGCTGATGTCCAGCCCCAACGCCTGAGCCGTCTGGATCATCTGGAAGATCGTAGTAGGGACGGCGCTGGCCAGCCGACTGAGCGTGTTGGCCCCATTGGGGGAGCCGCTGTCGAGCATCACGAGTTTATCAATGTTGCCCAACGGCGCGGCGACCGCCCCGGCCACCGGCGCAAAGGCTTGAATCACCTCGGGCAGCCTCTCTAAGATGAGCATCGTCTTGGCGGACTCATCTAACTTGGCGAACGCCTCCGCCTTCTTGAGGGCGCCCTCGGCCTCCGCCAGGAGCTTCGCCCTGACGCCCTCGGCCTCGGCCAAGAGCTTGGCCTTGATCCCCTCCGCCTCCGCCAGGAGCTTCGCCTTCGTCCCCTCGGCCTCCGCCAAGAGCTTCGCTCGCATAGCATCAGCCTCGCCGATGCCCTCTAACGCTAATCTCTGCTTCTCCGCGTCGGCAATGACGATGATCGCCGTCTTGCGCCCTTCGGCCTCGAGGATCTCTTTCTGTTTGGTCGCTTCGGCTTGGAGGATGATCTGTTGGCGCTGGGCCTCGGCGGGCTTGATCACCTCAGCTAAGAGTTGCCGCTCGCGCCGGATGGCCTCGGCCTCCGCCACCTCGATCTGCTTCTTGGTGCGAATGAGCTCGACTTGGACTTCTTGCTCGACGACCTGCTGGCGGGCGATGGCCTCCGCGAGCGGGCCGGCTTGGCGGGCTTTAGCTTGCTGGGCTTGGACCTCGGCCTCAAACTGAGCCTTCTTGACGTCGCGCTCCTTCTCCGCCTGAGCGATGAGCGCTAAGTTCTCGTTCTCGCGCTCCTTGGCCTCGCGCAGCGCCGTGCTCGATCTGATGATCGCCTCGCGCTCAGCTTCGGCTTCACCGATGCGGGCGTCGCGCTTGACTTCGGCCGTGCGCCTCTTGCCCAGGGCTTCGATATACCCTTCAGAATCCCAAATCTTCTGGATCGTTAAGACGTCCACCCCAAGCCCGATCTTGGCCAAGTCCGCCGCGGCCTCCGCGAGCACCTCCTGATTGAACTTGGCGCGATCGCGCACGATCTCCTCGACCGTCAGCCGCCCGATGATCGAGCGCAGATGGCCCTCGAGATTTTTATACGCGATCTGCTTGATATCTTCTAAGCTGCGCCCAAGAAATCTCTCGGCAGCGGCGATCAGCGACTCTTGGTCGTTGCGGATCTTGACGTTGGCTACGGCTTGGGCACTGACCAAGACCCCGTCTTTATTGGGCATATCACGGACTTCCAGATCAATGGGGAAGATCGTCAAATCGAGATACGTGACGTTCTCGACGACCGGCCACTTGAGGGCCGCGCCCCCGGTCACCAACCGAAACCCCACCACCCGGCCATCGGGCAGACGATGCTTGCGCCCATAGAAGACCGCGACCTTGTTGGGAGGGACTTTAATATAGTTCCGAACGGCGGTCATCACCACGACCAAGACGATCAACGCGACCAGCACCAGCAAGACCGGCAACGTCGTCAACCCGAACATACCGCCTCCTTTACACCGCTTCCACAATCACCACGTCCCCGTGGACTTCGACGATTCGCACGATAGCCCCCTCAGGGATCGCCTGGCGATTGGCCGAGCGCGCCAAGCGCCGCGCCAGCTGCGCCTTGACGGTGCAGCTCACCTCCCCAAGCCCATCAGGGGGAATAGCCACAGTCACCCGCCCGGTCAGCCCGATCAGATCCCGATCTTCTATGAGCGAGCTCGCCTCCTGGGAGCGCACAAGATGCATGGCCAACACATAGATCCCGCTCATGGCCACCCCAGCGAGCACGCCCCACAGCGAGCTGAGCATGGCCGAGAGATTATAATATCGGGCGATCGCCCCCACCGTCCCAAACGCCGTCAGAAAGACTGCAATAGACCGCAAGCTCAGAAAGTGGGGCCCGCCCCCTTCCACCTCGGGAGCGACCTCGATATCGTCCCCAAAGATCCCAAAGACCGCCGAGATCACCAGCAGCACCAGCCCGATCACGGCTACGAGAATAAAGACGATCATCGCCCACTCCCTTGGTAATTCTATCGGCCCGACAGAGAAGATACAAATCCCCATAAAAGAGAGGGCCGGGGTGATGCTGGGGGAGCATCACCCCGTCTGGCGTAGGAGGGAGGGGGGCGACCCCTTGAGAGCCGCTGGGGAAAAATCCCCGTTCCTGGAGGCAAGGAGACGGGGCAAAACCCTGGCGGCCGATGCGCTAGGCGCATACTAGGGGTCGCCTCGTCCAAAGAAGGAGGTGTCCTTAGCCCACCAGCTAGCTCTATTATACTATACTTGGGAGGCCTTTGGAAAGTTTCAACCTTCGTCCCCGAACCGATAGTTTGGGGCCTCTTTAGTGATCTGGACGTCGTGGGGATGGCTCTCGATGAGCGACGCTCGCGTGATCTGGATGAACTCCGCTGTCCTCTGGAGCGTCGGGATATCCGGGGCGCCACAATACCCCATAGCGACCTTGACGCCCCCAACTAATTGATAGAGCACATCAGCGACCTTGCCGCGATAGCGCACCCGGCCCTCGATCCCCTCCGCGATCGGCTCCTTGGACTCATCCCAAAAGTACCGCCGATCCCCCGTGGGGGCGGCCTTCAGCGCCCCTACTGATCCCATCCCTCGATACGTCTTATATGTCTCGCCCTTGAGCGTAAAGACCTCCCCGGGGGCCTCCTCAGTGCCCGCCAATAGCCCCCCGATCATCACCGCGGAAGCTCCTGCGGCCAACGCCTTGGCGATATCCCCTGAGTAGCGAATCCCCCCATCGGAGATGATGGGGATCTGATACTTCTGGGCGACCTTGGCGCACTCGAGCACCGCCGACAGCTGCGGCACCCCCACCCCGCTGATCACGCGCGTGGTGCAGATCGAACCCCCGCCGATGCCCACCTTGACGGCGTCGGCCCCGGCGTCTATGAGGGCTTTGGTCCCCTCCGCGGTCGCCACGTTGCCCGCGATCACGTCAATAGAGAATCTCTTCTTCAATGCTCGAACTTTCTCGATGACCCGCGAGCTGTGGCCGTGCGCGGTGTCCACCACCAAGACGTCCACCCCGGCTTCAATGAGCAGCTCCTCGCGCTCCATGTCGAGCGAGACCCCTACGGCCGCACCGCACAGCAGCCGCCCATGACTATCTTTACACGCGTTGGGGAACTGCTCCGCTTTCTTAATGTCTTTCATGGTGATGAGGCCGCACAGGCGGAACTTCTCGTCCACCAACGGGAGCTTCTCGATGCGATGCTCTTGTAAGATTCTCTTGGCTTCTGTGAGGGAGACCGTGGGTGGTGCGGTGACAAGCCTCTCTCTGGGGGTCATGCGCCGCGCGATGGGCTCGTCAAGGTCCTCGCGCACCTGCAGATCCCTGAGGGTGATCAGCCCCTCTAAGACCCCAGTCTTGCGGTCTACAATGGGAATCCCAGAGATATTGTGTTCGGCCATCAGGCGCAGGGCGCGCGCGATGGGTTCCTCCTTGGTGAGCGTCCAGGGGTCACGGATCACCCCGGCTTCGTAGCGCTTCACCTTGCGGACTTCCTCGGCTTGTTGTTCGGGGGTGAGATTGCGGTGGATGATCCCCAAGCCCCCCTCCTTGGCCATAGCGATGGCCATCGCCGCTTCCGTGACCGTGTCCATAGCCGCGCTAAGAATGGGAATCTTCAGCGTAATATTCCGAGTCACTTTGGTCGAGACGTCAACTTCGTGGGGGAGAATCTCCGAGTACTTTGGCACAAGCAAGACATCATCGAAGGTGAGCGCGAGCTTCACAGTGATCCCTCCCGGGCTCGCTTTGGTCTATTATACAGCTAACAATCTGAAATGCAATATAATAGAGTTCATGCGCGAGATCGTGACGGTGCTGCTCCTGGCAGCGTTGCCCATCAGCGAGCTGCGCGGGGCGATCCCGGTGGCGATGGGGGTCTATGGGTTTGATCCCATCAGCTCGTATCTTCTGGGAGTTGTGGGGAATCTCCTGCCGGTGCCGATTCTGTTAAAGCTCTTGGGGCCGGCGACGGACCTGCTCCGTCGCTCTGTGATGCTGAATCGTGTGGTGAGCTGGCTCTTGGCGCGCACCCGCGCGCGCCATAGCGTGCTGATCGCGCGGTTTGGGGCGGTGGCGCTGGTGCTCTTTGTGGCGATCCCCCTGCCGGCGACGGGCGCGTGGACAGGGGCGCTGATCGCGCATGTCTTTGGGATTCCCTTCAGATATGCGTTTCCGCTGATCGCGCTGGGGGTGAGCCTCGCCGGGGTCCTGGTGACGCTGGCGACGCTGGGAGTGATTCGGCTCTTCTTTTAGCCCAAGATCTCTGCGACCGGGAGCTCTAGAGCAAGAAGCTGCGCGGTGAGGGTCTGGCCCCGCCCAACGATCCGACTCTGCTGATACCCCTCAGGCTTGGGATCTCGATAGACCTCGATCTGCTCGCGAGATAAATCTACAATCCAGACTTCGGGGATGCCCGCCTTGGCGTAGAGGGGGAGCTTGACGTGACGGTCAAACTCCCCAGAAGTCTCGCAAACTTCGATCAGGAGCAAGACATCTTGGGGTTGAGGATGCCCCGCGCTGTAGAAATCCGGGCGAAACTTCAGCACGGCAATATCGGGCTGAGGCTCAGAGTACTCGCTGAGGCGAATCGGGTCCTGAACGCTGACGATGAGACGCCCACCCAGCTTTCTCGTGAAGAGGTCATTCAGACGCTTAACACAACTGGCATGACGACTGCTGATCGGGCTCATCTCGAAGATCTCCCCCTCGAGGAGTTCCACACGATCGTCCTCACGGAGAATGCCCGCCTCCGCCAAGCGATGGTACTCCCAGACGGTGAAGCGCCGCTTCGTGACCAGAGTAGCCATAAGTCTATTATACCGCGACGGTGGCCTCGCTGACGACCGTGAGCGTAAACTGTCCGTCGTGAGCGTCCACGCGCACCGTGTCACCTTCTTTGAGCTTGTTCTCGACGATCTGCATGGCAAGCTCGTTCTCGATCTCCTCTTGAATAACTCGCTGCAAGGGCCGCGCCCCGTAGAGCGGGTCATACCCCTTCTCAGCTAAGAGCGCCTTGGCCGCCTCGCTCACCTCAAGCGCGATTCCCCGCTCGGCCAGCTTCTTGCGCAACACTTCGAGCTTCAGCGAGACGATCTCCAAGAGATTCTCCCTCGACAGCGGGCGGAAGACGATGATCCCGTCGAGCCTGTTGAGAAATTCTGGGCGGAAGAACCTCTTCACCTCGCTCATGACGCGCTCGCGAATCTCTTGATAGGAGCGCTCGTGAGCGTCGTCCTTCTCGCTCACAAAGCCCAGCTGCGTCGTCTTGGAGACGATAGACTCGCTGCCGAGATTGCTCGTCATCAGAATGATAGTGTTCTTGAAGTCCACGGTGCGCCCATGCCCGTCGGTGAGCCGCCCGTCGTCGAGGACCTGCAAGAGAATATTGAAGACGTCTCGATGGGCTTTTTCGATCTCGTCGAAGAGAATGACTCTGTAGGGCTTTCTTCTCACGGCTTCAGTCAGTTGGCCCCCTTCTTCGTAGCCCACGTAGCCCGGCGGGGAGCCGATCAGCTTCGCCACAGAGTGGGGTTCCATAAATTCGGACATGTCGAAGCGCAAGAGCGCGCTCTCGTCGCCAAAGAGCGCTTCAGCTAACGCTTTGGCCAGCTCGGTCTTGCCCACGCCCGTCGGGCCTAAGAACAAGAAGCTCCCTGCAGGGCGCCGCGGGTCTTTGAGCCCAGCGCGGGCGCGGCGCACCGCCTGCGCCACAGCTCTGACAGCGTCGTTCTGGTCAATCACCCTCTGATGTAAGCGCTCCTCGAGCTTCGCCAAGCGCTCGCGCTCTTCTTCGAACATCTGCTCCACAGGGATGCCCGTCCACAGCGCGACCGTCTCGGCGATCTCCCGCTCAGTGACGATGGGCTCCCGCTGGACTCTTTGCGCGTGCTCGGCCTCGCGTCGGGCTTTTTCAGCCTGAAGCTTTTCGAGCTCCTTCTGGAGCTGCTGCGCCGTCTTGGGGTCAGCGTTCTTGCGGCGCCCTTCTACTAATCGAATTTTCTCTGTGATCTCTTGGACTTCGGGCGCGAACGTGCGATCCACCCTGAGCTTGGCCGCGGCTTCGTCGAGGAGATCTATCGCCTTGTCGGGGAGGAATCTGTCAGAGATATAGCGCGCCGCAAGCTGCGCTGCGGCCCTCAGGGCCCCATCAGTGATCTTGACGTTGTGGTGCGCCTCGAGCTTCGGTCGCAGCCCTTCTAAGATCGCGATCGTCTCGTCTACAGAGGGCTCCTCGATTAAGACTTTTTGGAAGCGTCGTTCGAGCGCCGGGTCTTGCTCGATGTGCTCTCTGTATTCGTCGAGCGTCGTCGCCCCGATCAATTGGAACGTGCCGCGGGCCAAGACGGGCTTCAAGATATTAGAAGCGTCGATGGCGCCCTCGGCCGCACCGGCCCCCACGACCGTATGCAGCTCGTCAATAAAGACTATAATCTTGCCCTTGGCGTTCTCGATCTCGTTGATCACGGCCTTGAGGCGCTCCTCGAACTCCCCGCGGAACTTGGTGCCCGCGACGAGCGCGGCCAAGTCCAGCTGGACCAACTCTTTGTCTTTGAGGCTGTCGGGGACGTCGCCGGCGACGATCCGCTGCGCGAGCCCTTCCACGATGGCCGTCTTGCCCACGCCCGGCTCGCCGATGAAGACCGGGTTGTTCTTCTTTCTGCGCGAGAGGATCTGCACCGCCCGACGGATCTCGCGCGAGCGCCCGATGACCGGGTCGAGCTTGCCCTCGCGGGCCAGCGCCGTGAGATTGATAGAGAATCGCTCGAGCGCTTTATAGCGGCTTTCAGCTTCTCGGTCGGTGACGCGCTGGGCGCCGCGCACCTTCGAGAGCGCCTGATAGACCGCCTCGGGGGTTATGCCATATTTATATAAGACCCTTCGCAGAGCGGTGTTTGGGTCTTGGCTGATCGCGATCAAGAGATGCTCGATCCCGATAAATTCGTCCTTGAGACGCTCGGCCTCAAGCTGGGCGGACTTGACGAGCATCTCCAAGCGGGGCGTGATATAGATCTGTTGCCCCACGGTCGTGGAGACGCTGGGCTTTTCGGTCAGGAGCATCTCAAGATCTTTGAGCAGCCCGGGGATGGGCACGCCCATCTCTTTCAAAAGCTCTTGCCCCACGCCCTCCTTCGCCGCAAGCGTATAGAAGATATGCTCGACGTCGAGCTGATTGTGCTTGTACTTCTCCAGAAGATCAGTCGAATCGCGGAAGACCTCCTGGGCCTTCTCAGTAAAACGATCGAATCGAATCATACGTCACTCCTTCGCCAACATTTAGCAGACTCATCACGACTCTGCTAAGATTATACGGGACGAACTTCCCCCTTGTCAAGGCCGCCCTCCTTCTTGACAGAGACGACCCCCGACGCTATAATCCCGCTGTCCAAAAAGTTGGAGGCGCTCATCACCCTCCGGGATGGACAGGTGGGCTTGACCGCCTCAAGTTCTGTAACCTACAATACGCCCTTGAGGCAGGAAAAAAAGACCCGAGGAGGTTGGGCATAACGAACTCGGGGAGGTAGACATGAGAAGTCTAAAAGTCGTGCTGATCGGGCTGATGGTGGTGGGCGTGGGGCTCTTAGCATTGGCCGATGGCCAGCCCAAGCAGCCGTCCCAAAAGCCCGCACAGAAGCCCACAACGAAGCCTGCCGCAGGGCGCGGCGCGATCTTCGTGGACGTCCCAGCAGATCACTACGCCGCCAGCGATCTGAAGTTCTTGGTGGAGCGCGGCATCATCACCGGGCTGCCCAACGGGGAGTTCCAGGGCAGCAAGGCCCTCACCCGCTACGACGCCGCGGTGCTCATCGCCCGGGCCGTCAGATACCTACAGAACGACCCGGAGAAGATCCAGCCCGCGGATCTCAAAGTCTTGCAAGATCTGATCTTCAAGCTCTCGGAGCGCGTGCAATCTTTAGATAAACTGGAGCAGGACGTGGCCACGCTCAAGAGCCGGCCGACCGGCGACAGCAGCGCCGAGGTCGCCTCTCTCAAGGAGCAGCTCGCCCAGAGCAACGCGCAGATCGCGAGCCTCCAAAGCCAACTGCAGAGCCTCAAGAGCGAGCTGCAGCAGGCCCGCGCGGTCTCCTCCGGGGGCGTCGTCCCCGAGGAGCTCGAAAGGCTGCAACGGCAGATGAATAACGCGCTGCTGATCACGGGATTTGCTGTCTTTGCCGGTGTCGTCGCCGTGATCGTGGCCCTCTTGACATAGGGACGGGTCAGTGCTATAATATAGCCACCAAAAAACGACCTGCAAGGGAGGTGATCGCCAAAACGGGGGAAAGCCAACCACACAGAGCCGCAGCAGTCGTGCGTTCGTGCGTACCGTCGAAAACCGAGTAAAAAAGGAGGTTTCTGTACATGTTTAGAAGATTACTCGCCCTAACTTGTGCGCTCGCGGTTGTGGGCGCGCTTTCGTGGGGAGCAAACGCTGCCCCTGTCAGCGGGAGCTTTAGCCTCGACATCGTCTTCTACCCGCAGCATGGTGATGGAGACCCAATCAACAAGATCGACCTCATTGACGTGAAGTTTGAGGCCGATCTGATCCTGACGCTCTCGATCAGCGGCTTGGACATCACCAGCACCACGGTCTTCACCTTCCTGGGCGTTGAGTTTCAATCGTTCGTGATCAGCGCCACCGTGGGTGCTCTGACCATCAAGGATACGATCATCTTCTCGCCGACGTTCTTCGAGTTCGAGGAGCTGCGCAACCAGTATGGTCAGGTGCGCTACTGCGTGGAGAGCTCCAAGCCCAGCGTGGCCGGCACCCCAGCAAGCTGCTTCTTCCCGGCCTACCCCAACCTGAACGCGGGCATAGCTGATGTTGACTTTGGGTCCGTGGGCTTCCACGACATCTTCCTGGGCGGGATTCACCCCGTCGCCCAGAACCTGATCCTGGCCCGCTGGATCCAAGGGTTGGATAACAATCACTTGAACGAC
>Ga0079995_1055882_pt1 | contig 13881 bp, 11 predicted proteins | sample FaiFalFF_MnMetaG_2_FD_69198 | JGI IMG/M metagenome (GOLD analysis project Ga0079995, IMG submission 69198) | Freshwater microbial communities from Yellowstone National Park, Wyoming, USA - Fairy Falls C (FF_Mn_C) (SPADES assembly) (version 4) | ecosystem: Environmental > Aquatic > Freshwater >...
CTCAATACCAAAACCCCTAGGGCTCCTCATCGTCCACAAACCCAACTTCAACGTAATAGAATGGCTACTAGACCTTAACGAAGATAGAATAGTTGAAGCGGCATCAAAATCCCCCTACGTATACCTAGCAGCAGCTGAGATGGCAAGAAGCCTAGGCTACCGAAGAATACCAGGAAAGCTCGCAGAGGAGAAACTCTTATACGAGGAAGCACTAAAACAGGCACTAAACAGGTTCTATGACGTAGGAGGCACACTAAGACTAGTAAGCTGGCTGAAAGCAGGATGTATAAAGATAGTGGAGAGGAAAGTTCTGGAAGCCGAAGGAGTGCATGATCTTACAAGAATTGTATTCGGCGACATACTAGGGTAAACGTAATAGGACAAGGGGAAAGGCTAGAATAAAGTCGAGCCTGAATTGATAAGGACATGAGTTATGAGGAGAAAGGCTATAGCATTTTAACCATCTTAGGAAGTTTAATTTTGAAAGTAGGGATGCAACGAACTTTAACTTTACTCTTTTACTTTGAGGTTTCTTTTTATTGCTAGTGTTATGGGTGTTAGTGCTAGTATTATTAGCATTATGAGTAGGCCTGGGAACACTATGAGCTGGTATGCTCCTGATATTAGTGTTGCTGATCTCCTGGCGTAGAAGGGTATTGTCCCCAGGCTTACCCTCTTTAGGTCTCCTAGTCCTAGGAAGCTTAGGCCCGGTTCTAGTAGTATGGTTGCTGTGGTGCCTACCAGGATTGATTCTAGTATTATCGGGGTCGTGTTTGGTATTATGTGTTTCAGGGCTATGTGTGTTACACCGGATCCTAGGGCTCTTGATGCTTCCACGTGGGGAGCTTCGATGAGTGATGGTGTGTACGTTCTAACGAGCCATTTGAAACAGACCATCCTATGATGACTGTGACCGGAATTGTGTAGAAGCTACTCAGCTTCGTGGGGATAAAGATTATCACCGAGAGAGGGGTTAGTGGTAGGGATCTGTGATTGTTGTGCAAGTGGTGTCTGAAAACCTCAAGTGCTAGGTCACTACATTTGTCTGTGAGCCTGCTGGTTAGGCTTATCTAATGGGGGTTTTGCTAGTAGGTTACTTTAAATTGGAGCTTGACCCTCTACCGTAGTGGGTTGGGGGCGGGGGTGTTTTAGGGTTGCTTGTGATCTCTAGGAGGGAGGTTGAGGGGAGGATTTCTAGGATTACTTCTGCTATGGAGTCTAAGGGTCTTGACGGTCTCTATCTGGCTTCTCCTGCTAATGTCGCCTATGTTACTAATTTTATGTTCATTCCTACTGAGAGGCCTATAGCTGTTTTTGTTAGCGGTGGTGAGGTTACACTCTTCGTCCCCCTGCTTGAGTACGAGCATGCTTTGAGGTACTCGTATGTTGATAGGGTTGTGTACTACGAGGAGTATCCTGGTGAGAGGCACCCTATGGTTGTTATTGGTGGTGAGCTTAGGAGGATGGGTTTTGAGGGGAGGAGGTTGGGCTATGATGTTGATGGTTACGGCCATGTTTTCGGCTATAGGGGTCCTAGGCTTAGTGATGTTCTAAGGGCTAGTTATAGCTATGAGAGGGATCTCGTTGAGGGCCTTAGGATGATCAAGTCTCGTGAGGAGGTGGAGTTGCTTAGGGAGAGTGGTAAGTGGGCTGGCCTAGCTCACAGACTGTTACAGGAGTACACCAGGCCTGGAGCCCTGGAGGATGAGGTTTCACTGAGAGCTAGTATGGAGGCAACAGCAGCAATGGCTAGAGCCCTCAAGGGCATCTACAGGCCGTGGGGTTGGACTTCAGGGGCTAGAGCTGGGTTTAGAGGGCAGGTCGGCCCACACTCATACTACCCACACTCCCACACGATACACGCTGTCATAAAGAAGGGTGATGTGCTGGTAACAGGGGCTACAGCGATGGTAAGCGGTTACGGAGCGGAGCTAGAGAGGACAATGATAGTAGGGGAGCCTACAGGAGAGCAGGAGAAGTACTTCAAGCTAATGCTGGAGGCAAGGAGAGTAGCACTGGAGACCATAAGACCGGGTGCTAGGTGCAGCGATGTAGATAGAGCTGTAAGGAGATTCTTCAAGGAAAGGGGGTTGGAGAAGCACTGGAGACACCACGTAGGGCACGGGATAGGATTGGAGTACCACGAAGCACCATTCCTAGACATAGGTGATAACACAGAGCTAAAACCAGGCATGGCCCTCACAGTAGAACCAGGAATATACGTAGAAGGCCTAGGAGGGTTCAGGCACTCAGACACAATCCTTGTAACAGAGGATGGCTATGAAATGCTAACAAACTATCCAGAAGAGTTAGAAGAGCTGGTAATAATGTAGGCGGGGTAGCTAGCTGAGTAAGCCTAGAGGAGATACCGGTAATCTCACGTTTTTGAGAGGTTACCTGAACACTCTTAGGGAATGCTTATACCATGTGGTGCTCTATGAGATGCTAGAGATTGGAGTTGCTCAACCTAGCGCTTCCTTTGAATGTTCAATCCACCTGACTATCCGCATTTCCCGATAACATCTTGTTATAAGCCGTGCCTCTAAGAGTTTTAAACTCCCACCTCTTTAACCCCAGTGGAGGCTGGTATGGGTGCTGGATAGGCTTATTGTTTTTATAGCGTTGGCTGTTGCATCTCTCTCGCTCATACTCACGGGTTTAATATACGTTCAGGCTGTGAACGCACATCCCTTGTACAGTTACAAGCTTGATGTAACCTTAGATGTGGTAGTAGAGGTTATAGGTAGCCCGGATTTCAGAGCGGCTTTAATGAATACAGTTGTTGTGGCTGTTCTTCAAACCCTTGTAGGGGTGGTTTTAGGGCTAGTGATAGCTCTCGCCATACACAGGGTGGATGTGCCTTTCATAGGTAGGTTTGAGCCTCTCATCATAATGCCTATGTTCATAGCCCCTGTAATCTGGGGGTTTGCGTGGAACTACTCCTACGGTCCTTCAGGGTTCATCCCATTACTCAGCGGGTTCAACCCGTTCATAGTTGGTGTAATCTGCGGTCTACTCCACGTACCCCACGCCTATGCTTTGATAGCCTCAGGCATCCTATCCATGGATTACACGTTAGAGGAGGTGGCTAGAATACATGGTGCGGGGCCTCTTAGAACCTTAGCTAGAGTTACAATACCAATGCTAAGACCTAGTATAACGTTAGCAACAGTACTCCTACTAATACTGGGGTTCGAGCAGTTCGGAATCCCCCTCGTCCTCCTCTCACCTTGGGGGTACGATGTTCTAACAACATACCTCTACGGGATACCCAGCACCTATTTTATGAACCCATATCCTAGAATGGCCGTTGTTGCCGGAACCCTTATAACCATAACTATTTCTCTTGTAATCCTACAGAGATACCTGGCTCTTAGGGAGATCAAAAGGTTTGTTACTATAGGTGAAAGGTACAGAGGTTATTTTAAGATGAGCGTATCAACACCAGTTAAAGCCGTATTCGCGGCTACCACCCTACTCTACATAGTAGGTGTGGTAATTATCCCCCTCGCATCCCTCATCTTAAGATCCATACAACCCCTCTACGGTGCCGGTATCCACGAGTTTACAGCAGAGTACTACCTCACCATTATCAGGTATGAGAGTTACAGGGCAACCCTGATCAACACATTCATCGTAGCCCTACTAGCAGCAACCCTAGGCTCCCTGATATACTTCTCCTACGCCTGGACCATAGTTAAAAGCTCTAGGAGGCCTATCAGCGTTTACGCAGACCTCCTAAGCTCTATGCCTAGAGCGCTCCCAGGCCTAGTTGCAGGACTAGCATTCCTATGGTTCTACCTACTTACACCACTAAGACCTCTAATGTACACCCACCTCGGCCTAGCCTTAGCATACGTGATAGTCTGGTCTGCTCTTGGCGTAAGGCTTGTTACAAGCTCTCTACTCCAGATCTCACAGGAGCTTGAGAACGTAGCTAGAATCCATGGAGCATCTCTAGCGAGGACTATAATCCATATATACGTGCCCCTCCTGAAGAAGAGCATTCTAATATCATGGCTATACCTCTTCATACTAGGTATCAGAGAGTACTCAATACCAGTCTACATAGCCACCAAAAACACCCAGGTCATCGGATCCACCATAGTCCTTCTAATCGGTTCCGGAGATCTAGGTATAATAGCTGCCCTTAGCACCATCACTGTTATAGCGTCTTTAACGCTTACAGCGTTAATATTTAAAATAGGCTGGAAGCCATACTAGGCTGGGGAGGCAGACAGCTCATGACACCCTATATACTCCAAGTTGAAAGCCTAAGTAAACGCTTCGGCAAAGTAGAGGCCGTCGTCAATGCAACCTTTAACGTAGCTAGAGGCGAGATATTCTCAATTGTAGGCCCCAGCGGTAGCGGTAAAACCACCCTACTTAGATGCATTGGGGGAATTGAAACCCCAGATGAAGGTATTATCGTGTTCAACGACCGGGTGCTCTTCAACTCCAAGAGGGGGATTAACATCCCCCCTGAGGCGAGAGGTATGAGCTACGTTCCCCAAACATGGGCTCTATGGCCTCACATGAAGGTTAGAGATAACATAGCCTTCGGCTTGAAGATGAGAGGGTTCCCGAGAGAGGAGGTAGATGTGAGGATTAGAGAGGTCTCGAAAGCTCTTAAGATAGAAGAGCTCCTAGACAGATACCCCTGGCAGCTTAGTGGAGGCCAACAGCAGAGGGTAGCGGTGGCTAGAGCTCTTGCACCAAAACCACAACTCATACTCTTCGACGAACCCCTTTCAAACCTAGACGCTGCCTTGAGAGAGGAGGCCAGAGTTTGGCTTAAGAACATACTGAAAGAGCTTAGCATAACAGCACTCTACGTAACACATGACATCCATGAAGCCCTCTTCCTAAGCGATAGAATAACATTCATGTACAATGGCAGGATACGAGCTATCGAAACCCCCGAGAACATCTACATGAGAAGGGACATACCAGAGCTTGCCCAACTCTTCGGATACAACATTATTAAAGCCAAAGTCGTAGACCGCGAGAAGGGACTAGCATTAATAGGCCGGGAAACACTTATCACCTGCGACAACCTCCACGACGTCGAAGGCGACGCCCTCCTAGTATTCGCTCCATCAGAGATCAAAATAGGCTATGGTAGTATAAAAGCTAAGATACTAAGGAAGAGTTTCGTAGGCGGGTACTTCGAGTACTCATTGAAACTCGAAGACCACGTAATAAGAGCTGTATCGGAAACCCCACTCAGAGAAGGCGCTGACACCTTAATAGACATAAGTAGATGCACCATAGCCAAAGCCTAAATCAGTTGAGAGGAGGAAGCCCACCAGCTGTAGAAGGCCGTTAACCTTATTTTTACCGGGCGGGGAACCCTCCACGTGGAAGGACTTCCAAGCACTTCTAGACCAGACCCCAAGTAATACAAGTGATACTCTCTACCTTCCGACTATAACGCTGGCAAGGAAGGGTAACATGCTAGAAGTAGAGTCTATTCTAAAACAGGGTTTAAATTCGAGAAACAAGGGAGGGTTTAGAGTGGGATCGGGCTTCTCCTTTATCCTAGCCCTAGAAGCTTCTTATAGTAATCCTGGAAGCTTTTTCTCACATCTTCCTTTAAGATCTCCCCTGTAATCTCGTCGTCAAGCTTTGCTATTATGACGGTCTTAGACCTCTTAGCTATTTCAGGTAGGCTTAGCTCAGGATAATACGGGTTTTCAACTAGAGTTACCTCCCCCACGCTACCTAGTATCCTTTGACCCTCATCGCTCATCACGAATTCTAGGAATAGCTTAGCTGCATTGGGGTTTTTAGCGTATTTTGTTATGAACATTACTCGTGGGATTAAATGTGAGTAGTCCTCGGGTATGAAGACTCCAAGCCTTGGATCAGCCTTTGCATCTCTAAACGCATAGTTGGATATGAGCCCGATGGAGAGGATGCACTCACCAGTCTTAACCCTCTCTATCTGCGGCCCTGTTGATGCGTGAAGCTGGCCTCCTATCTCGCCTACACGCGTGTAGGTCATCGTGTAGTACGGCTCCATCGTTTTATACCTGTAGTACTCGGCAACTAGGGCGAACCCGGATCTAATCGGGTCGAAAGCACATATACTCCCCTTTGGGAAGAGATCTTTCCTCGTTGTTAGAAGGTTTAGGATATCCCCATAGCTTTTAGGCCAGAGCTCTCTAGGAATCTTCTCTTTATTGAAAATTGGTACGTATAAAGTATAACTTGTAGTATAGGCTAAGTCCTTGAACTTAGCCTCTCTAGGTATCTGATCGTAGAATGTAAGCTTGTAGGGTAACGCGTGACCTTCATTGATTAGTATAAGTTGTAGATCGAAAGCCGGAGACCAAAGTATATCAGCTGTAGGAGCTCCTGTAGCCACCTCACTTCTAAACCTACTGAAAACCGTAGACGACCCCATCTCCAGGTACTCTACCTCTATAAACGGGTATAACTCTTTGAACCTTTTAAGTAGAGGTTCGGCTGAGGGTCTATCAAGAGTACTATAGATGACCAGCCCCCCCTCCCTCCTAGCAGCCTCAATTATTGGTTTAAGTAGCTCTTCCCTAGTAGGAGTTTGAGTGGGCTGGGTGGAAGTAGGAGTAGGAGTTGGAGAGTAGGTTGGGGTGGGTGTAGGTGTTAGTGGCGTTGGCGTAGCTTCAGGAGCTCTAGGTAACGTTGTGTAGTATACGGCTATCAAAGCTAGGATAACCAAGACCCCTACCGCTATGAGGATCTCCCGCCTATAAGGCATGTAACATCCACCTCTACCATCACACCATTTAAGCCTAACTGAGAGCTTATATAGCTGTGTTTCACAAGGTAACTAGAGGAGAGGGGAGAGCGAATCCCCCCTTCAAAAAGGGAGTCTAACACCTTCATAGCATAGTTACCGTTAGACCACATGTACACCTTAAGAGGATTAACATACGTAGAGAGGCTGGTAACCACTATATCTCAAGTACAGACTGGATAGCACACCACTAGATTCTACTGAGATAAGCCACCCTATTGTAACACCTAGCATTGAAGACCATGTAAAAACACATCCTCTATCCTTAAACCTTCCTGCCAACTCAGTAGCCGACCTCCCTAACCTAGCTTTAGCTAATATAACAGCCGCAACTTCTCTCACCTCCCCTTCACATACCTCCCCCTTAATAACTTTTCCAATACCTAACCCTAGTTAACTTAATTAAACATCTCCATACGCTTCCTCAAAATTGTTAACCTAACTAGCATGCTTACAGGAAACCTAGTTGGACCTAGATTGTCTATATCTCATCTCCAGCTTTTAAGCACTATTTCAACCTCGTCTAGGAGTTTTAGGAGCTCTCCTCTACCCCCGGGTTTTAGGGTTGTAGCCTCTACCTCCTTGAACTCCTCCAAAAGCCTCCTATCATCGTTCTCGTTTAGGACGCTCATGGCCAGGTTGAAAATATGGCTCTCCACCCTGGATATATGGGCTCTCCTAAGCCTCACATAGCCTAGGACATCTCCTATAACGCTTTTTACACGATCTCCATCCACGCTCTTAAGATCCTCCTCTAGTATCCCAAGTAGTGTTCTAAGAGACTCTTCTAGGAGTCTATGCTCTGAGACTAGATCCTCTAAAATCCTCTGGGAAACCCTCCGCCTGATGTGCGAGCAAACCCTCTCCTCCTTCTCCACATGCTGTAAATCAAACTCCCTAAGGAATCTTAGGAGTAGCGGGAAAACCCTCATGTCAACAGGCTCGCCCCTGAGGAGCCTAAGGGAAGCAGTCTCAAGCAAGCCTAAAGCCCTATCCATAACCCTATGCTCCTCCAAAAGCAAACCCAGAGACCTCATAAGCATAACCATTAAACCCGAGGATCCGCAGAAGTAATCTAGGCTTATGCACGAAACACCGTAACCAAGCGTATTACACTTTTTAAAACCCATCAAGGCTGTTACATACCCGAGGAGAGCTCCCCCACTATAAGCCTTCAAAGAAGCTTCAACCCCTAATACGTGGGAGGAGAAGCCTGACATAAGCGAGCTTAGATAGCGTGGAATTCCACGTGGCTAGGAAACCCTCTCCAATCCCAGCAATGAGGTTTCTCGGTGGGAGCCTTAGAGTATGTCTTCCCCTTTCCCAACATAGCTAAGGTATGTGGTTACCTGAGCTTTATTAAGGAAGCATGTTATTCTTTTAGTTCTTTAACTAGTTCTCTTAGATCGGGGTGAACGTACTCCCCGTCTTTCAGTACATACTCCCCATCTGCTATTAATGTTGCTCCCAGGGCTAGAGCGTCTGTGTGTGAGGATGCTAGGCCTAGTTTACCTTTGTATGTTGGGGCTTGGCTTCCGAAACCCCAGTCTACTGCCCCCCATACTCTCTCATCTTCAAGGATGTTACCTGTAAGCTTGGCGTTTGGGTTGCAGCCCAAGGCTATGTGGGCTACATTATACATCCTCGGGTCGTTAAACTTGCTTAGCCATGTTTTAAACATCTCAGCCTCCCTACCCCCCTCTATCCCTGTAATCCTGCCTTTCTCAATGTATATTCTTACAGGCCTTCTCAACACTCCTAGCCCCTCGGGTGGGTAGATTGAGCCGTCTACAAGGAAGACACCGTTTATGCTATCCTCTAGGGGAGCCCAGTCTACTTGGCCTACCAATGCGTAGTCCCCCGGTCCGGCAACCTCCCCTTCGACGAGAACAGGCCTTGAAGGATCATTCTTAAACACCATGCTTGTACCCTCTGCTGTTTTTAACTCAAAATCATGTGATCTAGAGATTATCGATGCCAGCCTCTTCTGGAACTCGAAAAGCACGTCCAGGTTAACCCTTCCTATCAACCTAACCATCATATCCGCTGTCATCCCTACGAGTATGAGGTACCTCGTCTTACCCTTCTTCATAACATCCTCGTATATTGTTGAATAGAGTAGCCAGCTTCTATTAAACTCTATCCACACATCAGCCTCCATAAGCGCGGCCCTTATAGACCTAACAGCTATATCCCTCTCAGCCTCCATAGCAACACCTCTAGCCATGTTAAACCAGAGAACGAGGGGTTTACCACCAGCTAGTTTAACAGCTTGAGCCGTAGCTGAAACCACACTCCAGTCAGATCCTGAGTCAGCGGTGATAACAACCTCCTCACCAGGCTTTACGAGCAGGATTCTATCAACAAGCTTTCTAGAAGCCTCCGCCAGCTCAAATTCAAACCCTATACTCAACAACCTCACCCTCCCATCCCTAAGAGCTCCTCCACAGGCTTATACTCAAAGTTGAAACCAAAATGCTTAGGGCCGAAGAGCTCCAACCCCCTCACGCTTCTCCAGATATCCGGAGCTCTAGTAGCTACAACTACAACCCTCATACCCTCACTCACCATATTTGATAGAACCGGGTGTCCCGATTCATCAAGCAATATGATCAGGTCAGGGCACATTACCACAGGCTTATCGTTGAGTAACGCTAGTAAATACTCGTTCTTAACGTAGACCTTAAGCCTCCACCTTGCACCTTGAACCTCTATGAAACCTTCTAGGAACTTACCTGTATCCGTTAGATTTACAGTTAAAACTATACCATCGAAAACCCTCCAGCCATTCAAGGCTTTAACCAGCTCCTCCACTACATCCAGGCGTCTAGCTATAGCTTCTCTAACTACTCTACCGAGTTTCATAGAGAAACTCAGAGTGCCTTTGATAACAGCTCTCCCGGCATCCCTTAATGTGAGAGGTGTATCTATAACGAGACTCCACCCACCAGATATGTAGGCTACATGCCTAGCAATACTTTCATAGTCATCCACACTAGCTACATCCTTCAACAAAACTATGGAATCCCTGGGGGAGACCACCACAGATGGGGTAACCTTTAAACCAAGTATGTGGGCCGTAGATTGGTGGAGCTCCGGGCCCGCCCTACCCATTAAATCCCCGTCAACCACAGGTAGATCTACGAGAGCGGAGGCGTAGAGAGGGACAGCTGTATTAGATCCACCCAGCTCTGAGGACACGAATCCAACAACCTTCCTACCCAACTCCCTCTCCACAACACTTAAAGCCTTTAACAACATACCTCTAACCTTCCCTTCACTCCTCTCGCCTAGAGAACCCATAGAACCTATGAAGTATGGGGAGACCAGAACACCGTCTTCATCCCCCGAAAACTCCCTTAAATCAAGGATCTTAATCCCCCTACCAGATCCTAGAACACCTCTAAGCATCTCCAACCCAAACCTTAAAGAACCGCCTCCCCCGGTAGCTAGGATAGAAGCACCTAATAGTAGATCCTCTGCCTCCTCTAAGCTCTCTATTACTATCATCCTCATACCCTTCCTGAATCCCTACTCCAAGGAAGATTTTAAGATTAACGCTAGCCGCCTTAGAGATAGGATATTTAACTGTTAGATCATATCCACCCTAGGCGGGTCATGGATATGAGAGGAGTTAGTAGAACAGCGGTCATCGTCATAGTAGGGTTACTTATACTAGCACTCGCTCTCAGCTTCTTCTACTTCAGAACATCACAAGTTGAGGCTCCTAAGAGGGTTGTAATCTACGCTTCACTATCCGAGATGACATCAGCCGATCCTAGTACGGAGTTTTCTAACTCAATTATGTGGATGGCAGTGGTATATGAGAGGCTACTCATGTACGATCCTTTAACCGACAAATTCATACCTGAGCTAGCTGTAAGATGGGAAAGGAGCCCTGATGGTGTAACGTGGACTTTCTATCTAAGAAAGGACGCTAAATTCCACGATGGAACCCCGGTAACAGCAGACTCAGTAATCTTCTCCATAACTAGGACCAAGGAGCTTGGGATGGGCGCTGCATTTCTATGGGATTCGGTGGAGAGGATAGAGAAGGTCGATGATTATACTATTAGATTCCATCTAAAATACCCAGCCCCCCTAGATTTGATAGCGTCAGCTAGCTATGGAGCCTACATATTCAGCCCTAAGGTTGTAGAGTACGCTAAAGCCACTAATGCCACGGATCCTAAGGTAGCCGAGTGGTTTAATAAAGGTAATGATGCTGGCTCAGGCCCCTACAAGCTCGTTAAATGGGATCCTGAAAGTGAAATAGTCCTAGAGAAGTTTAAGGATTGGTGGGGCTGGGCTGATCCCAATTACCCACTAAAATCCGATAAAGCACCAGATGTCTTCATAATAAGAATTGTTAAGGATGCCGTAGCCCAAGCTAGGATGTTATCCGCAGGAGAGATAACGATAGCACAGCAGATTCCCTTAGAGGATATAGACTCGTTTAAGAGGGATCCCCGCTTCGTCGTAGTGACTAAGCCTAGCTTCCAGCAACTCATACTACTCTTGAACACGAAGAAGCCCCCTCTAGATAACGTTTTAGTGCGAAAAGCCATAGCTCACGCAATACCATATGATGACATAGTGGTTGTTGCTAGATCGAGTCTAGCAAGGGTGGCCAGCGGCCCCGTTCCCTACGGTATGTGGGGTCACTCCGAGGAATTCAGGTTTAAGTACGATCTTGATACTGCTAGAAGGCTACTAGAGCAAGCTGGATACCCTAAGGGTATTGATAGACCCTTAATACTAACATATACAGCGGGTGATATATATGAGAAGCGGACTGCTGAGCTAATCCAAGCCTCGCTAGCTAAGATAGGTATTAAAATAGAGATAAGACCTTTGAGTTGGGAGGAGCAGTGGGCTATAGCTAAGAAGGGCTGGGAGGATCCAGGCGCTGCTCAGGATATTCTAATGTTCTACTGGTGGCCTACATATATATCGCCCTTCGACTTCCTCTACAACATGTTCCATAGCGATAGTAAGATCTTCAACCTAGCATATTATACTAATAGAGAGTTTGAAGATATACTGATGAAGGCCGTCGCATATGAAGGGTCAAACAGAGGTGAGGCTACAAGATTATATGTTGAAGCTCAGAGGATCCTCTACAACGATGTACCAGGCATACCTCTATGGGATATGGTGGATGTTAGAGTAGCCTTAGCTAAGGTTAAGAACTTGGAGAAGGCCATTAACCCATCGTACCCAACAGTCATCTTCCCACAGGTTTTAGAGGTGGAAGGCTGAAGTAGAAGATGCCCGTCTCACCAGGCTATATCATTAGAAGGCTGGTGATGACAGCCATCGTAGTACTCGGTGTATTAACAATAGTCTTTATAGCTACCAGAGTAATACCTGCACACCCGGAATTCCTATGGGCTGGGCCTCATGCAACGGAAGAGCAGCTAGCTGAGGCGAGGAGAGCATTACACCTTGACAAGCCCCTAGTGGTGCAATACTATTACTTCATAACCTCCCTTCTTAAAGGAGATCTAGGTGTATCGTGGAGAACGAAGAACCCCGTTCTTGAAGATATTAAAACAGCACTACCGGCAACCCTAGAACTAGCCATCACAGGATTTCTCATAGGAGTTTCTCTAGGACTACCACTGGGGATAATCTCAGCCCTCAGGTATGGAGGGATTATAGATAAGTTGGTAAGAGTAATCTCGGTCTCCGGATCTGCAATCCCGGTGTTCTGGATAGCCTTAGTATTCCAACTAGTCTTTTCAATAAAGCTAGGCATACTACCTGGTGGTTACAGGGTTGATCCAAGCCTAGCTATAGCATATGGATTTAAACCCATTACAGGTTTCTATGTGATAGACACTCTAATAACGGGACATATAGACTTATTCCTAGATGTTGTGAGAAGACTCCTTATGCCAGCTCTAGTAGTCTCAATATACCCCCTATGCTTAACAGCTAGGATGACGAGAGCCCTAGCACTTGAAACCCTCCAGGAGGATTTCATAAGGAACCTTAGAAGTTGGGGTTTACCGGACAACGTAATAGCACGTAGATACTTGTTAAAGGCGGTTACACCCCCCCTAGTAGCCTCTCTAGGACTCTCCTTTGGATACACGCTTATAGGTGCTTTCATAATTGAGGTTGTATTCTCATGGAATGGCCTCGGTATGTATGCTGTACTCTCACTGTTAAGCTTCGACTACCCAGCTGTGATCGGCAGTATAATGGTTGTAGCGATATTCTACACCATAATTAATCTGATTGTCGACTTAACCCACGCCTATGTAGATCCAAGGGTAAAGCTATGATGATTGCACCCGCCCTACTAAAAGATTTCATAGCCTTCCTCAGAAAGGATAAGCTTGGTCTACTAGGTTTACTATTAATCACTGGATTCATTATAATAGGTGTAATAGCACCATATATAGTACCGTACCCTGAAGACGCCTGGGGGCTTACTTACAATGTTGAGAGAAGACTTCAGCCACCCTCAAGAGCCCACCCCTTTGGAACGGATGAGTACGGTAGAGATGTTCTTAGCAGAGTTATACTTGCAAGTAGATTCTCGCTAATAATAGCTATTAGCGTTGTAACACTATCGTTGATTATCGGAGTAGCAGTTGGGCTAGTCGCAGGGTATTTAGGTGGGTGGATTGGATCAACGTTAATGAGAGTAACAGATATGTTCTTAGCGTTCCCACCTCTCCTCCTAGCCATAGCTTTCGCATCTATCCTAGGGAGGGGGCTTGAGAACGTCATTATTGCTTTAAGCCTTTCATGGTGGCCTTGGTATGCTAGGTTAACTTTCGTCCAAGTATCTAGCGTTAAGACAATGCCCTATGTTGATGCTGCTAAGATAGCTGGTATACCTCCTCTAAGAATCCTAGCAAAATACATACTTCCAAACTCTCTAACCCCAGTAACTATACAGGCATTCCTAGATATGGGGGCTGCCGTCTTAGAAGCTGCAGCTTTAAGCTTCATAGGTATTGGTGTTAAACCGCCCACCCCTGAATGGGGTTTATTGATAAGCGAGGGTTGGATTTTGATAGGTAAAGCTTGGTGGATTAGCTTATTCCCCGGTATAGCTTTGTTTATTACAGTCCTTGGATTCA
>Ga0079995_1079192_pt1 | contig 13875 bp, 12 predicted proteins | sample FaiFalFF_MnMetaG_2_FD_69198 | JGI IMG/M metagenome (GOLD analysis project Ga0079995, IMG submission 69198) | Freshwater microbial communities from Yellowstone National Park, Wyoming, USA - Fairy Falls C (FF_Mn_C) (SPADES assembly) (version 4) | ecosystem: Environmental > Aquatic > Freshwater >...
GTCGGCGTCAACGAGTACCAGATGGCAGAAGAGCCTATCCCGTTCCGCATCCTGAAAATCGAACACGAGGCGCACGAGAAGCAGGTCAAGCGGCTTGCTGACCTGCGCCGTCGGCGGGACAATCGCGCTGTGGCGCAGGCACTCAAAGACCTTGTCGCCGCCGCGCGCCGCGACGAAAATCTGATGGTTCCCATCTTGAACGCCGTCAAAGCCTACGCGACGCTCGGCGAGATGGTCAACGCGCTCAAAGAGGTGTACGGCACTTACACCGAGAGCGCGGTAATTTAGGGACGGTTGTCCCCGTGCGCCTCACAACTCCTGCGCGTGCGGCTGAGGGTCGCTTGCCGACTCCAGCCACTCGGCGATCCATTCGTGCGCTTCGCGCAGGTTGTGTCCCTCACCGAGCAGGCGACGGATATCGCGAAACGCCTGCAGTTGCGCCGTGCGTGTCGCCTCGTCGCGTAGCAAGGGCAACAGCGCGTGCGTCAGCGTTTCGGGCGACGCCGCCTCTTGAATGAACTCAGGGCACACATCCCGCTGCAAAATCAGGTTCGGCAAGCCGATCCAGCGCAGGTTCAGCCGACGACGGCGCAGGCGGTACTCCAGATTCATCAGCCAGTCGCCCCGATAGACGATGAGCATCGGCGTGCCCAGCAGCGCGGCTTCCAGCGTCGCCGTGCCCGAACAGACAATCGCCGCGTCCGCGTGCGCCAGCAGGTTCCACACCGAGCGCGTCTCGGTGGGAACCCACTGCTTGGAGCCGTCCGCCCAGAGCGCGTGTATCCAGTCGGGGCTCAAGTGTGGCGCGACAGAGACTACGAACTGCACTTCGGGCATCACGCGGCAGAGCTGATCGGCAACGCGGGCGTAAAGCGGCGTCAGCGCGCGCACCTCGTGGCGACGACTGCCTGGCAACAGCGCCACAATCGGGCGGTACGGGTCAATCCCCAGCCGCTCGCAGAATGCCTCCTTAGGTTCCGATGGGTGTGCCAAGCGCAGCAGCGGGTGCGGTATCCACTGCGCTCGCGCACCCATCGCTGTTAGCTGCGCCGCTGACCACTCGAACGGCGTCAGCACCCAGTCGGTGCAGCAGGGCAAATCCGCCCCTTGACGCTCGCGCCGCCAGCTACCTGGGGGGATGTAGTACGCCACGCGCATGCCGTGCGCCTTCGCCCAGCAGCTCAGCGGCACATTGAACGCGCCGAAATCGATGGGAACCACCAGATCGGGACGCACGCTCTGCAGGAACCGCTTCACCCGCTGGAACGCCAGCAGCACCTTCGGGGCGACCTTGACCGACTCTACGATACCGATTGCCCCCCACGCGCGGCTGTCGGCGATGAGCTGCACCCCTGCCGCGTGCATTCGCGCGCCGCCGACACCGTAAAGCGCAATTTCTGGGAAACGCGCCCGTAGCGATTGCGCCAAGTCCGCCCCGTACAAGTCGCCTGACGCCTCGCCCGTGAGAATGATGACTGAACGGCTCATTTGCGCGCAGGCTGGTCTAACGCGCGCCCGTTGCGTCCGTGCCGAATCTGCTCCATAAACGCAATTAGATACTCCAGCTCCGCCGTCATTTCAATCTCCGCTCGGATTTTCTCGATGGCTTGGGTCAAATTCATCTCGGAGAAGAACATGTAGCGGCACGCCTTGCGCAGGGCATCGCGGGAGTTTTGGGGTACGCCTGCCCGTCGCAGCCCGACGAGGTTCACGCCGCGCACTTCGGCAGGATTACCTTCCACAATCATAAACGGGGGCACATCGCGCACGATACGGGACATTCCGCCCACCATCGCCAGCTTACCGATGCGCGTGAACTGGTGAATGCCCGCCATGCCGCCCAAGTTCGCGCCGTCGCCGATTTCGCAGTGCCCGCTGACGCCGACCGAGTTCGCTATCACCACACCGTTGCCTACCGTGCAGTTGTGCCCGATATGCACATACGCCATCAGGAAGTTGTTGTCGCCGATACGGGTCGCCTGCTCCTCGCCGCTGGCGCGGTGGATGGTGACATACTCACGAATCCAGTTGTTGTCGCCGATGATGAGATAGCTACGCTCGTTCTTGAACTTGCGGTCTTGCGGTGGCGCGCCCAGCACCGCGCCGTGATAAATGATATTGTTGCGCCCGATACGGGTGTTCTCCTCGATAATCACATGCGCACCGATGGTTGTGCCTGCGCCGATTTGCACATGGGCGCCGATGATGCTGTACGCGCCGACCTCCACATCGTCGTCCAGCTCCGCGCTGGGATGCACCACTGCGGTGGGATGAATAGTTGCCATAGGTCTCGCCTCTTTAGGGGTTCTGGGCAGGCAGCAGGGTCTCTACGGGCGGGCTTTGGAATCGGTCAGGTTCGGGCAGGGCGAAGGTGATTTCGGCTTCGGCGGCGATTTCCCCGTCCACACGGGCAATTGCCTTCACGCGCCCAATCTCACGACGCATCCACAACATCTCCACTTCCAGAATCAGCGTGTCGCCGGGCACGACGGGGCGCCGAAACCGCGCATTGTCGATACCGCCCAGCAACGCGACGCGATTGCGCAAGTGCGGCTGCAGCATCACCATTACGCCACCCACCTGCGCCATCGCCTCCAGAATCAGCACGCCCGGCATAATCGCCTTCGCAGGGAAGTGCCCCTGAAAGAAGCTCTCGTTGACAGTGACATTTTTCAGCCCGACGGCACGCTTGCCTGGCTCCAACTCCAAGATCCGATCCACCAGCAGAAACGGGTACCGATGCGGGATTACCTGCCGTATCTGCTCGATGTCCAGACGCAATTCTGCCATCCTTAGTCCTCCGCGAAGATGGTCTGCGCCACTTGCCGCGCCAGTTGCACATTCAGCGTATGTCCGGGCTTGATGGCGACCAGCGTAAAGCCTGTTAGCCGCGCCCCACACAGGTAAAGGTCGCCCAGCACATCCAGCAGTTTGTGGCGCAGCGGTTCGTCCTCGAAACGCGCAGGATTATGATACCCTGTTTCGTCAATGACGAGGGCGTTGTCGAGTGCGCCTCCTTGCGCAAGCCCTTGCTGGCGCAACGCTTCCACCTCGCGCAGGAACCCGAAAGTGCGCGCGGGTGCAATCTGCTCAGCGGCGGCAGCCAGTGGAAACGCGCCTGCCTGCACGCCCAACGGCGCGGGGAAATCGATGTAGCCGAACAGTACGCTGCCCCCAAACGATAGCCCTAAGTAGCGGTCGGCGTGGCGAGACTCTAAGGGCAACCCCTCCCTAAGGTTCCCCCTGCTTGCAGGGGGAACCAATTCCATCTGATCTCCTGTGCGGTTCCCCTCGCGAAACGGTGAACCTTCAGCCCCCACGCGGTTCCCCTCGCGAAGCGGGGGGAACCTTGAGGAGGGGGGTAATACTCCAATCCCCGTTTTCACTGCCTGCAACGCCTCCACAAACGGCAACGCGCTGCCGTCCAGAATCGGGATTTCGTTGCCCTGTAGCACTTCGATTACGCAGTGGGTGATGCCCGTTATCCATAGCGCCGCCATAAGGTGTTCGACGACGCCGATTCGGGTTGCGCCGTCGCTCAGCACGGTCGCGCGGGTGGTGTCCACCACATAGTCCCATCGCGCGGGGAAGACGCTTGTGCCCTTGCGGAGGGTGATGGCATACGGGGTGCGCGCCTCCGATACGGGGTGAAGCGCGATACGGCACAACTCGCCCGTGTGCAGCCCGACGCCCTCGAAGCGGACTGTCTCGCGCACGGTGGCGCACTGCTCAGCGATTGCCATTCGGTGGGGTCGCCTCCTCGTTCTCTTCGGTGTAGTAAAACACGCCCTTCGCGCCGCGCGGCAGCTCGACGGTCTCCTCGCCCTCCTTGAGGGACACAATCGCCAGTGCGGTCTCCAGGCGCAAGCGGTCGGGTTCGTCCAAGATTACCTTGCCTTTCAGGGTTAGCGTCTCCTTGTTCTGGTCGTACTCGGCTTCATCGGCGTAGAGGGTGCGCATGCGTCCTTCGGGGAGTTGCTGGACGGCTTTAATGTTCCCACGCAGGTAGGCGACTTTGCGGCGGTAAAAGTATTCGATCTCGTCGCAAGTTGCATCGATGGGGTAGCGTTTGGCTTGCTCTAACTCGCTTTCGTCTTCGCCTTCCGAGGGTGGTTGGGTCTGGCGAGGCTTGATGCGCATGCGCACGCTGTTTTGCAAGCGAGCGCGCTTTTGGTTTTCGCCGTACCAGATTTCGAGTTGCCTGCCCTCGATATCGATGCGCGGGTCTTCAAGGCGCAGGTTGCCTGTGGCGAGGGCATAGCGTTTGCGGTCGTACACATCGGCGCGTTCGGCGGTTGCGAGGATGTCGCCGTCGCGCAGGCGCAGCCCGCGTACCTCCGAGTGGTCGCTGCGCAGCTTCGCCGTGTCCCACTGGATGTCGATTTCGCGTTTCGGTTGGGAGCGTTCCTGCACCAGCGCGCTGCTTACCCGGAACCTGCCGCGCTCCAGTGTTAGCACACCCGATGCCAAGTCCCAGCGCAGGCGTTCAATCGTGCCTTGCCCATCCTGCCAACTGAGGCGTGTGGGCAGGTCGGTGTGGAGCTGCTGGTAGCGCAAGTCCCAGTTCAGCCACGCGGTCTGCACGGTCAGCGGGAAGTCGCCCAGCGGGTGGCGGCGAATGGTCAGTGTCGGGTTGCCCGCGATATAGAGTCGTTTCGCAGGGAAGTTGTAGGTGAGTTCGTCAGCGTGTGCAGTGCCGATGGGTTTGCCCTCTTCATCATACAGCACTGCCTGGCGCAGTCGCGTTGCCCGCCAGTGGACGCGGTTGCGCTCAATTGCCAGCGCGTCGAAGTGCAAAGTCGCCAGCACGCGCTTGCCGTCACGCAGGGTCAGCGTCGGCTGCTCCAGCAGCAGTTCCATTCCTTGCAGGTCAGGAGGAAGGTTAGCAACCGTGCGCAGGAACGGGTCTTGACGGCGCAGGAGTTCCACGCCCCAAAACAGTACAAGGCTGAAAAGCACGAGCAGGCTTAATTGGAGCAGAGGGCGCGCAAAACGCGCCCTCCGAATCGGTTTAGGGGCAGACATCATCGACAGGCGGCGGCGGAAACTGCGGGCTGTTGGGATAAACCCTGAGATCGCCGAAATCGATTAACACAAGAGGCTTTCTCGGATCGGGCGCTCCGAACACGGTCTTTACCACGCCCGCTCGGTTGGACGCCGCCAAGCATGCCGCAAGCGTGGTAGGCGAGTCGGGTGTTTGGATGACGCGCTTGATATCCGGTTTACTTCGGTCGGGGATATGCTCCACGACAGCAGTGTAGCCCGGTGGGCGGCGCACCCATAGCCCACGGAACACGACATTTTCGCCAATATTCAGCAGGACGAAGTCGCCCTCCTTCGCGTCGCTCACAATGGCTTGGGCGAAGCGGAGGGAGATTTCGTTGGGGTCGGTGGTCTGCCCTGCGACCACGCGCCGCATAGGCAAGCGCCCTGTATCGGTAACGAAGTAAACTTCTGCCGTCGGAATAGGCTGTTTTGTTACGGGGTCGATCACACGCACATAGGCGGCATACCCCGTCGCCGTGATTCCCGCGCCACCGCCTGCACCGTTCCCGCCGCATCCATGCAGCAGCACGGCAAGCGTCACCAATCCCAATCCTATCGTCGTCCGTCTCATGTGTTGAAGATGCCTCCTCTAATCGCCGATATAATTCTACCCATTAGACTGTTCTCCTGCCGAATTCGTTACGGTCGGCGACTGGGCGCGGGTAGAATTCGAGGCGTATGCGCTTGCCTTTGCCACAGGTTCGGCTGGAACACCTTCAGCATCTGCTCACGCCGCTTGGGATTTGGCAGCATACACGCTACGCTGAGCCGTGGGTCGAGTATGGGTTCTCGATTGACGATCAGGCGCGCGGCTTGATTGTGGGCGCGTGGCTCTATCGGCTGGCGCCGCAGCAGCCTGAGTGGCTTGCGCTCACCGACGAAACGCTCCCAAGCAGGCTCATCGAGGTGTGCCTGAGCTATATCGAGGCGGCACAACTGGAGAACGGGCGGTTCCATAACTTCCGCGATGCGGAGGGCAACTGGCTCGATGAGGTCGGTAGCGAGGACTCGCACGGGCGCACGGTGTGGGGGCTCCAGACGCTGGTGCAACTGCTGCCCGACACCGACTGGGCGCGGCGGGCACAGCCAATTCTGGAGCGCGCCCTGACGCATGCCCGCGCGATTCGTTCGCCCCGCGCGATGGCGTTCATGGCGCTTGCAGATGAGAACCACTTCCGCTTACTCCACTGGGGACGCGAGTTAGCCGAACTGTACGAGGCGACGCGCGCCCCCGAATGGCGCTGGTTCGAAAATTCCCTCACCTACGAGAACCCGCGCCTGCCCCAAGCGCTGCTGTTGTGCGGCGTACGCACGCGCACGCCCCAGTGGATCAAACTCGCCCGTGAAGCGTTCGAGTTCCTCGCCGAGACCACCTTTGCCGAGACGGGCTATTTCAACGCGGTCGGCAACCACGGCTGGTATGTACGGGGCAAAAGCCGCGCCCTGTTCGACCAGCAGCCTGTGTGCGCAGGCGCCACCGTAGAGGCGTTCCTGGATGCGTGGCAGGTGTTCGATCAGTACAAGCCGTTCCTGCAGTACGCCGCGCGCGCACTGATGTGGTATCACGGCGACAACATCCACCATCTCAGCGTCTATGACCCCGAAACGGGTGTGGTGTACGACGCGCTGACCGCAACAGGCGTGAACTTGAACCGCGGCGCAGAGTCGGTGCTAAGCTACCTGCTGGCGCGCATCAAGTGGGAACTCTACACGCGCCGTTAGGAACGCTCCCCACGCGCCTGCTCAAGGTCGCGCAGCCGTTTCTGAAGCCTCGCCATCTGCCCCTGTAGCCACAGTAGGTACGCGAAGACTCCAGCCCACACGATGAGGATGCTGATGCTCAAGGCGGTCTGCCAACTCATGGATTTTTGCCTCCAACGCGAAGGTTGCCATGCGCATGCGATACAGTCCGAACGCCAGCAGCCAGTAGGTCGCAAAGCCCAAGTAGACGCCCGTGCGGTAGAACCAATCCAGCGCCTGCTTGCTCGCCATCACATTGCTGGGGTGCAGCGAGACCTCTTGGAACATTGGCAGGCGCGGCAGGATGAACACCAGCAGCGGCACGGTCAGCGCGGCGAACACGGTGTAGCCTGAACTCACGGCGGCGCGCCGACGGTCGTCCTCCACCGAGCTGCGCAGCGCGAAGTACGCTGCGTAAATCATCAACTGCAGCAGGAAGCTGGTCTGGCGCGGGTCCCAGTGCCACGGCTTGCCCCACTGCATCGCCGCAAACACCATGCCCGTCAGCAGCGTGATGATGCCGAAGGTCAACCCGACCTCGTTCGCCGCCGCCGCGCGCGAGTCGTCCATCGGGTCGCGCCGACGCAAATACCGCCAGCCGAAAAAGCCGCCCGCCAAAAAGCACAGCGTGCAGGTGAACGCCGCAGGCACATGGAACAGGATAATCCGTGCGGAACCAGGGTCGCGGAAGTCTTGCGCTGGCGGCACCCAAGTGAACGCCAGTACCGTCAGGGCAAGCATTCCGACCCCCGCAAGCCATAACGCGAGCCGCATAGCGTACTGATTGTACCCCATCGGCACAGGTATACTCTCCCCCTGATGAACCTGTATCAAACGACCTTAAGCAACGGCATCCGCGTCGTTGCCGAGCCGATACCAACGGTACAGTCGCTGACAGTGAGCCTATGGATTCGCGCTGGCTCGCGCGACGAGCTACCTCACCAGCACGGCATTGCGCACTTTCTGGAGCACATGCTGTTCAAGGGCACCCAATCGCGCAGCGCGGTGCAAATCGCCCAAGACATCGAAGGGCGCGGCGGCGTGCTGAACGCCTCCACAGGCAAGGAGCTGACCTTCTATTACGCTCGAATGCTCGCCGAGCATATGCCCATCGCTGTGGAGGTGCTGAGCGATCTGTTCCTGAATGCGCGGTTGGACCCGCAGGACATCGAGCTGGAAAAGGGCGTGATCTTGGAGGAGATGCGCATGATCGAGGACACGCCCGACGAGATTCTACACGACCGTGCGGTAGAGGTGCATTGGGGCGGGCATCCGCTGGCGCGGCGCATTATTGGCACGCCCGAAACGGTAAGCGCGTTCACCCGCGAGGCGATTCTGGCGTTCACGCGGGCGCACTATCGCCCAGAGCGCGTGGTGGTCGCCGCCGCGGGTAACTTAGACCCCGACGCGCTGTTTCGCGAGGTAGACCGCTGGCTGGGCAGCTGGCGCCCCGACTCGGACGCCGAACCGCCCGCCGCGCAGCCGCCCCCCACGCGCGACCCGAACGCCCCCGCGCGCCTGCTGGAGCCGCGCGAGATTGAGCAGACCCACTTCGCGCTGGTGATGGACGGCGTGTCGTTTTTCGACGAGCGACGCTACGCGCAAGCGGTACTGAACACCCTGCTGGGCGGCAGCATGTTCAGCCGCCTGTGGCAGGAGGTGCGCGAGAAACGCGGGCTCGCCTACGAAATCGGCAGCTACGCCATGCCGATGTCGGACGGCGGGCTGTTCGTCATCTACGGTGGGGTCGCCCCCAGCGCGTTCGAGCAGGCGGTGCAGGTGATTGAAGCCGAACTTCAGAAACTTATCGACGCGCCCCCCGACGAGTCGGAAGTCGAAAGCGCACGCAACCTGCTCAAGGGCAACCGCGTGCTGGCGCTGGAGTCAACGCAGAGCCGTGCGGAGCTGATTGGCAGCGAGACGCTGATGCGCGGCGCGGTCACCCCGATGGAGGAGATTATCGCCCAGATCGACGCCGTGACGCCCGAACGACTGCACGCGCTGGCGCAGCAGCTGTTTGCCCCCGAACGGCGCACGCTGGTCGCCCTAACGCCGATGGTGTAAACCCCGCGCCGTTTGTGGAATAACCCCGTGCGATGGGCAATCGGGATGGTCTAATCCGTTGGCTACAGGCGCTGGGAGTGGGGCTGTTGGTGTTTGCGGTGGGCGCACTGCCCGCGTATCGAAGCTACCTGCACGCACGCGATGCGATCGAGCGCGAGTTCTACCAGATGCTGCTCAACACCGCGCTCGCCGCCGCGACCACCGTAGACCCCGAACTCCACAAAACCTTCCGCCCCGGCGAAGAGACCACCGAAAAGTATCGGCGCGCGATTGAACCGCTCGCCAAAATCCAAGCCACGAACCCGAAAATCAAGTTTATCTACACCTTCATCCGCAAAGACGGCAAAATCTACTTCGTGCTGGACGCTACGCCCCCTGGCGACCACGACCACGACGGCGTCGAGGACAAGTCCTACATCGGCGACGAGTATCCCGAAGCAACCCACTGCATGCATCAAGTGATAGACACAGGAGCGCCTCAAGTAGGCGATTGGGGAACCGACCGCTGGGGTACTTTCCTGAGCGGGTATGTCCCGCTGCGCGACCGCACTGGCAGAGTCATCGGCGCGCTCGGCGTCGACATCACTGCGGAGGATTACCTGAACACGCTGGGAAAGGCGGAAGCCATCTTGCACCAGAATCTTCTGCTTGCGGCGGGGCTTGCCGCACTTGTGGGATGGGGTGTGTGGCTCTTCCTGAGCTATCGCGCGCGCGTAGCGGCGGAACAGCAGGCGCAGCGCGCCCAGATGGAGTTCATGAACCACATCCGCCAGCAGATTCTGGAGCATGCGCCGCTGCTGGTGTTCGCGTGCGACGCGGAGGGCAACCTGCAACTGGTAGAAGGCGCGGCGATAAAACAGATGCCACCTCCTCCAGAGAATCAACCCCCCAGCCGCAACCTGTTCGAGATAATGCGCGACTATCCCGAGATTATCGGGGATTTGCGAGGCGCGCTTCGGGGAGAAGTCACCTTCACTCTCCGCACTTGGGAGGGACGCCACTACCGCACCTACTACTCGCGCGTGTTCGACGCCGACGGTAACCTCGTCTCGCTGGTGGGCGTCGCCATCGATGAGACAGAACTGCAGCAGTTGCTCCGCGAAACCAAGCAGCGCGAGCAGTACCTGAACTCGCTGCTGAGCGCGCTGCCTGACATGCTGTTTGTCAACGACCGCAACGGCGTCTACTTGGAGGTGTACGCGCCTGACGAGAGCCAACTGCTCGTGCCCAAAGCGCACGCGCTGGGCAGAACCGTCCGCGAGATACTACCCCCTGAACTGGCGGAGCGCATGATGCACGCTTTCCACCTGGTGCTGGCGACCCGCGAGCCGCTCCACTTCGAATACAGCGTGCCGATAAACGGCGAAGACCACTACTACGAGGCGCGCATCGTGCCCTACACCGACGACGCGGTCATTACCCTTGTGCGCGATGTGCATGAGCACAAGATGGCACAGAAGCTGCTGGAGCAGACGAACCAGCGACTGGAAGAGGCGCTCATGGAGGCACACGAGATGGCAATGCGCGCCGAAGCTGCCAACCGCGCTAAATCCGAGTTCTTGGCGAACATGAGCCACGAAATCCGTACCCCGATGAACGGCATCATCGGCATGGTGCAACTGCTGGAAGACACACCGCTCACCCCCGAACAAGCCGACCTGCTGCGCACGCTCAAAAACAGCGCGAACTTCCTGCTGGGGCTGCTCAACGACATCTTAGACCTCTCCAAGATCGAGTCGGGCAAGATGACGCTGGAGCAGATTCCCGTGAGCATGCGCGAGCTGGTACACGAGGCAGTGAACCTATTCAGCGGGCGGGCGAGCGAGAAGGGCTTGGTGCTGCAGGCACATGTCGACCCGAACGCGCCCGACTGGGTGCAGGGCGATCCCGTGCGCCTGCGCCAGATTGTGGCGAACTTCATCAGCAACGCCATCAAGTTCACCCACGAAGGCTCCGTGACGGTGATCCTGTTGCCCAGCCCGACCTACCCGCAAGGCGTGTGGATTGGCGTGCAAGACACGGGTATCGGTATCCCCGAAGACAAACGCGAAATGCTCTTCGAAGCGTTCACCCAGGCGGACACCTCCACCACGCGCAAGTACGGCGGCACGGGGCTGGGGCTGGCAATCAGTAAAAAGCTCGCTGAGATGATGGGCGGGCGCATCGGCGTGGAAAGCGAGGTCGGCGTCGGCAGTCTGTTTTATGTGGACTTGCCGCTGCCTGCCGCACAGCCGCCGCAGACCGCGCCCTGCGAACCTACCGCCGACTTGCCCGAAGCGTTCCCCGACAAGCGCATCCTGCTCGTGGAGGACAACGAGGTCAACCGCAAGGTCGCCACGCGCTTGCTCGCCAAGCTGCAGGTGCAGGTGGACATCGCGGTCAACGGACTGGAGGCGGTACAGAAAGCGACCGAAACTGCCTATGATTTAATCCTGATGGACTGCCAGATGCCAGAGATGGACGGCTACGAGGCGACGCGCACGCTGCGCCAGCAAGGGGTGCAGACGCCGATTATCGCGCTCACCGCCAACGCGCTGGAGGGCGACCGCGAGAAGTGCCTCGCCTGCGGCATGAACGACTACCTCTCCAAGCCGATTCAGGCGGACAAACTGCGCCAGACGCTGGCGAAATGGCTGTCCAACGCGCCGCTGCAGCAGGCGGCATAACGGGAGGCGATCATGCTGAACTACGACTATCTGAACGAAATCACAGGCGGCGATGCGGAGTTCATCGCGGAACTGCTCGGCGACTTTGTGAGCCAGACGCCAGAGCTGATGGAACAGATTGCGACGGCGGTTGCGCAGGGCGACGCAGCGACCCTTGGCAAAGCGGCGCACACGCTCAAAGGCAGTGCGCGCGCTATCGGCGCGGACGAGTTCGCCGCAATCGCATTCGAGCTGGAGCAGGCGGGCAAGCAGGGCGACCTTTCGAACGCGCCCGACGCCCTCCAACGCCTGCAAACCTACTGGCGCTCGCTGGAGGCGTACCTGCAGGAACGGCTTGCGGCGGCGTAGCATTGGAGTACCAACTGCGCGGTTAGAGTTCACAAAAAGCAGCAGTTGATAACCCCCTCCTTGAGGTTCCCCCTGCTCGCAGGGGGAACCGAGTGGGTGTGTGGCGCGGTTCCCCTGCAGGCAGGGGGAACCGAACAGGCGCGGTTCCCCTCGCGAAGCGGGGGGAACCTGCAGGAGGGGGGCAATTCATAAACTCTGGACGCGCGATTGGTATCACTTCCCCCGAAAAGTAGGCGGCAAATGCTCTGGCAGCAGCGTCTCAGCGTCAGGTGGGGCTAACACCACCGCCGACTCAATGACATTTTCCAGCTCGCGCACATTGCCTTTCCAGCAGGCGTTTTGCAGCAGGCGCATTGCTTCGGGGCTAATCGTGCGTAAAGCGCGTCCGTTCTCTTCGGCGAACTTTTTGAGGAAGTAGTCCGCCAGCAGCGGGATGTCCTCGCGTCGCTCGCGCAGCGGCGGCAGGTGGATATGCACCACCTGCAGGCGGTAATACAGGTCGCTGCGGAACGCGCCCGATTCGACCGCCGCCTCCAAGTCGCGATTAGTCGCCGTCACCAAGCGCACATCGATGGGGATGGGCGTGTTGCTGCCGAGCCGTTCGATTTCGCGCTCCTGAAGCACGCGCAGCAGCTTGACCTGAATCAGGGGCGGGATGTCGCCGATTTCGTCCAAAAAGAGCGTGCCGCCGTCCGCCGCCTCGAACTTGCCGATGCGGTCGGTATCTGCGCCCGTGTACGCGCCTTTGACCGCGCCGAACAGCTCGACCTCCAGCAGCGTTTCGGGAATAGCGGCGCAGGAGACCGCAACAAACGGCTTGTCGGCGCGGCTGCTGCGCTCGTGCAGCATGCGGGCAATCAGTTCCTTGCCTGTGCCGCTCTCGCCTGTAATCAGCACGGTCGTGCGCGTGTCGGCGACGCGCTCGACGGTCTCCAGCACCTTGCGGACGGCGGGGCTTTCGCCGATGAAGACCGTCTGCTTGCGCTTGGCAGCCTTGCGTGCGGTGGGCTTGGGCGCGCTGGGCGCCTCGCGCAGCGCGTTGCGCACGACTTTGCGTAGCGTCTCCATGTCCAGCGGTTTGGTCAGGAAGTCGTACGCACCTGCCCGCATCGCCTCCACTGCGGTCGGAATCGTGCCGTAGGCGGTCATCAGCACCACCTGCAGGTTCGGATGCTGCTGACGGGCGCGCTTAAGCAGCTCCAGCCCCGTCATGTCGGGCATCACCACATCGGTCAGCATCAGGTCGCACGGCGTCTCGGCAAGCAGTCGGAGCGCCTGATGCCCGCCCTCCGCCGTGTACACTCGGTAGCCCTCTTTGGCGAAGGCGCGTTCCAACACGCGGCGGATATTTAGCTCGTCATCCACAACCAGTATCGTGTGCGCCATCTCAAACTTCCTCTACCAGACGCACCCTGCGCCTGTTAGCGAATTTCTCTAAGAGCCGTTTGTCTGTATTTTCGGAAGCCACAGCGTGAAGATAGAGCCTCCTTCAGGGGGGCATTCCAAAGTCATCCTGCCGTTATGCCCTTCCACAATCTTTTTGACGATACTCAACCCCAGCCCGGTTCCCCGCGTGCGTGTGGTGAAGAAGGGGATGAAGATGCGTTCGCGCAGCTCTTCGGGCACGCCCAACCCAGTGTCCTGCACGGCGATAGCGACCTGTCTGTCCGCTTCGTAGGCACGCAGGGTTAGTGTGCCACCGTTGGGCATCGCTTGCACGGCGTTCTGAATGAGGTTGCGCAGTGCCTGCTCTAAGCGCGCGGCGTCCACAGGCGCAATCAGCTCGTCGGGGCACTCCAAACGCGCCTGCACACCCGCCGACTTTAGATACGGCTCTTGCACCGTTAGCACGCGCTGCACGATGGGCTTGAGCGGCGTCGGGTGAATGACGAACTGGAACGGTCGGGCGAACTCCAAAAACTCGTCTGCCAGCTCCGCCAGTCGGCGCGATTCGGCGTGGATGATCTCCATGTAGAATTGCTGCGTGTCGGAGAGGTCGTCTTCCTGCATG
>Ga0079995_1103036_pt1 | contig 13874 bp, 11 predicted proteins | sample FaiFalFF_MnMetaG_2_FD_69198 | JGI IMG/M metagenome (GOLD analysis project Ga0079995, IMG submission 69198) | Freshwater microbial communities from Yellowstone National Park, Wyoming, USA - Fairy Falls C (FF_Mn_C) (SPADES assembly) (version 4) | ecosystem: Environmental > Aquatic > Freshwater >...
TGGGTAAGGACCTCTCGGAGGCGATCTTCGCACCGCCCAACAACACGCTCAAGTTCGCCGAGGTTCCGAGGTTGGGGGTCGAGGTGATGAGGGGGCCGACGCTGGACGGCCTGGGCAAGTACCTCAGGGGAGAGGTCGAGGAGCATGAGGGTCCTGCCGTCGATGTGAAGGACGTCCTGAAGAGCTCTGGGGCAGACGTAGCGATCAACTTCCTCCCCGTCGGCAGCGAGCAGGCCACCAGGTTCTACGCCTCCGAGTCCCTTTCAGCAGGCGTCGGGCTGGTTAACGCCATTCCCGTCTTCATAGCGAGCGACCCCCAGTGGCAGCGGGCCTTCGAGGAGAGGGGCGTGCCGATAGTCGGCGACGACATCAAGAGCCAGATCGGCGCCACCATACTCCACAGGACGCTCGTCCAGCTCTTCGAGGACAGGGGAGGTAAGGTCGAAAGGACGTATCAGCTCAACTTCGGCGGCAACACCGACTTCCTGAACATGCTCGAGCGCGAGAGGCTCTCCTCCAAGAAGAGGTCGAAGACCCAGGCCGTCACCTCCCTCTTCGGGACCCCGTTGCCGGCCGGGAACGTCCACATAGGCCCGAGCGACTACGTTCCTTGGCTCCTCGACAGGAAGGTCGCCTACATCCGGCTTGAGGGGAGGGTCTTCGGCGACGCGCCCGTGACGGTTGAGGTGAGGCTCGAGGTCTGGGACTCTCCCAACGCGGCGGGTGTGGCGGTCGACGCGATAAGGTGCGTCAAGCTGGCGATGGACAGGGGCGTAGGCGGCGTCCTCTACTCGCCATCGGCCTACCTGATGAAGTCCCCACCGGTCCAGTACCCCGACCACGTCGCCCGTCAGATGATCGAGGAGTTCATCGAAGGGAAAAGGCTCCGCTGAACCCAGACCGTCCTAATCCACTCTTCACCTTTCTTGAGACGATTCGCCGCGAAGCGGTGTGCCACTTGGACCCGCGGCGAGCTTAGGTGTGTGTCGGACGCAGGCCTTTCAGGAGTTGTTTCGTCAGAGCTCAGGCGAAGACCATCTTCAGCAGTATTCCGATCACGGCGATCGAGGTCGGGAGGTTGAACGCGATGAAGAGCTTCACGAAGAGGTCCATCTGACCTTCAAGCCTTGCTAACCTCTCCTCGATCGAGTTGACCCTGTTCTCAAGGGCAGCGATCCTGTTCTCCAACGCTGAGATCCTATCCTCAAGCCTCCTCACCTCCCGCTGTATCTCGTTCCTGAGTCTCTCCTCGAGCCTCTCCATCTCGGCCTTCATCTCAGCCCTCAGGTTCTCCATCTCAGTTCTGAGTCTCCCCTCCACCTTCTCCAGTTCGCTTTTAGTCGCTGCCTCGAGTTTTTCCAAGTCACTCTTAGTGGCAACGTCAGCGAGAACGGCGTTGATGATTGCGAGCCTTACATCGCTGTCAGTCACCATCAGCTCGGCCAACCTCTTCCTGATCTTCGGATCCTTCTCCAATTCCTCTATCAACTTCTCTCCTATCGACGACACCGAAAATTCCGAATTGTGAGCGTAAATAACGTTATCGTTGCCGATGGGATGAACATGGATCCGCATCTCTTCCTCCCTCGACTTCCCCAACGGCCTGCAAAATAGACGAACGTGCAGGTGGGGCTCTCAGGATCTTACGTGGGAGAGCTGGAGAGGATCACCGGCTTCCAGCCCTGTCCTCCATCAGGTAGCATGCGACCCTCCGTCCGTTTCCGAGGTCGTAAAGCGGAGGCTCCCGCACCTCGCACTTCCCCTTCATGAAGTACGGACACCTGGGATGGAACCTGCAACCGGAGGGCGGGTTGAGGAGGCTCGGCGGCTGCCCGGGGACCACCTCCCTCATCTTGAACCTGTTCATCGGGTCGGGATCCGGTATCGCCTCGATCAGCGCCTGCGTGTAGGGATGGAGAGGCTCCGAGAGCACCGCCTTCGTCGGCCCCTCCTCGACGATCTTCCCGGCGTACATGATGGCGATCCTGTCGGAGAAGTATTTCGCGGTGGCGAGGTCGTGGGTGATGTAGAGGAAAGACACGCCGTGGCGCTTCTGGATCTCCTTGAAGAGGAGAAGGATCTCGACACGGATCGAGGCGTCGAGCATCGAGACGGGCTCGTCAGCCACCACGAAAGACGGCCGCGTGATTATGGCCCTCGCTATGGCGACGCGCTGCCTCTGGCCACCGCTGAGCATGTGGGGGTACTTCGACGCGAAGAACTCGGGAGGGGTGAGCTTGACCTCCTCTAGCGCCCTCATCACCATCTCCCTCCTCTCCTCCTTCGTCCCGATCTTGTTGACGACTAGGGGCTCCTCGACGATCCTGTAGACGGTGAAGGTGGGGTTCAGGCTCGCATAGGGGTCCTGGAAGACGATGCCCATCCTCCTCCTGACGCGCCTCAGCTCCTTCTCTGACATCGAGGCTATGTCCGTCCCGTCGAAAAGGATCCTGCCTGAGGTAGGTCTCACCAACCCGAGCAGGGACCTGCCGAAGGTCGTCTTCCCTGACCCGCTCTCGCCGACCAGCGCCACCGTCTCGTTCCGGTTGATGGTGAGACTGACGCCGTCGACCGCCCTGACGTGGCCTATAGTCCTGAAGAGCTTCCTCACCGGGAAGTGGACCCTGAGGTCCTCGGTCTTGATCAGGGGACCCTCAGACATTCCTCCCCTCCTCCAGCAGCCAGCAGGAAGCCCAGTGATCGCCGTCGGCCTTGAACATCGGAGGCTCTTGGACGTCGCACTTCCCCTTCATGAAGTACGGGCACCTCGGATGGAACCTGCAACCGGACGGAGGAGCTATGAGATCTGGTGGCGAGCCGGGAATGAAGGTTGGAGGCCTGTCGTACCTAAGGAACGGGACGCTCTCGATCAGCAGCTTCGTGTACGGATGCCTCGGCCTCGGGTAAACCTCGTCAGCAGGTCCGAGCTCTGCAATCCTCCCTCCGTACATTACAGCCACCTTGTCTGCCAGCTCGCTCGCAAGCGCCAGGTCGTGGGTGATGAAGATGTAGGTGAGGCCCAGCTCGCGCTTCAACCTCTTCAAAAGGTTCATGATGTTCGCCTGAGTCATCACGTCTAGAGCCGAGGTCGGCTCGTCGAGTATCACCAGCTTCGGGTTCGTGATCAGGGCCATGGCGATCAGGGCCCTCTGCTTCATGCCTCCGCTGAGCTCGTGCGGATACCTCTGCGCCACTGACCTGTCGAGCCCCACCAGCTCGAGCGTCTCCTCGGCCCTCCGTAGGGCCTCCTCCTTTGGGACCTTCAGGTTGACGATGAGCGACTCGGCCACCTGGAAGCCGACCCTGAGGACAGGGTTGAGGGAGTTCATCGCGCCCTGGAAGACCATCGAGATCCCTCCTACCCTGACCTTGGTCCTGAACTCCTCCTCGCTCATCCGCATCAGCTCCATCCCGTCGAAGACGACGGATCCGGTATAGCGGGCGACGTTCCTCGGAAGGATCCTTATGATGCCAAGCGCCGTCGAGGACTTCCCCGATCCGCTCTCGCCCACGATGGCCAGCGTCTCGCCCTTCCTGACCGAGAAGGAGACGCCGTCTACGGCCCTGACGATGCCCCTCCGCGTCGAGAAGTGCAGGAAGAGGTCCCTGACGACCAGCAGCTCCCCTCCGTCTGAACCGTTGGTCACCCCGATCACCCCCTGGACCTGTAAAGGCCGAAGATGCCGTGGACTCCCACCGCGAAGCCGGCGAGGGAGACGGCGTAGGCCAAGAAGCTCAGGAGCAGGTCCTTCTCTATCACGCCCACCACCATCAGGAAGGCGAGGACGACCGATGCGACCATCATCGAACCTCCCACCACGACCTCCTTCACCTCGCTGCTCATCCCCATCAACCCATCACGCCTCCCTGAGCCTCGGGTTGAAGATCTTGTCGAGGGCGAAACCCACCAGGGCGAAGCTGAGCGATGTGATCAGGAGGAGGAACGCCGGCTCGAGGGTCCAGTAGTAAAGGCCCTTGAAGAGGGCCCCTCCGTAGAAGGAGTCCTGTATCACCTTCCCCCACGTCGGAGTCCTCGGATCTCCTATGCCGAGTATGGCAAGGGCCGCCTCGAGGAAGACGAAGTCGGCCACGGAGAAGACGATGGAGGGTATCATGGTGGGGATAACCCTCGGGACGAGGTGGAGGAGGACGATCCTGGCCGATCCGGCGCCGTACGACTTGGCGGCCTCGATGTACTGCGACTCCTTCAGCTGCAGGAAGAGGGCCCTGTAGTTCTTGACGCCGGGACCGAAGGAGAGGAGGGCGACGATCACGAGCAGCAGCGTCCATATGTCGACCTTGTAGAGCGTCTGGACCATTATCAAGGTCGGCAGGAAGGGCAGGACTATGAAGATCTCCGTGACCCGCTGTATCGCGTTGTCGACTGCACCGCCGAACCAAGCGCTCACGGCACCCACCGACATCTGGATCAGCGCGACCGCAACTGCCGCTATCAGCCCGAAGGAGAGGGCTATCGGAGTGCCCCAGAGGAGCGCGATCCCTATGTCCCTCCTCAGGTGGTCAGTGCCCGCCCATCCGTAGACCTTGCCGTAGACGACCAGCTTCACGTCGAAGTCGCTCTGCGGGTCGAAGAGCAACCCCTCGACCGAGAGCCTGTAGTTCCCCTTCATCACCTGGACCCTATCGCTCTCAAGGATCGACCTGTCCTCGACCGCGAAGAGCGATATCGTCGGCGAGAGCTCGTAATTGGGCCTGGAACCGAGCTTCGCGACGACCCTCTCCACTTCCCTCGAGGTCAACCCTTGGTCGACGCTGACGTAGTAAGCTCCGTCGGAGGTGGGCGTGAACTTCCTCAGCTCTATGGTCGTCCCGTCGGGCTTCGTCCAGGTCATCGTTATCTGGGGAACTGATCTGTTGAATCTCACGCTGTAGAATATGTTGATCTCGGAGGGGAAGTCGTCGTAGTCGAACCTGAAGTCGATGTCTATCCTGAGGATCCTGACCACCTCACCGGCCTGCACAATGACCTTGTAGACCCCAGGGCCAGGCTTTGTGGTGTCCTTGATGATCGTCTCCGGCAGCCTCTTCTGGAGGATGGAGGAGTACCACGATGGGAACGCGTTTCTCGGAGTATCGAGCCAGTGCTGCTCCCCTGCCCTCCAGAGCCTAACCGCCTCTTCGTATGGTATCGTGATTACAGTGTAAATCGATATCGCGACGAGCACCATTATCACGGCTAAGCCGATGACCGCAGACTTGTAGGAAGTGAGGGCCCTCAGGTTCTCCCTGATCCTGGACGACATCAGGCAACACCCGTCCTTATCCTCGGATCCAATACCGCGTAGACGATCTCGAGGACGAAGACTGTGACCGCCAACAGATAGGCGTAGATCACGACCAGCCCCACGATCACAGGCGTGTCGAAGAAGGCAGCCGCTTCGTAGAAGAGCCTTCCTATGCCAGGCCAGTTAAATACAGTCTCTGTGACTATCGCTCCGAGCCAAGAGGAGATCAGCGTCAGCGAGAAGTCTGTGACGATGGGTGGGAGAGTCGGCCTGAGGATGTACCTCCTCCTGATGAGGTCGTCCGGGAGACCCTTCGCCCTTGCTACCTCGACGTAGTCCTCGCTCGAGAAGATCAGGAAGAAAGTCCTGCGGGTGTAGATCCCGAGGAAGCTGTAGGCGAGGAGCCAAGACATTACCGGCAATATCATGTGCTTAAGCACGCTGAGCGCGTAGGCGAACCGGTCAGTGGGCGGCGGTATGTCGACCATGCCTCCGTACGGAAGCAATCTTAGGACAGATGCGAAGATCAGGATGAGGAAGAGACCGTAGAACCAGCCGGAGAGGGACGAGAAGGGTGCTAGGAGAGAGACCGTCCGCTCGATCCTAGAACCATATCTCCTGCTGAGGTAAAGGCCTCCGAAGAGGCCGATGAAGAAGAGGAGGAGCTGAGTGGTCGTGAAGAGGAGGACGGTGTTGGGCAACCGCTCGAGGATTATTATCCGGACGCTCCTGGAGCCGCTGTCGCTGCTGAGGAAGAGCGACCTCCCCAGGTCGAGCGTGAGGGCGTCCCTGAGGTAGTTGAAGCTCCTGACGAAGAAGGGCTGGTCGAACCCGAGCTTCTTGATCTCGAGCTCGTAGAGCCGGTTGACGAGGTTCCTCAGTGCCGTCTCGTTCAGCGTCCTGTAGGCCGGGTTCTGATAGACCGATGTGGAGATTCTGAAGAGCACCTCGCTCTTCATGATACGGAGTATTGACACAACATCGTTCGCGTGCTCCGAGAGCACTAGATTTATCCATTTTACCCACTCGCTGAGGCTGATGCGTCTCCATAGGCGTTTTTCTTCTCCTAGCAGTTGAGCCTGTCTGTCGCAGCAATGACCTCCCAAGGAACCATTAGGATCGGCCAGCGCTTCGCGAAGCTCGCTATGCAGGCTAACTCAAATAACCAATACTCTATGAACTCGTCTCCAAACTATTTAGGCCTCCTCAGAGTTTGGTGGATTAAGGAGTTTCGGGGGCTTAGTGATTTTGAGTGGGAAGTCATAGGCCTCTTCTTCCTCCCGCGTCTAGGGTCGGTAGGAAGATGAGAAGCGCCGTGGAGCGATTCTTCGGATGGCTGAAATCATTCAGGAGGATAACCATAAAGTATGAGAGGCTGGCATTAACATACAAGGCCTAGCAACGATAACATCAATAATCATCCACCTGAGATACGGAATTAGGAGATGAATACAAAAATAATAAAAATCTACTTGGATTTATTAGGTCATAGAGGGCCATTATTCCCACGATCGCGGAAACCGTTATAGCAACGACTGCAAGGATTATTGCTATCATTGCTAAATTGCTAACTTCTAATAGAAAGGTGAATTATTTAGAGATTTTGGGTAAAATTTTCATCTGATTCTGATTACGCGTCCATAATTATTAGTCTCTGATTGAAATCTAATCTGAATCTATTTTTCCGAATAAAGATGGCATGCTACAACATGTCCACCTCTAATATTAATAAATTCAGGCTCAATCCTCTTACATATGTCCATAGCAAATGGGCATCTTGGGTGGAACCTACATCCAATAGGGGGATTAACTGGGCTGGGAGGCTCACCTGGCAGCAATATTCTTTTCCTCTTTGTTTCCGGGTCAGGTATTGGAATTGCTGAGAAAAGGGCCTGGGTATATGGATGCAAAGGGCTATTAAACATTTCTCTAGTCTCAGCTATTTCAACGATCTTTCCTAAATACATAACAGCTATCCTGTCGCTTATTGCTTCCACTATTGATAGGTCGTGACTGATGAATAAGTAAGTTAAATTCATTCTCTTTTGAAGCTCCTTGAATAGTTCGAGAAGCGATGCTCTAACTGAGACATCAACGGATGATGTTGGTTCATCAAGAACAATAAAACTTGGATTAGTGATTATCGCTCTAGCTATAGCTATCCTCTGCTTCTGACCCCCGCTAAATTCATGAGGATAACGATATAGATGCTCCCGCGACAAACCGACTCTCTCTAAAACTTCCAACACTTTTTCTTCAGCTTCAGATGGCTTACAGATCTTCTGAACTAATAGAGGTTCTGCAACAATATCTTTGACAAGCATTCGTGGATTTAGAGAAGATGATGGATTTTGATAAACTATCTGCATGAACCTTCTAAATTTTCTAATTTTTCTATCACTCAGTTTAGCTATATCTAAAAAATTACGTTCTTCATCGCTTGTTAATTCATCTGGAATGCGTCCATAAGGGTCAAAGAAAATGTTCCCAGAGTCTGGAACATATAATCTAATCAACGTTTTAGCCAAGGTGGTTTTTCCACAGCCAGATTCGCCAACAAGCCCAAATATTTCCTCCTTTCTTATGCTTAAATTGATTCTGTCTACTGCCTTCACATCTCCAATCTTCTTTCCAAATATGCCGCTTTTAACTGGAAAATATTTAATTAGGTTTCGTGCAAAGATGATATTACCCATTTTCTCCATCACCATATAGGAAGCAAGCTACATAATGGTCTCTTGAAACTTGAATAAGTTCGGGAACAACCGACCTACACTTATCCATCACATAGGGGCATCTTGGGTGAAACCTGCATCCAGCAGGAGGATTAATCAAATTAGGGACTGATCCGGGAATAGATTTTAAGGGAGAGCCAGGTCTAGGAATGGATTCCAATAGAGCTTTTGTATAGGGATGTAGAGGTTGTTTAAAGATCTCTTTAACTGGAGCTACTTCAACGATTGATCCTGCATACATTACTGCAACTCTCTGACTAATCTCAGCTATAACGCCCATATCATGAGTGATGTAAATAACGGAAGTACCGAACTTTTCTTTTAATCTATTTATCAAGTCGAGTATTTGAGCTTGAACAGTAACATCTAAGTTTGTTGTCGGCTCATCTGCGATAAGTATGGTTGGAGAACATGCAAGTGCGATAGCAATGACGATTCGCTGCTGCATACCTCCACTAAGCTCATGTGGATAAGCATCGAATATCCTTTCTGGGTCTGGAATCTCCATTAGTTTAAGTAATGCGATTATTTCTTCCCTTAACACTTGATTTAGTTTCTTTTTTATGTAACCTCTAAGTATAGGGACTGACTGAATAATCCTTAGCATCAAGTTTTTTTCATTTTCAAGCATCTTATTGTATGCCCATAGCTGCAGCTTAGAGCATATACTCACACGCCCTTCTTCTAACTCCCTTTCTATAGTTGTAATCGCTTTCTTTACGATCTCTTCTTTTCTATGTGAAAGTATTGCCTCACTTATCTGGTTTCCAACTCTAAATACTGGATTAAGCGCAGCATTCGGTTCTTGGAATATCATTGAGATTTCTCTGCCTCTGATTCTGAGTAGCTGCAGTTCGTTTAAACTTAATATGTTTATTACACTATTTTCATTTCTTCTAAACAAGATTTTACCTTTTTCCACCCTTCCAGGTGGAGGTGTTAGAGCAAGGATCGTTAAAGCTGTTACTGATTTTCCACTTCCCGTTTCTCCGACTATTCCTAACGTCTCCCCTCTTCTTAAATGTAAGGATGCTTTTTCTACAGCTTTTACTATTCCTTCATACGTGTAAAACCTTATCGTTAAATCCTCTACTTTTAGCTGTTCATTAACTTCTAATATATCAGAATTCATCACGTCATCTCCTCCTTAACATGGGGTCTAACACATCTCTAAAAGCATCTCCAAGTAGGTTCCATCCCATAACGAAAAGAAACAAGAATATTCCTGGAATAGTGTATACATGCCAATATGCAAATGGATTATTAGCGGTACCAGTAATCCAATTTCTTGAGAGAGATATCAGTTGCCCCCAGTCAGCATATCCTTCGGGTGGACCTAGACCTAGAAAGCTTAATGCGGCAGCAACGAGTATTATTGAACCAATATCTAGAGAGGCATAAACGAGTAAGGAAAAGATAGCATTAGGCAGGATGTGCCTCATTATTATTCTTAGGTCTGAGCAGCCTATTGATTTTGCTGCTTCGACGAAATCTTCTGCTGAGATTCTTAAGAACTCGCCTCTGACAAGCCGGGCATAGCCTGGCCAACCTACTAAAATTAATGCTAAGGTGATACTATCTAAGCCTGGTCCAAAAGCTACTACTAAAGCCATTGCCAATATTAGACCTGGGAAAGCCAGTAATATATCGGTTAGTCTCATTAGGATTTCATCTATTACTCCTTTGTAGTATCCTGCTAGACTCCCAACGAGTATGCCAATAATAACACTTACTCCTACAACTAAGACGCCTATCCTATATGCTGCCCTTGTACCCCATATCACTCCATAATATAGGTCATATTGTCCTTCGGTTGTTCCGAACGGATGCTCTGGACTTGGCGGTTGAGGTTCTGGATAATATCCGGAGCGAGGGATTACGTATGGATCTCTTCCTTCAATTGGAGGTGCTAAAATGGGGGCCATCAAGGCAATGATTCCAAATAATGTTACAAGCACTAAACCCGCTATCGAAAGCGGGTTATCTCTAATCCTCTTTAAGATGAATTTGAATTCTTTTATACGCGGACTCTCCTTGAGCTCCATGCTTGTTTTCAATGGGTTTTCACCTCAGCCTTATTCGTGGGTCTATATATGCGTAGAGTATGTCAACAATTAGGTTTGCAATTACAAATAATATGCCTGCAAATAATGCAAAGCCAATAACAGCAGGTATATCTAGCTGGACGGCAGCACGTGCGGCGAAATATCCTACCCCCTTGAATTCAAAAACTGTTTCTGTGATAACAGCTCCTGATAGCATCCCAGCGGTTAAAAGCCCGGATAACGTTACTACTGGAATCAATGCATTTCTTGTAGCATGCTTATTTATTACTGTCTTCGAGTCCAACCCTCTGGCTTTTGCTGCTGTTATATACATTCTTCCAAGTTGTTCTAGCATGCTTGACCTCATCACTCTCATTATTAGAGCAATATTTATTGTAGTCAAGGTAATTACAGGTAAGATGAGGTGATAAATAGCGTCAATGAACACAGGCCAGTTGAGATTTATTATAGCGTCAACAGTATAGAGGCCAGTATAGGTTTTAAATTCACCTGACCTAACTAGGTTTTCAGCCCACACACTAAGTCTACCAGGTGGAAAGATGCTGAGACCGCCATAAAATATCGCCAGTAACATTATTCCCAACCAGAAAGATGGGAGAGACCATCCAATAATAGCCATGACCCTGCATGCATGATCTATAACTGTATTCCTCTTAACAGCTGAAATTTTTCCTAGGAATATCCCGCCTAAAATTATTAAGGGTACAGAAAAGATGACTAATTCAGCCGTTGCTGGAAACCTCGTAATTATTGCATCTAGCACTCTCATATGAAGTGATTGAGACCATCCGAGATTTCCAGAAAGCATTTGCATCAACCAGTTAAAATATTGAATATAGAACGGTTTATCTAAACCATACTTTTCTATGATGTCTTGTACGGATCTTGCTTGCCTAGGGTCTGTAACATATAGCGACGCACGTTCAATCGGGTCGAAGAGCTGTGTAATCGCGAATATTAATAGTGTCATACCTATCAATGTCGGGATGAGTAAGAGCAATCTCCTAGCGACATATACCCGTAAGCTTACACTCATTCTACCTCCCCTAATAATTTATTCTATTCATTACTTATTTAACCTTAAGCTTCAACAAAAATTGTGTCTAAATACCCCCTAGAGGCGTCTATTTCTACTCGCGAGGCTACTATGGGAGGTCTTCGACTATATAAATCCATTATTTGAACACCGTCTCAAGACAATACCAAAAAAGATAAGGTAACGATTTAAGGATATCCTTTTGAGAGGTCGTAAAAGTACGTTCCTGGATGTATTGGGTTATAGTACCATCCTTGGATCCAGTCCCTCTCCCAATGACGTCCGAGCGGCTGAACTAGTACGAAGCTGGGAACATCTTCATAATATATCTTCTGAAGTTCATAGTATATCTCTTTTCTCTTCGATGGATCAATCTCTGTAATGCCTTTCTCGATTAATTCATCAACATGTGGATTACTGTATTTCTGCCAAGCTGCGAATGCTCCAGTGGAATGCATGAACGGATGAACAAAATTGTGTGGGTCAGGATAGTCTGCAAGCCAACCTATTATGAATAATGGTAGCTGTCCCCGTACCATTGCTCTCAGATATGTCGGCCACTCAACTCCTCTAATGTATATCTTGAATTTTGGATTTAGCCTTTCAACGTTCTCTTTAATTATCTCTGCAGCAGTTTTCCTAGGTATGTTCCCAACATTATAGAGTATCTCCAAGTAGAATCCTTTCTCCCAGAGCTGACCACCCCACGCCTTCTTGAAATATTCTTCTGCTTTTGTCAAATTAAATTCATACATTGGTTGATTTGGATTAAAGAATGGTAAGCCCTCAGGGATTGGTCCAGGTACTTGTTTAGCCTCATCTAACCAAGCTTGTTTTATGAAGGTCTGCCAATCAAATGTATATGCAAATGCTTTCCGGACATTTATATCGCTAAAGAAGTCTGGTGGAATCCCTTTTCCATCAAGCTGCCCGCTACCTATGTATGGACTTTTTGGATCGATTTTGAATGTAAAGAATACTGCATCGATGGACAACGTGGGCAAATCTTTGACGTAACGTATTCCCTCAGCTCCCTCAACTTCTTTTACATTTGGTCTCGGAACATAGACTATGTCTGCATCACCCTGCAAGAACATCAGTTTTCTAGTTGACCATTCATCAACCTTCTTTATGACGACTCTCGTTATCTTCGCTGGCCCTCTCCAATAATCATCAAATCTTACTAAAGAGATTTCTTTACCATGTTCCCATTTCTCAAGCTTGAAGGGGCCTGAGCCACAGTCGGCTTCTTGTAGTTCAGGTGTTTCTGGGTTATGATATTTTGCAAAGACTTCAAGCCAGTTGTCTTTGTTCCCAGGCCATGCACCATGCTGTACTGCACATTCCTTGTCAACTATACTGGCCCATGTTTGACTCCAAATCTGAAGGAAAGTTGTCGTCGGGAAAGGTTTTGCCAATCTGAATACAACCGAGTTCCCCTCAATCTCTACTGCTTTGTCGATCAATTCACCGATTCGGGCTGCATCATTTGGATCTGACAAATTACCTAGGTCTGCTAAAGTCTCTACTCCGAGAAGTGGTTCAAGAAGCAACCATACTGGGCCACCGTCTCTCTCTTGTATCATTGCTCTTTCAAATGAATATTCTACGTCTTCAGGAGTTATTACACCACCAGTATGAGTTTTTATACCACTTCTAATTGGGAAGATTATGGTTCTACCTTCGTCCTTAACTAATCCGTTTTCTATAGAAGGAACTTTCTCGGCAATTAATGGAATAAAGTCATCCATCTTCTCTCTATTGAAGAATATTAATGTTTCATACATGTTGAAAATTACTTCACCGCTTGCAGTATCATAAGCCCAAGCGGGGTCTAGAGTTTCAGGTTCACCAATCGTAGCTTCTATGATTGTATCAGGATTCTTAATAGCTGGTTTTGTCGGAGTCATTACAGGTGTTGTAGGGACCGTTGTTATGGTCTGTACAACTGTTTGAATGATAGTAGTTCCTGGTTGAACCTGCGTTTGTATGACGGTTGTTACAACAGTCTTAGGAGCTGCTGTTTGAGAGAGATAAACTCCTGTACCCATCCCAATTGCAGCAATCAAAACTGCAGCAACAATTATCGCTACCGTTTTACTTATAGCATCAACACCCCCAGGGTTCATCACGATAAATGGGAAAATACTCATAGATAAAGATTTACTATCTATGGGCGGGTACTGACAAGTGTTGCTTAGGCCTTTTTGGGTCTCTGGCCGTGATGCACGTCATCGATGCTGCACTGGACTCTTTCTCTGATCTATTTCGATCCCACAGGTACCCTCCTCTCGAAAAGCTCTATTCCGTCTTTCTCTTCATAGCAGGTCTCAGCTTAAGGGATCTCTCAGAGAGATTATGTCTAACCGGTGAATCTAGGAAATCGGTAAGGATATGGGTCCACAGGTTCTCTTCCCTCTTCAGGCCTTCCAGAAGGGTGGGAAGAGCTGGTAACTGCAATTGCAGTAATGCACAACATCATCAGGGCAGAGGAGAGGAGGTAATACCAACTTGACGGTACCGACTCATGGAATTCAGCGGAGTCTGCTCTGCACCTCGATATGCCTGATCAGATTGCTCTTCGCTACGTACCTGCCCAGCGGGATCTCGAGGAACCGAGCCACGTATTCCAGCGCCTCCCTGAGGTCGCCGAAGGCCTCGTACCCGCCTTCAAGGGCCATAGCTGTTATCTCCCTGAACCTCCAGACGCCGAGCGGTATCCAGCCCTTCCCCACCTCGAAGAAGACGATCGCCCCTGCCTGCCGCCTGATCCGCTCGAGGTGCCTCGCTA
>Ga0079995_1031329_pt1 | contig 13869 bp, 15 predicted proteins | sample FaiFalFF_MnMetaG_2_FD_69198 | JGI IMG/M metagenome (GOLD analysis project Ga0079995, IMG submission 69198) | Freshwater microbial communities from Yellowstone National Park, Wyoming, USA - Fairy Falls C (FF_Mn_C) (SPADES assembly) (version 4) | ecosystem: Environmental > Aquatic > Freshwater >...
TGGTCGAGGCGTTGGGCGGACAGGTGGCGTTCAAGCGCGAATCGGCGACTGTGGAGGTTCAATTCCCGAACAGGCCGCGTGCAGAAAACCCCGTAATCACGCCCGATTAGTGGGGCGACCCGTTTGTCCTGTCGCTGGGCTGCACAAAAGCCGCGCCCGAACAAGGCGGGGCAGGCGGCTTAGCCTGCAGGGCATAGTTCTAGCGCCAACTATCGCAGGCAGCGAGATCAGCCAAGAGGTGCAACTTGCTGCGCAGCAGGCAGGCTGCGCCGTCGCGCTGAACGGACGCTACGAGTTCGACCTGCCGTTTCGGGGCTGAGTGGAGCGTCGAGGTGGTTAGTCACCCAACGGCAGCCTGTCCGAAAACAGGTTGATAGCAGGATACTCGCCGCAGTCGCCTTCAATCTGCGCTTGCGCAATCGCGAATAGGTTAGAGGGCGGCTCGTCACAAGTTATATCGCCCTTGCTGCCTCCATCTGCGACAATCATTACAACCATTCTTTATCTATAATGTCGCGATTTAGCGTTGTTTTGTTGTCCAGTAATTTCTTAATTCTACTTAGGTTGAACTTTGAACCGAGACAGATTTTCTTGTATAGAAGGTAGTTCAGCGCCTCAACATCGAGATGGTAGATGTCTTTCTCATCGTACGACCTAAAGCTTTTCGCAATAAACACTGGGAACAAAGTCTTGCTTTCATAAGCTTTCTTCTCATCTTCCAAATACCTAAGAATGGCTCTCTTGTCGTCTATGGTTGGGCGATAATCAGTACTGTTTTTACAATCATACACCAAACCGTATCCTTCGACAAATGCTATCCCATCTGGGTATTCACCGGGTACTCTATACCCTCTCTGTTCAACCTCAAAGCCAATCGCAGTCAGAAGTGCACATACTCGGTCTTCGAATTCGTTGTTGCTGATATTTTTGTCTTTTATATCCAAAAAATATTTTCCTATGTAATCTTCCCAAGTGTATCTTGCCTGAGTGGTGGTATTTTGTTCTGGCGACAACAAATCTTCCCATGCACTGGGTGGGGTTTCTCCTAATTCTTGTAATACTTTTCGTATCTCCGAGCAATCTTTGACAGAGAAAAGCGGTATTCTACCACCTAGCCTACCTACTAATTTGTGGCTGGGCGTTTCAGAGGACTCCAGTGGCTCGAAGTCAAAATACGGCGTTTCGCTATTAGAGTCATATCTCATTCCTTTTACCTTCAGATAAACGAAATTTTGTGAACTGAAGTCATTTTGTTGCCGCTTGATGTATATCCCTATTCCAGGCAGAGGGCAATTCCGTGCCAGGCTTTCCCACTCAGGAAGTTTTTTGTAGGTCTCTCCTGGATACCTTGCCTCTTTAGGCGAGTTCCAATATGTTTTGTCCCAACCTGTCGCTAAAAGCAAAACCTTGCACATGTCTCCTCCTCGTACTAGCAGGATTCCAGCGCAAGCAAGAAGTTGCTTTGCCTACGCTGACCATGTATTATACCAGATGGGCATGTGAATATAACGGGCAACTATAGTAGGGCTGACCCTATAGAACGGCGCTCTGGGGGCAGACCTCTGTGCCTGTCCCCCATTCGCATGTTGAAATCATATTGCGAAGACACATATTACTTCCTCACGCCCCCGAAAGTATACTCATACCGCATCGGGTTGTAGCGCTGGTAGCCTTTCGGGGGGGAACATCGCCTGCGATTCGTGGTTGTCGGCGTACATGCTGCGCCCGTGCTTCACATAATACTCAAACTCGTGGCGCAAGTTTTTGATGAAGGCGCGGATGAGCCATCGATGACCTTGATGCAAATCTGGTGGGTTCCTTTAGGAGCGCACTGCCAACCGATGTCGGTTCGGGTCTTCAACGAGCGGTCTTTGCGTGTGCGGAAGTGCTGCCAGTGGTGTTCGAAGGGCTTGCCCTCACGCCATTCGAAATCCACCGCCCAGAAGTCGATAAAGTCGAACGGCGACTTGACCGCGCGCGTGCGCAGTGCCTGCAGTTCCTTATTCAGGCACTTCGGCAAGGGCAGGCGTGAATTTCAACTGCTGCATCGGTCCCTTCACCTCGATAGGCGATGGGGTGCAGCTCCACGCTTGCGAAATCGAATACAGTATTGTTCTGGATGGCACTCGTATCGAGCAGATTGAGCCGCGTATTGAGCATAGCCTGCTGGGCAAGAATGTGGTTGTGTCGGGCAAGGTGCGTCGCCCGCGCGCTTTGCGCCTCATGCTGGGCGACAGCAGCAGCGTCGAACTACCCTAAAGAATGGATCGTGCGGGAGCGCGATCGAAGAAGGCGAAGGCATCGGGCATCGCCTCACGCACAATCATCAGGTGGTCGCAACCCTCATACTTTTTATACTCCAGCACCTTCAGGTTCTGCCCCTGCAAGCGGCGATAGGCATTCTCGATATTGTTTTTGAGCATCATCATCTCCTGCTCGCCGACAGCGATGAAGATGGGCAAATCAGGGGGCACGCGTGTGGGTTGCCCTGCGCCCGCAAAAATCGCAACGGCGCGAAACCTATCAGGGAATTGGGCAATTGCGGCGAAGCTATGCGCCCCGCCCATCGAGTGTCCCATCAGATAGATGCGCTTCGGATCGATAGGGAGCAGTTTCTGTGCGGTTTCGAGCGCAGCCCCGATGTGTGCCAGCCCCATCTCGGCGCGAGGTGCAATCACTGCCCAGCCCCGCCGAGCTGCTTCTTTCAGCACGATGCCCTGCCCATACCCCTCAAAAAAGAGATGCTCGTTCCCACCAGCACCGTGCAGCGCGACCACCAACGGGATGGGGCGGTTGGGCTTAAAGGACTTCGGGATAAACAGTCGAAAGGCAATTTGGCGCTCGCCATACTGGGTCGTCATCCAGTAATCGCCTGGGGCAGGTTGCCAGCCTGGCTTGCCTTTTTGCCAACCCGCTATGATGCGCTCCGCCAGTTGCAGCAGGCGCCGCAACGGATAAAAGGTTTCTGGATTCTCACCCTGCTGGGCTTTGTGCAACACCTCCCAAGCGTTCAGCACAGTTAGCCGTTCTGTGGGGTCAGCATCAGAGTATGTTTCAGCAGCGCGTTTCAACGCTTCCAGCCGTGCGCTTAGATTCGCCACGACGCTGAAGGTCTGCCGCCATCGGCGCAGCGATTGGTTGCCCTGCTTGATTTCGAACCGAACCTCATAATCGCCTTCCGTTGCGCGAGGCAGCAGCGTCGCCACTGCACCAAGCCCGATAGCCTCCAGTTTGCCTTCACCAATCGGTCGCGTTTTGTTTAACTGGACTACGCGCCAGTGTAGCTGCAACGGGACAGGGGGTTTCTCAACCTCGTAGAACGAGAACAGTTGGAGACGGAGTGGGGTCACACCCTTCGCGAGGGCATCTTTGTCGACGAGTCGGGGTAGGCGAATACCGAGTGCGCCTGCATAGAGCATTTCCAGAGTGGGCGGCAGATCGGCACTGAGCGCAGCGCAGGTGAGGGTCAAATGGCGCGCCAGCGCGTCGAATCTGCCAGAGAAAAAGGCGGTCAACCCTTCTGAAAGCGGGCGCATGGCACGCAAACGCGCATCTAAAGAGCCGCGATGCGCCTCCCAGCACGCTTCAACCTCCACCAGACGCACTGCCAAGTCCGCCCGGCTAATGGAGGGCTGTCCCCACGCTATTGACCAGCCCAGTGATAAGCCCAGAATCAGCAGAAGGCGCATCCTAAATTCTCTCATCTCAAGCAGCAAATGGAAGGCTCGCCATGACCGCCGTACCTAAGGCATATAGGTCACGATGGCGGTGAGGACGAAGAAGGCGATAGCCAGAATGAGGGTGAGCCTTGAGAGGAAGTCTTCGAAGCCCGGTTTCGCCTTGATGTAGGTGCCTTCCGCAGCGCCCGGACTAAAAATCCCCTCCGCACGCGAGGTCTGAATCGCAACCAGCCCGATAAAGACCGCCATCACCACTATATCGATCCATGTCAGCACTTGCTTGAGTATCTCCATCGTTTCGCTCCTTGTGTATCGTTGTGATAGCAAGAGGATGCTTCCTATGGGTATCGGTCGAGGTCGTCGCGCAGCTCGTCGAGCGGCTCTTCGAAGGAGCGCGTGACCTCTTCGCCCGCTTTTTTGAATTCGCGCATGGCTTGCCCCACCGATCGCGCAATCTCCGGCAGTTTACGCGGCCCGAAGATAAGCAGCGCGATGATGAGCAGCACCATGATTTCGCTAAAGCCGATGCTTCCGAACATGGTTCGCCTCCGCTTGTATTTTACCCGATTTCCATCGGCGGTGTGATGGCAACGAGGGTGCGTCGGTCGGGTTCGAACAGTTCGGCAGCCAGTGCGCGGAGGTCTTCGGGTTGAACCGCCTCGATTCGGGCGATAATCTCTTCCATGGGCACCACGGCGCCGCGCATCAGCACCTCGCTGCCGATGAGTTCCGCGCGGGTCTGCATCGATTCGAGGGCGAGTAGGCGTGTGCCCTTGAGCTGGTTGCGAGCGTTGCGCGTCTCCTCCTCGCTGGGTGGCTCATCGCAAAGGCGATCCAGCTCGGCAAGCACCAGCGACACCACCTGCTCGAAATGTTCGGGTGCGGTGCCGCCGTAGATAACGAATAGCCCGCCATCCGACATGGGCATCGAGTAGCTGCCGATGTCGTATACCAGCCCGCGCTTTTCGCGAATCTCCTGCCAGAGTCGGCTGAACATGCTGCCACCGAGCAGGCTGTTCAGCACTGCCAGCGCGTAGCGTCGCTCGTCCAGAAAGGAGACGCCATCGACGCCGATGCAGAAATGCACCTGCTCCACCTCGCGCGGGAAGAGCTGCTGGTGCCACTTCGGCTGCACCTTGCGCGGTGGTGCTGGATGGCTCTCGATGGCTATGGTGCCAGCGGCGCCACTCACAGGTGAGCGCCATGATCCCAGCCAACGCTCCACCTCTTTGACCAGCGAGTCGGGCTCGAAGTGCCCCGCTGCGGACACGACGAGGTTCTCTGGGCGATAGTGGGTCGTGATAAACTCTATCAATCCCTCGCGCGTGAAGGCACGCACCGTTTCGGGCGAGCCGATGATGCGTCGTCCCAGTGGATGGTTGCCCCAGTGGACTTCGGCGAACAGGTCGTGCAGCAACTCGTCGGGGGTGTCCTCAATCATGCGCATCTCTTCCAGCACGACGCCCTTCTCGCGCTCCAGCTCGTCGGGGTCCAGCTTTGCATTCAGCAGCAGGTCGCTTAGCACCTCCACGGCAATGGGCAGGTGTTCGCTTAGCACGCGGGCATAGTAGCAGGTCAGTTCCTTGCCGGTGGAGGCGTTTAGCACCCCGCCACGCCCTTCGATCTCTTGGGCAATTTGCATAGCGGTGCGGTTGGTGGTGCCTTTGAACAGCATATGCTCCAGAAAATGCGCCATGCCGTGTTGATGCGGTTGCTCATAGCGGGAGCCACTTTTCACCCAGAAGCAGAGGGCGACCGATGGCACGGTCGGCACCGGCTCCATCACGATACGGATGCCATTTGGCAAAGTCGTCTGCACCAGGTTCATCATCGGGGCAGTATACCCGCATTTGGGCTATCGCATCCAGATGGGCGCGGCCAGCGGTTGTCGATTACGGGGCATGCCTTTTAAGTGGTCGGGCAAGCGCACGATGACAGGGGACAAGTCGCCACGATCGTCTTGGTAGCCACCATAGTTTGTTGTGCCGCCATCATCGATGCGGTTGTAGCTCACCGAGTAAAGCAGGAAGCCGCGGCGCGGGTCGGTCTTGTAGACAAACGGTTTGCCCGAAAAGGGGTCGATTATCATCTCGCCCAGTTGCAACACCTCCAGCGAGGTGGGATACCTGCCTGTGCGCAGCTTATGCAGCCGAATCGCGGCTGTGCAGCCTACAAGACGCATCATCGCCACCTCGGCTGCTTCTTTATCGCTCGTTTTCGCAAAGACAGGCAGCAGAATCTTATTTAGCGGATGGCGTATTTCCCTCTCTAACTCCTCATCTGTGCGGCTCGGACGCTGTCCGAAAGGTTGCTTCAGCTCTTGTATCGTGCGTTTCATGAGGCGGTGATACTCTGGCAGGGCAGTTTTGACGAAGGGACGGGTTATCACTACGCGAAGCCCTCGGATTCGTTCCTCTTTTGTGGGATCGGAGGCGGTAAGCTCGCGGAGGTCCATGCGCCCTTCAGCGACTTGTCGATACATGCTTAGCCCGAAATAGTATTCCTCCTCCATACATTTCCACAGGGGCACGCGCTGTTGCTCGTAGCTACGGGCGAGTTGCAACAGGGCTTCCAGCCCGGCGCGGTCTTGGATGCGCGGCAACTCCTCACGGATGGGGGCTAACGCAATCGCATGAATAGCGACTCCAACAAGGTAGTGGAGAAGCGGTCCACCGTTGCGCGCTTGTTCAGCGAGGCGAGCGAGTCGTTGGGCACGCTTTATCGCGTCGCGATAGCGCTTCTGGCGCAGCTCCTCGTGCATCAGGTATGCCTCCACACGGGCAATTTGGCGCATACTTGCCAGTTCGGGGAATAATGCATTCGGATTACGCTCGGTGGAGACCACACTGGGGCGTTGAAGCAGCTGCTCGTAGCGGCGCAGGTAGGGTGACATCTTTTGCAGGTAGTAGGTGCGGTCCGCAGCGGAAAGCGGTTCCCTACGACCGATGGCTTCTTCGATTTGTTTGAGCCGCATGTCGCTCCTTAATCGCTGCTGCATCTCCACGCCCATGTTGTGATATTCAGGATAGGCGTTATTGGGCGGTAGCTGGCGTGGCGGGATTTCGATATTGGGTGGGGTAAGCAGCCACACCACCAGCCCACCACACAGCACGCCCACAATACCCACAAGCACACCGCACCCTATCAGCCACCTGCGCATAGCCCGTTTATTCGTGGCGGCGGGCGCGAATCCTGTTGCTCCTCTTTGTTGGGCAAGGTATATTTTTATGCTATGCGATACCGATGGTGGATGGCGATAGCGATTACAGGTGTCTTCTGCATAGCAGCCGATGACCGGAAGTCTTTCATCGAGCGTTTGCCGGGCACAACCGTGCAGTTCGAGATGGTGGCGATTCCGCCGGGCACCATCGAGATGCCCGACCCCGACAATCCCGACAAAACTATTACGGTGCGCATCCCGCGCCTGTGGATGGGCAAAACGGAGGTTACTTGGGACGAGTACGGCACCTACGCCTTCAATCGCGAGATTGGCGAGGAGGAGAAGCGACGCGGTGCCGATGCCATCGCCAAGCCCAGCAAGCCCTATGGCGCCATCGACCGCGGCTACGGCTATGAAGGCAACCCCGCAATTGGCATGACCTATGTGGCAGCCCAGCGCTATTGCGAATGGCTGAGCCGCATGACGGGCAGAAAATATCGCCTGCCGACCGAAGCGGAGTGGGAATATGCCTGTCGTGCCGGCGTGCTGAAACGGGAGCCACTGCCGACCGAGCAGCTGGAACGCATCGCATGGTATCAAGCCAATTCGAACAACAAGCCCCACCCCGTGGGCAAAAAGGCGGCGAACCCGTGGGGACTGCACGATATGCTGGGCAATGTGATGGAGTGGTGTCAAGGTCTGGACGGCAAGCCGATTGCCTGTGGCGGCTCCTTTAAAGACCCTGCCGACAAGGTGCATCCGGGCGCCCGTGAACGCCAGACCCCCGAATGGAACATGACCGACCCCCAATACCCGAAAAGCCGCTGGTGGCTCTCCGACGCGCCCTTCGTGGGGTTCCGCGTGGTGTGCGAGGAGTGAAAGTCGGCACTTTTTCAACGGAAATCGGGTATAATGTTTGTGGACAGCCATCCGCACGATGGCTCTTCCCGACTTAAGCGGAGCGATATCAGGAGGGCTATGTTGAGCAAGAATGTACGCACTGCCATAACCATCGTGGGGCTGGTGGGAATCGTGCTTCTGCTGATGCAGTATCTTACCCACCTGCAGCCCCCCGGCATGCGAGAACTGAGCTACACAGATTTGGTGCGTGAGGTGCAGAACCACACCGTCGCCGAGGTCACGGTGCAGGGTGCGCGCCTGACCGGTGTGTTTAAGGATGGTTCCCGCTTCTATGCCACCTTGCCGCCAGAGGGCGAAACGCGCAACCAGCTCTACAAGCTGATGACCGAAACCAATGTGCGGGTCAAGTTCTCGGAAGACAGCCGCATGCCCGACTATCTGGGGCAGGTGATTGGCACATTTCTCGTGCTGCTGATTTTGGGTACGCTGTTCTGGGTGCTGTTTGTGCGCACGGCACAAGCGGGCAATAATCAAGCCTTCTCGTTTGGCAAGGCACGCGCTCGCCGCTATAACGAGAGCATCCCCCGTGTGACCTTTGACGATGTGGCAGGTGTGGACGAAGCCAAGCAGGAGCTGGCGGAAATCGTCGACTACCTCAAAAACACGCGCAAGTATCAGGCACTGGGCGCCAAGATTCCGAAGGGGGTCTTGCTGCTTGGTCCGCCTGGCTGTGGCAAGACGCTGTTGGCGCGCGCGGTGGCGGGCGAGGCGGGTGTGCCCTTCTTCCACATCAGCGGCTCCGACTTCGTGGAGATGTTCGTGGGGGTGGGCGCGGCGCGCGTGCGTGACCTCTTCGAAAACGCCAAAGCGAACCGCCCTGCCCTTATCTTCATCGACGAGATCGATGCCGTCGGGCGACTGCGCGGCGCAGGGCTGGGCGGCGGGCACGACGAGCGGGAGCAAACCCTCAACCAGCTCCTTGTCGAGATGGACGGCTTCGACCCGAATCTCGGCATTATCGTCATCGCAGCGACCAACCGCCCCGATATTCTGGACCCAGCACTGTTGCGACCGGGACGCTTCGACCGCCATGTGGTGGTCGACCCGCCCGATGTGGAGGGGCGTCGCAAAATCTTGGAGGTGCATACGCGCGGCAAGCCGCTCGATGCCGATGTGGATCTCGACCTGCTGGCGAAGCGCACGCCGGGCTTTACAGGAGCCGATTTGGCGAATCTGGTGAACGAGGCGGCGTTGATTGCCGCCCGACGCAACAAAACCCGCATCTCGATGGAAGATTTCGAGGAAGCGACCGACCGTGTGATTGCCGGTCCGCAGCGACGCAATCGGGTGATTGACCAACAGGAGCGCACCATCATCGCCTATCACGAGGTGGGGCACGCGCTGGTGGGCGAGATGCTGCCGAATGCCGACCCTGTGCATAAAATCTCGATCCTGCCACGCGGCATGGCGCTGGGCTACACGGTGCAGATGCCCGAGCGCGACCGCTATCTCTACACCAAAGCGGCGCTGCTGGATCGGATTACGGCGTTGCTGGGCGGGCGTGTCGCTGAGGAGCTGGTGTTCGGTGAGGTGGGCACAGGTGCCCAGGATGACCTCCGACGCGCCACCGAAATCGCGCGGGCGATGGTCACCGAATACGGCATGAGCGAGCGGCTGGGACCGCTCACCTTCGGGCGACGACACGGCAGCCCCTTCCTGGGACGCGACCTGATGGAGGACCGCAACTACAGCGAGCAAATCGCCTACGAAATCGACCAGGAGGTGCGCCAGATTATCGAAAACTGCTACGCGCGCGCACGGCAAATCTTGACGGAGAATCGCGACAAGATGGACCGTGTCGCCCAGGCGCTGCTGGAGCGGGAGAGCCTCACCCGCGAAGAGTTCCTTGCCCTGCTGCAGGACGAACCGGCGGCAACCGAAGGGGCTGCCGCTCCCACCACCGCACCAGCAGCCGAAGCGAAACCCGTCGCTGAAAAAAGCGAGCCGACCGAGGCACCCCAACCTGCCAAGCGGCTCAAACCGCGTGCGGCACCGGGCTAAACCGGTGCCGTGCTTCACCGCACAGGCACCAGTAGACCTGCCAACGGCAAACGGTTCGCCCGATTGAGGTATCCTCACGCGTGATGCAACGAGATGAGGCATCGCCTTCGCCTTGCGTGTTGAGCATCTGCATCGTGAACTGGAACACGCGCGAGCTGCTGCGTGCCTGCTTGCACTCTCTCTATCGATATCCGCCCGATGAGCCATTTGAGGTCATCGTGGTGGATAACGCTTCCACCGATGGGAGCGCGGAGATGGTGCGTCAAGCATTTCCCCAGGTCATTCTGATTGCCAACAGCGAGAATCGGGGCTATGCGCATGGCAACAATCAGGCGATTCAGCGTGCGCGGGGCGAGTTCATCCTGTTGCTCAATCCCGACACGGAGGTGCAAGCGGGCACTTTGCAGCGTGCGATTGACTTCCTGCAGGCGCATCCGGAGGTGGGTGCGATCGGGGCGAAGCAGCTCTTTCCTGATGGGCGTGTGCAGCCCTCGGTGCGGGGCTTCCCGACGCCTCGCAATCTGCTGTTTGAGGTGCTGGGACTGGCAAGGTTATGCCCGCACTCGCGCCTCTTCGCCGCCTACCGCATGCACTGGTTCACCTATGACCGCCCGATGCCCGTTGATCAGCCGATGGGCACCTTCTTGATGGTGCGGCGCGTTGTGGTGGAGCAGGTGGGCTTGATGGATGAGGCGTTCCCCCTCTTTTTCAACGATGTGGACTGGTGCTATCGCATTTGGCAAGCGGGCTGGCAAATCTGGTTTGTGCCGGAGGTGCAGATTGTGCATCATGGTGGCGCCAGCACGCGCCAGGTGCGCCCGGCTGCCCTGCGCGAGTCGCACCGGGCGCTGGAGCGGTTTTATCGCAAGCATTATCGCGCCCGCCTGCCTTCGCCTCTCTACGCGCTGATTATCGGGCTGATTCGCCTCTCGGGCTGGGTACGCCTGCTTTTGAATCAGTTGCGGTCCTCGGGTGGACCCCACTCATAGCCCCAGCAGTACCAGGTGTAGACCGCCATCGGGTCGCTGGTGTCGTTGCATGCAGGCTCCGAGTAGTTGGGCTGATCCCGATCGGTGGGATAGAGCATTGTGTAAGTGCGCCTTTACCTCACACTCTCGTGCCCGCAAGCAAGCCCCCAGTAGTACCACTCCACATACTGACCGCTCCACTGGATGCCGCGTGGGTAGAGCGCCAGGAACCGATACCACTTGGCATGCCCATCGAGATGAATTGACACAGAACCTTCATTATGACGACCCTTGAAGTTCTGACCCCAAAATCGAGCCCCTGGCCATTCAAAAAATGCCGTTGGGAAGTCAATCATGACCACTACCTTCGATGGGCTCGTTATGGACGAGTCGTCGATAGATTTACCTGGATCAATAGTGATATTCCCACATGGAATCCAATCTACCGTATAACAGGGCGAATTTCTATTGAGCTGATAGTAAGCCCAGAGGTTCTCGTTGGTGCGGTAATCCATTGGAGGATAGATGTCATCGAAGTAGTTTTGGCGCCCACGCGTGGAATTACCCAGACCAACACAGGGATGATTGGGCGCGCTCAGGTAATCACCTTGTCCGTTATCACGCTGGGATGCCTGCATCGAACCCTGGGGAAATGCTGACGACGGGCACTTGAAGATGTCCCGATTCTTGATGTAGGGCATTGTGCGCGCAGCAACGATATAGCTCTGGGGCCAGTTGTAGACGGGTAGGCGGTTGTCAAAGTCGTTGGCGTACATTAGCAGTCCAAGCGCAATCTGCTTGCCGTTGCTCAAACACTGGGTCTGGCGCGCTTTTTCGCGTGCCTGCGCAAACACGGGGAACAGGATCGCCGCCAAGATGGCGATGATCGCAATCACGACCAGCAGCTCAATCAGCGTAAAGCCCTTGCTTCTCATGGTTATGGACCTCCTGTAGTGTTCGACTGCATGGGAACCAGAATGGCTCCCGAAAGGGGGGGCATCCTGAGAGAGAGATACCCCTGCGTGGCAGGGAGGCTCCCCTGCCCGAAATCGTGTGTGCCTACCGCCACTTGCCATGCCTCCACGCGCCACGGCAGCGATAGATCGACGGTTTGGGGGTAGTCGCTGTTGTTGAGCAGCACCAGCGCGAGGGGCGGTGTTTCCAAGGGGGAGGGCAGAACGCGCGCAAAAGCATAGAGGTTGCAGCTATCATCTATCAGTAGCGTGCGCCATTCGCCGCGGCGCAGGGCAGGGTTCGCTTTACGCAGCGCGATCAACTGCTTGACATAGTTCAGCAACTCGCGCTCCTCATGGCTCAGCTCCCAGCGCATCGGGCGACGATTGTCGGGAATGCCACCGCCCTCCAGCCCGATTTCGTCGCCATAGTAGATAGCTGGTGCCCCTATCGCTGTGAACTGCAGCAGCAACCCCAGCTTCATGCGGCGTAAATCGCCGCCACACTCGTGGCGGAAGCGCGGTGTGTCATGGCTGCTGAGCATGTTATACATGGCGTAGAGGCTCTGGCGCGGGTAGCGAATGAGCAGGTTCTGCATCCGCTGGTCAAACTGCGACGGCTTGATGCGCCGATGCGCAATCCAGTCCAGCACCGCGCCGCGCCAGAGATAGTTCATCACGCTGTCGAACATATCGCCCTGCAGCCAGTGTCCCGCATCGCCCCAGATTTCACCGATGATGACCGCTTGCGGGTTGATACGGCGCACGACGGGGCGGAACTCACGCCAGAACCGATCGGGCACTTCGTTCGGCACATCGAGCCGCCAGCCATCCAGTTGGTACTCGCGTGTCCAACGCGCCACCACATTCAGCAGGTAGCGACGCACCAGCGGGTTCTCGTGGCGCAGCTTGGGCATATAGGGGATGTTCCACCATGCCCAGTAGGAGGGGTTTCCCTCCACCTTCACAGGGAACCGCTCCACATAGAACCAGTCGCGGTAGGGCGAGCGCTCCTGATGAGCCAGCAGGTCCTGAAAGGCGAAGAAATGGATGCCCACATGGTTGAACACGCCGTCCAGAATCAAGCGCATGCCATGCTGGTGGAGCGTGTCTGCCAGCCGACGCAGGTCATCCTCGGTACCCAGCTGCGGGTCGACGCGCTCGTAGTCGTCCACATCGTAGTTGTGGTGGCTGACCGAGGCGAAGACGGGGTTCAGGTAGAGCGCCGTGATGCCCAACTCGCGCAGGTAATCGAGCCGCGCGAGGATGCCCTTTAGGTCGCCGCCGTAAAAGCGGTCGCCCTCAACGCGCCCCGTGAAGTCGATCGGTTGGTCGTTGGGTGGGTCGTTGGACGGGTCGGCATTATAGAATCGGTCGGGCAGAATCTGATAAAAGATGGCATCCTGCACCCAGTCGGGCACATCGAAGCGGTTCTCGCCGCGGCGGTGGCAGAAGCGTTGAGCGGGCACGCTCCCCGCTTTTTGCAAGCCGTTGGGCGTGAGCCAGAGCTTGGTGTTGCCGTCTTGCAGCAGGAACAGGTACTCCATATCGGCTTCGGGGATGACGGCACGATAGTAGGTGTAGAGGGCATCTTGGGCGGCTGGCTCCATGCGAAGGATGTGTTTACGCTTCCCTTGCCAGAAATGCAGCTCCGCTGTCTGAATATCATCGCGGCGTGCCCGCAGGCGCAGCGAGAGCGTGCCATCGAGGGGGTTGCGATCGCGAAGGTCGTTCGGGTTATGCCCGATGGCGCTCCGCGTTATCAGCCCATCGCCTATGCGGGCGGGGCGGTGATAACCGTCAGGTTCCACCCAGACCACCGAGTTCATATTGCCGTTGCCATCGTCGATGGCGGGGGCGTTCGGATCGGTGCGCCATTCGGTGCCATCCACAACGAACTTATATTGGTGGGCGCCGGGGGGTAGTGGCAAGGTGAGTGTCCATGTGCGTCCCCCATCGGGGGTTTGCATCGGGTGGCGGCGATACTGCCACTCGTTGAAAGTGCCCGCAAGGTAGACCTGATGGGCAGGTTGAGGCAGCACGAGTCGAAAAGTGACGGGGCGCATCGGCTCACCCTGCGCCCAGCATGCGACCAGCGTCGTTGCCACCAGCCAACCCATCAGCGGCGTGCGCATGTTCCACCTCGTTGCGGGTCTGCACCCTCGCCCTGAGAATTCGTATTCTCA
>Ga0079995_1055596_pt1 | contig 13868 bp, 14 predicted proteins | sample FaiFalFF_MnMetaG_2_FD_69198 | JGI IMG/M metagenome (GOLD analysis project Ga0079995, IMG submission 69198) | Freshwater microbial communities from Yellowstone National Park, Wyoming, USA - Fairy Falls C (FF_Mn_C) (SPADES assembly) (version 4) | ecosystem: Environmental > Aquatic > Freshwater >...
GTCGCCACCATCGAGCTACCCCAAGATGCGAACCTCGCCCTCTTCGCCGAACTCACCTACCGCGACGGCAACCAGCCCTACACCCTCTGCACCATCCCCAGCGTGGTGGGCAACAAGTAGAGCGCGGCGGATTTTCAGTCGGCATCCCCACCAGACAGCACGGGTGCAGCCTGCGTCGCCGCCTGCACCAGTGCCGTCGCAGGCAAATCCTCCAGCACAGGGAGAGGGTGCTGATGCGCCAGATGCGGCTGATGATAGAATCGTGTGTGAATAAGCAGGGGATAGATTAGCTCCGGGTGATGGGCTACACAGCGCATAACGGCACCGCGACCATGAGCCTCCGAGGGCAAACCCTGCAAGTTCAGCCGCTTTGCCAGCCGAGACCAGTGCACATAGACCGTGTCGACATCGATGCCCAAGCACTGGGCTATCTGGGTATTCGTCAGTCGCAACAGGTAGCCCAGTTGACAGATTTCCCGCTGGCGACGGCTCAGAGTAAAAGCAGGCGCTGCAGCTTGGAAAAGCGCCCCCAGAGGCGAGGCGTAATCTACCGCGTCGCGCTCTATGCCCACCAAATAGCGCGGCGGCACTATATGCACGGCAGGTCGCTGCCAATAGATGGTAAAACCCACCCGCGTATAGCGTTCACGCTCCTGCTCCCCATAAACCTCTTTCAGAAACGACCGCAAGTGATAGCCTCGATGCAGCGGCACGAAGCTTGCCCAGAGCATAGCATGCGCACGCTTCAGCGCGTCAGGCGGCAAATCGGTGCGCCAGCCATAGAAGCCCAAAAGGTTCAGTCCCTCACCTTGATGGGCACGCTGAATCGCATCGGAACGCAAAATGCTGTCACGCCCCGCCCATAGCTGCAGCGCCATCCCCATCGGGGGAAGACCACCCTCCATCAGCATCGCACGGAACTCGTTGGAGATGAAGGTGCTCAAACCAAACGCCACGGGGTGGTTCGTTGCATCGACCACCACTGCACACAGCGCGCGCCCTTGCTTCAGCAACCGCTGCCATAAGTGCGTGGCAGACCTCAAGTCTGCCCTTTTCGTGCTGCCAAACACATGCGGTACCATCGCCACACAGGCGGGCACATCCTCTGGAATGGCAAAGCGCATCCAATAGGTCACCTTTATCACCTCACACCCCTAATTATACATCAGAAGCCCCGATTCCTGCTCAATGAAACGCTAAGATGTCAAGAAGCCTTTACACCTGAATAGGAATCAAAAAGCCAGTATCTGCAGGGTGATTGCTGTATTTTTAAGGCGATGCGATGAGCGGAGCGGGCATCTCTATGAAAGCACAATCAGGAGGACAGACAGATGATACGCATCCATCTGGTGTTGACGCTCGAAGAAGAGATGCTGGGTAGGCATCTTAGTGCGATGACGACGAGGGACATTAGCACGCTGATGATGAATGGTTCGGTGCGAGTGGAGCTGGTCGGTATCTGCACGCAACCGTCACGGAAGGGCAACGGGAATGGCGCCTTCCGCTATTGCGAAGAGCTAACTGGCGCCGAAAAGCGCGTGCTGCTTGCCCTGACGGAACACGATACCATCCAAGAAGTAGCCGACGCGCTCTGCCTCAGCGCCGGCACCGTGCGCAAACACCTGGAGCATATCTACCAGAAACTGGATGTGCACAGCCTGCACCGCGCTATCGCCGTCGCCTTCCACCGACAACTGCTCATTCCCAAAGAAACTACCACGACAAACGGCTGATATCGACGATTATCGTACCGAAATGCGTCAATCGTCGGTTGCGCAAAGGTGGCAAGCTGTGCTACACTAAACTACACGCTCGGCATGAGCGTAGCAAACAACCTTTCCAAACGGGAGGTAATCAACAATGCAGAACCATCTGGAAGGAGCAGTTAGAGCTTGTAGGTGTAGGTGCCCTTCATGGGTACCGCTGCTGTTCGTGATGGGCTGTTTGAACCTACTCGTCACGATGGCACATGCCCAGTTCACCCTGGGCACAGGACGCGTTGTTTCCGTTACCCCGCTCGACGGAGGCTGTATTTCACAAGAACTCCCTCCCAGTGGCACCGAGAATTGGAACATTGAACAGGTTTTTCGTTACCGCGTTCGTCTCGAGAATGTGACCGAGTGCTCCGGTGACACGATTCATGTCCATCTCTTCAACCCGTTCCGCAGCGAAGATGACCCGGATGATTGTTATCACCCCCAGTGCTTAGAGGCGACCCGCGTGGGCGATGGGGCATACGAGTTCACGGTGCGATTTCCTGCACCGCCTCGGCAAGGCAAACGCTACTTCATCCGCTACTGCACCAGCGCGGATTGCAGTGCAGGAGGCTTACTGGCAAGGCGGAGCGATGGGGGTAATGCGCCCTCTGAACTGCGTCTCTCCCGCTTCAACCAAGACTGTGTGTGGCTTGCCGAGAACAAATGCGAAGAACCTCCTGTCCGATGTAGAGACCTCGACCTCGGCTGCCTCCCGAGCAATGATGAGGTACCCGATTGCAGCGCGCTTGCCGCGCTCAACATCGAGACCGACTGTCCTGCGGGCTTCGTTCTCCTGCGATGCGAAAACGGGACTATCGAACCCGATCCCAATAGGGAGCCTTGTGGTTACCGCAGGCAGAATACCTACATCATTAAGGATCTGTGCACCTTCCAAGTATGGGAGCTACAATGCTGGGTCTTCTGGCAGGTGGATAACGAGCCGCCGGTGATTGAGCCGCCGGATGGAGGCGATCTGGGCTGCAATCCAGTGCCGCCTGAGTGCCCGATTATAATACAACAGACCACAGTGACGGACAACTGTCTGCACGAGCCACCCACGGTGGATTGCCGGTATGAGGACAGGCGTGACGGTTGTATTGTGACGCGCACCTTCACCATCACGGCGACCGACAAGTGCGGCAACCGGAGCACGGCGACGGTGGTCTACACTTGGAACGAGGACACTGAGCCGCCCGTGGTGAACAATGTGCCCGACAAGTACGATCTGGGCTGCAATCCTGCGGAGCTGCCCACCTGTGAGGATCTAATCCGTCGCTTCGGGATAGAGGCGAAGGACAATTGCACTCACGAGCCTCCGACGCTTCGCTGCGAGCCAGGTGAGGTGGTGGATCTGGGCAACTGCCGCTTCCGCCAGACCTTCACCTTCTGGGCAGTGGACAAGTGCGGCAACCGCTCCGATGACTATCCGCTGGAGGTCAACTGGCGGGTGGACAACGAGCCGCCGGTGATTGAGCCGCCCGACGGAGGCGATCTGGGCTGCAATCCGAGGGAGTTGCCTACTTGCCCGTCTGTGCTGGAGCGGACCACCATCACCGACAACTGCGATCCGCGTTCCAACCTGCAAGTGGACTGCCGCTTTGAGGATGTGCGCGATGGCTGCATCGTGACCCGCACCTTCACCATCACGGCGACCGACAAGTGTGGCAACACCAGCACGGCGACGGTGGTCTACACTTGGAACGAGGACACCGAGCCGCCCGTGGTGAACAATGTGCCGGAGACCGACAAGCTGCCGTGCAATACGCGTCCGACCTGCGACCTGCTCATCGCACGCCACAATATCCATGCGAAGGACAATTGCACTCACGAGCCTCCGACGCTTCGCTGCGAGCCAGGTGAGGTGGTGGATCTGGGCAACTGCCGCTTCCGCCAGACCTTCACCTTCTGGGCAGTGGACAAGTGCGGCAACCGCTCGCCAGACTATCAGCTCGTGGTCTTCTGGAAAGAGGACACCGAGCCGCCGGTGCTGCACAATGTGCCAGAGGATCGGGACCTGGGCTGCAATCCGACGCATATCCCCGATTGCGATGAGATTCGCAGCGGCGTGTATGCCACCGATAACTGCGATCCTGATGTGCCGGTCACCTGCACCTATCGCGACATCGTGATTGGCTGCCTGCGCATCCGATCGTTCATCTTGGCGGCAGCGGACGAGTGCGGCAATGTCACCACCCGCAAGGTGGTCGTCTCCTGGACCGAGGACACCACACCGCCGATTGTGCGCTGCCCCGACAACATCACGGTGCAAGCGCAGTTCCCCGACTGTCTGGTGCCAGTGACCTGGCGTGCGAAAGCCGAGGATGATTGCGACCCGCGACCGAGCGTGGCATGCAACCCGCCGTCGGGCAGCTTCTTCGGGCTGGGCACAACGACTGTGACCTGCACCGCGACCGATCGCTGCGGCAACAGCGCCAGCTGCCAGTTCACCGTGACGGTGCTTGGCTACATCTGCGGCTACAAGTTCCGCGACGACAACGGGAACGGAGTATGGGAGCCGCATCTGGGCGAGCCACCACTGGCAGGCTGGACAATCGAGCTGCGGGACCAGCTCGGGAATGTGCTCCAAACCACCACGACGGGACCAGACGGCAAGTTCTGCTTCCTGGGGCTGACCTCGCCTGGTACCTATGTGGTGTGTGAGGTGCTGCAGAACGGCTGGGTGAATACCACACCCATCTGCCGAACGGTGGTGCTGCCGCGCGACTGCGGGAAGCTGTCGTTCTTCGGCAATCGCCCGCTAACGCAGCAGTAACCTCTTTCGCTCCGCTCGTTAGCTGAGCCGCAGGGGCGACCCCCTTTAAGGGGTCGCCCCTTTTCTTTCACCGATCTATGCTTGGCATCCTAAGAGTTATTCACATAGACTCGAATCGACACATCCCCTCGATTCCCCATTCCATCTTGCGCAACAATTGTCAAGGTATACCATCCGTTGCTGACTCCCCGACTATCCCAGTAGAGTCTGTAGATATTGGATCCGGTTGAAGGATAGGGGCGCGTGGTTATAGCCGTCCTTGCGCCATCGACATAGAGTTCCAAATGCGAGATGCCATGTAGATCAACAACTTCACAAGATATCCAGATTGCCCCTCTCACAACCGCGCCATCCGAAAGATTTGTGATGCGGATGGTGGGAGGGGTCGATTCCGGAAGGAGTCCGCGCGCCATCAAGACTGCCCGCGCCGCGTTCACACAGCCCCACCCATACTCAGAGTCCCAACCTAACGGTCCGAGATCAACGGCTGAGCGTTTGAGGATTTGCTCCACCTGTTCGCCACTGAGTGAGGGATTGGCTGAAAGCACTAATGCCGCCGTCGCAGCGACAAGAGGAGCTGAAAAAGAGGTACCCGTTCCACTGACAACCCTTCCGTCAGAAGCCATAGTGTAAATATTATACATGGGTGCGCAAAGATCGACATCGGTCCCGTAGTTCGAATTCGACAGGCGGAGGTTCGTTACATCCAGACCACTGACCCTGATAAGATAAGGATTATCGGGATTGTTTGAAAATGAGCCATCATTCCCTGCTGCAACCACCACCACGCCTCGTGTTCGCTCCATAAAGTAACGGGCGGCATCGGTCAGTAAAGAGTTGGCTGTGTCTATCCGATAGCTTAAGTTCGCGACTCGGGCACCGTGGTTCGCAGCCCATATCAATCCTTCCGCCATATGCGAATAGGTAGCAGTCCCACCCATCGCCGCAATACGCACCGGCATGACACGACAGTTCCAGGCAAGACCCGCTACACCTATCCCGTTATTGGTCACGGCAGCTGCAACGCACGAAACTTCTGTGCCATGGCTGCCTATATCGCGAGTATCGTTATTGCTAAGGTAGATATTCCAGCCAGGTACCAGCTTGCCTGCCAAGTCGGACACGGGATTCACGCCCGTATCCAGTACTGCAATAACAATCTGCGGGCTGCCTCGCTGATAGTACCAGGCAGCATGTGCCCCCACACGGGTTAGATGCCATCCGTAACCACGCCCAGGATCAAACCAGGGGTCATTTGGAATGACGGTGCGTGAGTAGGAGGTAGCGGGTGGGACAATGTAGTCCAGTTCCGCATATTCCACGGCAGGCAGGCTCTGGAAGAGTGCCTCATAATCTTGCTCGTCGGCATCGTCGGGCACCTTGAGGAAGAGCACCCCCAACTCAGGGATGGAACCCTCCACTTCGGTCAGCAGCGCATCCGTTATCATCTGCACGGCGACGGGTGCCAGCTCAGGACGAAACTTCACTATCACCCGCTTGGGCACAAATTCAAGGGGCTGGCTTGCGGTCTCGCCTTGTTGGGAATCCTGAGCTAATTCGATAGGGTGGCTCCCCTGTGCGGTAGCCACTCCGAGCAGACAGCAGGCTGCGAGCGTCGAAATCCACCACTTCGGGTATCTTTTCACTTGGATGCACCTCCCGTAAGGGGCTTTTCCACAGCCTCGGCTGGGGACAAACGGTATTTCTCTTGGGATTGCGCCTCTCCTACATCGGCATTCTCATGAGAGAGGCACGGCTGTAAGGGGGTTCGCATGGAGATTCGCACGCAGTTGCTGATTGTGGGCGGTGGATTGGGCGGGTGCGCAGCGGCATTGGCTGCGTCGTCGCTGGGCATCCGCACGATACTCACGGAAGCAAGCGATTGGCTCGGCGGGCAGCTCACGGCGCAGGCGGTGCCACCCGATGAGCATCGCTGGATCGAAGAGCAGGGCTGCACCCGCCGCTACCGCGCTCTCCGAGAGGCTATCCGCGACTATTACCGACGCTACTACCCGCTGACCGAAACCGCACGCGCCGACCCCTTTCTCAATCCGGGGGGCGGCTGGGTCAGCCGTCTCTGCCACGAGCCGAAAGTCGCGCTCGCCGTGCTGAACGCCATGCTCGCCTATCCGCAGATGGCGGGCACGCTGAAGGTGTTGTATCACCTGTACCCAGTCGGCGTGCTGACGGAGGGCGATTTTATCCGAGCCGTGCAATTCGGCGACCTCTCGTTCGAGAGCCGCTGGGACGATGACCTGGTCATCTTCGCCGATTATATTCTCGACGCCACCGAGACGGGCGAGCTGCTGCCGCTGGCAGATGTGGAGTATGTCACAGGTGCCGAATCGCAGCGCGAGACGGGCGAGCCACACGCCAAACCTGAAGCGGAACCGCTCAATATGCAAGCGTGCACTTGGTGCTTTGCGATGGCATACGACCCTGATGGCGATTACACCATCCCGAAACCGCGCCATTATGCGCGTTGGCGCCGCTTTCAGCCCCCGTTCTGGCCGGGTCCCCTGCTGGGCTGGGTCGATGTGAACCCCATCACGCTTGAGCCGCGTCGGATGAGCCTGTTCGGTGAGGATGGCACACCCAGCCTCTTCGCCTATCGGCAGATCGTCAATCCTGCCCTTTATCCGCCAGAATTGGCGCCGTTGCCCGTGACGATTGTGAACTGGGCGCAGAACGACTACTTTCTGGGCAACCTGTTTGAGGTGCCCGACGAGGAGGCGCAACGACACGAGTGGGAAGCGATGGAGCTGTCGCGATGTTTGCTTTACTGGCTGCAGACGGAGGCGCCGCGCCCCGATGGGGGAACGGGCTATCCGGGCTTGCATCTGCGCCCCGACATCACAGGCACCGATGACGGCTTCGCCAAGATGCCCTATATGCGCGAATCGCGCCGTATCCGCGCACGGTTCACCATCTGCGAGCAGCATGTGAGCGCGGCGTGTCGCCCCGGCGCCACGCTCGCCGAGCCGTTTCACGATAGCGTGGGCGTTGGGCACTATCGCATCGACCTGCATCCCACCACGGGAGGCGATAACTATCTGGACATCGAGGCGCTGCCGTTCCAAATCCCGCTGGGCGCGCTGATCCCTATTCGCGTGCGCAACCTCCTGCCTGCCTGCAAAAACATCGGCACGACCCACATCACCAACGGCTGCTATCGTGTGCATCCCGTGGAGTGGAACATCGGCGAATCGGCAGGGCTATTGGCGGCGTTCTGCCTACTGCGCAAGGTGGAGCCACATCAGGTGTACGAGACGCCCACGCTGCTGCAGGAGTATCAAGGTCTGCTACGCCGTGAAGGGATCCAACTGGAGTGGCACCTGTAGGGGCGCACGACTGCGCGCCCATCCCCCCAGAAAGGGTATAATCCCGCCAAATGGAGTGGTGGAGTCAGGTGGCGGGGTTCCGATTTCGGATAGTGGGTACGCCGGAGCCGTTGCGCACACCCGTGCAAGACCCGTTGCACGGCGGGCACTACGCTTATCGGGTGCAAGGGTTCCTGCTGGAGGCGACCCCCCTGCTGCTCATAGAGGTGTTCGCACCCAGTCAGCCGCTCTATCCCCTTGCCGAGCGTGCCTGCCAATTACTGCTGCATTGCTACGAGCTTGCCCGCACCCGACTGGGGTTGGACCACCCGCTGCAATATGACCGTCTCCTGCGCGTGTTTCTGAGTCGGGAGGGTCAGGCGGGTGGCGAGCAGCAGGCGAACCTGCTCTATCTCTATCGGGTAAGCGAATCGCTGCCACCTGCCGAATGGTTGCGTGAGCTGACCCACGAGTACGGACACTTCATCCTGCCCCCCATCAACTCCTTCAAGGAGCCAGAGGCATGGGCGAACGGCGATTTGGGCGAGCGACTGTTCGGCTTATGGCTGCTCGAAGCGTATGAAGCGAATCAGATTGGTTCGGAGGGAGTAATGGGTGTTGAGCGGTCGGCGTTGGTTCGCTATGTGCAGCGCAAGGTGCAGCCGCTTATCGACCGCATGGCGTGCGAGGGGCTTTCGCAGGCGCGCTGGCGCTCCCGGCGCCGAGAGGGCTACGAGGAGTATCTTGCCCTTGCGCTCTATGCGGAGCGGGTCTACGGTGCGGAGCGGCTGGGACGGGCGATGCGCATCGCAGGGGGTGTGGAACCCGACGATTTTCTGAAGGGCTTGCGCGAAAGCTTGCTGGAGGTGCCGCACCTGCGTGTGAACCTGCTGCGCAACCCGATATGGCTGCTGCTGCCCGGCGGCACGCGGCGATGGCGCGCCCCCACCAACACCCGTCTAACACCCGACCCGAAACGACCTGACTGGCTCCTCTGCCATAGCCGCCAGCCAACCCTGCTGCTGCAACAGGAGAACGCCTAAACCTGTCTAAATGTTGCCGATATGCTGGGTTTTGCGATTATCGGAGCGGGCGGTATCGGAAAGCACTTGGCAGGACAACTCCGCCAGATAGAATCGTTGCCAATCGCCCTGCGCGGCTTCTATGACGAGAACAGCGACACGGCGAACGCCGCAGCGCAACAGCTGGAGTGCCAAGCTTACCCGTCGCTGAACGCGCTGCTACACGATGAGGCGGTACAAGCCGTGATAATCGCAACGCCGCCCTTCACGCACGCTATGCTGACCCTGCAGGCACTGGCGCATGGCAAGCATGTGTTCTGCGAAAAGCCGATGGCGCTTCGGTTGGAAGATTGCGATGCGATGCTGCAGGCAGCCCAGAAGGCAAATCGGTTGCTGATGGTCGGGCATGTGCTGCGTCTATTCCCCCTGTTCTGGCACGCCAAGTGTCTCATAGAGGAGGGTCGCATCGGGCGCGTGCTGGCGCTCAATGTGCGGCGCACGGGCTATGATCTTGGCTTCTTCAGTCGCGGGTGGCGCGCCGCGGAGGAGCAGGGCGGCGGGCTTATCTTGGAGATGAATGTCCATGAGTTGGACTACATGCGCTTTCTGGGGGGCGAGGTACGACGCGTGTTCGCGCAGGGTATCCATCCCCTGCCCCAAACCCGTTTCATTCAGCACTGGCAAGCCCTGCTGACTTTCGAAACGGGTGCAATGGGCGCGCTGGAGGCGAGCCTTATCGACCCGCTGGGACGCTACACCGTCTGCATCGTGGGTGAGCAGGGTAGCATCCTGCATGGGGGCTTCAGCGGCGAACTGGTGCTGCGCACCACAGAAGGCGTGGAGGAACATTTCACGCCCGAACAGCTGAACCTACCTGACCCCTACCGCTGGGAGTTGACCGCTTTTGCCCGCGCGATTTTAGAGGGCGAGCCGTTGCCTTTTGATGGCTGGGACGGGCGTCAGGCGGTGGCACTGGCGCGCGCTTGCCTCCAATCCATCCAGACCGGCGCACCCGTTACGGTCTAAATGAGGGTACACTCTCTGCCGGAGGTGAACCGATATGAAATGGATAGCGACGCTTTGGACAGTTGCGCTGATGGGGCTGACGATGGCTTGGTGCGATGAACCAAAGCCCTATAAGCCCAAACCGGGCGAAACCATCGTCAAAATGACCATCAAGGACAAGGGCGACATCTATATCCGCCTCAATATGCAGGAGGCACCAAAAACCTGCGAGAACTTCCTGAAGCTGGTCAAGGAGAAGTTTTATGACGGCATCCGCTTCCATCGTGTGGTGCCCCGCTTCGTGGTGCAAGCGGGTGACCCGCTCACCAAAGACCCCAATGTCTCGCTGGATGACCATCGTGTCGGCACCGGCGGTCCGGGCTACACTATCAAGTTCGAGCCGAACAACCTCAAGCACACGCGTGGCGCGATTGGCATGGCACGCACCCCTGACCCCGACAGCGCAGGCAGCCAGTTCTACATCTGCCTCGAGCCGCAACCCCAGCTGGACGGGCACTATGTGATTTTCGGGGAAGTGGTGCAAGGCATGGAGATTGTGGACCGCATCCAGCGCGGCGATGTCATTGTCAAAGCCGTCGTGCTACAGGAAGCCAAACCGAAGGAATCGCCCAACAAATCAGGCGACGCCAAAAAGGGTGAAGAGGCGAATCGGGGTGGCAAGAAGCGATGATAGAGCCGACACGCGCCCAACAACTGATTGCCGAGAGCGCGGCGATCCTGAAAAAGGACGCCCCGCTCCAAACCCGACTCCAGCAATTGATGCAGCACCTGCACGACCAGTTGCCCCACTACCACTGGGTGGGCATCTATTGGCTGGAGGGCGATACCCTCGTGCTGGGACCCTATGTGGGACCGCCCACGGAGCATACACGCATCCCTGTCGGGCGCGGGGTATGCGGCACCGCCGTCGCTGAAAACGCCAACCAGATTGTGGAGGATGTCCGCCTGCGTGAGAACTATCTCGCCTGCAATCTGGAGACACGCTCCGAAATCGTGGTGCTGATTCGTCATCCTGAAACGGGGGCGATTATCGGACAGATCGATGTGGACGGCACTGAGGTAGGCGCGTTCGACCAAAGCGACGAGGCGTTCCTCACCGCTATTGCCCAGCAGATTGCTGCGTCGCTGCCTGTTGAAGGCGCTGTATCTGTAGGCAAAATAAAGCCATGACACGCGAGGAGCTGCTTCAGCAGATTACTGTGGACCCGAACATCTGTTTTGGGAAGCCGTGCATTCGCGGACATCGCATCTGGGTTGCTCTCATTCTGGATATGCTGGCGAGCGGCATGGAAATTGATGACATCCTCCGCGAATATCCACAGCTGGAAGAAGCCGATATCCGCGCTTGTATCGCCTATGGTGCTGATTCGCTACCCTGAAACAAGCCACAGGGTAGAATCTCTCCCGACATGGAAGGCTTGTATCATCCTGCTTTGACGGCATACTTAGAGGGCTTGGTGGAGCGCCCCCACCCTTTGCTGCTCGAAATGGAGCAGCGTGCCGCTGAGACCAACTTCCCGATTGTGGGTCCCGTGGTGGGGCAGCTCTTTTACTGGCTGACACGGCTGACGGGCGCGCGGCGCGTGTTCGAGTTGGGCAGTGGCTACGGCTATTCAACAGCATGGTTCGCGTTCGCCGTGCGCGACAACGGGGGAGGTGAGGTGCATCACACCGTTTGGGATGCTGAGCTGTCGCAACAGGCACAGGACTACCTGAGACGCATGGGACTAAGCGATGTGATGACCTACCATGTCGGCGAGGCGGTGGAAACATTGCAGCGCGTCGGCGGCGAGTACGACCTCATCTTCTGCGACATCGACAAGCGCGGTTATCCCGATTCGCTCCCTGTGGTGAAGCAGCACCTGCGCGTCGGCGGACTCGCGCTGTATGACAATATGCTTTGGAGCGGGCGCGTGTGGGACGCACAGGACCATTCAGAGGCGACGGAGGCGATTCGCATGCTCACGCAGCAGATGAGACGCGACCCCGACCTCCAAACCGTGCTGTTCCCGATGCGAGATGGCGTGCTGGCAGCCATAAAACTCCGCTTATAGCTGCCTTACGCGAAGCAGGTTACGATGTGAGCTATATAGCGGAACTCGATGGGCGTTATGCGAGTGTGTTCAAGGTGGAGGAGGGCAAATTTTCGGGGGGAGGTTGTGCCCGATCGGTTGGGGCTGGTGCCCTTGCTCATCGGGCTGTTGGGCTGGCTCCTGTTGGCGCGGACGCAGCTCCACTGGTTGTTTGCGCTGGGCTATGGCATCCTGGGCTTCCTCGATGACCAGTGGGGTCAGCACGCGCCGAAAGGGTTGCGCGGGCATGGGCGCGCACTGCTTGCGGGACGACCCACCACCGGCGTGCTGAAGCTTATAGGGGGACTGATATTGGGGCTACTCATCGGCTCCAGACTGCACGCGCTGCCCTTTTGGGCACCCGCTGTGCTGCTCACAGGGCTGATGGTTGCGCTCTGGGCGAACTTCTTTAACCTGCTGGATACGCGTCCGGGGCGTGCCGGCGTGCTGTTTCTGTTGGGAGTGCTTCCCTGCGCGCTGGGGTTGATGCTCCAGGGCAGGCAGTTGGAACTTCCGGTGCTGATGAGCGTGACAGCGGGGTTGTTGATGGTGCTGCCGATTGATCGGGCGGGCAAGGGCATGCTGGGCGACACGGGGAGCAACCTGCTGGGAGGTGTGGTGGGCACGGCACTGGCAATTGGGCTACCGCTCTGGATGCAGGCGATATGCACGCTGGGGCTGCTGCTGTTCCACCTCTGGGCAGAGCGATACTCCCTCACTGACTACATCGAGCGACACCCCATGCTGCGCGCTCTCGACCGCCTCACCGGCACCCGCTGAATCAAACAGACGATTCGGGTATCCATTATGCTTATGAACACGGCACAGGCTTTGACGGGACAGGTAGCGCTGATTACAGGGGGCGGGCGCGGGATTGGGGCATGCATCGCCCGCTTGCTGGCGCAACAGGGCGCGCATGTGATGCTGGTCGCCCGCACCGAAAGCCAGTTGCAACAGACCGCTCGGCAGATCGAGGCAGAAGGGGGTAAGGCGTCCTACTGCGTCGCCGATGTGGCAGATGAAACCGCAATTCGCACAGCAGTGGAACGCACACGCCACATCACAGGGCGAATCGATATACTGGTGAACAACGCCGGCTCTGCCCGTGCCGCCTTGATAGAACAGAGCGACCCGACCGAATGGTGGCAGGTGGTGGAGAGCAATCTGAAGGGGCTGTACCTGACCACGCGCTTCGTGCTACCGATTATGCTGGAGCAGGGTCATGGGCAGATTGTGAATATGCTCACCATCGCAGCGAGCCGCCCCTTCACAGGCTTGAGCGCGTATAGCTGTGCGAAGGCGGCAGGGCTGATGTTCACCCGCATTCTGGCACGCGAGGTGCGCAAACGCGGCATTCGTATCGCGGCAGTGCTACCCGGTGCTGTGGACACTGCTCTGTGGGATGAGTTCCCCAGCGCGCCCGAACGCGAGCGGATGATCCGCCCCGAAACGGTCGCCCAAATCGTGCTACAGATTATCACCACACCGCCTGATGCCAGCATCGACGAGCTTATCGTGCTGCCGCCAGAAGGGATTCTATGAGCTGGCATGAGCGGATGTTCAGGGGCTTCAAACGGTTTTGGCACGAGATGGGATTCAACTGGTGCCCGGGGCGGGACTCGAACCCGCACGGGTTATCCCCAGAGGATTTTAAGTCCCCCGCGTCTACCATTCCGCCACCTCGCAATATGTAGAGTGCTGCTCGCTCTCTACACACCACAAGTTGCGCTCTCTCGCCACTCCAACGGCGTCCCGAAACGCGAATCCTCTGGTTATTCACTTCACACACTCGCGTCGCCTGTTGTCAGGGTCAGGCTCCCCGATTGGTGGGCATACAGAGGCTCTCAGCAGGAGTTTAGAGGCACATGCGGTATACTCCCTACCGCTTCAGCACCACA
>Ga0079995_1046575_pt1 | contig 13857 bp, 13 predicted proteins | sample FaiFalFF_MnMetaG_2_FD_69198 | JGI IMG/M metagenome (GOLD analysis project Ga0079995, IMG submission 69198) | Freshwater microbial communities from Yellowstone National Park, Wyoming, USA - Fairy Falls C (FF_Mn_C) (SPADES assembly) (version 4) | ecosystem: Environmental > Aquatic > Freshwater >...
GTAGATATAGAAGGCGCCGCATACAGTACACGCCAGGCATAATACCTAAACGAATACAGCCAAGAGGACAATATGCTTGGATGAGGGGCCTGGCACCGGCATAGTGATGTACTGGAAGACTCCAAAACGTAGCAACAAGAAGGTCTTTGTAAAATTTTCCTTAACCCTGACCCTGCCGTTATAACTGAGGCATGACACCTCGATATAGGAGGCCCCGCCTTCAACTGTTATAAACCTGAGGGAGACCATCACACTCCCCATATTATATACCACAAAATGATAAGGCAGACATATTTAACAGCTTTCAAACCGTAATTATTTCGAAGACGACAAGGGAGGCTTTTCTCTAGAGAACCCCAATAAAAGGTACGGATACTGGATTCGTTGAAATGATTTAAGCAACCAGCTAGTGTTTTTAATTGATGCCAGCGCGGTGAGGGGCTGTGGGCTTTGGCACTGCCTTGGCACGTTTTCTCGTAGTGGTAGGATTTATCGCATTCATTTTCGCAGCACAGTTAGGTCCTGAGCGTTTTTTCCAAGTAGTGATCCAAACAGCCATTTTGCTTTTCATGATAGTAGTGCTGGTGCTGCTGATACGTTCGGCTTTCAGAAAGTGGAGACTCCGACAAAAGGTGATTCCGAGACATCGTATGAGCGTATGGCAATCTAGGCCTGATACTACCGAGCCCAACGAATACAGAAGTTCGACCCCCACACTCCCAGCGGATTTTGAAAGCCGTGCCGTGAGCACTTTAGAGGAGTTCGAGAAGGCTAAGAAGTACTATTTCGAGCTGGGCGACGAAAGGAATGCTTTGCATAGTCTATTTTTAGCTGTTGATTCTACACTTGTTTTACTCTGTTTGAGTGAAGGCCTGTCGGTATACCGCGCAGATAACCCTCGGCGTGAACTCAACTTAGTGGAGAAGGCGAAGAGGCTTGTGTATCGTGGCTGGGTGGGGGAGGATGAGATGAAACACTTTAGGAGGTTACAGTATTTACGAAACCGAGCGGCACACCCAGAAGGAATACTCTACAAGAGGATAACGAACCCTGCGGAAGTGAAGCAGCTGCTTAACTACTTTGAAGGTTACGTATATAACACTATCAACAGGTTATCTTACGTTCTCTAAGCGGGAAGCGGGTGGCTGCCAGGGTGGGGTTGCCCTAAAAGAGCGAGCATTATGCGGCCTCCAAAAATTTTTAAACCTGCCCCGTTATTTCCTTTCTGTGTTGGGAGCAGCTCTTGCCGCCATTCTAGTCGCTTTTGCCTCACTACATCCCGCCATAAACCTTACTCAAACACGAATTGGTGACTACGTTCTATACGAGGTGGACATCTACGAGTTAGCTAAAACGTATTCAACTACTTCAGGATCATTCACGGTGCTAGGGGTGTCGGTCAAGGTAAATTTTACCTACCCAAGGCTACTGGTAAACGACGAACTATTTACATTCTCCTACAAGGTCGTGGTAGGTAACGCTCCGCAGGGTTGGCAAATTAACGTGACTGATGTAACCCTAGCCGGCGATTGTGTTCCGGCTGTTACCCAAAAGATAAATAAGGTTTTGGAAGGCTGGGGGCAGTTATCTGGGGGTTTTACCGTAGTTCCAATAATCAAGCTTGACCCAGGATACACTTCCACGCTATGCGACCCAGAGATCAGAGTACGGTATCAGGCTGTGTTTGGGCAGAACAGAGAAACCCAATCCCTTTTTGTAAGGGCTTACCCAAAAGCGAAATCTAAAGAATTACCTCTCAGGCTTAGCCTAGATGTCAGCAGCGCTAACGTAGGTATAAGGGTGAAAAACCTACAAAATGGAGACATATCAATTACCGCTATAAAGTATTGTGACAGCTATCCGGATTCACCTGACAAACTAATAGGCTGTTTTTGGAGAGAGACATCATTATCCGACATCGTAGTAAAACCCGGCGAGGAACGCTTAATACCCTTACAGGACTTCCGGTTGGGAAATAGAGAAGGGTATATTGCATTTGTTTTGCAGTATCTCCATGCGGGCGGCAGGGCGGAGAACTGGCTCGTGCTAAGGGTATCTAGAGAGCAGGCAGCCGGCGGAGTCGGAACAGCCACACAAACCAAAACACTCCCCCAGACCCAAGCCAAGACATTAACCGCTCGTACTGATGAAACCAAGCCGGTAACAGGTCCTGTTATTCCAGATATACTATCGTCAATTGTATCTTTTATCTTTTTGAGTTTATCGTTTCCTTTAGCAATTGGTATGTTTATTTTGAATAATTTCTGGTCGCTTGTCGCGCTAATCATAGGCGTTGTAGTCGTAAGTAGGATCTATTCTGTGTTGAAGAGAACCAAGCCGGCACAGATGCCGGGGTTACAGAGGGTCAGCCTACCGACCGGTAGTAGCGAATTAATGAAGGTCGAGCTGCCCGAGAGTCGGAAGCTGCAAACCCCCTCTGGTCTTTCCGAACGTATTTACGCCACCCTAGGTTGGCTCTACCAGGCGAGAGAGTACTATTTCGAGCTGAAAGATAGGAGAAATGCTGTGTTTAGCCTCTACGAAGCGGTAAACGGTACGCTAAACCTGTTGCTTGAAGCCGAGGGACTGCAGTCCAGGAATGCGGAAGGTACCGACTCCGAAATAGCCTTGAGGGAAAAGGTGAGGTTGTTAGTCTCCCGAGGGTGGATAAGCCCAATGACGAGTGGCATCTTCGCAAGGCTGCAATTTCTACGTAAATTAGCCGCGCACCCGAACAGTGGAATACTCTTAAGGATGGCTAGTGTGGAGGAGGTTGGAAACCTGCACAGGTTCTTCGACATCTACATCCTTGACACAATCAAAAGGTTATGGAACCTTATACCCCCTGGAGCGGTAACCGCTAAACCGCAGAAGGGGACCGAACTCGGCAACGCTTTCCCCTTAGGAAAACATGTGGTCGTGGAGCTAAATGGGGAACTATCCTGTACGAAGTGCGGTAAAAAGGCCCCAATAAGCGAACCAGATAAATTAGCTGGAGCACCATGCGTGCAACAACCATGGGGTCTATGCGAGTGAGGTGGTGCTAAGTTGGCGGGCCAAATAAATTTGAAAGGCCTCGACGCGCTCGCTGCCGAGTTAGTAAAGATCAGAAACAAGCTGCTTGAAGCTGAAACGCGGATCGAGCTCCAAACTCCTGTTATGGAGGGAGTCCAAGGTGGGCAGCCACAGACATTGCCACCCACGACACCACCAGTTCAGCCCCAAGAGAAGCAAAAAGAAGGAATAAAGGTATCTCTACATCTACTAGCAAAATATCCATTCTTAAGTGCTGGTCGACCCCTACTGAAGGAATACCATCCTGGGAACATGCCCCCTGAAGTGTATAGCAGGGCTTCCAAAAGGATTTTAGAGGCTATAGAACGCGGTGAGAGGGGGGTCACACCAAGGCTTGAGCCTCCTTGGGTAGAACTTCTATCGTTCCACCTAGCTAAATACTTCGTTACGTACATTGATGATAGCTGGTTAAGGATGAGGTGGGCGCTAGCCGAAGCTGCAAGAATCGAACGCCTCCTAATTAATGAAAGCGACGAGGTCATTATATATGTCATTAATGACCTAGGGCTTAATGTCAAGAAAGAAACAGAGGAAGGAGAATGGTCAATGTACGGAAACCAATACCTCCGGCTTTCAAGAAGGCTTAGGCCGATGCCCGACTGGCTGCTAATCAACAGGCGGACTAGTAGGGGACGCGTTATGCTCATGCATGCCGAGGTCATAAAGCTAGTAAAGGAATGGTTGTACGACATCTTTGCCCAAACGGGGGCATTTAGAGCAGAATGGGGCCCAGAGGAACTAAAAATAATAAAAGATGTTTTGCAGGGCAGGTTTGCTAAGGTAGTGTCATCCACCCCCACGAAGGGATGGCCGCCGTGCATGGTAGCGCTACGAAATAGGGTGGCTGAAATAGATAATTACGGGTTAGCCGCCCTGATCTTTTATATGGTTGGCAGAGGGTATAGCAAAAGTGAAATAGTGAATGTCCTGAAGCTAAGAAGCGACTTCGACGAAGAGGTGGCTGTGAAGCAGATCGAATATGCGGCGATCCGAGCAGGAGGTCTAACCAATGATGAACCACCAAGCTGCTTTGACATGCGGATGCGTGATTTGTGTATAGATAATGGTATTTGGTGTCCAGGTCACATAAAAAACCCGTTACAATATCCCTCTTCACCACAGACGATACCCGAAGACAACCAAAAGGCAAACTTTATTTCAAATGGGAAATAAGCCAGGTGAGGGGCTTAACTTTGACAGGAAAACTTTTAGTTGGGAAAAAACCAGTAATGAGCGATGTGCTAAGCGTCTTGGTAACATTTGAATCTGGCTATAAAGAGGTTACCGTTATAGCTTATGGTAAGGAACATATAAAAAACCTCATTTATGTGATAGAAATCCTTAGAAACAGGTTCCTGCAGGATCTGCAGGTAAAGAACATCAAGCTATTCAAATCATTATTCGAGGATTCACAAGGTAGAGAGGTAGGTGTGCCCACATTGGAGATTGTAATAGAGTCCGCTTCATCATCAACAAGACACCGGTCAGCACCCAGCGAAACCCGCGAAAAAGCCTCAGAGGTGGGAGAGCACTCCGGAGAGGCTTAAGGGTGAGATTGGGAAAGATAATTCGATCATACTTAAGACCAGCGCCGATGCCCGTCTATCAAAGTGATTTGCATATTATCTCGGCAGCTTCAAAGAGTTCCCTTGATGGAAGAAGGCAGTAGAGGAGACGCTTTGTCGAGAGCATTCCCTTCCTCTCCACCAAAGTGTTGAACCTGAACCTTACCTCGCCCTCTACAACGTAAACCTTATCTAGAATACCTTTCATTAAAAGGAGTATCTGCTGCAGGGTTGGCTCGTTGTTAAGTTTGTTGGCTAGGGGTCCGTTCTTCCACCTGATGCCGGAGACCTCTTTCTTGAACAGCCCGGCCTTAGTATACACCCACTCAGACTCTACTCTCTCGTTGGACGGTTTGCTGGGCCTAAACGCGTACTCCATTATCGCACCTATCTCCTTTCCTCCCCTCGCCACGGCGTCCATCCCGCTTATCGTGAGCTTGACGTACGCCCTCACTGCGTTAAAGCCCCAGCCGGAGACCCCGAGCCAGTCGAGACCATACTCGTTAAAGCCTTTCTTGACGGCGGAGCCGCTATATGCCGCGCCAAGCTGGGCAAGAGATTGACCCACGTAGTGGGGCATCTTCTCGACCTCAATCTTCACAACCTGCATAGATGTGAAACAATTAGGCCGGGATAAAACATTTACTCCAAACTATCCTAAACATGGGGAAACTTCGCAAAGGGTTTGCAACGTAAACATCCCGGAAAGTCTCTTGATGGTGAGCCTCAGCACTGGATTGAAGTGCCTTACGCAATTGATTGCAGGAGTCAGTAAGCCTAATAGGCGGCAACGGCGCCATATTCAAAAAAATGACTACTAGGATAAACGGAACAGCCCCTAAAGATTGGCGTGACCTCCAGAGGCAGGTTAGTCAAATCTTTCAGGAATGCGGTCTCAAATCGGAAATCGAGAAGAAGATTCAGACTGTTCGTGGTATTGTGGAGGTAGATGTCTATGCTGTAGACTTGAGTAGCCAACCAAAAACTATCTATCTTTGTGAGTGCAAACACTGGCAATCAGCCGTTCCCCAAACGGTTGTTCACGCTTTCCGAACTGTAGTAACCGATTACGGTGCCAATTGGGGCTTCATAATATCTTCCGCTGGGTTCCAATCAGGTGCATTCGAGGCTGCTGCCAAAAGCAACGTTCGGCTATTAACTTGGGATGAGTTCCAAGAGTTATTCGTGGATCGTTGGATTGAAAATTACATGATGCCGCGTTTACGGGAGGAAGTAGAGCCTCTGGTCGATTATACCGAACCTAGCGCCCGCGTTATCCGCAGGGCTGATAAACTTGATAAGCATTCATGGCGTCTCTTCATTCAGCTTCGCAAGAAGTATGAGGTGTTAGCCTCCTTGGCTCAGTATTTCTACGTTCCCAAACCATGGCTGGAGAGCCAGCGTATCGATCTACCCTTGAGGAAACACATCCAAAATCGGAAAGTTTCAGAAGTGACGAATCTGCCAGACGAGTTGCTCGATGCCACCTGTCTTCGCGACTTCGTCGATATTATTTGTAGACACGCCCGAGAAGGAGTCGCGGCATTCGATCAGGTGTTTGGAGGACGGGCTTAATATTGTTTACTATTGCAGCGTGGTCGCCGAACTCGCAACCAAGAACTCCACATAGATTTAAGGGATTAGCCTCATAATCCTTTAACCAGGACCATAGGAGACCTTAAACTTCCCCTCATCGACTGTTCTCACGTTAACGGTCAACCTCGTCCTGTATTCTGACAGCCCGCCGTCGCCAACTGTGAAGAGGTTTGGCCTTAACGCCTGGGCCTAGTAGGGGGTTGTTGCGGACGCTGCATCTGAGGGCTTGGAGGATGGCGGTAATGTCCTTCATGAATAGGAATGACCGCATAATGGCTAGCACAGGCTCTGTAGACCCTTTTGATGGTGTCCATGTTGACTGTATGCTTTCACCTGGTTTAACTTCCGCCAGCCTCTGCTTAACCGTAATTCTCTCAAACCCGTGGGTTAGCGAAGTCCCTGTGTTTATGCGTTTGACGAGCTCCAACTCAGCCCTCCTAAACCCAGAACCATGCGCGTTTAAGCTGTATCGAAGGCCCCCCTTCGCCTGCTGAGAGGGGTGCGCTGACGGAGGCTTCCTCAGCCATCAGTAAGGGCTTCGAGACTTCTATCCTCGGGTTGTTGTTGGTTGGCACTAACAACATCAGCCAGACATCCCTGCCGCGAGGTATGTCTATTTTGGCGGCTGGCGCGCATGATACCCCGTTAAAATATCTGACCGAGGCTACCGACTCTTTTAGGGTAAGGGTTGTGTTGGGGTGGCCGACGTCGGCCACAGGACTAAACAGGTTATATACAATCTCAAGCACCTAAAAGCTGATGCTGCCCGCTGAGAGTGTTGGTCAGCCGGACATCCTCTCGGAGCTTTTCGAGAAGGCTGCTAACTTAAAATGGAAGATTAACTCGGTAACCGAGCTTAAAACCGGGGAGCTTAGGGAGAAAGTTAGGAAGGCTAAAGAGTTATGGGTGGATTATAAGCCGGAGTCCTTGGATGCAACCGTGTGGGCTGTTGACAGCGGCTGGAACTACAGGCTCTACCCGGGTTTTTACGTCTACGCATTGAAGGCAGCCGCCGTGGATGTGGGAATGAGAATCAACCATTCTGTGGCGGAGGTTGACATGCTCTCAGGGGACCCCTACAACGCTATGCTTCTACCGGAGCTTGCTCTGAAGTATATCGCCGAAGGATACGAGCATGAAATCGCGCTTGAGGCATCAGATGACTCGGACCTAGTGCTGGTTGACGGCTCGCTGATAGCTAGGCTGGAGGATGTTATGAACAGGCAGCAACAGAGGCTTAGGATAGAGTACATGGCACACCTCAAGCCCTTGATTGGGACGGAAAACATTGCTTTCATATCAAAATACTCACATGATAGAAGTCTTATAGGGGGGTCCCTAGGCGACATTTATTACATAAACATGGCGGCCGGAGGGGTTGGTTACACCAGACCGTTCATGATAACTAGGCATGAATGGACGTTTTCAGTCTTTTACGTGCGGCTTTCCAATGACGCTAACGCCCTACATGTTGAGGTTCCTTCAATAATCGGTGAAGGCTTTGTGGAGCGGTTTATCGACGCCCTTTCCGAGACCGCTGTCCGGGGATACCCGTACCAACTGATCATTGCTCATAAGGTCGCAAACCTGTCCGACGAACTAATGGATATGTTGTGCAAGGCAGCCGGGCTTACAGGGTTCCAGGAGGCTAGGGGGGTGCTAAATGTTTGAGTGAGGTCGGTATAGTCATCGGGGAGGCTAGGCCGGAGAAAGTAGCCTTCACGTCAAAAACTTCTGTGAGGGTCGGGGACTACGTTACCGTCGATACGGAGGACGGCCCAGTGCTCTACATGGTGGAGTACTTCAAAAATGTCAGCGAGCTGCTTTCCGGGGAAAGCGACTACCAGACCGCCGACGAGGCGAGGAGGGCTAGCGCGAAGAACCCCAGGGATAGGGTTAGGGTCGGCGTTGCGAGGGCTCTGGGACTGGTGAAGGAGCTGCGGAGCGGTAGGCGAATCTACCCGACCATTCCACCCGAGCCAGGGTCCTCGGTCAGACTGGCCGACGAAGACCTGCTGAGAGAGATATACGGTGAGGGCGGTGATAGCTGGGTGAAGGTTGGGCGACTCCTCAGGAGGCCTACAATATCCGTAGCGATCAACCTCGACGCCACAGCCTCCCGCCATCTGGCGATCCTAGCGGCCACCGGGAAGGGTAAGTCAAACCTGCTCGCCCTCTTGGCGAAAAAGGTTTCGGAGAAAAACGGGACGATGGTGATATTCGACTACCATGGAGAATACCAGGAACTCAGCATCCGGAGGCTGAAGCTAACCACCCCGAAGGTGAACCCGAGACACCTCAGCGTGGAGGAGTTGGCGGATATGCTCGGCATCCGAGCGAACGCCGAGAGGCAAAGGGCGATGTTAGGCAGGATATACACGAAGGACGTTATCGGTGCCGTGGACTACTGGGATACTCTGGTGAGCAAGCTCAAGGGAATAGCGGAGGACGAGGAGGCAGGCTTCCAGGACAGAATGACCGCTCAAAGGCTGATCGACATTATCAGGAGGGCCCTGGCCGTGTGGGGTAACATCTTCGACACCAATGCGAAAACCCCGCTGGACGCAATAGATAGCAACAGGGTCAATGTCCTCGACATCTCCGGCCTAACGGAGCTACAGGCCCAGATGATAGTGGACACATACCTCGACAGCATACTGGAGGACAGAAAAACCGTGGTCAGGGAGGGGCAGGGGAGGTTCAGGTCACCCGTGGTCGTAGCTATTGAAGAAGCCCACGTATTCATGCCCTCAGATGAGAGGACGGCCTGCTCGGAAATCATAGCAAGGGTGGCGAGGGAGGGTAGGAAGTTCGGCGTCTCACTTATAATAGTCTCCCAGAGGCCCAGCAGGCTGAACGCCGACATAACCAGCCAGATGGGTAGCTTCGCAATATCGGGGATAACACACCCGAGGGACCAGGGCTTCATCAATGAGGTTACAGACGAGGTTTCAGCCGAGCTGGGGGCCTCCCTGCCAAGCCTCAACCCCGGAGAAATGGTTCTGGCAGGCCACTTCGTCAGGGTTCCAGCCCTCGTTAAGATAGAGCTTGTAGAGGAGAAGCACGTTGGGAGGGACCTTGAGGCGGTTAGGATGTGGAGGGAGGAGGCCTCAAAGAGCTATATCCCGACCAGCGAGCTGATAGGGTCATGATTGTCGGTCATATCTCGGACACACATCTCGGATGGTACAGCGAGGGGGCCGCGGCTGAGGAGAGGGAGAACGACTACTACAACGCCTTCACAGAGGCTATCGACCTCTTCATCAGAGAGCGCGTCGATATAGTAATACATTCAGGAGATATTCTCCACAACCCAAGACCCTATGGGACAGCCGTCGGAACGCTCATAGACGGCGTGATGAAGCTGTCGAGAAACGGCATACCGTTCCTGTTCACATTGGGTGAGCACGACATAGCAAGCGTCAAGTCCACCCCATATCCGAGGATTCTCGAAAGACTCGGCATAGGCGTATACATCGGGAACGGCGATCTACATGAGGTTAAAGGCCTAACGGTTTCAGGGCTCCACAAACACAAAAGGTATGAACGGGATACATTGATGCAACGACTTGAGGCTATAGCCAGCAAGCTCCCGCAAACCGCCGGAAAAGGCATCCTTATTCTCCACCAATGTATCAAAGAGGCCGCAGGGCCTTGGGCTGAAATATCGTTAACGGACATCCCGACGGGATTCGATTACTATGCGATGGGCGACTACCACGGAAGGTTCACCCGCCCCCACGGGCGCGGAACCCTCTCCTACCCAGGGCCAGCACATTGGGTGGATGTGGATGACCCGGATAAATGCGGGGTGAATATCGTGGACCTATCCGGCGGAGAACCAATAATACACTGGGCGGAGCTGGAGAGTGTGCGCCCCAAGCTAAGGCTTAAAGTGAATGAGGAAGGTCTTGAAAGCCTACTGAACGACCTGATGGGCAGGAGCTACAACAAGAAGCCATGCCTCTGGCTTGAGGTTGTGTCAAGGGACGTGGTTAACACCGATAGGTCGGAAAGCCTCTTGAAGGAGAAGTATATGATACAAGAGCTGGCGGTCACCCGTCCGGCATCGGTCAGCCAGCCAACCCCAAGCCCGCAGGGACAAAACATAGACGAGGAGCTTAAACGGTTGGTGGTCGAAGCATTAGACGGCAGGGACGACATCGCGGGCTTCGTACTCGACACCCTCCTACCCGCTCTAGCCGAGAAAGGAGTCAAGGAGGGTTCCGAGGCGGTCTGGAGCTACTTCCTTAAAGGTGGGTGGGAGTGATAACCCGGGTCAGGCTAAGAAACTTCACCTGCCACAGCAACACGGACCTACGGCTACCGGATGGGCTGTTAGTATTTATAGGGAGAAACGGAGCAGGTAAAAGCTCGGTTGTTGACGCTATAACCTACGCCCTCTACGGCGAGCATTCGAGAGATGAGAACACGAACCTCGTCAGGGATGGGTCTACAGGCGGGGCGGTCGAGCTTGAGTTCAGCTTCAACGGCAGGCTCTACAGAGTTGTCAGGGAGTTCGACAGCGTAGGCAAACTCATCCACTCATTCATGACGGAGGATGGAAAGCCTGTAGTTGTTGGTGAGAGGAAGAAGGAAGAAAGCGTAACCAGCAGGATAACCTCGCTATTCGGACTGAACTACGAAAGGATGAGGTCGGCCGTTATTATACAACAGGGCGAGCTAGACAGGATACTGGGGACATCGCCGAAAGCGTTGAAGGAGCTTTTCGACGAGCTATTAGGGCTGTCGAAGCTGGACACAGCCTACAGCAAGATGGGAGATGTAATCAAGCGGTTTGAGGAGAAAGTCAGGGAAAGCACGAACATGAAATGGGGTGTAGGCGACGCTGAGAAAGTGACTAAAGAGGTTGAGGAGAAAGAGAAAGGGCTAAACGAGCTGAGGATAAATGTCGGGAAACTTGAGCTAGAGGTAGAGTCTCTGAAAAGAGAGCTTGAAGAGGTCTCAGAGAAGCTTGGTAAGCTGAGGAAGGCTAAAGAACTCTACGCCAAAACCCGCGAAGGGGTGTTGAGAATTATCGGCGAGCTAAAGCTAAGCCGTGACGCTCTGAAGACCTCCCTCAAAAACATAGAGCCCCATATTAAGCTACTCGACAAGGTTGATGAACAGGAGGTAAGCAACCGCCTCGAATACCTAGAAAAGCTGAAGAAGCGCTCAGATGAGCTTGAGAGGCAGTTAGGCGAGGCTAAGGGGAGGGCAAACGCGCTCGGGAAAAGGCTTAACGCCCTCAAACCTAAGCAAGAGGAGCTATCGACAGGTGGAAAAACATTAGGCGAGCTAAGCACCGAAGCCGAGCAAAAGGCGAGGAGGCTGAGCGAGAACTCTATGGAGCTGGGGAGGATGCTCGAAAGGGGCCTGGTTGGTGACGGAGAGCTGAGGAGTATGGTTGAGCAGGGAGTCCGCGAGCTGGTGAGCCTCGTCGGCGAAGCCTACAACGCTGGGCAGACCTCGTGGTTTGTGGGGCTGAAGGAAGAGGCAGAAAAGGCAGCAACCGAAGCAGCCGAGCTCCAAGAGGAACTCGACAGAGTTGAGGCCGAAATAGAGAGGGTCAAGCTCTACAACGGGGAGGAGGTTGAAAGGCTAAGGGAAAGGCTTGAGGAAGCCAAGCAGGCCCTAGAACAACTAGGGGGTAGGGAGAAAATACAAGAGCTAAAAGCGGCTACAACCTACCTTGATGAGAGGATCAGCCAGCTTGAACAAACCATTTCCACAGGCGACCTCCCGAGCAGAAACGACCTAGAAGTACTACAGGAGCACCTACAGAAAGACGCGAAACAGGTCCTACAGGACCTATTCGAAAACCTAGAAAGGCTTTCACAGGAGCCGCTGAACCAGCAGGAACTGGAGGGGTTGGAGGAGAAGTATGCAAACATAAACAAGTCGCTTGGCGAGAAAGAAGAGGGGCTTAGGCGATGTAAGATCGAGATAGAAAAGTTGGAGAAAGAGTTGGAAGAGCTTAGGAAGGCGAAGAAGGTGCTGGTTAGGGCGGAGTGTTTCCACAGGCTAATGAACAGGATCAGGGAACATATCTTCCACAGGGATGGGTCCGTCCTCAAAAGATTCAGGGCGTGGATTTATGAGAAGGTCTCAGAGAGATCGAGGGCCTACCTCTCCATGTTCAGCATAAGGGTCGATGACGTAAGGATATGGGAGAACGAGAAAGGCGAGGTGGTGTTTGGGTGCAGCTACGGAGGCAGGGAAGTTGACTCCAAGAGGCTTAGCGGAGGCGAGAGGATGGCTCTAGCCCTAGCCATAAGGCTGGCGATAAGCGATGTCCTAGCAGCCAAGAAACTCGGCTTCCTCATACTCGACGAACCCACGGTCCACCTCGACTCTGAGAACAGAGGAAGGCTACGGGAGGCCTTTAGCGCCCTGACAAGGGTTAGCAGACAGGTAATAGTGATAACCCATGATGAAGAGGTTTTTGAGGGGGCCGACGCCGCATTAATAAGGTTCGAGCGTGGCGCGGCACCAAACGCAGCAACAGAAGTAAAGATAAAATCAATGTAAGAAGCATGTTTTGATGTCTCATAGTATTTTACACGATGGGATTCCTGCAAGCCGTAGTTATTGTTCCCGAAGATTAAGGCCGTTACGGCTTATATATTCCAAAAGTGAACGCACTCACATGCTCAGAAGACTGCTGGTGGCCGCCTGCGTTTTATCCCTCCTGACGGCTACCGCTACGCTATACTCTCCAACATTATTGAAAAAATCAGCCGTCATAATTGACGGTGAAGCGCCACAGCAGTCCCCTCAATCATCAGGTTATTTGGAAATACATGGAGCGTGGGGGAAAACCCACCTCAAAGTATACATCTACTCCTCGGGTTCAAGCGACCTTGATGAAGCCATGAGGAATGCCGTAGATTTATGGTATAAATCGATTAAGTCCTTCACAATCCTGTACGGCTACAGCTACCTCGAAAGGCTGAGCTATGAGTTCACCGATAACAACCCGGACATAATTATGCAGTTCGTGGACTCGCTCCCGTCCAACTACTGTGGTTTTGCAGAATGGCACTATACAGGAGATAACATGATACTTGATGCCACCATCAAGATTTCTAGGTCCTGTGTAAGAACGTCTGCCTCCCTAACGTTCATGGTTGCCGCCCACGAGTACGGACACGCATTAGGGCTAGGGCACTCCACAAGTAACCAGGACATAATGTATCCATCGGTAACCGGTGTAGCTAAGCTTTCAACGCTAGACCTCTATGCCTTGGCCGTGGCGTATGAATGGGTCTCCGAGGGCAGGTTCAGAACCCCCTCAACCGGCTCAAAATCCCTGCCTAGCAACATACCCTTCGAATACATAGAACCTACAATATGGAGGGCGGTAAGGGTGCTCAAGCAGTCGGAGCTAGGCACCGTAGTTGAGGTATACAACGTCTCATATGGTTCGACGATTGACCTGCGGGTGCAGAGCGAGATAGACTTCGGGAACCAGACCAAGCTCGTATTCACCGGCTGGTTCCGTAACGGAACAAAGGTGGCCGACGTGACCAATGTAAGGGTACGCGTCACTAGAGACATGGACCTTGAAGCAAGATATGATGTGTACTACTTTGTAGAGGTTTCCACGCCGGAGAAACAT
>Ga0079995_1059443_pt1 | contig 13843 bp, 8 predicted proteins | sample FaiFalFF_MnMetaG_2_FD_69198 | JGI IMG/M metagenome (GOLD analysis project Ga0079995, IMG submission 69198) | Freshwater microbial communities from Yellowstone National Park, Wyoming, USA - Fairy Falls C (FF_Mn_C) (SPADES assembly) (version 4) | ecosystem: Environmental > Aquatic > Freshwater >...
AGGGGCGGGTTGATCAGTGGCACCCCCGCCGAAGGAGGATTTCCAGTTGTGTCCACGAGCTGCTCCGGTGTGCCGTTAGTACTCTCGGTTTGAGCCGAGAAAGGATCGGAACCTTGGTCCCCGAACAGGTTGCGGAGCAAGCTGTACTTCACGAAGGGGCTTATTGAAGTGTTATCGCTAGTCCCGAACACCAGTTGGCGCAGGGCGTAGGCGAAGAGGGCGTCGGGGTCGGGGCGGAGGCGTTGTTGCGCATCGAGGGTCAGACGGGAAGCCATGCTCTCCTGCGTGGCGTAGTAGTAAAAGGCGACGCTGACCACCGCAAACAGCGCCAGCATCGCCACCACGATAAAGAGCACCATCCCGCGACGGGTTCTCGATTCCAGGTGCATGGTTGGCCTCCGGTTCTCGCCGGGTCCTGGGCGTCAGCAGGCGGACAGTTTGCCGACTAAAGGGCCTCGACAATCACCAAATCGCGCATCTGCTGCGTCTTGGGATTGAAAATGCGAATGCGTATCCAGATGCCTTGCAGCGGCTGGTTGCTCGTTGAATCGTAACTGCCATCGCTCACACTGCCGCCCTGGATCAGCTTGACGTCGAAGGAGACGACATTCTGCAGGATGACATCCTCGCCCTGGCGGCCGGAGTAGTAGCTGAGCGGTCCGGGCCAGCCAGGCGGCCAATCACCTTCGTACTTGGTCGGTGTTGTGGGATTGTCGGCGTACTCATTAGGTTCCCAGGGTCGCCCCGCGCGAAACAGGCTCAAATTGTAAAAGCGATTGGACGGATTCATTACGTCCACGGGAGTGTTCACGAGCCATTCCTCGTAAGGTTGGCCAGGCGGTGGTGGGTTCCGACGCACACTCAAGTCGAAGGCATCCGGGTAGTAAACTGGATTCGGTTGGCCCCATGGGTCGTTTCCCCACGGTTGCGGTGGCTGCAGCGTATGAACGACTATACCGGGCGTGACATCGAAGTTTTGCTGGCCCTTAGCGAAATGCGAAGGCAACAGCAGGAGCTTCCGGAGATGCAATCGGTACAACCGAGCTGCCGGTGGATTGCTCGGGCTTGGCGAATAATCGGGATGGGCCGGATGGTCAATCGGTACCGTAGCCGCACGCTTGGTCGGATCATCGGGATCGGGCTGGCGGCTGAGGAAGATCGCAATCTCGGCCCACTGACTGCGGAAAACGTTCGAGTAATTACCCGTGGGCGACGTAGCAAGAGGCTGGTAACGCGACTCCGGATAACCCCCGTACGATTGCAGCCAGGTCGGTGGTTGCAGTCCAGCAAAGTTGAATCCAGACTGCCGTGAAGCAGTCCAGTTTGGAGGCTGAACCAGGGATGTTTCGAAAAAGTCGGTAGGCGAGTTGCCAACGAGCCGAACCGTGAAATTCAGTCCGTCCTTGACGTAGATTCCTTCAGGCGGGGAGGTAACCCCAGGCGGGAGAGGTTCCGGGCCGCCCTCGATGACCGCGAAAAAACCTGCTTTGGGCTGGCGATTCGGATCGTTGGGGTCAATCTCGCTGACGCGCAGATCGCTTTCAAAATGCCGCTGGCGAAGGAGGAAACGCAACTGCCGCTCGAAATTGCCGAGATCAGTACTGTCCTCGGCGTAAGCCCGATGCACACGCATGGCCCGGGAGGCCATGTTGAACGCCATGGCCGTTAGCATGAAAATCAGCAGCGACAAAGCGAGCACCACCAGCATCTCGACCAGCGAGAAAGCCGAGCGTCGCCCTGACATGGATATTCTCCCGCAAAAGCTCACGGCCTTCTCCAGTTGATAATCCCTAAATCGAAGACGCCGACCACCTGCTGCAGCACATAGACCTGGTTGGTATTGGCCCGCACCGCAGGAACGATTTCCCCTGAGGGAGTTACGCGATAGGCAAAACCGTTGGTGGCATCAAGGAGCGCAACAGCTCTAGCAGGAGGCAGATTGCCGTTCGGGTCAGGCGGTAGCGGTCCGGGCAGGCTATCCTGACCCTGGACAAGGGTCCAACCAACAACAGAGTATGCCGGGCGGCTGCTGTCCCACTCAGCGAAAGTAACCACGGTTGCCTCCACGAGTGTATCGTCAATCTTTCGAACAGCGATAGCGTAGCTATAACGCGCCGGGTCCGGCGAAGGAACACGATAGCCAGTGTGGACCGGCGACGGGTACGGAGTACCAGCTATATCCCTGTTTGCGACTTGATAAGGCCCCTCCGTGTCCAAAGAAAAGAATAACCGGTTATCGCTTAGCGGGTTCGGCTTGTCAACGGAAATATTCCCCAGATTGGGGGAGGCGCCTGGCTGATAGTACCACTGAAACGAAGCGGTGGGCGGGGGCGGGTGCAAATTCAAGACGAGCCGCACCAGACTATGAGCATTTTCGGAAGTGTACTCTACAGACAAGTCCTGCCCCTGCCGCATCGTTTGGAAAATGCCTGCGGTTATCAGCACCAGCATAGCCAGAAGGCCAAAGGCGAGCAGGAAGAGGGCCATCAGCACCTCAACCAGCGTGTATCCCTTACGCGGCATGGCAGACCCCATCAGGACTTAGCAAGTTACTGTCCCAGACGGACATAGTAGTAGGCGTCGCCGAGACTGGAATCAGTATTTACCGGGAATTGGCGAATTCGGCCGGTTTTTGCGTGAATACATACCAGCGTACTCTTCTCCGGCTTGATTACCCATTGCCCGCTACCCGGTGGTTGCTCCTCGTAAGGGCCGACCCAGAAGACGATCCAGCCGTTGATCGTTCGTCCACTGAGTTGCCCTTCGCTTGGAAAGAGCACCGAGCGATCGTAAGAGAAAATGACCTTGTCTATGTTAGCCGGAACACAACGAGTGCTGTCCACAACCACCGGCTCTTTCAGAAATTCATCGCCCACGTTGCTGATACGGGTATCTGCGAGAGAGTACAGGGAATAATTGAACGAAGTGAGGCTAATCGGGTTCGGCTCCTGCAAGAACAACACGCTTACTGGGCGCGCCTGGGGTAACTGAGGGGGAGGCGGCCACGGAGCAGCCGGGTCAACTAAATACAGTTGATGCGATTGCAATATCGGCTCTTCACCGGGACGCAACTGATCCCATTTACCCATGATCGGGTCGAAAACCTCGATGGGCGGGTTTTCGGATGGTACCGGAGTCGTAGGATAAGGACGGTATGCCGCTGTTGGCGGAAAAGTATAAGGGTCGAGCAACGGGGCAGGCGGATTTGGACTAAGTGGAGGAATGGCTTGCCGGGTTTGACCCTGCCCTGCAAACTCGATAAACAAAGTCAGGTTCGGCCAGTTCGATGATGTCAGTCCATGCTGGTAAGCTACCCACTGGTTGCCGCTGGGCACATATAAGCTTACCACGGCCGGGTGATAAACCGTGCGACCCTGATTAGTTTGAACCAGAGAGGGAAGCATCGCCCACCCACGCGAAATAACCTGCACCTGGACCTGGCCTGTAGGCGAAGTCGTCAAAGCTCTTAGTCTCGACCAACCTAAAGCCAAGCTCGCATCGCGCATAGCAAAATCGTGATAGAGTTCAACAAACTCGACCCTGTTGAACCAACTCGAATTCGGAGGTAGCGGACTATCTGGGCCTGCGTTTCGGCTGAGCTTGATACCCCTGGGTTGTCGCAGAAGGATAGCTTGAAATTGATTCGAGCCCAGGTACCGAGCTAAGCCGTCAACCTGACCCTGATCGCGATTGGTTCGGCCGAAATACAGGATCAAGGGAACACTGATGGACATCAAAAGCAACATGATGAGTAAAACCGTAATCAATTCCACAAGAGTTATAGCCCGGCGGGCGCAGGTTAGGTGTTGCAGCATAGCACACCCCGTGTTGCGAAATAGCGCACCTGGAGGCCGTAAATGCCCGTACTTGAGCGGCTGTTGACAATCAGTGCAAAATTCGTACCCATCGGAGATAGCTCGGCACCGCATCCGCAAGGGTGACCCTGGGCCGATTTCCCGTTAGGTCGAGCGCCATAGTCGTGGCGCTGAAGGCGAGCGATGTTGCAGGCGATGCCATCCACCACAGCGGGAATATCCGGCCCATCTGGGGTCGCAGTGATGACGGGCGACCGATCTTTGCAGGGAAGGTCCTGGTCACGAGCCGGGCGAAGCTACCCCTGCTCCGCGTCGCGCGGGCGACATGCTAAAGGTTTGCGGATGTTCGCCAGGCTTAGCCGCCGGCGCCGGAGCTGAGTTTTTCCAGGATGGCCAGCATGGGCATGAACAACGCGACGACAATGAAGCCGACACAACCACCCAGGAATAAGACCATCACCGGTTCGAGCAATTTGACCAGACCCTGAACAAGGACGTCCACTTCTTCGTCATAGACATCGGCGATTTTGTTGAGCATTTTGTCGAGTTCGCCGGTCTCTTCGCCGACGTCAATCATGTTGACGACCATGTCGTCCACGAGTCGGCTCTCTTTCATGGGCATGGCGATACTTTCGCCCTCGCGTACCGATTCGAAGACCCGCTGGAACATTTCCTCGAAGACGGCGTTGCCGGCGGTTTCTTTGACGATGGACAACGCCTCCAGGATGGGCACACCGGAACTTACCAGGGTACCCAGCGTGCGCATAGTGCGAGCGACGATAGTTTTTTCCAATATGCCGCCGATGATCGGCACGTGGAGCCAGACCCAGTCCAGGACGTATCGGCCCCAGTACATCAGGCGGAGCAGGCGACAGAAAATGATCCAGCCGATCAGCACCAGGGGCATGATCCAGAAGTAGTTTTTCATGAAGTCGGAGATGTCGAGCAAGGTTTGCGTCATGGCCGGGAGTTTCATTTCAAACGCGGCGAAGATTTCTTTGAACTTCGGGACGATAGCGATCATGATGAAGGAGAGGATGCCGATGGCCGCCAGGATCACAACCACGGGGTAGATCATGGCACCGATCACCTTACGTTTGAGGCTCTGGGCCTTTTCTTTGAATTCGGCAAGTCGGCGAAGGATGACTTCGAGGGCACCGCCGACCTCGCCGGCGCGCACCATGTTGACGTAAAGCCGATCGAACACCTTGGGATGACGTGCCAGGGCTTCGCTCAGGGCCGAGCCGCTTTCCACATCGTCCACCACGTCAATCAACGCATTTTTCAACACGCCGGGTTTCAATTGGTTTTTGAGAATCCTGAGACTGCGGAGAACCGGCAAACCAGCATCCTGGAGAACAGAGAACTGGCGGGTGAAGGTGCACAGCTGTTTCTGCGACACACCGCCGATGGTGAAGGTTTTACCCTTCTTCTCCTTCTTTTTGCCCGCCTTGCCGCCCTTTTTTCGGCCGTCGCGTACTTCTTGCAGGCGGGTAACGAAATAGCCCATCTGGCGGATTTTCTGCTGCGCTTCTTCCTCGGAGGCGGCCTCAATCGAATCCTTGACCTCCTCGCCCTTGGCACTCATCGCCTCGAACTTGTAGGTCGGCATGGTCTCGGCCCCTGATTTTATGACTGTCTGCTACTGTAAAGCGGATGGGCGACCTGTAGCGATCCAGACCCTGCATCGCAAAAGTATCAGCCGCCGGTGTTATGCTATCCTCTTGCAAGCGGCCTGCAATGAAGCTGACCGACGCGATGGCACCTGGGGAAGTGAAGACTGTGCCGGTCAGCTTTCATCCTCGATGGCAGTTTCGCGGACGACTTCTTCGATGGTGGTGATACCACTGAACAGGGCCTGCAATCCGGCTTCCCGCAGGGTTTTCATACCCGCTTTGCGAGCGGCCTGGCGAATGGCATCTGTGCTGGCGTTGTTGGCCACCAGGTCGCGGATCGTGTCGTTCATGACCAGCAATTCGAAAATCCCGGTGCGGCCTTTGAAGCCGGTATTGTTGCAGCGTTCACAGCCGCGACCGTAATAGAATTTCTTGCCCTGCACCTGTTCCGGTGTGAGGTTGAGTTCCATGAGCAGTTCTTTGCTCGGCTCATACTCGGTACGGCAGTCGGGACAGATGCGGCGAACCAGTCGCTGTGCCAGCACTCCTTCCAGCGTGGCGGTGATCAGATACGGTTCGACACCCATGTCGCGCAAGCGGGTTACTGTGCTGGGAGCGTCGTTGGTGTGGAGCGTGCTCAGGACCAGGTGGCCGGTCAACGCTGCCTGCACAGCGATCTGAGCCGTCTCCACGTCGCGGATTTCTCCAACCATGATTTTATCCGGATCGTGCCGCAGGATGGCCCGCAGCACGTTGGCGAACGTTACGCCGATATCCGGGTTGATCGGCACCTGCACAATTCCGTCCAGATCGTATTCGATCGGGTCTTCGGTGGTGATGATTTTTTCCGTAACGTCGTTGAGTTCGTTAAGAGCGGAGTAAAGCGTGGTGCTCTTCCCGGCGCCGGTCGGCCCGGTGACCAGGACAATGCCATTGGGCTTGCGGATAAGCTCGCGGAACTTGGAGAGCGTGTCGGGATCCATGCCGAGGCGGTCGAGGTCGAGCTGAACAACGGTTCGGTCAAGCACGCGGATGACGACACTTTCGCCGAACATGGTGGGCAGAACGCTGACGCGCAAATCCACGGGATTGCCGCCCACGTTGAGTTCGATGCGCCCGTCCTGCGGTAACCGCCGTTCAGCAATATCCAGGTTGGCCATCACCTTGATACGCGAACTGATGGCCGGGGCGAGGTGTCGCGGGGGCGGCACCAGTTCGTACATGACGCCATCGCAACGGTAGCGCAATTTGTATTCTTCCTCGAATGGCTCGAAATGGATGTCACTGGCGCGGTCTTTGATGCCCATCAAGAGCACCATGTTGATGAGCTTACGCACCGGGGCCGCATCCTGCAACTCCTGCAAGCTCTCCAGATCAATGCTGGTTTCGCGGTGATGAACGTATTTGCCGATTTCGGGATCATTCTCCAGTTGCTGGATAATGTCCACGATGGATTCTTCTTTGCCGGCGTAGGCTTTGGGGATCGCTTCCTGCAAGGCGCGCTGACTGGCCAGCACCGGTACGACTTGTTTGACGCCCAGGAAGTTGCGGAGGTCATCCAGTGCTGCCAGATTCGCCGGATCCGCTATGGCCACGGTCAGCACATTATCCTTGTAAGTCAACGGCAGAACCTTGTACACGCTGGCCATCGTTTCCGGAACCGCCTGGATCGCTTCCGGCTGAGGCTTAACCTCCTGCAGGTTGACCACCTTGACATTGAACTGTTCGGCCAGCGCTTGCAAGAGCTGCTCTTCGGTAATCAGACCGCGAGCCAGAGCGACCTGGCCAATCGGTTGTTGCGTGGTACGGGCTTCGTTGAGCAGGTCCCAAAGCTGGTCTTCGTCGAGGTAACCGAGGTCCACCAGGATTTGGCCCAGCTTACGGCGACCGCCGGTGGTTTTGTCCCCGGACTTTTTCGGAGGCACTTTGTCGGTTTTGGCAGCGGCTGGGGCAGCCGGTTTTGCCGGCGTAACTGCAGGTTTAGCCGGTGTGGCCGACGGCGTGCGTGCCTGTCCAGCGGCCTGGTTAGGCGCGGGACTCACACGCGGTGCTGGATTCACGGCAGGCCGATTCGCTGCCGCTGCGCTACTTGTATTAGGAGTTCCCCGGCCTGGAGTTGCTGCATTCTGGCCGACATTGCCTCCGCCCACCGCAGGACGTGCTGCCGGGCTTCCAGGCTTCGGCTGGCCAGTTGGCGGATGCGACTCTTTCTGGGACATGGTTTTCCTCGGCGTCGGCGTTCAGGGCAACTGCTCAGGAGTCCGCACGGATTTGCGCTGGACGGGGACGACATTACTCTTCGTCCTCGTCTTCTTCATCATATTCATCTTCCTCGTATTCTTCTTCCTCCTCTTCCTCTTCGTATTCCTGTTCGATGCCCTTCTCGGCCAGGGCAATTCTCTGGGCGAGTTCTGCCGGACGGTTGGCCCGCAGCAGGACCTCCTCTTTGTCCACCAATCCTTCTTTCCAGAGCTGGAAGAGGTTGTCGTCGAGCAAGAACATGCCTTCTTTTCGACCGGTCTGAATAACCGACTCGATACGGTAGATTTTGTTTTCGCGGATCAGGTTCTGGATAGCGGGAGTAACGACCATCATCTCGAAAGCGGCCACCAGCCCGCTCGGTTTGCGAGGCAAAAGGGTTTGCGAAAGCACACCGATCAGTGCCGTGGATAATTGCGTGCGAATCTGGTCCTGCTGTTCCTTGGGGAAGACGTCCACGATACGGTTAATGGTGCTGGCGGCGCCGCTGGTGTGCAGGGTGCCGAACACGACGTGCCCGGTTTCCGCAGCTTCGATGGCGGTCTGGATAGTTTCCAGGTCGCGCATTTCGCCGACGAGGATCACGTCCGGGTCCTGCCGTAACGCTCGCCGCAACGCTTCCGCGAAACTCGGTACATCCACGCCGATCTCCCGCTGGGTGATGATGGAACGTTTGTGCTGATGGTAATACTCAATCGGGTCTTCGATGGTGATGATGTGGCGGTCGTAATTCTCGTTGAGCCAGTTGATCATGCTGGCCAGGGTCGTGGTTTTGCCGGAACCGGTCGGGCCGGTCACCAGCAGCAAACCGCGCGGTCGCACAATCAGACGCCGAATCGCCTCCGGCATGCGGATTTGCTCAAACGTCAGGAACTTGCTGGGAATTCGCCGCAACACGATGCCGATGCGACCACGCTCTTTGAACACGGAAACGCGGAATCGGCATTTGTCGCCGTAGGCAAAACCGAAGTCGGCACTGCCACGCTCCTGCAATTCCTGCTGGCAACGGTCTGGCGTGATCGCCTTCATCAAAGCCTGGGTATCGTCCGGCTCCAGAACTTTCGTTTCCAGGCGTTTGAGTCGGCCTTCATGGCGAATGACAGGTGGTTGTCCTACGCGGATATGCAGGTCCGCAGCATTCAACTGGTAAACGGTCTCCAGGAGTTTTTCCATCAAGACCTGACCACTCGGCATCGCTGGCCCTCCGTTATGACGTTACATAAAGCCTGGTACCCGCTGACGAAACGGCCCCTCCGCTATGTGTAAGGGACGCCGCCAGGAATTCTTTGCCTCAGGAATGCCAGTGTGACCACGACCCGGTCTGGTACGCATTCCGTCCCGATCGTTTGCCTGGTGTCCGCCACTCGATCGCTCCGCCTGAGGCCGACGGGATCACGCATAAGCGCTTTCGTGATGGCAAATGCTGAGCACTTCTTCCAGGGTGGTCATGCCGCGACAGGCTTTCTCCACGCCGTCTTCCAGAAGCGTGCGCATACCGAACATGCGAGCGTAGCGGCGAATGACCTGGGTCGGTTCCCGCTTAAAGGTTAGCTCGCGCAAGGTGCTGTTCATTTTCATGAGTTCGAAGATGCCGGTTCGGCCACGGTAACCGGTATGGTGGCAATGCTGGCAGCCGCGACCGCGATAGAAGGTGGCGGTCTTCAAGCGTTCGGGTGTCAGCCCGGCTGCTTTGATTTCGGCGGCTGTCGGTTGATCCGGCTCGCGGCATTTCGGACACACCAGCCGCACCAGTCGCTGTGCCATCACGCCGATCAAGCTCGAAGCGATCAGAAACGGTTGCAGGCCGATATCCACCAACCGTGTGATCGCGCTGGGAGCATCGTTGGTGTGCAGAGTACTGAAGACCAGGTGACCGGTGAGCGAGGCCTGAATGGCAGCCTCAGCCGTCTCTTTGTCGCGGATTTCGCCGATCAGCAGGATGTTCGGCGCCTGCCGCAACATCGCCCGGATGATCCGCGCGAAGTCCAGACCGATTTGATGCTTCACCTCCACCTGGTTGACACCGGGCAGGTAGTATTCGACCGGGTCTTCCGCGGTGATGATCTTGCGGTCCGGGCGGTTGAGTTCGTTGAGCACCGCGTACAAAGTCGTGGTCTTACCCGAACCTGTCGGCCCAGTGACCAGGAATATGCCGTTGGGTCGCTTGATGATCTGCACAAACTTCTGGTAATCCTCTTCGCAGAAGCCCAGGTCGCGGATGCTGATCTGCACATTCTGCCGGTCGAGGATGCGCATGACGCAGGCCTGGCCGTGATTGGTCGGCAGAATGCTCACGCGCAGATCGTAATGCTTGCCGTTGAGCACCATTTTGATGCGGCCATCCTGCGGTCGGCGTTTTTCGGCGATGTCCATCTTCGCCATGATCTTGATGCGCGAGATGATCGCCGGCAGCAATCGTTTCGGTGGACTGTCCCGCTGCACCAGGATTCCATCTATGCGGTAGCGCACACGGATATGGTCAGCAAACGGTTCGATGTGAATGTCGCTGGCCCGAAGACTCACCGCCTCCTGAATGATCAGGTTGACGAGTTTGACCACCGGGGCGTCGCTGTCCATCATGGCCGCGGCAACGGCAGCGGCAGTTTCGGTTTGCGTGGTGTCAATGGCGGTGTCGGTGAATTCCTGCAACATCGAGTCCACCGACTCGGTTTCGCTCTGCCCGTAATAACGGTTGATCGCTTCGATGATCTGTTCGCGCGGAGCCAGCACCGGCAGAATGTCTTTGTTCAGGATGAATTGCAGCTTCTGAATGGTGTCAATGTCCATGGGGTCGCTCATGATCACCTTGAGCGTCCCGTTTTCCTGCGCCAGCGGCAGAACAACGTTTTCCCGCGCCACCGATTCGGGCACCAGCTCAATGACCGCAGGAGGAATGCTCACCTCGTTCAAATCCACGGCCTGTAAACCGTGATGCTCGGCGATGGCCTGCATCACTTCGCTGGGAGTAACGTAGCCGAGTTTGACCAGAGCATCGGCCAGTTTAGCGCCTGTGGATTTCTGCAGCTGTAACGCTTCGCGGAGCTGATCCGCACTGATGATTTTTTTCCGCAGCAACACATCGGTAAAATCGCCACGCCCTTTGGCCATGGCCAGACCTCCCCTTCCGGCCAGCAATTGCCCGGCCCGCACTGTACAACGGCTGCCTTCTTGGTTGTCCCGACGCCCAGCGCGAGCCCGCGAGTTGTTTCCGTTTTCTCCTGAGTCGAAGTTACCCCGTTCGACCTGTTACGTTTCGATCCGCCTCATCGGACCCGACTTTTCCATTATCTATTATTGTTCAGCTTATGCGTGAAGAGAATAGTCTGCAAGCGAAAAATCTTCCGGCCAGGCGAGCGGATACGCATACCGCTGGCATCCGCGGCAATTTCGTGGTAGCACGCCCGGAGAAGCGGCTGGCGAATCGTACGCCAACGGGGCGAAAAAACCAGGTTCCGTCCCAAACCTGTGTGCGGAACACCGTAGAATCGAATACCAGTGGCGCCGTTCTGGATATTTCCATGCCGAACTTGCAAGACCAATTGCACGGGGCAGGTCCCGGTGCGGGAAGGAGAAAGATGCTGCCGCGAAAGCTGGTGCGAGTGCTGGTAGTTGGGTTATTAATGCTGATAGCCTGGCCGGTCTGGGCAGGCGTGCGAATCACCCAGGTGCAGGTCGGTTTTGCCGATGTCAGCGGGCATACACGATATGGCCGGTTCGGGCACTGGTTACCGCTGCGTATCACCGTGGAGGCCGACCGCGGGGAAACTCTCCAAGCTGCGGTCTGGGTCATGACTCCGGACGCCGATGGCATTCTCAACGAAGTCCAGGCACATCCCACGGTGCATCTTTCTCCAGGACAATCGAAGCAGACGGTATGGGCTTACCTGCCGTGCGGGCATGGGAAGTTGCGGGTCGAACTCCGCGATGGTATCGGTCGCCGGCTGGCCAGTTTTACCTATCCCGATGACGCTGCTGGTACCGAAACCTGGCAACTCCTGCCGCCGCAGGTGATGCAGGTATTGACCATCGGCGAACCGGCTGGCTTAAGTCGCACCGTCGGCGGTTCGGATACTCGCGGGCGAACCGGTGTCAGCGACGAAACTGGCCGGGATCCCGGTTATCGCGTCTCCCACATCCAGCAGCCCGATGAGTTGCCCGAACGGTGGTTCGGCTATGACAGCGTCCAGGCCCTGGTCATTGCCACCGGCGGAGAAAAGGGCGAATTCTGGCTGGAGGTACTGCGAAAACGTCCGCAAGTATGCCAGGCGATTCGGGACTGGACACAGCAAGGCGGGCACCTGATCGTTACGGCTGCCCAGCACGCCTCGCGTCTGAGTGCATCCGAGCAGTTTCCTCTGGCGGATATGCTTCCGGGCGAAGTTGCTCCTGGCCGGGCGGTTTATGAAGAAGTGCTGGTCGGTGTGCGCGATGTGGCCATGCATCGCCATCGCGAGGCCAGTGCGTTGTCGGCCTTGCGATGTACCTTTGCCGACTTCCGCAAAAAACCCGGAGCCTTTCAGCGGGCTTTCGGACCTGAACGAGAAAAACCTGCCGTGCTGGTCTGGCCTTACGGTGCCGGACAGGTAACCCTGGTGGCGTTCGACACCAATCTCCCGCCCTTTACGTCCTGGGAAGGCCAAACCGCCTTCTGGGAATGGTTACTCGAAACCGAACCGCTACCAGTCCGGCAAAGCTATCGCACTGCCCTGACCACAACGCTGGAGGAAGATTTCCTCACCCGTCTGCTGCACCAGCTGGAACAGTCGCCGGGAGCAGAAATTCCCTTCGCCCTGGTGGCCGGGCTGATGCTGGCCTATCTTCTTCTGGCCGGGCCTCTCGATTACCTGATTCTGGTGCGGTGGCTGCGTCGGCCAGTTCTCGGCTGGCTGACTCTGCCCATGCTGGTGGCGGGGATCAGCGTGATGGCCTGGTACTCGGCTCAGGCAATTCACGGCACATCCCTGCAGGTGTATCAACTGGACGTTTACGACCTGGAAGTGGAACCTGCCTCGTCCCGGTCAGGCCAGGCGATCGTAAGCCGCGGTAGTGGCAGCAGCTGGCTGGTGGTGAAAAGTCCCCGACTGGCTGCATTTTCCCTGGCCTTGAGCACAACCGCTCCCGATTCGGTTTCGCCAGCGACAGCGCTGGCGAACGCATCCACGAATCCATCCGCGGCTCACTTATCGCCAGCCTCCCCGGCGCGCGGCGTCGCTTTGCGCGAAGCCGTGCTGAGCTGGGCGATTCGACCGGATGACGAAGCGTTGCGTCGCGGCAGTCGTGAGAACCTGGTGCAGTCGGCCATCCTTCTGCAACCGGGACAGGGTAGCATCGCCAATATTCCGTTGCAGACCTGGTCGCTCAAGACGCTGTTCAGCCGCTGGCTCTTCGACTGGCACCAGCCACCACTCCTGGCCGACTGGCAAATCCGTGCGCCGGATCTCACTACCCTTCGCGGACAACTCACCTGGCGGGCATCCTGGCCGCTCCATCATGCGGAACTGGTTTACGGTAACCGCGTCTGGCCGCTCGGTCCGCTCAACCCGGGGCAAACCGTAGTGCTCCGCCGCAATGATTACGGCCTGCTTGATCGGCACCGATTCGGTCGCAGCGCCGACGATCTTTCGCCCCGGCCGGGAACGCCAATCGAGGCTGGTGGCCCAGCAGTCGCTTCCCAGCCGGCCGATGGAGTTTCGCCATCGGTGCAATCATCTCCGGCCGGCCAGGTGCTCGATATCCTGCGACACTTGACCTTCCAGCGTTTGCTCGTGGTCGGGCCAAACCAGCAGCCCATTCCCTATCTGCCATTTCTCGACCAGAGTCGTCGGTTGCGTTACGGTCAGGCGGTGCTTCTGGGCATGATTCCCCCCTGCGAAGTACCTCTGGGTCAAATGCACCAGTTACCGGGGCTTGCGGCCAGTTTGCAGCGCATCGAGCCGAGCATGCGGGGCACACTTCGCCGCTCCGTCTTCGTCCGCATTTATTTCTATCCTTCAACCGGGGAATAACTGCCGGGATATGCCGGTCCAGGTACCACCGAGTGGTTTTGCTAACAACCGAGAGGCCAGGGTACACAGACAACCATGCGGAGTCTCTGTGTGTCTTTGTGCCTTGCTGGCCCTGTCTACGTGTTGCCGTGACTCCTTCCCCTCACGT
>Ga0079995_1059215_pt2 | contig 13826 bp, 10 predicted proteins | sample FaiFalFF_MnMetaG_2_FD_69198 | JGI IMG/M metagenome (GOLD analysis project Ga0079995, IMG submission 69198) | Freshwater microbial communities from Yellowstone National Park, Wyoming, USA - Fairy Falls C (FF_Mn_C) (SPADES assembly) (version 4) | ecosystem: Environmental > Aquatic > Freshwater >...
CTACATGGACATAGCGATAGTGAATGTGGCAGCCTTTGTCGCAGTGAATGGAGACGGATTTATCACCGATGCTAAAATCGCACTCGGTTCAGTCGCACCAACACCAATAAGAGCCTATGAAGCCGAAGAGAGGCTAAAAGGCAACACTATCAACGACATCCTCTTGGACGAGATCGGGAAACTGGCTCAGGATGCAAGCAGTCCCATCACCGACCAAAGAGGGACTGCAGAATATCGCCGCATAATGGTTTACAGACTCACCAAACGAGTTGTGAAAGAAGCATATGAGCAAGCAGTGGCGCAAATTCAATCGTAAATTCAGCGAAAGGAGGAAAGCAAAGTGGGAGAATTCAAGGTGATAGGCAAGGGTGTCGTTCGCACAGACGCTGTTGATAAAGTTACTGGTCGCGCCGTCTATACAGCGGACTTGACTTTTCCGAGGATGATATATGGTGCCTTTGTCCGTAGCCCTTACGCTCATGCCCGAATCAAGCGAATTGATACCAGCAAGGCATGGAAGGTTCCGGGCGTAGTCGCAATTATCACCCAAGAACAATTGAGCAAAGATTACGCGCTGGTTGTAGAGGAAGAAGTTCACGCTGCCGAAAGAGTTCGCAGGCTACTTGCTGGAGATAAAGTCAGGTATTACGGCGAAAAAGTTGCTTTGGTTGGGGCAGAGACCTTAGAGGCAGCGAAAGAGGCTGCTTCTTTGGTTGAGGTTGAATATGAACCGCTCCCTGCCGTAACAGACCCGAGAGAGGCGGTCAAGGAAGGGGCACCCCTTGTCTGGGAAGATCGAGAACCTGTCCAAGGTCCAAACGGCGAGTTGCTTTACAATGTCGTTTCGGAAAGCCACCATCAAGAAGGCGATGTAGAGCAAGGCTTTGCTGAGAGCGACTACATTTTTGAGGACGAGTTTTATGTCCATCGGGTTCATCAAACTTACCTTGAGCCTCAGGCGACAATAGCGGCTGTTGATGAAAAAGGCAAGATTACTGTCTGGACATCAACTCAAGGCATATTCGCTGTCCGAAGCAACATTGCGAGGTCTTTGGGAATTCCGCTTTCACGCATCAATGTCATCGGAATGACGATAGGTGGCGGGTTTGGTGCTAAGTTTGGTGGGATTGTTGACATTTACGCTGTTTTGCTGGCTCTGTGGACTGGTCGTCCCGCAAAAATCGTTTATTCTCGTGAAGAGGACTTTTTGGACGCATCACCTGCTCCGGGTTTGTATGTGCGAATTAAAACTGGCGTTAGAAGTGATGGGACGATTGTCGCCCGATATGTTTATGCCCTTTGGGATGTGGGGGTTGGAGGAGGCGCATCTTGGGCGACAGGCGCTTTCGCTCGCCTTTACAAAGTCCCACATGTTAAATGGGATGCCTATGAAGTGGCAACAAACACTCCACCAGTTGGCGCTTACAGGGCGCCAGGTTACCCGCAAATTCTCTTCGCAAGTGAAACCCAACTCAACAAAATCGCTTCTGAACTTGGAATTGACCCTGTTGAACTTAGATTGAAGAACCTCAGGGATGACCCTGGGTTCAAAGAAACACTCTTGACAGTTGTTGAAAAGTCAAACTGGTTCAACAGAGAGAAGGGCGAAAACGAAGGTTGGGGCATTGCTATGGGATGGTGGCAGAATGCATCCTCTCCAGCAGCAGTTTTCGTTTCGCTTCACGAAGATGGCTCAGTTAAAGTGTTTTCTGGTTTAATGGACCTAACAGGAACTGAAACAGCAGTCACCCAGATTGTCGCTGAAACATTGGGCGTTCCTTATGAAGATGTAACTTTCGTCAGGGGAGACACGGATTCCACTCCTTTTGCGCCTCCCAGCGGTGGCAGCACAGTTACCTTCAGCGTCGGGAATGCCGCTAAGAGCGCTGCAGACGATGCACTGAGGCAAATCCTTGAAGTCGCAGCCAATCAATTGGAAGTCAAGGTTGAGGATTTGGAGTGGGGAGATAAACGAGTCTGGGTGAAAGGCGACACGGAACGCTCACTCAGTTACGCCGAAATCGCAAGAGCAGCGATGCGGTCGGCGATAGGACCTATCGTTGGAAAAGGGACTTTTGGCGCCAAACCATCCGACCCTAATGCCTTCGCTCAAGCAGTTAAAGTCCGTGTGGATGAAGAAACTGGAGAAATCACTATCTTGGAATCGATCCAAGCCTTAGATGTGGGACGCGCTATCAACCCAATTCTTTGTGAAGGTCAAGTAGAAGGCGGAACGACTCAGGCTATCTCTTGGGCAACTATGGAAGAAATGAAATATGACGAACAAGGTAGAATGATAAACCCTAACCTTGCCGACTATCAAATTCCAACCATAGCGGATATGCCGCAAAAAGTTCAAGTCTCTTTGTTGGAGTTCCCATCAAAGCACGGACCTTATGGTGCGAAGGGTATAGGTGAACCACCAATAACTGCCGGGCTGGCAGCAGTTGTCAGCGCCATTGCCGATGCGACAAAATTATGGGTGCATGAAGTGCCTGTCACACCGGAGCGATTGATTTTGTCTATGGAACAGTCTAAGGTGGGAGTGTGATGTCTGTGACAGCGTTGGAAATTCAAAACTTAATAGTTGAAGTTAATGGATACCCGATCATCAACAACTTGACGCTAACGGTTGACGAAGGAAAGCGGATAGGCATTGTGGGAGATTTTAGAGATGCTGAAGCAGTGTTGGATGTTTTCAGTGGTCAGACTTTGCCAACCAGTGGCGAGATTTGGTTTTACAACATGCCTCCCAGACAAGCGTTCCAGCGCGGGCTTATTCAATGCGAACCCAATCTTCAGCCATTAGAGGCTTCTCTGGCTCTGGTGACCAACCAATTATCCTTTCCCTCCCATATAGAGGCTGCTATCGTTGTCGTCCACCCACTTATAGAATTTTTCAATGAACTTATTGAAAAATTCTATATATTGATCAAATTGACACCGTCAAGGAGTGATGTCAAATCATGAAGCAAAACCAGTATATATTTGTTACGTTACTCTATATTACTTCAGTCATTTTTATAAATCAAATGATTACATATAATGTTACGTTAGTCAATCCAGATATTGGTTCATATTCTGTAACTTGGTTACTTTTACTTTTATACAACATAATAGTAATATTAATTTTAATAAAAAATATGAGTAACTTCTTTGTAAATAGTTACGTTATGTTAACGAGATACGTAACAATTTCTTCTTTATTAGGCTCTTTATTTTTAATTCTTAAAGATTTGATTATAGTGAAAGAACTTAATGTTGTTGCTTATGTTAAGTTTTTGTTAACATTATTGTTTGTTTCATTATTTGTTAGTTCGGTTTATTTTTTGGAAGTTAGTTTCCGTAAATATCGTATTTTTTGGATTGTTGGATTTTTGGGAACAGTAGTTTTGTCTCCATTATTGGTGGAATCTGGAATGTTTGTTAGAGATTTGAGATTTAAATCTTTGTTGGATTTTTGGAATTGGATTGTGCCATATCAGTCAATTGAGCAGTTGCGTCAGTTTGTTTTGCTTGAAGGATGGCAAGGTTGGGAAGCTGCATTAATGTCTGTCATACACTTATTGGTCTATTGGTTTATTATTGCTTCCATATGCTTATATGTTCGTCAGCTTCAGTTAAGTTGGAAAGTTACTTGAACTACTGAGGTGATAATTATGCGGAAATATTATCCTGTCGCAGTTTTGCTCTGTCTTTGGTTAATCGCTACAGCCTTTGTCAATTTGAGACTAACTCCAGTGGTCATCTCTGAGCAAACTAATGGATATCGCTTACTGGGCAGGTTGATTGCGAAGGCTTTGTGGCAGCAATCGGAAGTTTTTCGCGATACTGGTCGTTGGTGGATGGTGCTCCCGCTCCTGCGCATTACGACCTTCTTAGACCCAACCTTTGCTGAGGCTTTTGATTTCGCTGGATGGCACATCGCTTACAACCTTAGGGCAGAGGAGAAAGACGAGCGACAGAGAGTTCAATGGGTAAGGTTGGGCATTCAAGTTTACGAACAAGGCTTAGAACGCTCTCCCAATGACTTTAGTCTTCTTTTTGGGCTGGGATGGACTGCTTATGACAAGTTAGGCGACACCGTTTTGGCGGCATATTACTTGGAACGAGCCTTGAATGCCCCTGGAAAATTCACGAAGGACATAGATTGGACTCGCCACATGTTAGCCCATACTTATGAACGGATGCCGAACATGAGGCTTGCATTGAAGCATTGGGAGGAGGCAGCATTGGATACTCCATACAACCCCGTTGCAAGAGGTGCAACCGTAACTATTGAGGAGCGTTACACCCCTGCAGAGGCAATGAGCCAAAACGGTTACCATGAGGAGGCAATCCAAATCTTGGAGAACATCATCAGACATCCTGACAAGAAATTCGCCACTATTCCCCGCCACATGCTGGCGCAAATCTACAAAGAGATGGGAGATTTGGAGTCAGCCTACGCAATAATGAAGCAAATGACCGAGTGGCACAAACTTGAACCCCGTGCTGAGTTCAAAGCCGAGCAACTTGAACAAATGCTCAGACGAAGGCGCTTACAGTTGCGAGAGTAGTGACCTTAAGTTCGCTACCCAATCCTGTCTATGTTCCCCAAGTATGGTCTAAGCACCTCAGGGACGATAACGCTTCCGTCGCGTTGTTGGTAGTTTTCCAGAATTGCTGCCAGAGTTCGCCCAACTGCCACACCTGAACCATTAAGAGTGTGAGCGTAACGAGGTTTGGCGCCACGATATGGGCGGTAGCGCAAGTTCATGCGGCGGGCTTGAAAATCTTCACAGTTACTGCATGAGGAAATTTCCAACCATCGGTTCATTCCCGGCATCCAGACTTCAATGTCGTAGGTTTTTGCTGCAGAAAAGCCCATATCGCCCGTGCATAAGAGGACGACCCGATGAGGCAAACCCAGCAACTCAAGGACATGACATGCGTCTCTGACCATGCTCTCAAGTTCGTCGTAACTTTGTTCAGCCGTTGTGATTTTCACCAACTCAACTTTGTTGAATTGATGAACTCTGACGACACCTTTAATGTCCTTGCCAGCAGCACCCGCTTCCCTCCGAAAACATGCCGAGTAACTGACATACTTCAGCGGCAAATCATCGGCGTCCAAAATCTCCTCTCGGTGTAAGTTTGTTACGGAAACTTCAGCGGTAGGGATAAGCCACAAGTTATCGCGTTCGCAAAAATACATCTCCTCGCTGAACTTTGGCAATTGTCCAGTCCCTTCCATGCAGTAGGGTTTAACGAGGAATGGCAGGAAGATTTCCGTGTAGCCGTGTTCGCGAGTGTGAAGGTCAAGCATGAAGTTGATGAGGGCTCGTTCCAAAGCAGCACCCAGACCCTTCAGCCCATAGAACCGTGAACCCGAAAGTTTGACGCCTCTCGCAAAGTCAATGATTTTCAGTTGTTCTCCGATTTCCCAATGTGGTTTAGGCTCAAAATCAAACTGACGAGGTTCACCCCAAGTCCTGACGACGACATTTCCGGTCTCGTCGCTTCCCACTGGCACACTTTCGTGAGGTATGTTGGGCACAACCAAAAGGGCTTGTTCCAGTTCGCTTTCAACTTCTCTTAACTTAGCGTCCAGTTCGTTGATGCGTTCGCCCACTTGCCTCATTTCTTCCCGAAGTCCCGTCACATCTTTGCCCTCTCGCATCATCATGCCAATCTCTTTGGAAACGACATTTCTTCGGTGCTTTAGGGCTTCAACTTCGGTAATAATCTGCCTTCTTTGTTCGTCCAAAGTGAGAATGCGGTCAATCAACTCGTCATAGTTGTCCCCTCGCGTCCTTAGCCGTTCCTTGACGAATTCCGGTTGTTCCCGAATTAGCCGCAAATCCAACATGGCGATACCTCCTTTGAAACGGCAGCGAGTAGCGAATGGCGAATAGCGAATGGTTAACTTATTCGCAGCGAGTTACGCGTCTTGAGTTATGGGTTCAGCGAAACGCACAACCCTCAACGCGTCCATCTCAACGCTTGTTGTAATTTTTCCGCTTGCTCAAAAGCCTTATTTAGTGCTTCCCCAAACTTAAGCCAGTCTCCTTGTTCACGGGCTTGTTTGGCATCCTGTAAGTGCTTCAGCAACTCCATTATCGTTTCAGTGCCAAGTGTGGGGTGCGGAGTGCTGGGATTGATGTTGGGTGCAGGTTGCGGAGTGCTGGGCTTTATCGCCCCATCGCGAATCGGGGATTGGAATAATTGCGTCAATGCCTCCCAAAGGTCTTCACCCATGACGACCTTCTTTCCTGCGGAGACGATAACCCGCTTGATTTCTGGAAGTGGCGTTTGTTCTGCTTGCAAGTAAACAGGCTCAACATAAAGCAGACTGTTACCGACAGGAAGGATGAGCAGGCTACCGCGAATGACCCGAGACCCTTGCTGGTTCCAAAGGCTGAAGTATTGCGAAATCTGCGCGTCGGCGTTAATTCGTGCTTCTATCTGCTGTGGACCGTCAACCAACTTGCCCGGCGGGAACTTGTAAACGAACAAGTCACCATATCTGTCGTAATCGCAATGTGCTGCCATCCAAGCGACCATGTTTTTATCGGGCTTGCCGTAAGGAGTGAAGGGGATGAGAAGCATGAACCTATCTCTGCCATCGTCCGGCGAACGAATGACCGTGTAGTAGGGTCGGATTGGAACGGGCTTACCTTCAACGCCACTTTGCTCTTGCGCAATTTCCCACGCATCTTCCTTCAAGTAGAACTGGTCTGGGTTGGTCATGTGATATAGGCACATCATCGTCGCTTGAACTGCAAAAAGGCTTTGCGGGTAGCGGATGTGAGCCTTGATGTCTGGCGGCATTTCTTCTCTGTCTCGGAAAAGGGTTGGGAATGCTTTCATGTAAGTCTTCAGCATCGGGTCTTGTGGGTCAAAGGCATAAAAGCGCATTTCGCCCGTGTAGGCGTCAACGGTGACTTTAACAGCGTTACGCAAATAGTTCACTCGGATTTGGGGAGAAATCGGGGTAGAATAGGGAAAGTTCACTGTCGCAGTAAAGGTGTCAACAAGCCACACAATCCGCCCGTCACTGGTGACAACGGGATATGGGTCTCGGTCAATGAGCAAGAAAGGCGCAACAGCATTAACTCGTTCCAAAATGCGGCGATACATTAGCAAGCGGCTTTCAGGAGTGATGTCGGTGTTGAGAAGCAATCCCAAGTCCATGAAGCGGGCAGCAAATAGCAATCGCTGCCACCAAGAACCGATAGGAACGCCGGCATCGGCTTCGTATTTCGTTTCCTTCCACCCTCTATGTCCCTCGTCTCCCTCGCTTCGTTCCGATTCACCGCGCAATGGATAATCAAACTCGGGTGCTCGGGTTCTGACAAGCACGAAATCAGCGATGGTGTATTGAGAAGTTTGAGTGGCTTGAGGTTGTTGGTCTTCAGGTGTTGGTGGTGGAGGAGGTTGATTGCTTTGTGCCTGCGTTCCCTGTCCTGTCTGAGTTGGCGAAGTTTGTGGTTGAGCAGGTTGCTGTTGTTGCTGGCGTCCCCTCACGAAAGGTTGACGGCGGCGACGCTCCTCGGGCAAAACAAATTCGCCAAAGTAAATTTCTGGTCGGCGTATCTGATACGGGAAAACTTCGGCAACTTGAGGCGGTATGTCCTTGATGATGAAACTCGGCGATCCTTCCCCTGTGAACTCCGTGACCAATGACATGACAATTCCGTAGCCGTGAGTGTAATGGAGATGCCTGTTGACCCAAGTCGCAATTTGGTTTGGTAGGAAAAGTTCGCGTGGTGCGATGGCAATTTGCCTCAAACGACCACCAATGTAGTAGCGGTCGTAATCAACTGCCGAGAAGCCATACTGCAAGTGAAGAGATTGCAGTTGTGAGAAAGCGTCCAGCAGTTGGTCAATGTCCCACAGCCTTATGTTCGCCAAAGCCGTTCGGTGGAATTTGAGTTCGCTCACAGAAGGCATGGGCTCTCCGGGATGGTATCGGGTGCGAACTTTGTCAAGGTTGTATGCGTAGCGGGTGAAAGCGATGTTATGAACCAAAAAAGGTCGTTCCCGTTCTCGTTCATTAGGTCTGACGACAAAGGCTTGGATTGCGGCGGGGAAAAGGATGCGACCGACTAACCAAGCGGCAAAAAGGGCTAAGAAAACGGACTTTAACCTTTGCAAATTGCCCTTGCGCATTTCAGACAGGCAAAGCAGAGCACCGCCCAAAGAGACGAACATCAGCAACCAGAAGGCTGGTCTCGTCCCATAGACATCGGCAAATCCAGCACCAAATAGAGCACCTCGCCCAGAGAACAAAATGCTGTAGCGACCGAGGTATTGGGAAAGGGCGAGGACGAAAAGGAAGGCAGCGGTTACAACGAGAAGCGGTCTTGCCGCAAAAACAGGTGCTTCCATCCCGCTCTCTTCAAACCTGAGCAACTCATCGTAGCGCAACCTCAAAACCATCCCAACCAACCCAAACATCAATCCCACCAAGATGAAAGTCACCCAAAATCGCAGGAAGGGCAGAGTGAAGATGTAGAAGCCGATGTCGTGGTTGAAGATTGGGTCAGTGCGGTTGAAGGGGGTAGCGTAGAGGAAATGCATCAAATAAATCCATCGGCTTCCAGCAATCAAACCCGCAACGGTCGCCAAAAAGATGCAGACACCAAATGCCCATTTGTCAAGGGCTAAATCAATAGCCATCTTGTCCGTATCTCCAAAAAGTCGTTCCCTCAAAGGAGTTGGCACTTTCTCCGCAACCTTGCGGGCAAGTTTGTAAGGGATGTAAACGAGCGTGAAGAAGACGGCGAAGCCAATCGCGAACATAACAATTTGCCAAAAGAGCCTGCGAACAAAAACTTCACCGTATCCTTCCGACGCAAACCACAAACCTTCAGCACAAATCCCTAACAACTTGACGACCACAAAGAAGGCTGTGGCTACAACGACCAATCTCCACAGCCAAAGGTTGGTTCTCTCCATCAGGCAGACGACCTCCAGATTCATTGTGGGTTTTGCGTTGCGAGTTGAGCCTTTCCCACTGCCACTCTCAACCCGCAACTCATAACTCACAACTTGCAAAATCAATTTTGCCACGCAACATCTCCTGATGCGTTGGGGCTTAAGACTTGAGTTGTGAGTTGCAAGCAATTAAACAGCCGTTCAAACCTCAACTCGCAACCAAGTGTAGCATTTACCCAATCTCGGCAACACAATTCCGCAATAGTAGGGTTTTACCCTGACAATCACTCAAAATGGGGGGCTGACAATAATGAAGTGGAAAAGCCATTCTGTGAGGGGAACGACTGTGAGGAGCCAGATGGTCAAACTACTTGAGTCGGGAGTGCTGTTAAGGTTTGACAGGACTTTGGACGAAACTTTGCAGCACATAGTTGATGCCGCGAGAGTTGTTATTGGGGCGAAATATGCTGCTTTGGCAGTGTTGGGCGAGAATGGACAATTTTCCCGCTTCTTTCACTCTGGTCTCAGCGAGGAGGATGCGAGGAAAATCGGTGAAATTCCGAAGGGCAGAGGGGTGCTCGGTTTAATCATAGAGGAAGGCAAGCCACTTCGGCTTAAGGATGTCACCAAACATCCTAAGGCTTACGGCTTCCCGCCCCATCACCCTGTCATGCGGTCTTTTCTGGGAGTCCCTATCATCGTCAACGGGAAACCTTTCGGGAGGCTTTACTTGACCGAGAAAATTGGCGGGCGAACTTTCACGAAGCAAGACGAGAAATTGGCTCTGCTTTTGGCTGCTCAGGCTGCCGCAACCATTGAACGGGCAATGTTGGCGGAACAGGCAAACCGAACGGAGAGGCTTGAACTTCTGAACGAACTTGTCAGCAAACTGAACCGTTTGGCGGACGAGAAGAGTGTGCTGGAAACCGCAACGGAGGGTATTCACGCATCGCTTCCTTTCGCTGAGGTTGCAACAGTCCTTTATCGCCCTGACGAGTCGTTGAGCCTACTTTGTTTCCCTGAAGGTAGCCGGTTAGGGTTGCAACTCCGCCGACCGTGCTTGAAAGTGAACCGAACTCCGTTCGCTGTCTGCATGCAGGAAAGGAAATCGGTCATTTTGTTGGACATCAGCGTGGAGAAAGCGAAAACGCCTTTTGAGCGATGGCTTGCAAGGCGCGGTTTCAGAAGCCTAATTGCTGTCCCATTGGTGGCGACTGGCGACTGGCTAAACGGTCTTGGCGAGCAAGTTTTGGGGGTGATTTTTGCCGCTGCGGCTCAACCCGATGCCTTCAGCCGTGACGACTTGACTTTTTTGCAGACAGTCTCAGACCATGTGGCAGTGGCATTGGCGAATGCTCGGCTTTTGCAAGAACTGAGAGAGAAGGAACGGATTAGAGGTCTTCTGCTGAACAAGGTGGTGACTGCACAGGAAGAGGAAAGGAAGCGAATTTCCCACGAACTGCACGACCAAATTGGGCAGTTGCTAACAGCCTTGCTCATCCAACTCCAACTTCTGGAACGAGACCTTGACGAACCATCTTTGAGGGACAGGGTAGAGATGCTGAAGCAACTCGCTGAGGAAATCTCTATCCACCTACACCACATTGCTTGGGAGTTGCGACCTCCGGCTTTAGATGAACTTGGGTTGTTGGCTGCTTTGGAAAGGGTCACAGAGGAATGGTCGGGGAGGTTCAACATCCCTTGTGAGTTTGAAGTGGATGGGGCTTTTGACAGCGAATTTGAGCCAGAAGTGGCAATTGGCGTCTTGCGAATCGTCCAAGAAGCACTTACCAACATCGCTAAGCACGCGAAAGCATCCCGTGCACGCGTATCTGTTCAACAGGAAAACGGCGAGTTGCTCGTCACCGTAGAAGACAACGGTGTCGGTTTCAAAGTGAAGGAAGTCATGCGTCACCCCGACGAAAACAGAAGATTGGGTTTGCTGGGCATGATGGAGCGGGCTGCCATGCTTTCGGGAAAGTTGGACATTGAGTCAAAACCCGGAAAAGGCACAAAGGTCCTACTTCGCATCCCTTTGACGAAGGGTTGGTATCGCCGACTTAGGGCGAGCCCGAAAGCAAGTTGATTTGGCTTAGAAACGAAAGGAGGGAAGGAGCATGCCTGAAGTGATTAGCGAACAAAAGGTGATCAGAGTGCTTATCGTTGATGACCACGCAATTTTGAGGGACGGGTTGAAAGCGTTGTTGCAGAATGAACCCGATATTGAGGTTGTGGGCGAGGCTGGGACAGGCAGAGAAGCGCTCAAACTCATCCGCCAACTCCGCCCCGATGTCGTCTTGATGGACATCTCCATGCCCGATATGACGGGGCTTGAGGCTACCGAAGTAATTAAAAAGGGTTACCCTGAAGTCAAAGTCATAGCCTTGACAGTCCACGAAAGCGAGACTTACCTGAAGAGGATGATGCAAGTCGGAGCCAACGGTTATGTTGTCAAGAGGGCTGCAGCGCAGGAACTGACCACAGCCATCAGGACGGTTATGCGAGGCGGCGTTTACATCCACCCTGACATCGCCAAGCAGTTGGTGAGCGAGTTGACTAAAACTCAACCAACAAAGCAGGAACGGCAAAAACAACTGAGTGAACGGGAATGGCAAGTTCTCCGACTAATTGCTCTGGGCTACACCAATCAGCAAATCGCTGATAGGTTGGCATTGAGCGTCAAGACCGTTGAAACTTACAGGGCGCGGATTGCCGACAAGTTAGGACTCCGCACCCGTGCGGAGTTGGTCAAATATGCCTTGCAACACGGTTTGCTTGACGAAGAACCAATCACTTGATGGAGGGATGAGTTATGGTTTACTCCCGCACTTGCCAGTATGCTGTCTGGGCGCTTTTGGAATTGGCTCGTGAACAGGGAAGCGACGGGAAGGGATGGGTGAAGGCAGAGCAAATCGCTCAAAACTTGGGATTGCCATTCCCCATGACAGCGAAGGTTTTGCAAATGCTCGTCCACGCCCACATCCTCGACTCGGTTCGTGGTCCAACAGGCGGCTTCAGACTCCGCCTCCCGCCAGAGAAAATCCGACTGCTTGATGTCGTCTTGGCAATTGATGGTCCCGAACTTTTTGAGCGGTGCGCTTTGGGGCTGCCGACATGCGATGAAGAGAACCCTTGCCCCGTCCACAACTGCTGGGTTCCCATCAGAGATCAGTTGCGTGAACTCTTCAGCAAGACCACGATCGCCGAGTTGCTCAAGGCTTGGTCACCTCAAATCGTTAAACGGGTTGCTGAAAGTTTCCGACCAATTTGAATTCCGCAAAGCAATTAGCACTTAACAGGCAGGTGTTCAAAGTGGAGAGACGGTTCTTGGCAATTGTTATCGGAGCGTTAATTGGACTGGCACTACAACAGGTCATCGCTTTTGCGGCGGGAGAAAGTTGCAGCAGTTGAGGCATAACCGCAAGCCCCGTTGGGGCTGCCCTGTTCGGTGCCATCATCGGCTGGCTGCTGACGAGCGCGAAAAAGTAAGTGCAGGGATAGTTGCGAGTTGTGGGTTGTGTGTTCAGAGAAAAATCCTGACCCATAACCCTCAACCCGCAACTCTATTTGCAGCCACCCACCTTGGATGGTCAAAGCCGTTTACTATTTGCCACTCGCTACTCGCCATTCGCTGCTGTTTCACCAATCGCTATTCGCCAGTCGCCATTCGCCGTTCACTATTCGCCATTCGCTACTCGCTTTCGTTTCGGCTCGGCAGGAGCCTCGCCCTCCCAATTCCGTTCCGCTCCCGTCCCGCGTCTCACGCCTCTTGTCCCGTTCTAAGTCGGCGCTCAATTTCTGCGTCATCAACTACGGACTGAAGTCCGTAGCATGGTTTGCTTTTGCTTTGCCATCAGCCATTCATGCCACTGGCTTTAGCCAGTGGTTGATGACGAAATTTCTGAGCGTCAAATTTATTCGGCATTTGGGAGGGCGAACCTCCCGGTGAGCCAAATTTGAGTGTGTAGTGCTGGGTGCAGTTTTAAGCACAGGAGAGACTTTTCGGCAGCGTGGGAGCACTCCCCTCCAAAACCACTTGTCATTTGCCACTCGCCACTCGCTACTTCGCCCCTACTCGTAAACCCGCACTTCAAAGACTCGTGCCGATTTGTCGCCGTTGGTGGCATGGACGATGAGCCTAATGCCTGTCGCCAGTTGCGGCTCAAATTGGTGAACTCGCTTGCGTTGGTAGTTGCCTTCAACTTTCGCAACTGTTTTTGCGCTGTCGCCATACAGCACCTGCAATTCGTAGTCTCGCACCGTCTCGGGTTGCGTTCCCCAAACCATTCGGCGATGGAAACTTTCTTCATGGGTTAGCGTCAGTGCTCGGTTCAAACCCGTGTCAAAGGTCAAGTGCACCTCACGAATGCGTTTGGGCTCACGGAAATGCAACTCAAGCCACTGAGGCATTGGTTGCGTCGGGTCTGAAGCCCATCGGTTTTTGCGCTCATAGACGCCCCGATGCACGCCGTTGATGACATTGACCGACTCATAGCCACGCACTTCACTGGACGCTTTCACTTCAGCCGTTCGGGCGATGTCGTAAGGGTCGCTGTTAGTCACGCCAATGATGTAGGCATCTTGCTTGAGCAGAAGTTGTTGCAACTCTTTGATGGCTTCTTTGCCGAGTTCTCTCGGCGTGCAATTGTAGCGGACACAAAGGGCGGCTGCCGTCCCGACAGCCTGACCCATCACGCTGCAAGTTCCCATCACGCGGGTGCTGGCGTAAGCGACATGGGTGGCGCTGATGTTGCGCCCTGCGAAAAGCAGGTTGATGATGTTTCGGGAGTAGAGGCAGCGGAAGGGGATGTTGTAGAGCGGAACGCGCACCGATTTGTTCGGCGGTTCTTCTTTGGCGTCAATGCCTTCGGGCGGATGAAGGTCAATTGGCCAACCGCCGAACG
>Ga0079995_1055537_pt1 | contig 13819 bp, 15 predicted proteins | sample FaiFalFF_MnMetaG_2_FD_69198 | JGI IMG/M metagenome (GOLD analysis project Ga0079995, IMG submission 69198) | Freshwater microbial communities from Yellowstone National Park, Wyoming, USA - Fairy Falls C (FF_Mn_C) (SPADES assembly) (version 4) | ecosystem: Environmental > Aquatic > Freshwater >...
ACTGTTGCGCCTGAAAGCCGAGATGCGGTTGCCTGGGGAAGCGTGGCTGCAGTTCCGCATCGTCCCTAAAAGCGAAAACGAAAGCGTGCTCGTTCAAGCGGCGGTCTTTGAGCCGCTCGGTCTGCTCGGCTTGTTCTACTGGTATGCCCTGCTGCCGTTGCATGCCCTTATCTTTTCGGGGCTATGCAACGCCATCGCCGAGCGGGCGGAAGGGTTGAAGGTTCGCAAAAATTTGGTGCGAACCCGAACCTAACGCTTGGCGGAGGCGATGGCATGCCAAGTAAAAGTGTCAAGGCGAAGCGAACGGGAGCAGCGCCGACAGGGCGACGCATTGTCAGCGAATGGCTGCGGCTCCATTGGCTGTCGCTGGCGCTCAGCATCTTTTTCGTTGTCTTGCCTTTCATCGGCGGTGCGAGCGCCATCAGCGCCGATTGGCTGCTTTTGGGCGTCGTGTCGGCAGCGTTGTTGGCAGCCGCCACCATCGGCGTCGCCGTTGCCCTCTGGCGACGCCAACCGCTGATGCCGACCCTTCCCGAAGTTTTTCTTTGGGCATTCGTCGTTTGGCAATGGGTGATGGTCAGCATTTCCGTCTATCGCTGGGCGAGTTGGACAGAAGCGGTGCGATGGACGGCGTTCGCTGTCGTCGTCATAGCGATGCGATGGGCGGCGTCAGAAACGCAAAGGGTGAAGGCAGAAAGCCTTCCACTTCTCCCCGCCGTTGCGTTCGTCGTGGGGGCAATTTTGTCGGCGCTGCAAGGGATTGCCGAATACGCCGTCAATGCGGCGGCGGGCAATCCTTCGTGGCGCATTTTCGGTCCGTTCCTCAACCCAAACTTATTCGCCAACTATTTGCTCCTCGCCTTTTTCGTCGCCGTCGGGCTCGCCATCGCTCATTTCCGACGCGCCCCGTTGGCGCTCTCGTTGCTAACCCTCCTGCTCCTGACGGCGATGGGGTTGACAGGTTCAAAAGGGGCGCTATTGGCTTGGCTGATGGGCACAATGGCATTGGGGTTGATGGCGATGGGGCGGCTGAAAATCGTTGGAGCGCCTGATAGGCGCAACCGCCTCGTCCGACGCTGGGCGATTTCGCTGGCTTTGGTAGCGGGGTTCATCGTTTTTATGCTCGCCATTACCGCCTTGCCACCTATTAAAGTCCGCTTTGCTGCCCTCTGGACGACACAAGTGCATTCGTGGATGTTCCGCTGGCTCATCTGGAAAACGACCCTGATGGCTTCTCTTGCACGACCGCTGACAGGTTTTGGGGCGGGCACTTTTGAATGGGTCTACCCGCAGTTTGCGACCGTCAGTTACACCCGCCACGCCCATAGCGGTTTTCTGCAGGTGGCGATGGAAAGCGGATGGCTCGGCTTGACCCTTTTGCTCCTCTGCTTTGCCTCGGCATTGATTTGCGCTGCGAAAATGTCCCTCGCTGCGAATTTGCCGCCAACGGAAAGCGATCAGCCGACAGGGCAAAGGCATTGGTTGCGGATGGCAAGCGCCGCTGCCTTCATCGCCTTTTGCGTCCACAACGCTGTAGAGACGGCGTGGCTGACGACGGCGAACTTGTTGGCGTTGGCATTCGTAGTCGGTTTGTTGCAATCGGAAATTTCGCCGTTGCGTCGCCTTTCGTGGCGCTGGTGGGCATTGGCGTTGCCCTTTTTGCTCGTCGGGTTGTGGCACAGCGTCGGCGTGGCGCGGGGGGCTTATTTCGCTCAACTCGCCCGCAACGAACCTTTGCCGTCCGTGCGGTTGTTCTGGCTGGAGCGCGCCAGCGATGCCGACCCGTTGAACGCCCGCTATCTCATTGACCGAGCCATTTTGTTGGAAGCGTGGGCGAAAGCGACGGGGGACGAAACTCGGTTGCGGGAAGCGCTGCGATTATGCGACGCTGCCATCCGCTTGCAACCGACCCGTTCGGGCAACTACAAAGTCAAGGCGCGCCTTTTGCAGTCGTTGGGTGACGAAGCGGGCGCTGAAAAGGCGTTGCGCACTGCCTTGCGGTTCAACCGCACCGACACCGAAGCGATGCTGCGGCTGGGTGAGTTGTTGGAAAAGAAACAGCCAGACGCAGCGGCGACAATTTATCGGCGACTCGTTGCGTTGGAGCGTTCGCCTTACGGGCGTTTCAAGCCCGTAGAGCAATGGCAGGACATCTTCCTCGCAGCGGGCAAAATCCGTTTGGCGCATCACCTTTGGCATCAAGGTCAGCGTCAAAGGGCGTGGCAATTGCTGGACGAAGCGGAACGGACGCTGCGGAGTTTCCAAAGCGCCTATTTGCCCATCCTGAAAGCCAGCGACCCTGAAGCGGCGGAAAGTCAGGACGCTTTCGTCCACTCGCTGCTGGACGACCTCCTTCTCCTTCGTCAAACCTGGCAGAAAGCGCCGCAAAATGTGGGGCGGTGAACGGCGATGGCGATGACGGCAAAGGAACTTTACGAGATGGCGCAAAAATTGCCGTTGAGGGAGCGAAAGCGGCTGGCGAAATGGCTGTTGCGGGATGTGGAGAAGGCGAGGGGGCGAAAGGGAAAGGTGGGGGCGAAAAGAACTGACCCGTTCGCCGATGACCCTTGGTTCGCCGAATTGCGCCAAATCCAACGGCGCGCCGAAAAAGCGCTGGGTTTGCACACCCTTGAAGACATCATGACTTGGCTGCGAGGACGCCCTTGGAGGGTTGAAGAGTGACGGTCATTGACAGCGACATCTTCATCATCGCTGCCCGCTTCCCGCGTGACCAACGGTCGGCGGAAAATCAAAGGTTTCTGGCACTCGTGCGCCAGCATCCTAACACCTTTGCCACGACCATCTTCAACAAGTTGGAGGTCATGGGCGAATTGTCCTTCGGGATGAACGAGGCGCAATTTGACCGCTTCTGGCAAGAGTTTGACAGGCACTTTGGCATCGTTGTCCTGATGCCACAAGGCATCGTGAACTTGGAAGGGCTTTGGGCAGCCCTCTTGCCTTACCTAAAGCGCAAGATGGCGTTAGGCGATGCGTTGGTGCTGATGGTGGCGGAAAGCCATCCTGAGGTGGACACTTTTGTGACTTGGAACGCCAAACACTTTCGGGGCAAGACGCACCTTTCCGTCCTAACGCCATCAGAGTTCCTGCGGCAAAGGGCATAAGCGAGGGAGTGAACGGCGATGGCGATGACGGCGAAGGAACTTTACGAGATGGCACAAAAGTTGCCCTTGCGGGAGCGAAAGCGGCTGGCGAAATGGCTGTTGCGGGATGTGGAGAGGGCGAGGGGGCGAAAGGGAAAGGTGGGAGCGAAAAGAACTGACCCATTCGCCGATGACCCTTGGTTCGCCGAGTTGCGCAAGGGCATGAAGCGGGCGATGCGGAAGTTGGGGCTTCGGTCGGTGGAGGAAATGATGGGATGGCTGCGGGAACGCCCTTGGAGGGCTGACCGATGACCGTCGTGGACACGGACATCTTCGTCATCGCTGCCCTGCATCCCGAAGACCCGCGCTCTGCGGTCAACGGTCGGTTCGTTGAACTGATGCGGGAACATCGCGGGGTGTTTGCGACGACCATCTTCAACAAACTGGAGATGGTGGGCGTTTGTTCGTTTGGCATGAGCCGTTCTCAATTGCAACGGCTATGGGATGGTTTTGAGGAGCGGTTCGGTGTGGTCATCCTTTTCCCGTCGGGCATCCTGAGTTGGCAGGAGTTTGCTGAAGCGGTGCGTTCGCACCTCCATCGGCAGATGAAACTGGGCGATGCGTTGGTGTTGATGGTGGCGGAAAGTCATCCTGAGGTGGACACTTTCGTGACTTGGAACGCCAAACACTTTCGGGGCAAGACGCACCTTTCCGTCCTAACGCCATCAGAGTTCCTGCGGCGAAAGGGGTGAGGGCGATGGCGCAATGGTATCGGGAATTTTTTGACGACTTGTATCTGCGGGCATATCGGCACTACGAAGCGCCAGAGCAAGTGCGGCGGGAAGTGGACTTCATCATTGGGGCGCTGCAATTGCCAGCGGGAGCATCGGTGTTAGACCTTTGCTGCGGGCAAGGGCGGCACAGTTTGGAACTGGCGCGGCGGGGCTATCGGGTTGTCGGCGTGGATTTGTCGGAGGCGCTGCTCTATCAGGCGCGGCAGCGGGCAGAGCGGGAAGGATTGCCCGTTACCTTCGTCCAATGCGACATGCGCGACATCGCCTTCGCCGACGAATTTGACGCCTGCATCAACATGTTCACTTCCTTCGGCTACTTGGAGAGCGAGGCGGAAGACGCCAAGGTGTTGGAGAAGGTGGCGCAGGCGTTGAAGGAAGGCGGAAAGTTTTTGCTGGATGTGACCAACCGCGATCGGTTGGTGCGGGAGTTTCAGGCGCGGGCATGGCACGCCGCTGACGAAGGTTGGTTGGTGCTGGAAGAGCGAACTTTTGACCCGCTGAGCGGTCGGGTGGAAACCCTTTGGGTTTGCGTCGCCCGCGACGGCGTCCGCTACGAGCGCCGTTCGTCCATTCGCCTTTACACGGCGGCGGAATTGCGGCTGATGTTGGAGCGCGTCGGGTTGCGGGTGACGGGATTGTTCGGCAATTACGACGGCTCACCTTACACTTGGGATAGTCCGCGCTTGATCGTCGCAGCGATGAAAGGGTGAAGACAGATGGCGGCGGTGAAAGTTTTGGTCGTGCACGGACCGAACTTGAACCTTTTGGGCGAACGAGAACCGCAGGTTTATGGGACGGCGACTTTGGACGACATCAATGCTGCCATCCAAAACTTGGCGCAAGAGTTGGGCGCTGAAGTGCGCATCGTCCAGAGCAATCACGAAGGCGCACTCATTGACGCCATCCACGAAGCGCGCCACTGGGCGGATGCCATCGTCATTAACCCCGGCGCTTTCACCCACTACTCCATCGCCCTACGAGACGCATTGACCGCCGTCGGGTTACCCGTCGTGGAAGTCCATCTCAGCAACATTCATGCCCGTGAAGATTTTCGCCGCCATTCGGTCATCGCACCCATCGCCATCGGGCAAATTTGCGGGTTGGGGATTGACAGTTACTTGCTCGGTTTGCGGGCAGCGGTCAACTTTGTGCGCCGTCTTCGGGAAGGGACGAGTGCGGGAGGCGAAGGAAAATGACGGCAGAAACGCATCGGCAGCGCCTGCAACGGGTGCGGGAGCAACTCGCCGAAAAGCGGTTGCATGCCTTCATCGTTTTCAACCGCGCCAGCATCCGCTACTTGACGGGCTTTACAGGGAGCGCAGGGGTTTTGGTCATCGGTCGGGATAGCGAAGCGTTGCTGGTGACAGATGGGCGTTACCAGTTGCAAGCAAAAGAGCAAACAAGAGGAACGGGCGTGAAAATTGCCGTCACCCGTCGCTACCATCGCTCGGTTGCGGAATGGCTCAAACGGCAGCAGTGGCGTCAAGTCGGCTTTGAAAGCCGTCATTGCACCGTTGCTTTTTTGGAAGCGATGCGGGAGCGCCTCAAGGGCACAGCGGTGCGATTGGTCGGCGTCAACGAGGTCGTAGAACCGTTGCGGGCGATCAAGGAAGTTTGGGAAGTGGAACGCATTCGGGAGGCGGCGAAGATTGCCGATGTCGCTTTTGAGCATGCGTTGAAAGTCTTGCGGGTCGGGATGACGGAGAAGGAGTTGGCGTGGGAGATAGAGGCGTTTTTGCGGACGCATGGGGCGGAAGCGATGGCGTTCCCACCCATCGTCGTGGCAGGCGAGCGCTCAGCCCTTCCGCACGGTCAGCCGTCGGATCGCCCCATCCAGAAAGGCGACTTGGTGACCTTTGACTTGGGCGCGGTGGTGAACGGCTATTGCTCCGACTTGACGCGCACGGTCGTCGTCGGTCGCCCGACAGCGGAACAGCAGCGAATTTACCGAGCCGTTTGGGAAGCGCAACGGCGAGGGATGGAGGCATTGCGTTCGGGCATCAAAGCGCGCCAAGTTCATCGCATCGTTCGGGACGCGTTGAAAGCGCATGGGTTAGAACGCTTCTTCACGCACGGGACGGGGCACGGCGTCGGGCTGGAAGTCCACGAAATGCCCGCCATCGGACAACACTCGCGGGATGTGCTGCAAGCGGGCATGGTCATCACGATAGAGCCCGGCGTTTACCTGCCGAAGGTCGGAGGCGTGCGGATTGAAGATTTGCTCTGGCTAACGGAGAAGGGCACCGAGTTGCTCAGCCACGCCCCGAACCCGCCGAAGTTGCTGAGCGTTTGAAGGTGATGGGTGAAGCGGCATGGGACGGGTAGCGCTATTGCTTGCCCTCGCTGTGACCATAGCGTCGGCGCACACGGTTGCCCATTTAGAAGCGTTGAAGGGCAAGATTGTGCCTGACTTTCGGTTGCGGGATTTAGCGGGGCGGGAGCGGAACTTCCGCCAGTTTCGGGGCAAAGTCGTCTTGCTCAACTTTTGGTCGCCCGGCTGAAGTGTTTGCGGTGTGGAGGTGCCACACCTTGCGAAATGGGCGCAACGCTATGGGCGACAAGGGTTGGTCGTCATCGGTCTATCGGCAGCGAACCCGAAGGAGCAACGGGACGCCGCCAAACGCTTCGGCATCACCTATCCGCTGTTTTTGTGGGAGCAGGAGAAACTGCCACCCCTTTTGCGCCGCATCGCGGCGACGCCGACGACTTTGCTCCTTGACCGAACGGGACGCATCGTGGAAGTGCAAGTGGGTTTGCTCTTCGGCGAACGGCTAACGGCGTGGGAGCGAAAAATTGCGGCACTCCTTCAGAAGCGACCTGACAACGCAAGGCGATAAGGCGACACATTTCCTGACACTGCCATCGGGGTGACCTGTTTTTGGCGTCCCTTCGTCCTCTGCGCTAAGATGAAGGCAGCCGAAGGGGGCGGGGACGATGGGTCACTCAACCTATCGGTTACGGGAGTGTCCCTTACGGCGAACACCTCACCCGCCATGAAGGTGGTGCTGATAGCCATCGGGTTGGCGGGATGGTTACTCTACCGCTTTGCGGGCAGCGTCCATCAACCTGCCGTGCAAGAGCAACCGCCTGCCCGCCCCCCTGAACCGTTGGCGAGACCGCCCCAATGAAGGAGTCGGCGACCGTCAAGGGGGCAAAGGGATGTTGCGTTTCGCTTTTCAGCGGCGCACCGACCCATTGACAGGCGTGACGGTCACGCAATTGACGGAAGGGCACGCTGACCATATCTCCCTTTACCTGACCGCCAATGCCTTCACCAGCGATGGGGAACACCTCGTCTTCGCTTCCGACCGAACAGGAGAGTTTCAGTTTTACTTGCTGTCGCTGAAAACGGGGGAGGTTCAGCAATTGACGCATCGGCAGGGAGTGCTATTTCATTCTGGCTGTGTCAGCCAACGGGATCGTCTTTACTATTCGGATGGTCAAGCGGTTTACGAAGTGGACTTAGCCAGCGGGCGGGATGAAGAGGTTTTTCGGGCACCTGAAGGGATGTTCATCGCTACCCCACTAAGTTGCAGCGGCGATGGCAATTGGGTGCTGGGTTGCTATGGTGCCCTTGACTTTTATGCCCGTTATTTCAATTCAGGTTGGTCGCATCGGTTCAAATACTTCCAGTTCTATCATCGTCCCCTTTCCGTCATCTTTGCCATCCATGTCCCGACCCGCCAAGCCCACGCCGTCTGGGGCGACCACATGTTCATCAGCCATGTTCAGTTCAACCCCCAAACGCATCGGGAAGTTCTTTTCTGTCAAGAGGGTGATTTCAAAGCGCCCCAACGGATGTTTGTCGTCACCTTTGACGAAGGGCCTCGCAAGCGCCTTGCCCGCCCCCTTTATGCCGAGCGGGACGATGAGGTCGTTAGCCACGAGTTTTATGTGCCCACAGGTGTCATCGGTTTTCAAGTCAAGCGTTACTCCGATCCCCACAACCCGCAGCAATGGCACGGCTTCTGTCGCAGTGACGGGAGCGACCTTCAGTTTTATTTTGCGGGCGAAGATATGGTCTGGAATCACCTGCAAACTAACGCCGATGGACGCATCGGGGTGACCGATAGTTTGATGGTGGGGGAGATGGGTCGGGAAGAACGGTGGCAATATTTGGCGCTGTTGCGTTATGACGAACCACCGAGGGTGACGACCTTGCCTCTTTGTTGGCATGGAACTTCCTGGCAGAAGCGTCCTGGCGAAGCCTTCGCCCGTTGCCATCCCCATCCCGTCTTTGCCCCCGACCAACGCCACATCCTTTTCACCTCCGATGCGAGCGGTCACTGTCACCTTTACCTTGCTGACGCTGCCCCTGTCTTAGAACGCTTGCTGGAAGGTGAGGGCAAATGAGGCAGCGGTGGCTGAGGGTTAGCGGAATTTTTTGCCTAGTCGCAGGGACATTGCTGATGGGTTTGCCAATAACCGCCAGCACTCAGGAACTGATTTGTCGGCGTTTTGATTGCGGGACGACGAATTCGCCCGTTAAGGCGGGATGGATTCAGGTAACGCCCGAAACGATTTACACACCTCAACGCGGCTACGGTTGGTTGAGCCCGCCTTCAACTGCCTTTGACCGTCCCGAAATTTTCGTGCCTGATTGGCTAAAGCCGTCTATCCGCAGACGGTTCGTCCCCGACGAAATGCTTCGGGACGGCGTGTTTGACCGATCGGAGTTAACCTTCCGCGTGGATATGCCTGATGGGGAGTATTGGCTTGTCGTGTCCGTTGGCGATGAACAGGCGACGCGACGCAACATGAGCATCTTCGCCAACGGCATCCCCATCGCTGAGAAAATCACGACCCAAACTTCCTGGGGCGGTTATGCGACGACCCGCACCTTCCGCAAGCGCTTGCGTGTAACGGGTGGGAAATTGCAAATCACTTTCCGCCACGAGGGAGATGGCAACAGCGTGCTGGGCATGGAAGTGATTTCCTTCGTGCCTTATCCCTTGCGGTTTGTTGATGGCAAATGGCGAACGGAAGAGACCGACCCGTTGTTTTGTCAAGGTGTTGCAGCCTTGAACCGAAAGGAAGGGCAGCGAGCGAGAAAACTTTTTGACCGCCTGCGCGACCCTTTGAAGCGAGCGGTCGCCCTTACCGCCCTCGCCAACGATTTGCAAATGCCCGAAGAAGAGGCGCACGCCCTTTTACGCCAAGCCCTTCAAGATATTGAGCCGATCCTTCACCGGACGAAGCCCAACGCTTCGGGAAGCATTTTGGCGAATGAGTTGCGGCGCATCATTGCTAATTACTGGCAGGCTCGCCAATTCATGACGATGCTGAATTATGAGCATGCCCAACAACAAACGGGCATGACTTTTGCCCGTCGGCTTCAGATGGCAATGGACTGGTTGGAGCAAATCACCGAAGATGACCCCCTCTTTGACCGAGCCCTTTTGAACCTTTTGCGCATCCACTACTGGATTTGGCGAGAAGACGGCGACGAGGAGGAGAAAACGATGGCGGATGCCTGTTTACAGCGGTTGAAGCGGCGACAACCTGAAGCGAAATTGGTTCGCCTTTATGCGGGCGAAAAAGATGTTTGGGGCAAAGAGTTGATGCGAGAGGAACCTCAAATCCCCCCTTGGGCGACAAGGTGTCGCGAGGCAATGGGACGGTTGCTGACAGTGCTCCGCTGGTGGTTGGAACATCGGCAGTTAGAGAACGGGGAAATGGGTGGCGGTTACGGCGACGATGTGGAAATGCTGCGCCAATGGCATGTCTTCCTCGCAGGAGCGGACGACGAGACGGTCAGAAGGGGTTGGCTTAAATTGGCGCATGGCGTCTGGTGGAGTGGATTGATGGATGCCGAAGGCGGTTATGTCAAGGAAGCGTCGGATGTGCAACACAGCGCCGAACCGATGGCGGATACGCATCCTGCCCTCATCGGATTGGATTATGGCAACCCTGTCTGGATAGAGCGCTGCATGGCGACGGCAAGGACGATGCGCAATGTTTGGACGGCGGTCAACCCTCAGGGGCATCGCCATTTCCGCTCCGCCTTCTTTGGGGCGAAAGAGATGAAAACCGACCCACCTTGGGATGTGGATGTGCCGATGAACGCGCGGGCGACCCGCCCCCTTTTGTGGCTCGGCTGGTATAACCGAAATCCCATTGTTGTCAACCTTTTGCGGGAATGGATGGATGCTTGGGTGGACGATGCGCTAAGGGAGGGAGACGGCAAACCCGCTGGCGTCTTGCCTGCGGCTATCACCTTCGGCACCGACCGTTTCGCTGGACATGGCTTATGGTTTGAACCCAAGTTGGGATGGAGTTATTTCCACTGGGACGCTTTCTATCACCTGCACAAACTTTACGACCACATGTTGGCGGTTTACGAGACGGTGGACGAAAAATATTTGCGACCGATAGAGGCGGCGATGGAATTAGCGATGGAATGGAAGCGAAACCCCGTTTCAGACCCGCCTAAGGGAAGCCGTTTGTGGGCAGGGCGACTGCTTTATCTCAACATGGCTCCAACGGTGGAGAAGTATCGCATCCTGACGGGACGCACCCAGTTTGACGATTACCTGAAAGAGCGCGGCTCACCTTACATGCGCTTCCTGCTCACAGGCGACAAGAAGGGATTGGTCACGGCGTGCGAGAAAGTCTCAGCCAATCTGCGCACCAATTTTGAACTCCTGACGAGCGAAGTCCTTTTCACCGATCGCGTCGCTGTCACCCAACAACCGATGTGGGCGATGATGACGGGCGGGGTCGGGACGCCTTACTTTTATCCCTGCTACTTCGTGACTTGGCAAAAGACGGGTGAACATTTCGCTGCGCTGGTCACCCACGCTGATTCCCGATCGCTGAAAGTTTTAGCGGTCAACTTTGAGCCAAAAGCGAAAGGGGTCATCCTTCGTCCCTGGCGGTTAGAGCCAGGCGTTTACGAAGTGCGGGTAGGTGTGGATGAAAACGGGGACGATCAAATTGACGCCATCCGCCAGAGGGAAAAAGTTGCCCTAACGGAGCGGGGGCAAGACATCCCTATCCCTTTGCTTTCCCGCAAGGTGACGGTCATTGAAATGAGCAAGGTCGGCGAGTTATCCCAACCTGTGCCGCCATTTCACGACCGCCCCGACCTTGCCATCGGCGATCAGGATGTTCTCATCGGGGAAGAGGAGCATCAAAGCCGACGCGTGCGCCCTTGGCACGATGGCGTTTTGCCGACAAACAAAGAGGTGAGGGTGACGGTGGTCGTCCACAACATCGGTCGCCGCCAAGCCCCGCCCTCCCTCGTCCGCCTTTGGGTGAAAGGGAAGGGAAGATGGCGCCTCATCGGTGAAGCGAAAGGGCATCCATTAGACGCGCCCGATGACTTGATGCCGCGCTATTATGTCGCCTCGTTCCGATGGCGTCCCTCGTCGGCAGGCGAGTGGCTTTTGAAAGTGACCGTCATGCCCTTGACGGCATGTTACGAGATCACACAGCGCAACAATTCTCTCGTCAGAAAAGTTAAGGTGACGACTTCTCTGAAGGGGTGAGGGAAGATGCGTTCGGTTTTGATGGCGATGACGGTTCTGGCGGGCTTGAGCCTTTTGCCCAGCATCCTTAAGCATGGCAGCAAGGCAAGACGGACACGGGCAACATGCTTGCTTGGAACTTGTTTGGACCGAAAGCCCTGAAGTTGGACGACTTCCGCCCTGCCATCGCTGATTTGAAAGCAGCGAAATGGCAAAGGTTCACCGATAACTTTTTGCCTGCTTGCATCTGTTCGTCGGGGCAGGATTTCGGCTTCCACTGGTTTGACGACGCCCGTTGGAAGACTATCCTGAACAACTGGCGCCTTTTGGTCACCATCGCAAAAGAAGGTGGGTGCAAAGGCATCATCCTTGACCCTGAGCACTATGGCGCTTACTTCTTTCACTACCCGTCCATGCGGGAGCGGTTGGACAAATCCTTTGCCGAGTATCAAGCGAAGGTGCGGGAGCGGGGACGGGAGTTGATGAAAGTGACGCGGGCGATTTTTCCCGACATCACCATCTTGATGTTTTGGGCACATTCCTATTTGCCAATCCACCCGACGGAACGGCAGAAGCCTTTAGAGCAAAATGCCTATGGCTTGCTCCCCGCTTTCGTGGATGGGATGATGGAGGCAGCCGATGAGCGGGCGCAATTTGTGGATTTGTGCGAGTTCGCCTACGGTTACAAACGAAGGGAGCAGTTTTTGGAGGCATATCACAGCATCGTCCACAAAGCCATGCGCTTTTCCTTGTTGCCTGAGTTGTATCGCCGACGCATTCGGGTGGGGTTCGGTCTGTGGTTGGACTACGGCGGTGGGAAACGATGGGATGTGCGCGATTTCAGCAAAAACTACTTTTCGCCTGATGAGTTCCGTCAGTCGTTGCAATGGGCGTTGGAGATTAGCGATGGCTATGTTTGGATTTACTCGCACCAGCCCCGTTTCTTCCCACCCAGCGATTTGCCCGACGCCTACTTGCAAGCCATCAAGGAAGCGAGGCGGTCCGTCGGGATGGAGTAGCGGTCAAAGCGTTAGGTAGATACGAGGGTAAAGCGATGGTGAAGAAGATGAGGGATGGTTCAGCGAAGGTTTACCTGTTCAATGTGAGGGATTTCGGGGCGAAAGGGGATGGCGTGACGGAAGACACAAAAGCCATTCAAGCAACTGTTGACGCTGCCCCTGATGGCAGCCTCATTTACTTTCCGCCCGGCGTTTATCTCGTCGGTGTCTCAACGCCTTATGGCATTGTCGTCAAAAATCGTTCCCGCCTTCGCTTCGTCGGTGAAGGTGGGGCATCGGTCTTAAAAGTGCCGCCAGAGCGCAACAGGCGATGGATGACTTTTGACGATTGCGAGGACATAGAAGTCACTCGGCTAAGTTTTGACAAAAATGGCAGCACCCGTTTTGGCGGATTGGCGTTTTACAGCAGTCGTCGCATCCGCATCACGCAAAACCGATTCTTTGACAGCGCCCCAAAGATGTCCGATGGCTATGACCGTTATGCCATCGTGTTCGGGGTTGGCGCAAAAGTTTCGGAAGACATTTGGGTGGGCGAAAACATCATTGAGCACTTGCAAGTGGAGATAGACAAAGCGAGGCGGGTTCACATCGTTCACAATCGCTCACTGCGACCCGAATACTCGGCGGGTTTCGGCTGGTTCTCGCAGACGCAACAAGCCATTTGTGAGGATTGGATGATTGCTGGCAACCTCGTGATAGACCCAGCGATTTACGGCATTTGCGTGGCTTTGGATGGAAAGAGGGATGGCAGCGTCATCCGCAATGTCGTGATCGCGGAAAACATCATCGTTTATCGTCAACGGGTCGGTCAAGGGCGAGCGATTATGGTCGGGACGAGACCCGAAGAGGACATGGTCGCCAAAGGGGTCGTCTGGGAAAACATCGCCATCCTGAACAACCAAATCGTCTACGAGCCGTCGCTCCCGAAACCCGTTGAACGCCCTGCCTTGCAGGTCGCCACTTCATCTGGGCAAGAGCGGATGAGCAAGTTGCGTATCTCAGGAAATCTGATCGCAGGCAATGAGAAGTTGTCAGCCTATGGGATGGAACTAATCGGGTTGACCGATTCGGTCATCAACGACAACGCCATCTATGGCGTTCGCGGCGGCATTTTGATGCGGGGCGGGTTCGCCAGAAACTTCGTGCATAGCAACAGGGTGACGGATGTGGCGGGGGCAGCTTTTCACTTGGCGCAATCGGGGGGCGAAAATGTTTTTGTCAGCAATTTCGTTTTCGGTCGGTTCGGTGTTGACTTCCAAATGGATGGTTTGCAGCCGTCAGACCGATGGCAAAAGTGACGGGACGCTTCCTTGTCTCACTTTATCTCGCAAAAGATTGTTCCCTCAGCGGCGAGATAGTTCTGTCTCCGTTTGCACGGCGCCGCTGAGGATGGCTTGGCGCAACTCCAAGATGGCTTTGGTGACATTGATGCCGCG
>Ga0079995_1075219_pt1 | contig 13793 bp, 15 predicted proteins | sample FaiFalFF_MnMetaG_2_FD_69198 | JGI IMG/M metagenome (GOLD analysis project Ga0079995, IMG submission 69198) | Freshwater microbial communities from Yellowstone National Park, Wyoming, USA - Fairy Falls C (FF_Mn_C) (SPADES assembly) (version 4) | ecosystem: Environmental > Aquatic > Freshwater >...
GGAACGCCCCCCTCTGGGGCTGAATTGGTTTGGGATTTGGGAGAAGATAGAGCAAATCTTGGGGCGGAAAGTGGATTTGGTCACGGAAGAAAGCCTCAGCCCTTCTGTCCGCCCCTATGTGGAAAAGGAACAGGTGGTCTTGTATGACGAGGGATGATTCCGTCCCTCACCCCTCTTCGCTTTGACGGTCGGCTACAAGTGACAGACCTTAAGTTTTTGGGAAGCGAATTATCCTGACTGTGGTCTCTGTAGCAATCACCAAATTCCCTTCAAGGTCACCCGCATATCTGTCCAACAATTGTTTTAGCACCCTAATCTTGTTAGCCGTCCTCTCGTCCTTCAGCCGCAAGATGATAACCCCACTGTGTTGCTTCCCTTCCCTAACTACCTTTTCTCCAAAGTCTTTATCGTTGGTGACAATAATCCAGCCCTCGATATAGGCTTTCTCCAAGAGAAAATCATCCTCTGCCCCTCTCATCTGTCCATAGACGGAGAAAACCTCGTGACCTTGCTCCCTTAACCACCTTGCGACAGAAGGACCTGTGCACTCGTCCACCAGAAATTTCAACTAAATCGCCTCCGCCATCAAAGGAACAAACTCTGTCCTTTCTAATGCCTCAGAGGCGAAAGCAATGCATGCTAAGATGTCCTCCCTCTCCAAACCCTCATATTCGCCCAATATCTCCTCAATCGTCATCCCACTGGCTAAGAGGCTGAGAATGTAATGGACAGTCAAGCGAGTCCCTTTGATGACAGGTTTCCCTGCCATCACCTTCGGGTTGACCTCAATCCTTTCAAGCAGCCTTTCCTTTTCCATTTCCATCTCACCTCCCCTATTTTGCCCTTAACTTGCTTACTCCTCAAACTTAACCTGAGCTCTTCAACGCCTCTTCCATCGTCAGGGTTGCAAGATACCTCATCGTCATCGCCATGCTGTTGTGCCCCAAGTGCCATTGAAGGGCTTTCGGGTTGCCCGTCTGCCTCAACCTCTCAATGGCGCAACTGTGACGAAGCAAGTGCGGATAGACCCTCTTATTCAACCCCGCTAATTTCGCTGCCTTGACCAACATCTTGTGGGCGTTCTTTCGGTTCAGGTTGAAAAACCTGTCCGTCGCCTTCAAGCCCCTCTGGTAGGCGTAAGCCAGCAATTGAGAGGAAAGGGTTTCTGGGACATGGACGAGCCTTTCCTTTCCACCTTTACCCTTCACCCTCAAGCAGGGAATCCCTTCAAATCGGATTAGGTGGGAGGGGGTCAAAGAGAGGGCTTCGGAAATCCTAAGACCGCACTGATACAAGACCTTGATGAGCAAGACATTCCTCTCCCCATAACGGAGTTTCCTCGCCCCCTCAAGGAGCGCCGAGACTTCCTCGGGGCGAAGGTAAGGGACGGGAGAGAGGGATTTCCGCCTGGCGATGGCGGTGACCTTCGTTAAGGGGGCGATCCCTTTCGCCGTCACGCGACCCACCTCCAACTTTATTTTACCTTGCCCCTTTAAGCATGTGGCGGTCACCATCGCCTCTCGGCGTCCCACCCTTCGCCTGACCTCTCTTGTTGGCTGAACGACCCAGAAAAGATCTTACCGACCGAACTCTGGCAGGATTGGCAGTGATGACGCCAGCGGGGCACTGCGACCATCAACGCCCTGAAGTAGAAAGCAGCCGCAGAGTAATTGGCGAAGGCAATAGAAGCTGTTGCGCTTTACCGAAAGGTCATTGGCACAGCCCTGACAGGAAGTCGACTTGCTAAAGCGATTGGCGTCCCGCTCCGAACCCCTTGGCGGCTGCTAAAGCAAGTGTGGCAAACCGTGCCATACATAAAGGAAAGAAAAAGAAGGTGGTCAGGGATGAGAACTCGCGTCCCGACCACCTTCTCTAGACGCAAGCGATGGGGAGCCAAAGTATGGCAACTGACCCGCGCTGTCCTGCGTGTGGCGAAGCCATGGGCACTGAGCCTAAAGACGCCGCGCTGACCCCACCTGCCGATCCGACCTCAGTTGGTGGCAGGAGGTCGGTCACCCTGAATTGTCAGAAGGAGGGGAAAAGGGATGATGGAGTTGGTGATCCTTCCTGAGATCAAAGCCCGATTGTTGCCTTTGCGGGAAGAAGAGCTGCGTGAACTTGAGCGTTCGGTGTTGGAAGAAGGCATTCGCGACCCATTGGTTGTTTGGCGGAAGGATGGTCAACTTATCTTAATGGATGGGCATCACCGCTATGAACTGGCAAAAAAGCATGGTCTTTCGTTTCAAATCGTTGAGCGTGAATTTCGCGACCTTGAGGAAGCCTTGACTTGGGTTGACCGTAACCAACTTGGTCGGCGGAACTTAACGAATGCACAACGCACGGAAGTGATCGGCAGGCTTTACAACACACTAAAGCAAAACCCTGTCCTGAATTTGAAGCAGTTCCAAAGCAAGGGCAATGGTAAGGACGCAAAAGACCGAGCGGTCAAATTGACCGCTCGGAAGGGGAAAGATGCAACTGCCAAAAAGGTTGCTAGAGAAACTGGCATGAGTGTGCGCACGGTTCGTCGTGCGGGCAAGTTTGCGGAGGCGGTGGCGGCGTTAGAGCGCCTATCACCGAAAGCAGTGGAGATGGTGCGCCGAGATGAGGTGAGGGATGCGCTGACGGAGTTGCCAAAAGTTCCGCTTGAGGCGCTCCCGTTTGTGGCGAAGAAGATAGAGAAAGGGAAACGGTCAATCAAGCAGATTTTGATGGAATGGCGCCAGGAACAAAGAGAGCAACGCTTGAAGGAACGGGCGAAAGCAGCGACGAAGTTAGATCAACCCTTCGTGCTGCATTGTTGCGACATCAGAGATGCTCACCAAGTCGTTCCTGCTGAAAGCGTTGACCTCATCATCACCGATCCGCCTTACGGGCGAGACTACTTGCCGCTTTATGAAGAACTTTCCAAGTTTGCGTCCTATGCGTTGAAAAAGGGTGGTATCTGTCTGGTGCTCACAGGGATTGCGTGGCTTCCTGCAGTTTTGAATGTCCTTACTGTGCATCTTGATTATGTTTGGACACTGGCTTATGTTATGCCCAGGGGATATCAGCGCGTGATTTTCCGTCAAATCGCTCAAAATTGGAAGGCTATCGTTTACCTTGCGAAGGGTAAGCCCTTTGTTGGGATGGTCAATGACACGATCATCAGCAAGGAAGCTGATAAGCGGGAACATAAATGGCAACAAGACTTGGAAGCCTTCATTGAGTTGGTCAGGCGGTTTGCACGCCCCAAGATGGTCATTTGTGATCCCTTTTGTGGGACTGGCACGACAGGAGTTGCAGCGCTTCTTAACGGTTGTCGCTTTGTCGGCTTAGACGCTGACAGGGAAGTGTTAGAGGTTGCGCGAAAGCGGCTTGAGGAACTTGAGGGTTAGCCGAAGCGATTTTGCGCCCTATGGGAGAAAGTCGCCCAAGCGCTGTTTGCGAGAGACCCTGCAGATGCTAAATGGCACTGAAGGAACGCCCATTGTGGCGCCTGAAGTTTGCGCCCGTCAGCAAGCCCTATGTGCTGCTTTGAAAGGGCGAACTGGTGGCGATTTATCCGTTGAAGGAACGCGAGAACGCAAGCGAAGTGCCCCAAGGACGCCAACAACGGGACGCCAGTTGAGGAGAGGAGGCTGTCAGCAAGCGTCGCAGTGGCTGGAAGCGGATTGGGACGCATCTTCAACAGTTCGCCCACACTTCATCCTTTGTCCACCTCTGAGGTATTGGCAATGCATCTGGAAAGTGCTGAATACTTGCGGGAAGGTATCACGTGGCTCCTGATGGCACTTCGGCGCGCTATCAGGCAGTTTGCGAGCCGCGAAGTCTGCGACGAAAAGCGCCTTCTCAAGGGAGGAGTTGGACGCGTGAAGCGCTTGGGTGACCCAGAGAAATTCTGAGCGGTCTCAGAAGCGGTCACGGCGACCCTCGACCCGCCTGCACACCCGCCTATCCCCGCAAAACCTGCGGGCGCCTGTGTGCCTGCGCCCGTGCGCGCCTGCCTGAATGCCGACGCTAACTGGCGCCAACTTCCTTACGGGCGTCCTCCTTCGGGCTGCCTGTCTTCGCCCCATCGCTTCATTTCCCCGAAAGCAGCAGCGACCCCGCGTTGGACTTCTGGTAAGTGTTCGGTCAAAGCGTCCCAACTGGGCAGCAGGTGGATGATAAGAGGTCAATCCCAACGCCCTTTTTCTCTTGCCCGTCATGGGCGCGACGCTTGGGACGCATCCTTCGCCGCTAAACGGCTCAAAGCCCTTGTGAGGGCGTCTAAGCGACGGAAAGCCTACCGTTAGCCTCGTCAACGCCCCCTAAAGCCCTTTCCTGCCGAATAAGAAAGACCCGCGCCTGACAGCGACTTTGATGCCGAATAATTAGGACAATGGAGGGGATGAAACCGATGGCAAGGATGGCAAGGAAGCGGCTTCGGCGCTGGATTCGGCGCTTCGTCGCGACCATTGCGGAGAATAATAGAGGGCGTTGGAGGTGGACGAAACCGATGGCAAGGAAGCAGATTTGGGACTTCGTCGCGGCCGTTGCGGACAAGTTGTTGGACGCTTTGGTGGCTGCTGTCGTCGGCGAGGTGTTGAACGCGTTGCTTAAGCACCTTTTGGCGTGATGCCCTTTCCCTTCCCCCAAAATGTCCGATAATTTCAATTCCTATCGTGCCTTATCGGCATCAAAGCATTAACTTTCTGCCACTAAAGTGGCACAATCAATGTCGGGTGATGACGATGCTGAAAACAGAAGACGGGCGTCTTTGGGCGACCGTCAAAGAGGCAGCGGAAAAGTTACAAGTTAGCCCATCACGGTTGGTGAAGGCGGTCAAAGAGGGCAAGATGGATGCCCTACGACTTTCGCCCCGCGCCATCCTGTTGGACTGGCAGCAAGCGACCTACTGGCGTCAGCGGTTTTATAGTGAACGGAAGGCACAGCGGGCGAGGGAAAGGCAAAAGCGTTAGGGCGCGAGCCCATTTGAGCCCGAACCCTTTTGCTTGCTCAATCTTTAACGATTGTTGCCCGAACGGGAAAGACGCCACAACCACAACGCAAACAAGTCACGACCACAATTTCGCCGAAGCCAATGTGCTCTGCTTCAAGTTGCTTGTAGGGCTTGCCACAGAAGGGACAGATAGCGTCGCCACGATAGAAAGCAAGCAAAGCCGCTTCGTAAGCAGCGGGAACGCCGTCAATGGTTCGGTTGTCTTTGCGGCGAACTTGGTCGCTTTGACCTTTATCGGCTTGATTGGTTGCAGCGTAAATGTCCACACTTAAGAGAATGCCGACTGCTTGCATGTAGGTTTCGCTTGCGACCCAACCACATTGGTCACAAGACAGAGCCACGAAAGGTTGCTTTCCCGAGCGCCAACCCAAAGCAGGGAACGCAAACGAGCCACAACAAGGACATTTCCCGATAACGCCATCGTTGAGCCTTGCGACCCGAACTGACCAACCGCAAGCAGAACACTTTGCCGAGCCTGCAACGATAACGCCACGAATGACCTTAATTGTGACCTGCTTTTCACGGCAATCAGGACACTTAAGACCCGAAACGACCTTTGTTGTGACTTGACTTTTTTGCGTTACTGTGCTAATCTGCTTTTGGGCAGTCATTTGAACCACTCCTTAGCGCTTAGTTTCCAGAGCGGGATGCCCCGACATCCCGCTCTGTCGCTCTAAATTATACAATGATTGAACAGTTATGTAAAGACCCAAAACCCTATCAGTTTACCCATATTTTACCGCTATTTTGTCGGATTTTCGTGAAACTGCGTCTTGCCAAGCCTTGCGTTTACGCATTCAATCACGCTACACTTATCGGCAGGTGATGAAAAGATGCCCGTGATTGTTGAGGGAAAGACTTACGAGTTGATTAGCAAAGTCGCAGCGCAATTTGGAGTGACAATCCCTGCGTTGCGTCGCGCAAGCGAAAGAGGCTTAATCCCATTTATCAAAGTTGGCAGGCATCGGCTCATTGATGTTGAAGCAGCACAACGCTTTATCGCAACGCAATACAAGCGCACAATTGCACAAGCACAAAAGCAAGTTTGGGCAAGACGAAAACGAATGCAAGCAAAAGTAGCCCTCAAAGGTGAGGTGAACGAGGATGCGGCTTGAAAAAAACAACGCCCGCGCTGCCACGCGGGCGCGTCGCGACGATTGGAGTGAAGCCACAGCAAAGCAAAGCGAGGTGAGAACCCGCAATGCTTTACCCGACAAATAGTATAGCACAACCCAAAGCAGTAGTAGAGAGCAAAATCCCTGTGGGAACGAGAACACAAGAAGGGTCGCGATGGTTGGTTCATTGCGTCAAGTGCGGCTTTCGTGGCAAGGTGTCCGACGCCCTTCCTGCCGCCCCCGACGCCAAGCCCCGCTGGCACAGGTTCGTCACACTGGTCACTTGCCCCAACTGTGGCGACGATAAAGGTCATTGCGGGGTCTTGGGCGACGCCGACTTTGCGCCCTCTGACTTTCCCGTCCCCCAAGCGGAAGTCCGCCCCCTCCCGCCCATCGCTTGGCGCACCGCCGATGCGTTGGTCGGCGAAATACTCAACGCCTTGATCCCCGACACTGCCGTTGAAGTCCTGCAACAAGTCAGGGGTTACGACCCAGAACTTGCCCACTGGCTTGTCAACCGAGGCGTTCGTTTCGGCAAAGTCGCCGACTTGCGCTTTAAAGTTTCCGCCACGACCCTTGCTGCCTTGCCCCAACCTCGCTCCCTTTCCCCCGACGAGCCCTGCCTTTGGCTGCCCGTCACTGCCTACCCCGACGGTCACCAACCCGCCTTCTTCGCCTTGCAAGTGCGCCGCCTTCAGGACGAGCCCAGATACTTGACCGTCAAGTTCGTGGACGCCCCCCTCGCCCATGTCGCCCTGCCGACGGAAGACAGAACGGATGGACGGCGCTGGAGTGGAATTTGGCTAACGGAAGGCATTCTGAAGGCGGAAGTCGTTGCCTACAAGTTGGGCGTCGTCGCTGTCGGAGCGTTGGGAACGGGAGCGTTAAGGCAGGCTCTCCCTGTCGTTGCTGAGACCGCAAGGCGCTGGCACAAAGACGCCAATCTTTTCACTGCCCCCGTCATCCTTGCCCCTGACCGCGACGCCCGAACGAAACTGGAGGTCGCCAGAGCCTTTTGGGAGACCGCAAAGCGCCTACAGCGGGAAGGCTTTTCGGTCGCTTTCGCAATTTGGTCGCCCAAATTTAAGGGCATTGATGACGCCCTTCTGGCAGGGGAAACGCCGAGCATTGTCGCCCCAGAGACTTGGCTTGCGACACTACAAGCCCGTGTTCGCAACGAATTGCTGCAAGTCAAAGTGCGCCCGCGCTTACTGCTTGATGGCGAAATAGCGCAAGCAATTGAGTTGCCTGAAAGTGTCGCCCCGTCGCAAAGCACCGTCGCCCAGACTTACGAGGTCGCGAAGCGGAAAGAAGTTTGGCTGCAGGCTCTTGCCAGCCAACAAACGAGCGGGAAGGCGACGGTTGTTGTGGACAGTTCGCCCGCAGGTTCAGGCAAAACTTACGCAGCAACGAAACTCAAGGTCACAGAGTTGCGGAAGGCAGGTTTGTGGGTCAAGCGCATTGTTTACCTTGCCCCCGAAGTCAAACGCCCCGCAGTTCCAGCCCTTGAGCGCTGGAGGCTCTATTTGGGTCGTGACCAACTTTGCCCATATTGGGAGCGACTGCAAGCCGTTGAAGCGGAAGGATTAACGAAGGTGGGCAAGCGAATTTGCGCTCATTGCCCTGTCCGCAAACAATGCGCCTACTATGCCCAAAAGCAATCAGGCGGTCGGCATTACTGGCGCATCAGTTGGCAGTCCTACAGCCCGAAGGAAGGCGACTTTTTGGTCTTGGACGAATTTTCCCGCCTTCCCCTTTGGCGTGACTTTGCGATACCCCCCGACCAACTGGCAGGTTTTATCGCCCTCCTTGACCGCTTCGGCGCGCCCGAACCCATTCTGGAAGCCTTTGGAGCGCTCCAGAAAGCAGTCAATCAAAACGGAAACCTAAACCACAACGAGGTCGCACAAATTTTCGGCGCTGTCCAACCTGAACATTGGGACGCCCTCGGTCACGACCTTTTGACGCTTTATTCCGACATCCGCAAGGTTCGGGAATGGGTTTTCAAGCAGACCGATGAACGCGTGACTTGGGTTGGTTGGGCGCAAGCGATAGCGGACATTTTCCGAGGCAACTTGGTCGGTCAAGTTTGGGCTGAGGCAGGAACGCTGAAGGTCAAGGTCTTGGACGCCAAAATCAGGGACGCCATTAGGAAGGCAAGCGCCGTGCTGATCTTGGACGCCACCGTTGACCCTGCCGAGGTGGAGCGGTTGCTGGACGCAAAAGTCGCTGTCATCAAAAGCGACGAGCCAGAAAAGTTCCCGACCGTCTACCAAGTCCCCATTGGCGCCCTTTCCCACAGAGCCCGCCCCGAAGCCCGACGCCGCTGGCTTTGGACAGCCAAGCAAGTCGTGGAAGCCCTTAAGAGGAAAGGCATTCTGCCCCAAAACGCCACAATTGGTATCTTGACCCACAAAAGCGCCGCCGAACTCGCCCAGCAAGTCTTCGGCAAAAGCGCCGTCGTCGGATGGTGGGGTAGGGATGACCGAGCCACTAACGCCTTCTATGAGGCAGGCGTTCAAGTGCTGGTCGCCGTCGGGCTGCCCCATCGCAACATCGGAAGCGTCGCCGCCGAGCGCCTGAAGGCGGGAACGAGGCAGAGGGCGCTGCGCAAGGCAAGGTTAGACCCACAAGGCAACTGGTGGACAGTGCTCAAAGAATTTGCCGACAGCGAACTTGCAACCGCCGTCAGGCGCGAGGCAGTAGTCGCTTACCTTCAAGCCGCAGGTCGGTTAAGGCAAAGCAGGCGCTCCGAGCCCTGCTACATGGTCGTCTTGGACGCCGAACCACTCCCCGAAGCCTTGAACCCCGTCGTGATCTCGCCAGAAAAGGTCTTGCCGACCGAACTCTGGCAGGATTGGCAACGACGACGCCAGCGAGGCGCTGCGGTCGCCAATGCCCTGAGGCAGAAGGCAGCAGCGGAGAGGCTGGCAAAGGCAGCCGAGGCGGTCAGGCTCTATCGGGAAGTGGTCGGAGAAGACCCCAAGCCCGCTTGGCTGGCACAAGTCTTGGGCGTCCATCGGAACTGGGCGAGGAAGTTGCTGGTGGAAGTGACGCAAACCGCACACTACATTGGTGAGAAGGAGAAAGGAAGCGAAGACACCGATACTGAGACACAAATGAACTGTGCGCTTTGCGTCACCCTTGAGGACGCTATCCGTGCCTTCCTTTCCGCAGGCTACCCCCTGCCCGTCCGTGCCCTTGCCCGACGCTTTGGCATTTGCGACGCCAGAGTGCGTCGTCTTGCCCGTCGCCTTGCGACCGAACCGCCCTCAACCGACCAGCCTGTCACCATCAACACCGAGGATTGGCTTGCTTCCTTCAGCGCCCCCGACTTTCCGACCCTTTCCGAACCTCTTTGTCCTGCTTGTGGCGAACCCCTTGAGCCAGAAGTTGATGGGACGGCAGCCCGCATTGACTGCGGACGGCTTTATAAGGTAAAGAAACGGGATTTAGATGGCGACGACGATGATGGCGATGGTGGCAGCGATGTTGGGTGGTAAAGAGTTAATTTCGGCGCCGAAATTAACTTTCCCACCTGCCCAACCTGTGCCCGAAACCCGAATTTATTCGGATAAATTCAAGACGCAGGAAGCCCCGACCGACCCAACCCCTTCCCTGCGGATGACCGCAAGGCAGCCCGACGGAAGTGTTAAGTTGGCATGGCAAGGGAAAACCGAAATCGTTGCGACCGATGACCTCGCGGTTTGGCAGGATATAGACGCCATTCCCGAAATCATCCTGCCTGCCATAGAAAGCGTTCCAATCCCGCCTGTCGTGCTTGACTTAGAAACTGTCGGGTTAGATCCGCAGCGTGGGCGCATCCTTGCCTGTGGCGTGGCGCTTTACATTGATAGCAGGGAAGTTGATGCCAAAATCATCGCCTATCCCGACGAAGCGAAATTGATTGCCGAAGTCTTTAATTACCTGCGGGATGTCTGCAACGGTTTGGACGAAATCATCTTAACAGGCTACAACATTACTGATTTTGACCTGCCATTCCTGATTTGGCGTGCCGAAAAGTTGCGGGTTGCTTGCCCATTCCGCTTTCTAAGGGATGAAGATGGCAAAATCAAGCGTTGGCGGGTTGCAGCGACGGAAGGCACGCTGCGTGGCGACCCGCTTGATTACCCCGCCATTGTCACAGACCTGCCTATCCGAATTGTTGACACACCTCACCTTGTCGCACGCTGGGATTATGCTGCCAAAGCCCTGCGACATTATGACCTGAAATCTGTGGCAACGCACTTTGAAGTCCATCAGCCTGATAGACCAATCCTGACGCCCGACCAAATGAGCACACAGGCGGGTTGCTATCTCCCGCCAGAAGGCTTTAGGAGCGGTTTGTTTGTATGGGGGCGAGGCTTTGATGGGGTTTGTCTAAAGGAGTGGCTCTGAGGGCGAGTGCAATGAAATTGCGCTACCCCTTTTTGAGCCCACGCCGTCCGCGGGAAGGGGGTTAAGGGCGTGAGTTGGAGCGATTGGATGGAAAGGGCTGGCATCCCTTTGAAGATGATGGCGGAAATGACGGGCTACGACAAAACAACCCTCTGTCACGCCATCAACGATGGGAAGTATCGCAAGCGGCTATCGAGGAAGTTCTGGGGGAAAATTGGTGCAGCGGTAAGATGGAGGCTGAAACCTTTAGCGCTTCAGATGACTAAGGAAGGCATCACCGCTATCCGTTGTCCCCATTGTAGAACCATCTTTCGGGTCAGGGTTAGGACTAAAACGAACATTGAGATTGAGCCGATCTCTCCAGAGGAAACGAAGGGGAGGGAAACGATGTCTAAAGAAATGTGAGCCATACGTAAGTCAATCCATTCGTATGGCAGCCGTGAACCCTGGGGGAGGAGAAGCGAGGGATGGTGGTCATCGCTTTTGCCAGTTTGAAAGGTGGGGTCGGGAAAACGACTTTAACCTACAACTTGGCTTCTCTCTGGGCTGACGGGGGTAAGAGGGTTTTGGCCGTCGATTTTGACCCTCAGGGCAACCTAACTTTTGCTTTTCTGCCTCCCGAAAGTCTCCCCGAGGATGCACAAACCCGCTGCCTCTTTTCCCGAAAGTCCCCTCAACCCTTTCAAGTCTCCGAGAACCTCTGGCTCTTGGGGGCTGACAGCAAACTCTCCAGTTGGGACATGAGGGGGACGAACCCCGAACTTCTTTTGCCTTCCCAAGTCCTTCGTTCCCTCCCTTTTGATCTCCTCCTTCTGGACACCCCTACGGGCTGGAGACCCTTAACGAGGGCAGCCATCCTCTCCTGCGACTACATTGTCGTTCCCGTTGACCCTTCTCCCTTTGCCGTTGCTGGGGTTGTTCAGTTGGTTGAGAATTTGGTTGAGTTTTCGAGCAAACAGAAAAGGACGGTGGAAGTTTTGGGCGTCGTTGTGAACTTAGCCGAGGAACACACGAGGATAACTCAAAGGGTTATCGAGTCAGTTAAGCAACTCATGGGAGAGGGGAAGTTTTTAGGTGTGCTTTCCAAGTCCGTTCGGGTCAAAGAGACCGCATTGGAGAGGAAGCCATTGCACCTTCTCGCCCCTGAAAGCAAGTGGGCACAACAGATTAAGCAAATCGCCAAGTCCATTGAGATGGAGGTGAGGAAGAAGTGAGGGAGAGGAAGGCGGACACCTTAGCGGAACTGGGGAGGAAAGGGAGAGAGGTCATGGAGCGGTTAGAGCCGAGAGGGACGAGAGCCGAGGGGGGAAAATCGGAAGGACTTGAGCTGACGAAGGTGACGATTCGGTTGCCCTTGGATTTGGTCAAGACCTTCAAGCACATGGCAATTGATGAGGGGCGAACATTTCAGGAACTCGTTGCCGAGGCGATGCGGGAATATTTGAAGCGGCGATGAATGAAACCTAAAAGACCCGCCAAAGCGAAGCGGGGGGCTGGGAGACGGTCGGTTCGGGAGCGCTGACGCCAATCTTTGTGCCCCTCTATCCCGTCCGCCGTCGCCCCAAACGCCATTCATACCCCGTTCCTTCTTCCGCTATCGCACACAGATCTGGCACTATACTATTGGCAAATGATGATACTATCGCCCATGTTTTCCCCTGCAGGGTAAGGTGAAGGCGACAAAGTTATTTTCGGCGCCGAAAATAACTCTCCACTTGCCACTCCACCATAGGGAATAGAGAACTCCGCTCCAGCGCTGTCCATCCTTCTTTCCAACCTATCCTATTGGCAATTACCGATAACTTCGTCCCCCACCCGAAGAGAAGGGTGGGAAGGGAAAAGGGGAAATGATTGCCTTCTGTCCCCTTATCCCCTCACCTTTCGGTGTCCCCGAAGTTGGTATCGGGTTGGCCGGATTGGATCGGTAAGTCGGGACGGGATGCCTCTTCGAAGGTGGGGGCGGCGAGACGCCTCCAGGGGTTCACCTTCGGAGTCATCTTCAGAGGTGTCGGCAAGACGCCACGAAGTGCTCTTCCATCGCCATGTTCGCCCGCAGCCGACGCGCACTCCGACGCCTTCCTCGTCGGGCTCTAACGGCTCACCACAGCATGGGCTTGGCGAAGATTGGACAACTCCTTCGTCATGATGGCAAGCGATTAGGGGATTTTCAGGGGAGGGGAAGGTTGAAGTCCCGAAAGTCCCAGATATAGCCTGCGGGACTTGTGGGACTTTCTCGGCACCTTCAGCGCCCTCAATGTCCTGATGTCCCAAATGTCCCAATGTCCCGCGCATAGTCTGCGGGACTTTCAGGACTTTCTCAGCGATGTCTTTGTCCCCAATGTCCCAATGTCCCGAAAGTCCCTGCGGGATATTCGGGACTTTGGGACTTTCTAAGTCGCCTAAATCTCTGGGGTTAGGGGCGGGGACTTCGGGACTTGGGTCGTCGGGACTTGGGGTGTCGGGTTGGCTTGGCAGCCGATAGAAGCCCCTGCGCGGACGCTCTAACTTGCCCGTTTGGACTAAGGCGGTCAGGCGGTTGACGATGGTCTTTTCGTTCCTACCTGCCTCTTTTGCGGCTGCTACGATTTCGGCGCGGGCAACTTCGGGCTTCCCTGCCTCATGGGCTTCGCGGACGAAGGTCACAATCCATCGGCTTGCTGCGTCCTCATCAGCGCCTTCCACGACTTCAAACCCACCTACCTTGCGCAAGGTCAGTTTGCCGATGGCGCAACCCGTTCGGTCTTTGACCAACTCAAGGGTTAGGATGTCGCTTTGGAAGTTGCCTTCAAGGTTGAAAGCGATGTCTACGATTTCGGCGCGGGCAAACGAGCCTCGCCAACGGGCTGCCCCTTTGCGACTTCGGTCTTTGGGCGGATGGGCACTCAGGACGACAGCGCATCCGAACTCGTCCGCGATGCGCTTCCACGGCTGCAATTGCTTTCGGGCTTCTGCTTCGTCGTTGAAGTCTTCAACGAGCATGACGGCGTTCAGCGGGTCAACGAACACGACATCGGGTTGGACTTGCCTGACAGCGTTAAGCAACTGGTCGCAGGCTTGTTGGTCGTCGGCGGAAAGCCCTGAAAGGCGAAGCCAGAAAAAGCGCCTTGCCGCCTCCTCGTGTGGGTCTATCAAGTCGCCCAACTTGGCTTGGGCGAGTGGGATAGGCGTTTCGGCGTCAATGAAAAGGACGCGATAGGGCTTAGCGATAGGGCGATTGAGGAATGGCTCGCCTTTCGTGAGGGCGGTTGCCATGTGGTAGAAAAGGGTCGTCTTCCCTGCGCTCGTTTCGCCGATGA
>Ga0079995_1078407_pt1 | contig 13790 bp, 13 predicted proteins | sample FaiFalFF_MnMetaG_2_FD_69198 | JGI IMG/M metagenome (GOLD analysis project Ga0079995, IMG submission 69198) | Freshwater microbial communities from Yellowstone National Park, Wyoming, USA - Fairy Falls C (FF_Mn_C) (SPADES assembly) (version 4) | ecosystem: Environmental > Aquatic > Freshwater >...
CTCCAATATGATAACCTCTTCCCCACCTCCATACAACGGAACGCTCAAAAGCCACGCCCATAAAAAAATAACCACGGCTATCACCATTACCAACGCCGGTAGTACCCCTACCCCTTGAGACCTTCCCTCCTCTCTGAGCCTTATCCGCAGCGTGCCATTTGCTGGAGTACCTTCTTTTCTTCTCCACGTTATTTCCCTAATTCCCCCACCCCCGCGCAGCGTAAGTACCGACAACGACGTCGGAACTCCCCCCATCCCCTCTACGATTTCAGTATACCCCATTATGTCGAAGGGGAGATGTATGGTGACGCCTCTCTCCCCGCAAGGCCACCATAGCACTTCCCTCTCGTCCTCATTATCCCTTAGAAGTCCCCGTACTCTATACACCATCTGAAAACGCCGCTTTTGACTTTCCCCCTCAAAAACACACTCCACAACCCAACGTTTTGGCTCCATCGCCAGCTCCAAAGGATACACCTCACATCGAAGGGGTACTCTCTCTCCATCATCCCTTATTTCCCAAGCCTTCACCCCCTCTACTTCAATTTTAGCTCCTTCAAAAACTGCAGGAAGAACTCTCCTTACTCTATAAGAGTCTTCTCCCGAAAAAATCACACATCCCTCCTCATAAACAAGCTGCTGATTATCCGAAAGAATCTCAATCTTTACCCAAGACCACATCCCCTCCGTCAATATCTCACAGCTATCTAAAAGGACTTGGCGCTGTATATCGTACTCTTGGGCCCATCCAAAAAGAAGCATGCCCACGCCTATCCCCCACTTCCTTAGGCCTCGGAGAAAGGAAGAGAGCATGTGCCAAAGATACCCATCTTAAGAGCATTCTGACAAGCCCTATCATCCTACTAAAAAGGCTTCCCTCCCTATGCCCTGGTAGCCTTATGCCACGAAGGTAAGAGACATCAAACCTTCTCCTCCGTGCTAAACTATGACAACCCACCTGTCCCTCCGGAAACTCCTCACGAAGGCACGGGCTTTTTGAGAAATGCCTCTGCACCGCAGCACTGACACTTGAAAGATTCCCTTGCCGGCCGGCTCTAAGCGGCCCCCCACAGGGCGGGCAATCCTTCCCTTCTCCTAAAAGGCCAGCCTCCCCTGAACACAACACAGCAGCCTTCCAACCCATATACTCCGTAAAAGCCTCCCATGCCCTCCTAATCAGTAAACCTATTTGGGTGCTTCCGCCTTAGAAATCTCCAAATGCGTGACTCCCTCCTCCTTTTTTATACCAAATCCTACGATATGGCTTCTCCAGATCGTACCTCTGTGTAAACTCACAAGAGGTCGGAAAATTTCGTCCGTGGAGCATAGCATGGCAGCACCCTGCGGGAGGGGTTTTGCAAGCCATACAGGCGAGAAAGAGAGAGATGGGTCGCAGGTGGCAAGTGCTATGGCTATGGAGAGGGAAGAGCGGTGGAAACGGATGAAAGAGATGGTAAAGGGGACCAACGAGCGAGTTAGGGGGGTGGAGCCGGTATAGGAAGCGGGAGGCTGAGCGGCGGTTGTCCGATGCCAGCATGGTAATCGCAAGACCTATCGGCAGGCATGGACGGCAGCGCAACAGCGTAGGCTGTCAGAGGCAGTATCCGAGGGAAGGTTTGGGAAGGTAGGGGAGTCAGTAGTGTGCGAAGGCACTGGGGGTGGAGATTTCGCAGAAGAAACTGTACTTCTGGTTTCAGCGCTGGGATTATGGGGAGAAAGTGCCTGGGCCGATGGTGGAGAGAGCGGCTCATCAGGTGCAGGAGGCGTGAAAAAAGGGGCTATTGGCAGCCTTGCAAGTGGGGGGGCTAAGGCGAGGGGGAGAGGTGGGGTTTGCAGATAAGAAGCTGTGTCTTTAGACATGGCATAAGACAAAAACAGGTTGAGTGATATACCTTCCTAACAGAGAAGCTCCCTGGATGCAAAGAGGGATGTCTTGGCGTGTCCAGAGGCCTGAGGCGGTTGTAAAAGTCCAAATCATCGGCTTATGAATAGTTTGGCGAAGAAGGAGCATGGGAGCATTTTCGTAGCTCGCGTCAATAGGCCGGGCTTGCCCAGGTGTCACATCCTCTGCACCCTGTAAGCTCTTAGTTGGAGTTACATTACTCCCATTTCAGGACAATCCTCAGGGGTATCTTAACTTTTTCATCTATGTCTGCACCACGAACACGGACAAGATAAAGTTCCATTGATAGAATGATGGCCCCTATGTAGGCCTTATTGATGTCATAAACAGCATCCACCGAACATTCTTCGAATCTTACTTCACTATTTGGGTGATTAACTGACTCAATTGTAGAAAACATGAAGATCTCTGTTAGGAGCTGTCTTTCATCGGCAGTTTTCTTATCCTCATTCTGCATAGTGATAGGTTTACACGGGAGGTTTTCGTGCTTTTGCCATTTGAATTCAAACGGTATTCGTCTTGAAATATCTACAAGGCGCGGCATATTCATACAGGGCCCATACAAAGTGGCCGGCCTTTCAATGATCAAGAGGTAGTTATGGTCAGTTGAGAAGTAGATAGGCGGGAACTGCGGTCAGGAGTTGCGGTAGGGGTTATAGCTTATGTCTTGCATGGAAATAGAGCCATATTCATCGGCGCCCTTAGGATAAAGAAGCTCGTATCCAGAAACCGCTTCTGAACCTAACAATCCACGCCAGTAGCCCACAAGAATCCACACTTGTTGCGTTTTAGGGTGTCGCCAGGTGCCGAGAATATTGTAGTTGGTTACCACATTTTCGACCGCTTCATCGCTGATGATGAGCTTGCCATTTAGATAATGTGCGTAGAGTTCAACCACCTCGCCGAACTGGGCCTTATACTTTTTATACAGCACCTTCTGGGCGCCGGTCACCGGACTGAACCGGAGGGGTTGCCAAGCTTGCCCTCTGAGGTTGGAAAACTCAGCTTCATTAATCGAGGCTACACATTTGAGTGTTTTCTGCGCCCAGGCTATCATACTTATCCCGCTCAAAACGAGAGTGTGTAAATAAAACGTTCGCATGCCACAAAGATAAGTAGCTTAGGGCAAAAGTCTTCTGAATGCGAAGGGGCTACAAGTGTTTTCATGAGGGTAGCGGGTAGCTTTTTATACCATTTCCTGTGAGACGTATTCTTATCCCACCCAAAGCTAAGTAGGTATAGTACGGCCATTGAAGATAGCTTGAAAGCATTCAGCAGAAGTGTTTTACCAGCTTTACAAGCAGGAGGTAGATGCTCAGATAGCCAAGATATAACAGGCGCTGTGGATGTTACGGCGAGGGAAGCGATTGAAGCAGGTGCAAGAGATAGTAGGCGTAGCGGTGGGTGAAGTAGTATGGGGCTGGGGGTATAGAGGAGGTAGGGAGGCACAGGTTAGGGAGTGGGGCCAGAGGTATGGACGCAGGAGCAAGAGCGAAGGGTGGGGGAAGCGGTATCGTAAGGGCAGTTTCGGACGATAGGGGAGGCGGTGGCGTGGTGTAGGGGGGAGCTGGGTGTGGAGGTTTCGTACAAGAAGTTGTACGACTGGTTTCGGCGCTGGGGCTATTGAAAGAAGGTGCCCCGGCCGATGGCGGCGAAAGCGGATGTGCAGGCGCAGGAGGCGTGGAAAAGGGGGTTATTGGCAGCCTTATACCATTTGCAATCAGAAACCTTCTGAATGGAGGGTGGTTTTGGCGGCGGCCCCCCCAAAATACCATCGACTCGCATTCAGAAACCCTTTGCATCAAGCAAATCCCTCTCCCCATCAAAGACCGCCTCCCCCTCCGAGGGAAGGTTTGCCCTGTCCTTTGACTTGCCGCTTAAGGAAGCGGGCTCTCTTTGTAAATTTACTCCATGCAACGGCTGTGCGTAATAGGACTCTCCCTTCTCTTGGCGGACCTCCTTCAAGCTCAGGGAGGGCCCGCAGAGTCTTACACAGACCTTCTCCATGGCGTTCGGTGGCCCGCTTCCCAGTGGAATTATACCGTACGTAGGGATTATTTCTACTTTCGGCCTCCTGGTACTCATACCTATTTGGTTATCAAGTCTGTTTCGGGCGACTTAGCAGCCGCCATGGCCGCTTGGAAAGCCCAAGCGACCAAATTTTACGGCTCGTCTCCCTCCTATGCTTCTACCCAAAAACCGGAAGGCCCCGTCTTGTCGGCCTCTAATCTGCCCTTTCCACATGGGTTAGATGGATATGCCGCCATCAATGCGGGCCTTGGCTTAGGGGATTATCCTCGGGTTTATCGGGAAACCACCCACTTTTTTGCAAAGCCTGGCGGGGGTTATCGTATCGTGGCCCTCATAGAACCCCAACAGGCATCCTCCCAACTTAATGAGGCCCTTGCCTTTTACAAGAGTCTCTCTTGGCTTCCCGCCTCCCAGCTTGTGGCGTGGGAGGAAAAGCCCCTCATAGACTTTGAAACTGGCCAGCCCGTAGGTTACTTCCATGTGCCAAAGGGTTTTGAGGGCATGGGCGGGATAGCCAAAATCGGCACCACCCGCATGCCCGTCTATCAAGTCCAAAAGGGCGATTACTTCGTGCGAGTGGACCATATCACGATTCAATCCCACTCGCTCCAAACGGGCTTCGGTGGCAATGCGACCACCTTCATTAGCGTCAATGGCCGTACCTTTCAGTTTCCCACGCCTCTCTTTGTGCAGAATGAACGGGAGGCTGTGCAGGTAGTCCTCCACCTCTGGGAAGCTGAAACAGGCCAACGTTGGCAGCTTGAGTCGCTAAAGCGCTTGCCTCTTTCCCCTGAGCTCCAAAAACTGCGCCAAAGGCAGTCCCAGCTTCCCTTTCCCTCAGGCGTCCAAGGACACACCGACGTCATCCCCATAGAATTTTCTGCTCGGTCAGGCTCCTTCGTCCGAAAGGCCAAAGCCACCCTGTACTTCTTTACTTCCATGCAGACCTCCTGGGCTTCCGGTAGTGCCATGAGCGATGTGCGCCTCTCCCCCCTTCTGACTATTCAGGCACCCGAGAACTCTAAAGACTGGATGGAAGGAGTCGCTACCGGCATACATGCCAGCGTCTATATCTCACCTCAAGCAACCCTCACGGCCCTCCAACGCTTCTCCGACGAAAACAAACAGCTTAATCGCCAAGTTTTAGAGCTAAATCGCCGCCAGCCCTCCTATGGTGGGGGCGGGTCTGGCAGCCGCCAGGATGACTACAATACCTGGATGTCCCGCTCCTGGACTAATGCCCTTAGCGACCAGACTTACCTCAAAGACCCTCAAACGGGCGAGGTAGAAAAGGCCTACAAACCTTCCTGGGAAACAGGACTTTTCTATCGCGACCCATACTCGGGCTATACCGTGGGGGGCGTAGAAGAAGGTAGCCGCCTTCAGGAGGAGCTCCAGCAAAGCGGCTGGTACCAGCTCCAAGAGTCGCTTTCAGGTCAATTCGGCGATAACGATTGATTAGGAGGCAGAAGCTCTCTAACTGGAAATAGGGGATTTGGGGCGCACCCGCCCCAGAGGGTAGGTGCGCCCGAGGAGACTGTTGCAAAAGTCCCGTATGTGCTCTCTAAACCAACTAACAGAAAACCATCTTTTCCCTCAAAAACCATAATAGCTCTAATACCATTTCCTACGATTAGCCTCCTTAAGTTTTTTGCCTTTGTCCCCCTTCAAAGCAGGTCCGTATGAGCCGTCTCTTGAAGATTGCATGGAAGCATCCTGCAGAAACATTTCATAAGCTTTACGGAGAAGAAAAAGAGGCCGAGCTAGCAAGGCGGTGGTGGGCATTGTGGTTGTTGCGACAAGGCGAGCGTTTGAAGCGGGTGAAAGCGATAGTGGGGGTAAGCCACAAGTCGGTTCAGCAGTGGGTTCGGTGGTATGAGGCGGGGGGTTTGGAGGGGGTAGGCCAACCCAAGCGAGGCAATCGAAGCATGGAGGGCAGAGCAAGCGGAGAGGCTGCGGGAGGGAGGTAGGGGCAGTTTTAGACGATAGGGGAGGCGGTTGGGTGGTGTGAGGCGGAGCCAGGGGTGGAGGTTTCGTACAAGAAGTTGTACGACTGGTTTCGGCGCTGGGGCTATCGGAAGAAAGTGCCACGGCCGATGGCGGAGAAAAGAGAGGAGCGGGCGCAGGGGGCCTATAAAAAGGAGGAGCCTTGGAGCCCTGTAGGCGGAGGGGCTAAGACGAGGGGAAGAGGTGGCGTTTGCAGATGAGATGCGGCTGGCGCCTCTTGGGACAGGTAAGACGGGTGGGGGGGAGACGGGGAGAGAAGTTGAGACGGCGTGTAGAACTGAGGTACGAGTGGGTGTATTTGGTGTTGGGCGTAGATGCGATGAAGGGGCGGCTGTGGTGGGAGTGGGTGAAACGGGTGCGGAGGGTGGAGATAGCTCAGGTGCGCAGGGCGTGGTATGAGACCATGCGGCTTTTCCCAAGGCGAAGGCGGTGGGAGAGGTGGGGCAGCGACGGGTAGATCAACCGCTCTACTCTTCCGAGCTCAATCCAAAGAAGGGGATATTGGAGGATGTTCGGCGGTGGGTGCAGGGACGTAGATATGAGAGCATAGAGGCCAAGCAGGCGGCGGTCGGGGAGTTTGCGAAGGTAAAAGCCGAGAACCGGGTCTTATCGCTGGTGGGTTGGCGGTATATTCGTGAGGCTTTCCATGCTTTTTATTTTAGAGGTGTAAGGCGATAGGGGAGCCGATATTTGGAGCGATCAAGCGGGCGTTTGGGTTTTGGCGGTGAAGCCAGAGGGGTTTGGAGGGGATACAGGCGCAGTGGTATTGGATGGGTACGGCTTTCAATCTGAGGAAGGTGTATGGGTTATGGGTAGCGAGGAAGTTAGGGATGGCTGGGAGGTAAGAGAGGGAGGACTCGGCGTCTATTTTTAGAGCTTTTATGGTTTTTGAGGGAAAGGGTGGTTTCCTGTTTAGTTGGTTTAGGGATCATATACGAGACTTTTGCGACAATCTCCGTAGGAGCGGGCCGCCGCTAAAAAAGAGGGCTTAAAGCATATCCCACCAGATCGTACCAAGGGAGTAAGCTCAGAGGCTTCTTACGACCCTTCCCATCTGCCTACCTCCGCCCCTCTAAAATTTTCTCTATGTAGAAAGGCCCGAGCCTTAGTCCAATATGTACTTTCTTAGAGTAAAGTATTCCCTCTTAGATTTAGTAAACTCAATAAGGAAGAGCAAAAAGCTTTGATCATCCAACTGTTTGGTCCAGTATCGCATAAAGAGATACTTTTCGTCGTAATCTGTGGTTAGCTCCTTAGGTTCTCCTAATTGGCCAGTAGTCATATCATAAGTTCTAAGGCAAAGCTTTTCAGGGTCTCTAGCTCTTTTACCTTCTAAAACGTAGAGAAAATAGAGTTTTTGGTCTTTTTGGAAAAGGCTATAAAAAAGCCAGTCGGCCGTCCCCGCATCCCCCCCAGAAGGATAATACGGCGCCATCATGAAGACATGAGAGATCATGCCCCCCTCTCTTCTAGAATCATCTGATATGGAGCCACGCTTATATATCTTATCTACATCTATAGATTTTGTCATTTCGTTTATGCTGAATATATAAATAGAACCGGAGTAGACGTAAAAATTTTGATAGCCAGCAATAAGATCGTAGTCATAATCTTCGCAAATACCCTGGGCATACGGAAGGATCAGTTCCTGAGTGAGGACGTAGGTTTTTCCACCTGAGATAGGAATGACTTTATCTATGCGAAGTGCAGCAATTGGAATTTCTGGTTTTTCCTCATCTCCGCTAACTTTATCAAGTGCTGGGGTCTGGTTAGGGATTCCATATGCAGACTTGTCGCTGATAAAAAAACCTGGTAGTCTTACTTTGATTAGCCATATTTTCGCATTTTTGGCAACTTCGGCACGACTAATGATTTCTTTTTTTCTCATAAGAATAGCTAAGGTAACAATCGTATCAGATACATGCATCCTAGGAAAGACCAGGTAAGAGGTTCTATCGGACTTTTCTTTGAGTTCTAACTCCAGCTTGAGCGTGAGTTCAGCGGAGAGTATGTAGCGCATGAGAAAATGGTCCGTTTGACTAGTTTTTGGATCAAGAAAGGTTGCAAAGAGGTAAAAGGCCCCTTCATTGTCTATCATAGGGTGTTCGTACAGAGTAACTTCGCCGCCGACAGTGTTAGGGATACCCCAGTAGGCTTTTTTACAAAAGCCTTTTGGCCCTACTGCAAAGTACGGTATTGCTACAGTATCAGGATTCTTCAACCCGAAAGCGCCTGCCCGTATAAGCCGAGGATATACCACAAACATAGCCCCCCATTGTCTATTGGGAGAGTATCTTATCTTGAGACTAATTACCCCTTTTCCTATAACCTCAAACAAAAGCTCGCCACTCTTATAAACTCGCTGATCAAGGCCTACCTGATATAAATATATCTGCCTTTTGCCCCCCTTCTTTACCGCTGTGAAAAAATAGACCATGCTATCTACCACCATTACCGAGGCAGGGTTCTCGCGATCGTGCTTATCATAAAGCTTTTTTTCCCATTGAAGCTTAAGGTTTTTATCATACTTTTGAACGAGCAGGCCTTTTTTCTCCTGCATGGTAACGACTACAATCCCACCGTCTAAAGGCACATACTCCCATACTAAAATGCCCGTAGATTTATAGAGGTACTTAACTTCGCCAGCCAGCCGCTGCCCGTAAAAAACCCCCAAAACCCCCAGCATGATACTCCGAAGAGCATAGCGGTGAAGCATGGGGCAAAGTTAGAGAGAGGTTCCAATCCCTCTTCAAAGGATTCCCCGTACTTATTTCTTTTCAAGCGGCGCCAGCCCCCAGCGGGGGCTGGCGCCGCTCCCAATGTCCCTCCTCCCATTCAGAAACCCTTTGCTGAAAATTGGTATTAGCCTGAAAAAAGTAATCCCTACGATAGGAGACCCCTGAGAGCCCGATTGGCATAAATAAACTCCCTCCGCAAGCTCCCCTGCATTCTTAAAGCTTTATTCCCGCAGGAGGCGAATTCGGGCGTATATTTCTTTCCCCTCCAGGGGCGCCACCATACCTCCTAAGGGGTTGATGACAAGGGCGTAGTCGGGCGTGTCCAATAGGTATACGGAGGCCGTGCCGACTCCTATCCACTCCTTAGTGGCAGGTGCATAGGCGCCTTTTTTAGAAGGGGCAAAACGGTTAAGCCGTTCAGGCACAAAGTTGATGGCGCTTAGGAGCTTTTCGGCTTCGGCGATAGTAGGCAGCCGCCATCCTTCAGGCAGAGCGGCTTTGATTTGAGCCAGCTGGCGAGAGGAAAAGTAAAGGGTGCCATCTTTCCCCCGTAAGGCTGCGAGCGTATGAGGCCCCTCCCAATCAACAGTGGCCCAGCAGGCTCCGCCCACGCCCACCACCTCTATGGAACGCCCCCCCCACAAGGCGGGTGGACAGGCTTTGTAAGAGACTCGCACCGAATCTTTGCGGTACCAGGGAGAAAAGCCGCACACGCCTTTACGGCGAAGCAGGACGCTGTAATAGCCGCCATGCGGAAGGGCCGCATAAAGCGCGGGGGTTTCGCCCTCTATCAGGAGACTGTCGGGCAAAAGGAGCATTTGGACTTTTTCACCTGGGCGGAGGGGCTCCCCTGACCAATGAACGAGTAAGTCGGAGAAAACGCTACTCAGGGAGTCTATACGCACAGGGGCCGGCGGCGGGTCGCATTCCCCACAGAGGCGATACCACCGTCCGCCTTTGAAATAGTACAGGCAGCTATCCTCTGCGCCTAAAACGCAATACCCATCCGCTACGCCTGCTTCTTGAAGGGCCTTTCTCTCGGAGGCAGACTTGATGGGGAAGACGACTCGCGCCTCTCCCCCAGAAAACTGCGCCCATAGAAGCCTTCCTAAAAGGATAGGCACCAGCAAATAAGGGATGCTCCCCCCGCAGCGATGAGCAGCCCTCAGCCTTCCTGAAAGAATACGCCTCCAGCCTTTCACAGCCAAGACTGCAAATAGGCACTTAGCGCCCATGCCGCCAACAGGGTGGTATGAAGATTGGAGGGCGCCTTTTCTGTACAGAGACCTGGGAAGCCGCCATCAGGATTTTGATAGGCCACCCCTTGTAGGAGCCGTTCTCGCAGAAGGGCCCGAGCCTGTCGGCTCTCTGCCCACATGGCCAAGTGCTCCCACGCAACGTCCAGGCAGAGCTTTTCAGGCTCTACCTGCTGAAAGTAAAGGGGCGCATACCGCACCACCTCTTCCAGAAGGGGATGGGAGAAACCCCTTTCAAGTAAGTGCCACGCTACAAGGTAGGCGTGGGTAATGCCGTATCCTGTTTTATCGGTCCACCAGGTGCGTATCACAGCCAAGTCACTGGTATCCCAATGTCCTGTTTTACTAGCCCACAAAAGCCGCGCATATTGACGATTGGGCTCCGACAAGGATTCCCATTCAGGTCCCGAGAAGGACGGCGGCGAAGCAACGGGATATCCTCCGAAGAAGCGCGCCTCCCCCCGCGCCTTTCGCACATAGCGACGCCAGGGGAGCCTGAGGTTCCAGTGATAACGCTGGTCTAACCACACGGCAAGGCCTACGGTATAGGTGTCGGTCCATGCATAGCGGTGATTCCTCAGCCATGCCACGGCACGCTCCTGGGCCGCCTGCAGAAGGCTATCCCCCGCTAAGAGAAGCAGTATCATGGGATTACTGCACCCACTACTGTGCCTGCGTTGACCATAAGACGAGAGCCGGAGCCGTTTCCATTGATGGCGTAGCCGGGTCCGCCGCCAGCCCCTGCGGTGCAGCCGCCAGCACAGCAGCTAGGCGATGTGCTCCCCGGACTGCCAGCAGCACCTGGAGCTCCCCCATTACCTCCTGCCGCTCCGCAGCCATTACTTGTGCCTGGGCACGAACTGCTTGGGCTGCAGGGAGTGGGTGCTCCTCCGCTACCTCCCGTGAGAGCCGTACCTGGCGCCCCTCCAGAACTTGTGCCCGTACGCCCACTACAAGGACAGACAAAGCCTCCTACGCATCTATAGCTATTTCCTGGGCCGCCAGCGCCCGGAGGGGTGCCTGCGCCGCCACCTCCTCCGCCACCTGCATTACAACAGCCACCCGCACCACCGCCGCCCCCTCCACCCCCAGCTCGCAATGTCCCAAAGTTGTACACAAAGATAGGCACATCCGGGTTCGTAAGGATGGCATCACCACCTCGACCGCCCGCCTGCCCCGCCTGATCCCCCTCGCATGCACTATCGGACTCCCTGCCCCCTTGCCCTCCATTCCCCCCGCCAGCTAAAATAGTACCATAGTTGTAAAGAATCACCTTTGCCCCATTCGGCATTGTAGAAGCGTTGAAGCCTGGATTACCATCGGCCCCCGCTCCACCCCCATTACTAGCCGCTTGTAAGGTGACACCCGCATTGACATAAACGCAGTAAGTATAAGCACCCAGTGGGATACCCGCCGTTATAATGTAATCTCGCAAGTTTAGTCCTGTTTGACTAGTCGTTATAGTTACCGTGTAGTCGCAATACCGGCAGAGGCTATTCCAGAAGCCGCCCGTCGGCCCCCTGGGAGGGTCTGCACTGGTGTCAAAAAACTCAATGCAGTTCGCATCAGTATTATAGATGATCAGGCCTTGGGGGCAGTCAGTGGTACAGAGCGCGTCGCGCTGGGCGGTGGTCATGCGAGGGATCAGAAGGCCCCGCGTGGTGCTGGCAATCTCAAGCTGCGCGTGATGATGCGGGAGAGCGGTACCTATCCCCACATTCCCTATGGGGCGGATACCCATCACTTGCCACCGATCGATGCCTGCCCCCGCATCGTAAACACCTATTTCCAGTCGGTCCCCCGTAGCCGGATTGTGAAAATAGTATCGGTGTCCATTGATGTCATCCTCTAACTGAATCCAGTTTAGCGAGCCATTGCGGATAGTAAGACGCCCGCTCGGATTAGTCTGACCGATGCCCACCCTGCCCTGATCGGTGATGGACACAATCTCCTGATCCTCCACCCCAGGGGAATTACTAGAGGAGCTTATGGAAATTGAAAGCCGCGGACGCCCCGCATCAGGGCCGAAAATGGAAAAGTGGGCCACTCCGTCGCCGCGAAACTTGATCTCCCGATTATCAATCATGACGCTACGGCCCTCACCTGCAGAGCCTACGACATGTAACCGAGCCGTCGGGTTCGAGGTCCCAATCCCAACATTCTGAGCATAAGCCAAAACGGCCCAGCAAGCCCAAGGTATTTGCCGAATCTCATACCGAGCACCAAATTTACGACTCTTTAACAATATGTCAAGTCCCCTATCCGCCCTCAAAGGGCGGACAAGAGAGGTGGATGCCTGAGCACCAAATCAATGCAGGAGAAAGCCGTATGATCATCGTTTGTCCAGTTTATCTCCTTTTGAATAGGATTGTACTGATAGCAACTAAAAGAATCAACAAACCATAGCTTCATAATACCATTTACTGTGAGACGTATTCTTACCCTCACCCAAAGCTAAGTAGGTATGGCACGGCCCTTGAAGATAGCTTGAAAGCATCCAGCAGAAGGGTTTTACCAGCTCTACAAGCAGGAGGTAGATGGTTGGATAGCCGAGAGATGGCAGGCGCTGGGGATTTTACGGCGAGGGGAGCGATGGAAGTGGGTGAAAGAGATAGAGGGTCAGCCGCAAGCCGATTCAGCCGGGGATCAGGGTGTGGAAGGGGACGGGGGTGAAGGGCGTGGTGGGGGGCCATGCGGCTTTTCATAAGGGGAAAGCGGTGGGAGAGGTGGGGCTGCCCTACTCTCCTGAATCCTGCGGAGCGGGTATTTGCGGAGGTTCGGCAGTGGATAGAAGGATGTAGGTATGAGCGCATAGAAGCGAAGAAGGCGGCGGTGGAAGAGGTGCTACGACGGTTGGAAGCCGAGGGGAGGGTCTCATCGCTGATAGGGTGGCCCTATATCCGTCAAGCTTGGAATGTTCTGCCTTCACGAGTAAGAAACTGTGTCTTTGGGAATGGTATAAGGGTAGGAACCCCCATTTTGCTGCCATCCCCTTACCTTTACTCACATGCGGCAAACCCTCATAGAGGCCATGGAGGCGTCCATTCGGGTCAAACAGGCTTTCATAGCCCAGCCCGAACTTATTGACCTCGTAGAAACCGTTGCCCAGCAAATGGTAGCTGTCCTCCGAGGGGGGGGAAGGGTGTATTTCTGTGGGAATGGGGGCAGTGCGGCGGATGCCCAGCATTTAGCGGCTGAGCTTTCAGGCCGATTTTATAAGGATCGTCCGCCTTTGCCTGCGGAGGCCCTTCATGTCAATACTTCGTTTTTGACGGCCGTGGCTAACGATTATAGTTATGAGGAGGTTTATGCGCGTCTTTTGCGGGCGATGGGCAGGCCGGGCGATATGTTATGGGCGATTTCCACCAGCGGAAACTCCCCGAATGTCCTGCGGGCCTTAGACACAGCCCGGGAATTAGGTATGCTCACCGTAGGTCTTACCGGCGAAACCGGCGGCCAAATGGTAGGCCGCTGCCATTACCTTATCCGAGTTCCCTCCAAAGACACCCCCCGCATCCAAGAGGTCCATATGCTTATCGGTCATGCTGTCTGCGCAGCCGTAGAAGCCGCTCTCTTCGGAAGCTAAGGCTTTCCGGGCCGAGTAGCCCGCCATAAAAGATAAAAGTCCGCTAACACGATGGCCGTCATCGCCTCTACAATAGGCACGGCCCGAGGCACCGGACACGGGTCGTGCCGACCCTGAGCTACAAAGCTGGTTTCTTCTCCCGTCGTAGTTACGGTCCGTTGCGGCCGCCGAAGCGTGGCTATCGGCTTAAACCCCACCCGAAAAAATAACGTCATCCCTGTGCTAATCCCCCCCAGCACCCCTCCCGCATGATTGGTCTGCGGCCGAAT